>Ga0210387_10001786_pt1 | contig 16309 bp, 7 predicted proteins | sample IncBWC7OmetaG_FD_160108 | JGI IMG/M metagenome (GOLD analysis project Ga0210387, IMG submission 160108) | Forest soil microbial communities from Barre Woods Harvard Forest LTER site, Petersham, Massachusetts, United States - Inc-BW-C-7-O ...
TGACTGGTGTTGACGTTGGCCGTGGTCAGAATTGTTTCCGAAGTGTTCTGCCCCGTTCGCGCATTATCATTATGCTGCGTAAGAACAGAAACCTGCCCGAAAGCCGGCATCGCAGAGACGCAAAACAATAATGCGAAGGCCCAGCAGAAGACACTTCGCCGAGTGAGGGACAAATCACCAAAAATAATGGCGCGGAAAATCCACGTGAACTTTGGAATTGTGAACGGCCCCCGGAGTTTCTGGTTTTACTGCGCAGCTGGAAAGTGATGTGACGATAGCACAAGTTAAAATGAGAATGTGGGCGAAAGGAAAATTTGAACTAAGGAAATTAAGGCCTAGGAGTCCTAGAACTTCGCTGCAAAATGGGGCGAAGAGATGGGTTGATCACATCCTCATCAAGTCCGCGCGCCAATTGGTATCGTTTCGCGAGGAGGAACCTCTTAATCTTCGCAGGAGACAATTGTTGATCCGCACTTTGCGGTCTGATTTGTGTGCTGTCTTGCGGAGCGCTGCTGCCCGAAAGTTAGTGCGGGTTGCCATCGATCGCAAGATTTGTGCGATTCCTAAAATCGAGAATCGCCATCATCCTCTTGCGAAACTATGAGGTGTAAAAGAGAGGGCAAAAATGCGAGCGCGGCAATTTAGACGAAGAGCCATTGCGGTGGCATGTTTACCGGCAGTATTGGCGTGCGCGCTTTTCTTTCTGCTCAATCCGCGCGGTTACCGCGCGCTCGTTGTCGCGAGATTATTTCGAACAAACAACCCGCCAATTGCTGTTCCGCTCCCGAAGGATTTTCGTCCACAGGTTCCTCCCGGTTTTACTGCATCCGTGATGGCTGAGGGCTTCGATGAACCGCGATGGCTAGCAACTGCTCAGAATGGCGACCTGTTTGTAGCGGATTCCAGGGCTGGAAAGGTGATCGTTCTCCATTTTTCCGCGTCAAACGATCGAATTCAATCAAGGGAGATTTTCGCCGATCATTTGCTTCTCCCATTCGGCATTGCCTTTCACGAAGATTTCGTTTATGTGGCCCTCACGAACAAAGTCGTACGTTTTCGTTATGACCGTGACACTTCGAGAAGACTCGGCGAAATGGAGGCAATACTTGACCTGCCTGGGTTGGGCTATAACCAGCATTGGACTCGATCTCTCGCCTTCAGCCCGGACGGGAGTGAACTATTCGTATCCGTCGGATCAAGAACAAACATTTCGATCGAATCGGATCCACGCCGCGCCGCAATTCTGGTGATGGAACCCGACGGCAAAAACATGCGAGTCTACGCAAGCGGCTTGAGAAATGCTGTCGGCATCGCATTCAATACAGCATCTGGTGATCTCTGGGCTAGTGTCAATGAGCGCGATGATATAGGCGAAGACACTCCTTCTGATTTTTTCACTCACGTCGTTCAGGGCGGTTTCTATGGGTGGCCCTATGCCTACTTGGGCCCGCATGTCGACGATCGCGTGGCTACCCAGCCTGAATTAGTCGAGAAAATCATCGTGCCCGATCTGCTGCTCGGAGCTCATGTGGCGCCTCTTCAATTCGTTTTTTACGAAGCGAAGCAATTTCCTCCGTTGTATTGGCACGGGGCTTTTGTGGCTGAACACGGATCCTGGAATCGCAAGGTTCGAACTGGTTACCAAGTGATTTTCATTCCCTTCCGCGATGGATTCCCGTCGGGAGAACCTCGTCCTTTCCTCTCCGGTTTTGTGCCTGACCCTAACGGCAAAGAGGTCTACGGGCGAATGGTTGGTGTTGCGATCGCTCGCGACGGATCGCTCCTGGTCTCAGACGACGCACAAAACCTTATCTGGCGGGTCTCCTACAACGCAAGGTCCTCGCCTTTGCACTAGGCGCAATCGAGCGGTCGATGCGCGCAAATTTTCCCAACACAAAGCAACCTGTGCGATCGCCGTAGAAATTATGCGGTGATGGTAGACTTACCGGGATCACACTTACATATGAAAGATCTGGAATCTGAGTATCAGTTCGGAGAATTGAACTACAAGCAGTCGAATAGAATTGTGATACTTGCTATCGTCGGCATCCTTTTTCTTACGCTTTATCCTTTTCGTTTTTCACTTCGCTCGAATGCGCCACGGCATGGCTCCCCGTTTCTTCTTGTCAGCGGGATGAAGACGAGTGGGCCATTTGCTGCTCTCTTGAATATCGCTTTGTTTGTTCCTTTCGGGTTTGGTCTTTCGCAGAAGCTGCGGGAAAAAGGAAAATCCGGGGCCTCCATTTTTGGGATCACAGTAGTGGCCGGCGCGCTTTTCTCCTACGGCATTGAGTTCACGCAGATTTATGTTCCGACGCGAGATTCGGGGTGGGAGGACGTTTTTACAAACACGACCGGAGCAGTGGTCGGCTATCTCGCATCTGAATTGTTCGGTACGTCCGCGTTAAGACTTCTCGCAGCATGCGAATCCCGTCTCGATCGGCTTCTTGATTTGAATCAAGCTCTCTGGAGTATTTCATTCTACTTTTTCTTATGGATCTTGTTTTCCGTGCCGCTTCAGATGGAGTCACAGTTGAAGAATTGGTCTCCGGATTCCAGGATTTTAGTCGGCAACGACTCTGCGGGTCACCGCGATGGGGCCTGGAAAGGAGAAATTGTCCAATTCCAGATATGGGATCGCGCTTTGCCGGCGGTTTTGGCGAAGCGAATTACTGCGGGAGAGATCGGCCCCGAAACCCTCTCTCCCTTTGCATCCTACCGGTTTTCGCGAACCTCTTCGATTCGGGATGACAACAATTTTCTTCCCGATTTAAACTGGACACCCAGTTCGCCTGATGCTGCAGGACATCAACCGGTAGTCCTCACCGGGGGGGCTTGGCTGGCGTCGAAAACTCCCGTCACCTCTTTGGTTCAGGCGCTGCAAAGGACGAAACAGTTCTCTTTGAGAGTCGTAGTAACTCCCGATGAGTTGGAAGGCGCCGACGGACGAATTGTGACGATCGCAGGAGAAGGGGGCGTTACCGATCTCAGCTTGCGGCAGAAAGAGGCCCACCTTGTATTCTGGTTTCGCAATCCGCTCTCGGTGCGCCGAGATCAACAGCTCGCTTGGACGATTCCCGACGTTTTCGTTTTGCACCAAATCCGTGACATTTTGTTCACGTACGACGGTTCAAATCTCTCACTCTACATTGACGGCAAGAAAGATCCCCATTTCTACGAACTGACGCCGGGAACTCCGCTGGCCCAGCTGGCTCGCCATGTGAAGCCGAACGAACTGGAAGGCTATACCTATATATATTATGCGCTTGTCTTCTTTCCTGGGGGCGCGCTAATCGGCCTCGGAGCGAGACATGTTGCGTCCAAGGGTGCCTGGAAGGTGCTCTACCTAGTTATTACGGCGCTGGCGTCTTGCGTCTGTTTGGAGTTTCTCCTGGTCTGGGTGAGCGGCCGTCCGTTTTCGTTCGGCAATGTACTTCTTTCGATTGTGCTTACAATCGCCGGTATCCTCTGGATTAATTCGGATCGTCGGGCGCCGCATCCGGCGCTCTCAGTGTAGCGCCATCGGTTCACTGGTTGATTCTCTGCCGTGGCGTTTCGATTGACGGTAATTTCCTCTCGGCCCAACCGATGGTTTATACTTTCCAAATGGCCCGGTATTCCTTGCACGAAGATTTAGGACGAAGACAAGAAGGCAAAGGCTCCTCCGACCGCGCCTTCGGCATAGTTATCGGCTTCTTCTTCTTGCTGGTGGCGCTTTCGCCTTTGCGATCGCATCACCCGACGCGCTGGTGGGCCTTAATGTTGTCCGGATTTTTTGTTGTCTTTGGTCTGCTGAAACCTGCCTGGTTGAGCCCGCTGAATCGATACTGGACAAAACTTGGCGTCCTCATGGGGCGCATCGTCGGCCCGGTGGTTACGGCGGTTCTGTTCTATTCGGTTGTTACCCCGACTGCATTGCTGTTCCGTTTGTTCGGGAAAGATCCTTTGAGGATCCGCTTGGATCCCAGTGCGCTCAGTTACTGGATCGAACGCACGCCGCCCGGGCCTGCGCCGCAGACAATGACGAATCAATTCTAGGAGAATCTGAGGATGTCGTTTCTAAGAGACTTTTGGGCTTTCTTAAGCACGCGTAAGAAGTACTGGCTGTTGCCAATTCTTCTCATGATGTTCGCGCTCGGCGCGCTGCTCGTGTTTGCTCAGGGAAGCGCAATCGCCCCCTTCATCTACACGCTGTTCTAGCGGCTCCCGTTGAATGAGAATTCTAGGCATCTCTGCTTTTTACCACGATAGCGCCGCAGCGTTGGTGCGCGACGGGGAAATCGTTGCCGCTGCACAAGAGGAGCGGTTCACGCGGAAAAAGCACGATTCGCGATTCCCGGCGAAAGCAGTGGAATACTGCCTGGCCCAGGACGGCATCGGCTTGGCCGACGTCGACTGGGTCGCCTTCTACGACAAGCCCTTCCTGAAGTTCGAACGCTTGCTGGAAACATACGTTGCCTTCGCTCCGCGCGGCCTGCGTTCGTTCGCGATGGCCATGCCTCTCTGGGTACGCGAAAAGCTGTTCCAAAAGACCCTTCTGCGAGACGAACTGAAGCAGTTCAGCGCGGATTTTGATTGGGACAATCGGCTCCTCTTTACCGAACATCACCAGAGCCACGCGGCCAGCGCATTCTATCCATCACCGTTTGAGGAAGCGCTCATCCTCACGATGGATGGAGTTGGCGAATGGGCCACTACTTCGGTCGCTCGCGGCCATGGCAATCATCTTGAAATCATCAAGGAAATCCACTTCCCTCACTCTCTCGGCCTCCTGTATTCCGCGTTCACGTATTACACTGGCTTCAAAGTCAATTCGGGCGAGTATAAGGTGATGGGCCTCGCTCCGTATGGATCGCCGCGCTTCGCAAGTCGGATCTTGGATCACCTGATCGACCTCAAACCCGATGGTTCCTTCCGGTTGAATCTCAACTATTTCAACTACTGCACCGGTCTTACGATGACCAACGGCAACTTCGATCGCCTTTTCGAAGGGCCGCCTCGGAAGCCCGAGGAACTCCTTACGCAACGCCACATGGATCTCGCCGCGTCCGTGCAGGTGGTGTTGGAGGAAGCTGTGCTCCGGATGACTCGCTCACTCGCTGACGAAACGGGCGCGAAAAATCTCTGTTTGGCGGGCGGCGTCGCTCTAAACTGTGTTGCGAACGGTAAATTGCTTCGCGACGAGCGTTTCGAAAAACTGTGGATTCAGCCGGCAGCCGGAGATGCGGGCGGTGCACTCGGCGCGGCATTGGCCGCCTATCACTCCTTCAAAGATCAGCCTCGCAAAGTGAATAAGTGCGGCGATAGCATGAAAGGCTCCTACCTCGGCCCCGAATTCTCGCAAAAAGACATCGAAGGACGCTTGAGCGCCGCCGGAGCAAAGTATACGGTGCTCGATGACAACGCTCTGGTCGATGCCTGCGCCGAGGCTCTGGAGGAGGAAAAAGCAGTGGGCTGGTTCCAGGGACGCATGGAATTCGGTCCTCGAGCGCTCGGCGGGCGTTCGATCCTAGGAGACGCGCGCTCTCCGAAAATGCAATCGATGCTGAATCTCAAGGTGAAATTCCGCGAATCCTTCCGCCCGTTTGCTCCTTCCGTATTGCGCGAGCACGTTTGCGAATGGTTTGAACTCGATCAGGACAGTCCTTACATGCTGCTCGTCGCAGACGTCCGGGAAAACCACAGGAGGCTAATGACGAAAGACGAAGAGAAACTGTTTGGCATCGAAAAACTAAATGTTCCGCGCAGCGATATTCCCGCGGTGACCCACGTTGATTATTCCGCTCGCGTTCAAACCGTGCACAGAGAAACCAATCCTCGCTATCACGCCCTCATCGGCCGATTCTACGAGCGAACGGGATGTCCGGTGATCGTGAATACGAGCTTCAATGTTCGTGGTGAGCCAATCGTCGGCACGCCCGAAGATGCCTTCCGCTGTTTTATGGGCACCAATATTGAGGTACTGGCCATCGGCAATTGCTTCTTGCGTAAGGAAGAGCAAGACTCGGCCCTCGCGAAGCAATATCAATCTGCGTTCGAACTTGATTGACGGACCGTAGCGCCCCAACACCTCTACCTGTTCCGGTTGAGTTCTAGAACTGCTAGCTCTCGAAATTTCTCAATTTTTCATCGCTTTTCGCCGACCTTCCGCGGCTTCCATGTGATAACTTTTCTGGACTTCATAGCGTCGGAGGCGAGCGAAAAAAGGTTCCAGCGATTGTCGTCCAAAATGTTTTGATCGATCGAATATTTAGAGCTATTTCGTTGGCCGCTATAAGACGGTGCAAGGTTCGTCAAAGACACGACAACAAATCCTTGGTCATAGAGATCAAAGTTGGTAGACTGTCGACCTCGTTGTTTGGGGATGCCCAGCCCCGTAGGAAATCACAGGCGATCATTTGTAACGCTCAGAGCTTGCCGTGCCAACCGAATCGGTTGTTTCCACTTACGCGCAAGAGTCAAATCTCAATCTTTGAGAAAACAGGGAGCTGACTTACAATCTCCTACAGTTGTCGTAATGCTTTGTTTGCTCCGTGGAATTACAGTATGTTATTGATATTGTTAATGTTATTGGAAAATAGCTCTAGCGCCTGGGCTCGGACCCAGAACGCGTTGGGAAGAAAAGAAGTACTAGTCCAGCCCGCTGGGGGAATTGTGAAGCGTTTTCTCTTTCTCGTTCTAGCCCTCTTATCGCCGCTCGCGCTTTGGGCTCAGGTCCCGAACCAGTTGGTTACTATCAGTTCGGACGGAAAGTACCTCGTCAATTCCATGACGGGGCAGCCCGTGTTCTTGACCGGGGAAGATGGGTTCCTCGCAACGTTACAAATCACGGACTCTCTGAATCAGACATACCTCAATGACCGAGCTGCGATGGGGTATAACGCAGTTTGGTTAGGGCTGATTGACCAGCTTGACCAGAACAACGAGCCCCACGATGGACAGGGCAATCTTCCTTTCACTAGCGGTGGCGTAACCCCGGACGATTGGTTTGGAGCTCTAAACTCTACCTACTGGTCGCGCATTGATACTTTCGTTTCCAAGGCATCAGCTCTGGGGATCACAGTGTTCCTTCATCCCTCGTTTATCGGGAATCACGATGGAAACGTCTACGACACTCCCCAGTGGAATGGTGCCACGACGGCGCAGATTCAATCCTACTGCTCAGCAGTCGCGTCCAGATATGCCGGCGCAAACAACATCGTTTACGTATTGGGCGGGGATTACGACCCGGGCAATGCGGTGATCTTCGGTAAGGTAAACGCCTGCGGCGCGGCCATTCAGGCGGCTGACCCCAACCACCTCATCACTATCGAAGGCTTCGGCGCGGCGGGCGGTAGCAACCTGAGCACATCGCCCTACACGCCAGCGACCGCACCATCCTGGCTCGGAATCAACTGGGCGTACATGACTCAAGCCACAGCCGTGCAGGTTTGTCAAAATGCTTTCAACACCAATCTCTTCCTTCCTCCTCTACAGGGTGAGGATTGGTACGAAGACGAGCATTCGATCACCGGTTTTCAGGTACGACAGGAAGGCTATTGGGAAGTTTTGAGTGGTTGCTACGTGGGCCGGATGTTTGGCAATCACGAAATATGGTCTTTCAATGCTAACAATGCTGGTCCTCCGACAACATCTTGGCAGACAGCTATCTCATCGGTAGGGTCTGTTTCGCATCAGTTCATGGGTGCCTTGTTCCGCAGCCGCGAGCATTGGCTGATGGTTCCTGATATCAGCCATGCGGTGCTAACTGCGGGATTCGGTTCCGGTTCTACGCTTTCGGTCGCATCCCGGACATCAGACGGGCAATCTGTAATCGCTTACCTGTCGGACGGCAGCGCCACTTCCAAGACGATTAACATGTCGTCGATCGTCTCTTCCTCATCGACAGCGGAAGCTTGGTGGTATAACCCGCGGACGGGCGTCGCGACGCTCATAGGAACCTTCCCAAACAGTGGTTCGCAGAGCTTCACGGCTCCGGATGGCAATGACTGGGTGCTCGTTATCGACGACGCAACGGCGAATCTCGGAGCTCCTGGCGGCGGGACAGGGAATAATCCGGTTCCGAGCATCACTTCGCTCAACCCTTCGTCGGCTACTGCCGGCGGTCCGGCTTTCACACTCACTGTGAACGGCTCGGGATTCATTTCCTCCTCCGTGGTGAATTTCAACGGATCCGCAAGGACGACGACTTTCGTCAATGCGACCCAAATTAAAGTCTCAATACTCGCGTCGGACATTGCTACTTCCGGAACAGGCAATGTTACGGTTACGAATCCTTCTCCCGGTGGCGGCACTACTCCAAATTTTGCTTTCACGATTTCAAGCGCTTCGAATCCGGTGCCAACGCTTGCTTCAATCTCGCCGACGAGCGGTCCTCTTGGTCAAAGTGTTGCGCTCACGCTCACCGGCGCGAACTTCATTGCTTCGTCCACCGTCAATTTTGGAAGCAATCAGAACACGGGCGGAGTGGTTTCCAACGGCGGCGACACGCTCACGATCACGATTCCAGCGGCTCAGCTCAGCACGGCTGGCCCGGCGAGCGTAACTGTCACAAACCCAACTCCGGGCGGAGGCACCACGGGCACGCAGACTTTCACCGTCAATAACAACAACCCCGCGCCAACGATCACGACGATCTCTCCCACGAGCGCAGCGGTCAACGGTGCTGGTTTTACGCTCACGGTAAACGGCAACAACTTTGTGAACGGTTCCGTGGTGAACTTTAACGGAACGGCCAAGAGTACCACCTTCGTCAGTGCGACGAAGGTCGCGGCTTCAATATTGGCCGCGGACCTCTTAACCGTCGGCAACTTCCCCATCACGGTTACGAACCCTGCTCCGGGCGGAGGTACCAGCGCTTCCGTTACGTTTGCGGTGACGAGTTCGTCACCGAGTCTCACATCGCTCTCTCCAACCAGCGCTAGCGCCGGGGGAGCTGCCTTTACGCTGACTTTGGTAGGAACCGGCTTCGCCACCGGCGCGACAGTGAATTTCGGTACAGTAACGATTACTCCTTCCTCTGTTACCAGCACACAGATTGTCGCCACAATCCCCGCCGCGGACATCGCCACCGCCGGCACGGTAAACGTCACGGTTACGAATCCGGCGGGGGGCGGCACGTCGAACGCTCAGAACTTCAGCACCAACAATCCTGCTCCGACGGTAAGCTCCCTCTCCCCAACCAGCACCCCCGCCGGAGGTGCCGCTTTCACCCTGACCGTAAATGGAACCGGTTTTGTCTCTGCTTCGGTCGTGAAATTCAACGCTGCGGCCAAGACCACAACGTTTGTGAGCGCAACGCAGTTGACTGCGGCAATTACAGCAGCCGATATCGCCACGGCCGGTACGGCAACTGTAGCCGTCACGAATCCGGCTCCCGGCGGCGGCACTTCTGGAAATCTGTCGTTCTCGATTAATGCTGCTCCCGCGCCAACCCTTAGCTCTCTCGCGCCAAACTCGGCCACGATAGGGGAAGCAGCTTTCACATTGGCTCTTACTGGCACGGGCTTCGTCGCCGGTGCGACGGTGAATTTCGGCGCTAGTCCCTCAATCACTCCCTCGTCCGTTACCAGCACCCAGATCGTCGCCACGATCCCCGCTGCGGACATAGCTGCAGCCGGCACTTTGAATGTGACGGTTACGAATCCGGCGGGCGGCGGCACGACGAACGCTCAGATTTTCACCATCAACAATCCTGTCCCGACGGAAATCTCGATCGTTCCCCCGAGTGCAAACGCAGGCGGGGCGGCCTTCACACTCACTGTGACCGGCACAGGTTTCGCCTCAGGCGCAGTGGTGAACTTCAACGGCGTTGCCAAGACGACTACGTTCGTAAGCGCCACTCAGGTGACCGCAGCAATAGCGACGGCAGACATCGCCACGGCGGGCACCGTGAATGTGGCGGTTAGGAATCCGGCTCCGGGCGGCGGCACCTCCGGGAATATTCAATTTACGATCAACAATCCCAATGTCACGCTCACGTCGCTCTCTCCCGCCAGCGCGATCGCGGGTGGGACCGGATTCACACTGACCATCAATGGTTCCGGATTTGTCAGCGGCGCGACAGTAAACTTTGGGAGCAATCCGGCGATCACACCTTCGTCGGTCACGAGTACCCAGATCGTCGCGACCATTCCAGCCGCAGATATCGCCACTAGCGGCACCGCCAACGTCACTGTGACGAATCCGTCTCCGGGCGGCGGCATCTCGAGCGCTCAAACCTTTACGATCAATAATCCCGCGCCGACGACGTCGTCGCTTTCGCCCACAAGTGCAACGGCAGGCGGAGCAGGCTTCACCCTGACGGTGAACGGGACAGGCTTTGTATCCGGGTCGATCGTGAAATTCAATGGTGTCGCCAAGGCAACCAGCTTCGTTAGGTCGGCGCAGGTCACCGCGGCGATAACGGCTGCCGACATCGCAACGGCAGGTACGGTGAGCGTCGTCGTGACGAACCCGGCGCCCGGCGGCGGCGCGTCAAACGCTCAGACCTTCACAATCAACAATCCCGCGAATCTGACGATCACTTCGCTTTCTCCTGCGAGTGCAACAGCCGGAAGCGCGGGCTTCACGCTGACCGTGAATGGGACAGGCTTTGTGAGCGGGGCGACCGTGCAATTCAACGGCGCCAATCGGACGACGACGTTTGTTAGCACCACGCAAGTGACGGTGGCGATCATGGCTGCCGATATCGCTACCGCAGGCACGGCGAGTGTGACGGTGACAAACCCGGCTCCGGGTGGCGGCACGTCGAACGCCCAAGCTTTCACAATCAATGGCCCCTCGAACTTGACGATCACGTCGCTTTCGCCGTCGAGCATCACCGCGGGAGGAGCCTCTTTCACTCTCACCGTAAATGGCACCGGCTTTGTCTCGGGGGCAGTCGTAAAGTTCGGTAGCGTCGCGAAGACGACTACGTTCAAGAGCGCGACACAATTGACAGCGGCAATAGCCGCGACTGACATCGCCACGGGCGGCGTTCAGAGCATAACTGTCACGAACCCCGCGCCGGGCGGAAAAACATCGAGCGCTGCAACCTTTACAGTCAACAATGAAGTACCAACGCTCTCCTCACTGTCACCTTCAAGTGTCTTCGCCGGTTCTGGGGCATTTATTCTGACAGTGAATGGTACGGGGTTCGTAAACGGGGCGAGCGTGCAGTTGAACGGTGCCGCTCGGATAACAACCTTCGTCAGCAACACACAGTTGACGGTCGCGATCCTGGCTTCCGATATCGCGGCGGCTGGAACGGCAAACGTGACCGTGACAAATCCCTCCCCGACGACTGGTCCGTCTGCTTCGCAGGCTCTCAACATCAGTAACGAGAATAATCCGGTCCCGGCGATCTCGACCCTGGGTACCACTCACGTCACCGGAGGCGCGGCCTTTACGCTCACGGTGAACGGTTCGAACTTTGAACAGAAATCGGTCGTGAATTTAAATGACAAAGCGGAAGCAACCACTTTTGTAAGTTCGACCAGAATTTCCGCGGCGATTCCGGCAAGCGAACTCTCGGTAGCCGGCAGCATGAACGTCACCGTGACCAATCCCGCACCCGGCGGCGGCACGTCTTCCGCTATTGCGTTGTTCGTCGATGGCTACACTGTTGACGGGTCTTCCACCGCGTCCGTTGCGTCAGGCCAACCGGCGATGCTTCAGATCACGGTGACGCCAACCGCAAACGGATTCTCCAATCAAGTGGCGTTCAGCATTTCCGGCTTACCGTCGGGCGTATCCGCTCTGTTCGCTCCGGTGTCCGTCACGCCCGGTGGAAAACCCACAACCACCATGCTGACCATTACGGATGGAGGCGCAGCGGCTTCCCGGGTCAAGTCCCAGGCAGGAATTTCTGGCGGCATCGCGCCGACGTTTCTTTTGATCGGCGTGACAGTGCTACTGGCATGGCTTGGCTTCGAGACACGCGGCCGTTCGATTCCCGAGATGAGCCATTACGCCACCGTTGGGTTATTCGTTTTCATGCTGTTTGCCGGAAGCGTGCTCGGCGGTTGCGCGCTCGGCGTCACGAGCTCGCCCGGCAGTCAGGCGTCTCAGGTCACCGTAACGGCAACGTCAGGGACAATGACGCAAACACTCGGAATTTCGCTTACGGTGACTCGTTAGCTGCATTTATTGGACGGAGCCCAGAAGTCGTTCTTGGTCTGTTTCAAGCCGCGTATCGACGATTAGAGAGGTTCGTCGGACTTCGGGACCAAAGCATCAGAGATTTTCTATTGGGCGGCAAGAACGATTTTGCAGTGCGTAATTAACGGCGCAAAACCTCACTGTGGCTATTTACAGGTCGAGGCGAGCGGCTGCTGCGAAGTGACGTTGATGCGGCTGAGATTCGTGTCCTTGATTAAAACGCCTTTCACAGCCATCTTCTCTCCTTGATGACCCGATGGATTGAACACGCCTGTACCCACAAGTTGATACTCTTGCTCGCCCAACGGTTTCGCTGCCTCTTCCTTTAGTTCCGCCATCGATGTTGCCTGCGTTTTGTTCACAACAAGCTCACTCCCGTGGGTCAATGTCCACGTTCCAGATGCACTCTGCTCCAAACAACCGACCGCTGCCACGATGTCAAGAGCGCCATCTTTCTTCTCCGGCAGAGCGGCATTGCTCTTCCCGCTCATCCCCTGTTGGGGATCGACAGTCTGCGTCAGCTTAGCCGGATTCTCGCTGTCGATCGAGTACTGGATAAATGGACTGAACATTTCATCCCAGCTCTGGTTCTGATCGCGAAAATGCACTTCTTTGTCGGGACCAGGATTGTGCGCGGGATTGGAATCCTCATGCCCGTGGTGATGCATGAGAAGTTCGTTCTTCGTGGAATTGTCATAGTGCGCAGTAATGACCAGTTTGCTGCCCGCCGGAAGCTTCAGCGGGGTTTCGAGGTCATAGGCTAACTGCCAGTGGAAATCGTACTTCGGCACCCTGAGCACTTTTTGCTCCCGCCCGTCCGGGTAGACCACAGTGTACGTGAAGTCCTTACCTCGCAAGTGGGCATGCGGCTGTAATTGATAAATGGTTATTGGTTCGGTGTAGGCCGTTATCCCGATCACTTCGTAGTTCTCTGCGTTTGGCGGGATCGGGGGAATCGCTACGCCGGCACCTTCGGCTTTCTCCCCAGGGGCATCCGTTAGCAATTGCTGCCCGTTGGCGATGAGGCTCTCGCCTGAGGCGGGCACTCGAAACAGCTGATGTTTCGGTGGTTCCCGCTCGAACCAAAAACCGATCTTGGTCCGGTCCTTCTCCGGTTCCCCTCTCATCTGGTAGTGCAAGTTGCAGTTCAGATACAAACTATCGCCCCCCTTCAGGAGCTTGGCGCTTCCGTCTTCGTACATCTCGAACGTCGTGCCCGGCGTGTAGACTCCCAGCATATCGTACACTTTGGAATTTCCCGGAACCGCTACTGCCGGCCGAATCCCAAGCGCACTTTCCGGTAAGCCTTGCTGGCGGACGAACGCTGCGAGTTGGTTCAGGTTGCTAGGTGTCACGCTCTCAGGAAATGCCAACTCCGTGAACGCCATGTGGTGCACAAGGGCGGGATTGCCCGGGCGAACCTGGATGGCGACAACCCACTTGTCCGTGGGGAACGGCACCTTCATCAGGTATCTCAAGTATGGGATTTCACCGGGAGCTCGCACCTCAAACTCCGGCAGCGTGATGACGGCATCTGGCGCGAGTCCGTTCGGATGTAGCCAGCCTTCCTCAAAGGTTGGCGCGGGCGGCAGGTCGGCATCATTCCCTTTCGGAGCGCCCGCCTTCACCCAATTGACCAGCGTTTCAATTTCTTGTTCGCTGAGCCGGGGATCGTTGCGAAATTTCGCGCTTCCATTGGGATCCGCTGGCCACGGCGGCATCTCTCGTTTCAGGACCTTTTCTTTTATCGACTCAGCCCAAGGCCGCGTGCTTTCGTAGGACAAAAACGAAGATTCCCCTGCGATTTGCCCCGGGCGATGGCAATTCGCACAACTCTTGAAAAGGATCGACGCTACATCCTTGTCGAAAGTCGGTGAAGGGCCATCCGCTGCGATAGCGATCCCCTTGGAACCGATCGTAAATACGCTGGCTGCCAAGGCCATCAATATCAATTTTCTGAGTATCGATATCGTCAAAACGAAAATCCCCCCATCCACGTGCTGCGACCCAAAACCTCTGACTTACATTTTTGATAACACCCATACTAATACGCATCGGATGTAGCTCGTATGCTGACTGTGAAAAACCCCGAGATTATAGGGATTCGCCAGCCTAGCACCTCTATTCAGTCTGTTCCTCCGTTGCCGGTAACCCCCTTTGTGGAAGGGCACGACTCGAAAAAGGTACCCTCACGTTGGCCGTGCGCTCGGTGCCTGGGAGCCCACCCGATCGTCAGCTAGATATCGCTCTCCTCACGGTGACGGCAACGTCCGGAACGCTAACGCGAACATTCGGAGTCAGGCTCATGGTGACCTTCGCGCTGTCAGGCCTAGCATTACTAGTCCCAGAGCAGCTGGCTTTGTTTGGTTAGTGTTCGCTTTCATTCACAGTTGCCGTTGTGCTAAGGTCTGTGGGCCCTGCTACTCAGCCGCTGTGGCTTTACCACTCCAACCCAGGGGTTGTCCGATGTGGAAAACGTGTCCACCTCTCGTTGCTACTTTTAGACGCCGGATCTGTGATGTTTTCAATTGCGACCTCTACCGAAGCTTCGGTGTGATCGCTCTTTTCTGTATGGCTGCGATGCCGGCTTTCGGGCAGGTTTCTGTTCTTACGCAGCATAATGATAATGCGCGAACGGGGCAGAACACTTCGGAAACAATTCTGACCACGGCCAACGTCAACACCAGTCAATTCGGGAAACTGTTCGCCCTGCCGGTCGATGGCCAGGTGTATGCCCAGCCGCTGTACGTGGCGGGGGTTACCATCAACGGCGGAGTTCACAACGTCGTGATCATCGCCACGGAAAACGATAGCGTGTATGCCTTCGACGCCGACTCCACCAGCGCCGTTCTTTTGTGGAACACGAAGGCCAGCTTGGTGGACGCAGCGCACGGCGCCGGCGCCGGCGAGACGGCAGCAAGTTCAGCAGTAATTGGATGCTCAGATCTGCAGCCGTCGATTGGGATCACCAGTACACCGGTAATTGACTTTACATCGAAGACCATCTACGTCGAAGCGAAGTCCACCAATGGGGTGAACTATTTTCACCGGTTGCATGCACTGGATCTTTTCACGGGGAATGAGAAGGCCCCCGGACCGGTGGTGATTGCGGCAACGGTGAGTGGAACTGGTGACGGGAGTTCGAATGGTCAGCTGGCCTTTGAAGACTTGTATGAGATGAATCGTCCCGGGCTTTTGCTTCTCAACGGGACGATCTACCTTGCTTATGCGTCGCACTGCGATGGCGGTCCCTACCATGGATGGCTGTTCGCCTATGATGAGGGGACATTAGCAAAGAAGAGTGTGTATGTGACCACGCCGAACGGAGGGCTTGGCGGATTTTGGATGAGTGGAGCGGGTGTGGCAGCGGATGGGAGCGGAAATATCTTTATCGCGTCAGGAAACGGCGACTTCGATACGACCAACGTCCCAGCACAGGAAACGAGCGACACGATCTTGAAACTCGGCACCACCAACCAGATTCTGACGCAGCTGGACTATTTCACGCCGCATGATCAGGCAAGCCTGCAATCAGGGGACGAGGACTTGGGCTCGGGAGGCGTCGTGCTACTGCCTGACCAGCCAGGCACGTTCCCACATATTCTGGTGGAAGCGGGGAAAGAGGGAAGGGTTTACGTTATCAACCGCGATCAGATGACGACGAACAATTCTCACTATTGTTCGGGATGTGCCAACGACCCGGAAATTATCGAGGAGTCGGGCAACGGAACCGTGGGATGTTGCGGGGTCGCCATGTTTAACGTTCCCACGTATTGGAACAACAATCTGTATTTCTGGGGAGCTCAGGACGTACTGAGATCAATTCCGATCACCAATGGGCTTCCCGACTTCACGCATATCACGGCAAGCACACCCTACATCACCTTTCCCGGTGCTGGTATTTCGGTCTCCTCGAATGGGACGACCGCAGGGATCGCCTGGGCGATCGACAGTTCGCAGTACAAGGCTCCTGGGCCGGCAGTGCTCTACGCGTTCGATGCCACGAACGTCAGATCGATACTCTACAGCAGTGGGCAAAACGCAACGCGCGATGCGGCAGGAAAAGCGGTAAAGTTCGCTGTTCCCACGATTGCAAACGGCAAAGTGTACGTAGGCACTTCCACCGAAGTTGACGTATACGGCCTACTCGGTTCAGGCCCACCAACCG
>Ga0210387_10001788_pt1 | contig 16303 bp, 13 predicted proteins | sample IncBWC7OmetaG_FD_160108 | JGI IMG/M metagenome (GOLD analysis project Ga0210387, IMG submission 160108) | Forest soil microbial communities from Barre Woods Harvard Forest LTER site, Petersham, Massachusetts, United States - Inc-BW-C-7-O ...
CCTTTGCTGCCTTCTGTTCAAATTCTCTTTCGCTGCCTTCAGTTGAGCATTGGCAAACGCCACAGAAAATCCTCCGGCTGATCGTCTGACTCGGATAGAATGGAATCCGCGCAGCGGATGGCCAGGTAATTGTTTACCCCGGGAAGGGCTGCTTCGAGCGACACGTCCTTTGGCTTGTAAACGATGCGTCCGCCTTGCGAGAACTCGAGTAACGCCGCTTGGAATCCTCCTTCATGTCTGTCTGAGAGGCCCGCCTTGATCGACTGGACCGGGAGCACAACATTCGCAGAACCCAACAGTTCACCGATCTCGGGTAAGTCGCTACGCAGGCGGGAGAGGAAAATCGTAGTGGTTTGTACCCAGTTTGAGACCAGCATCGCGACGGCGCGCGCAAGCGCCGGATAAGACTCAAAGATATTTCCGTATCTGAGCGTGCGGGTTGTTCGCACAAAATCCGCAAAAGAACTTCCTCCCGCGCTTTCCTTGGCAAAGATTCGGTAAGTCGGCTCAGCGGCGAGCTTGCAGATATCTTGCAGCAATTGATTCGCCAGCGCTTCGGATGCGCCGGAACTCAGTAACGAGCGACTCTCCGGGGAGCGAAAAGCCTCGTCTCTCGCGTAGACAACGAATGGCCACCAAAGGGGAGAGAACGGAAAATTGATTGGGGCACCGTCCGTGCCGGGATTGTACCGGGCGGCCTCTTCGAGGAGCTTGTGCCACCCGGGAATCTCTGATCCCGCTCGGTTCTGCCCCATCGCGCACTTGGCCTGATCTTCCGTCAACGAGAGAGACGCCAGGCGCCATTCAAAAAGCCTCTCGGCGCCAGAATCGAAGACACCACGCCACAATTCAAATTCAGGTTGATCAGATTCTTGCGGCTCGGGAACGACAGGGTCGGCGAGGCGTTCATATAGAAAATCGCAACTCCCAATGAATTGCCGGGAATATTGCGATGACCACATAAGCAAAACCGCCACCTCTTTTGCAAGGTGGCGGCTTAGGTCTTTTAAATCAACTGTTACAGGTTGATCTGGGCTGTTGCCTGGTAGGCGGCAACGCAGGTAATGAATAGGTTATAAACGAGAAACAGAATTGTAGATTGTCTCGATTTCCGGCCAAAGAGAAAAGGGGAATGCGGATGTTTGAAAGCTTCGACTCGAGTTTTCGATTGGCTTGCCGGCGGCATCGTCGAGAGGCCCTTTTGATGGGAAAAGCGCGGTGCGCCAGGCGTATTCGATTTTGGGACGGCCTAGTTTCACTTTTGAGAAAAGCGATTCGGTTCGAAAAAGTGGAATTTGCGACCGGCATTTGCAAAGAAGACCGCTCCGGGGGCGTCGCCGCGACAACATTCGAAAACCGATCAGAGCACGGGTCCGAGCGTGGCAACGAGGTTGTTGCATAGCCGGCGTGGCATCGACCAGGCGGCCACCGCCTCCTTAGTGACCCGATGCGACCGTGCAATGTATTCCTGCTGGCGCTCGCGCAGAGCACCGGTAAGTACGGGATCGTGGAACAGGATGTTGTTCTCGTAGTTGAGCTCGAAACTACGGCGGTCCATGTTCGCCGAACCGATCAAGGTGATCTCGCCATCCAGCGTCAGCGATTTCGTGTGCAGCAGGCCGCCCTCGTATTCGTAGATCTTGACCCCCGCAGTGAGCAGGTCCTCGTAGTAACTGCGGCTGGCCGCTCCGACGATCCACGAGTCGTTCCGGGCGGGAAAGACGATCGTCGTGTCCACGCCTCGATAGGCGGTCGTGCACAGCGCGCTGTGCAGCGATTCATCGGGCACGTAGTAGGGGGTAGTGACGATGATTTCACGCCGTGCCGCGAACATCAGGGCTTCGAACATCTCGGGCATGGCCGAGTAACGTACCGTCGGGCCTGTGCCAATCACCTGCGCTGGCACCCCTCCCGGCACAGGCAAAGGCAAGGCCTTGCTCAGGAGTTCGTCGAGGTTTTCATCCACGTACGTCATCCAGTCGCTCGCGAACAGGAACTGGTTCTGGCGGGCGATAGGGCCCTCGAAGCGCATGACGGCGTCCACCCACGGGGCGTATTTTGCCTTCACGAGGAACTCGGGATCGGCGCAGTTCTGGCTCCCGCAGTAGGTGATGCGATCGTCGATGACCACGATCTTGCGATGGTTCCGGAGATCGATGCGGCCCTCGAACGGCCGCAGCAGAGGGTTGCCTATGGGCAGGCCCGCAGCCACGTGCACGCCTGCCGCCCGCATCGCCTGCCAATACTCGGAGCGGATGAGCGTGCGCGAGCCGAGGTCATCGGCCATGACCCGGCAGGTTACGGCACGGGCGGCCGCGCCCTTCAAGGCGTCGACGATCTTCCTGCCGTTATGGTCCGGCAGCCAGATGTAGAACAGCACATGGACGTGATCCGTGGCGGAATCGATGTCGGCCACCATCGCGTCGATCGTGGCGTTGGAGTTCGGCAGGAGGCGCGCGGCGTTGCCACCCACGGGTTGGAACCCGCTGATCGAGTGGCCGAGCCAAAAGAGATGCCGGTGACGTTCGGGAACGGCGGATGCGAACTCCGCCCCGTCTACAGCAGAATAGGGGATCGGTGGCATGCGTTGGAGGACTGCCTTCAACCGCCTTGCGCGGCGACGACCGATGTTCACCTCGCCCAGGAGCAGATAGGCAACAAGGCCCAACAGAGGGAGCACAGTCACCACCACCACCCATGCGATTCGGGAAGCAGGGTCGCGATGAGGCCGAAGCAGGATCCGCGCGATGATCACCACATCGAGCAGCGTGAGGAGTGCGGCGGCGAGCAGCGAGTGATGGAGCGTTGAGATCATCCGTAGATTTTATTTGCCCGATCCTCGATCCAAAGAAAAATTTATGAACGCCTTCAAGCAGCTGGTCAGCCAGTGCATCGTCTCATAAGTGCGAATTTTTGCCTATTTCGGGGACAGGGCACTAAAGACATGCGGCGCATCGAGGTTGGGTGATCGCCTGACCGAGGTCTCCTGAAAGCAGCAACTCGGCGATTGATCAGCTCGCGATGCGAAAAACAAGCAAGAGAAACTCTGGCCCTCTTTTGGCTATTTTCATAACTATGTATATTATTGTAAGAATGTTATAATCCTACGAATATAATATAAAAATAGATATCCGGATGAAATCGGCGCTTAGCTGTCAGAGGTTAGCCCAGGGGTGAATGGCGCGAAGTTAAGGGCTGTTTGGGTTGTTTCTCGGTCCCGAAGGCAGCTTACGAAAGAGGGTAAGGCGAGACGCCTTACTTACTGCTGCGGACGAGCCCGTGGTTTGATTACCCTGCTATCCCAAACCATAGGCGCTAAGATAATTGTCAGGCGCCTCGATGAGCGACTGGCTTTTGTCCCGGAGGGACAGCACGATAGTAGCCAGGCACGAAGCGCCTGGAATCATGAGGAAAATAGCCCGTCCCAGCGGGACGGTTGAACCGATCTCAGCTTAGATCAGCCGCAAGTAATAAACACTTAGGTAAAGCAATGTTTTAGTATTCGAAATGCCAGAATATAATCGGTTATGGCCAACACCTCTTGCTCTCTCAATATTCATTGTATTTTCAGCACCAAAGAGCGTGTTCCGATGTTGAACCCTTAGCTGAGGGAGCGGCTCTGGCCATTCTTGGGCGGAATTGCCAAACAAAACGGTATCGCGCCCAGACGGGGCCTCTGTATCGCTACCCAGGCACTTCGTGCCTGGCTACTATCAGCCTGTCCCTCCGGGACAAAAGCCCCATCGAAGCGCCACACAATTATCTCAGCGCTTATGGGGTTTCAACCCTTGGAACCGCGCCCTGAAAGGGCGCCAGATCAGCTTTATAAGAAACAGACGCGAAGCTCCTATTTATAGAGCTCGCCCTTCCAGGGCGAACGGCTTATTGGATATTTCCCAGGGTTGAAACCTTGGGCTAAACTCTTCAGCCCCTTCGGGGCAATTGTCCAGACGCCGCCTGGTGACGGTTGAGATAAGTACCTCTGGCGCAAGCAAACGGCGGCGTTCTTACCCGAACGGGTAATTGGTACACTACGTAAGACACCGTAGTTAGTATCTTAACAGGTAAAAAAGGCCTGTGATTGAAATATTAAGCAAACCTAACCGGAAACACCTCATTATGACTTCTGTTCTCGTACGTCATCAAAAAGTTAGTCGATTTTCTCCCTTGCGAAACCCGGCTGACCACGCCTCTTTAGCGGGCGGTCAAGGAGCAGCGCCTCTGCTGCGGCGCACTTTGATCACTCGAACAAAATCTTGCCGCGGCGAATCGGTTTAAAGGAGTATCTCATGAATGCTTACCTGAAGCTTTGGTCAGCGGTTGCCATCGGTTTGGTCTTGCTGGCGGGGTCGTTGCGTGCCGAGTTTCTCTACGTCGCCAACGGTGGGAGCGTCACGGCCTACAGCATCGGTCCAAATGGGGCCCTGACGTCTGTTCCTGGATCGCCCTTCGCTGCAGTGGGCGGGGACGGTACCTTGGCGGTGGACCCCTTGGGCCGGTTCGTCTACGTGACGGGCACCAACTACATTTCGGCCTACCACGCCGCTGGAAACGGGGCCCTGACACCCGTCCCCGGGTCGCCTTTCCCGGTAGCGACCGGGGCCACCGCTGTGGCGGTGGACTTCTTCGGCCGATCTGTCTACGTGACGGGCTACAACAACATCTCGGCCTACCACATCGCTGAAGACGGGGCCTTGAAGGCTCTCCCCGGCTCGCCCCACCCCACAGGGCTATCCCCTATTTCCGTGTCGGTGGACTTGTTCGGCCGGTTCGTCTATGTGGCAAACGTCAGCAGCAACAACATCTCGGCCTATCATATCGGTCTGACCGGTGCCCTGACGGCCGTCCCCGGGTCGCCCTTCCCCGCGGGAAGTAATCCCCTCTGCGTGGCGGTGAACTCTTTGGGCCGGTCCGTTTACGCGACAAACGCGATCAGCAACAACGTCTCTGCCTACCGTATCGGTGCAAACGGAGCCCTGACGCCCATCCCCGGCTCGCCCTACGCCACACACCTCGGGAGCAATCCCAACTCCGTGGCGGTAGATTTTTTGGGCCGGTTCGCCTACGTGGTAACCAACGATCCGATTGGCAACCTCTTGGCCTACCAAATTGGTGCAAACGGAGCCCTGACGCCCGTCCCCGGGTTGTCCTTTAACGCAGGGTTTCAGCCCCGCGGCGTGACGGTGGACCTCTTTGGCCTGTTTGTCTATGTGGGACATGATGTCGGCCTTTTCCTCCCGCCCTTCTACCACACCATCCAGGCCTATAGCATCGGTGCAAACGGGGGCCTGACGGCCGTCCCCGGTTCGCCCTTCCCGGCGGGGACCCATCCCTCCTCGCTAGCGGTCTGTCCCTAGGCTCCTGATTGCTCGATTTATACGCCCAGAGGCGCCGCGTTCGGTCAAAAGAACCTGACACGGCGCCCCTCGGACGTGATCGCTTGGTTTCCTCAGCGCAAGCCAAAAGCAGCGAGCCCATTTCCTGACTGATTCGGAGATCTGTGTTTTTATTTGCAAACGTTACGGTTGCTCAATCTCTACTAACTCGAGAGCGCTTAGCTCGAGTTCCATTGCGCCAACGATCCCGTCGACTTGCTCGGGTGCTCGCGTGCCGACGATTGCTCCGGTCACAGAGGGGAGACGAAGCGTCCAGGCGATGGCAACTTCGCCGGCCCTACGCTCGTGACGTTTGCCGACGACACGCAGCCGCTCGGCCAAGGCGAGATTTTGCGATAGTTTAGGCTCCTTAAACTCTGGATTCCGACTCCGCCAGTCCTTGGCAGGAAGTGCGGCAGCGCGTTCCAGGGTCATCGCACCAGTAAGCAAACCGGAGGCCATCGGTGAGTAACAGATCACGCCAACGTTGTTTTGCTGGCACCAAGGGAGAATCTCCGATTCAATTTCGCGCCTGATCAGCGAATAAGGAGGTTGAAGTGAAGTGATTGGCGCAATCGCTTGAGCCTTATGGAGTTCAGCAAGGTTAAAATTAGAGACTCCGATCCAGCGCACCTTGCCCGCCTGCTGCAGTTTGGTTAACTCGGTCCATCCCTCTTCGGTTCTTGCCAGGTCATCGTCAGGCCAGTGGATTTGGTACAGATCGATGACGTCGACTTTAAGCCGGCGGAGGCTGTTATGACATTCTCTTTGGATCGATTCGCTGCGGAGTGAATAATCGATCTCACCTTTTTCGTTCCAGATCATTCCGCATTTCGTGAAGACGTAAGGGCGCGGTCCGGACCAGTCGGCCAACACCTTGCCAACAATTTCTTCGGAATGTCCAAGCCCGTAAACGGCGGCGGTATCGATCCAGTTTACACCGAGTTCAAGTGCACGGCGGATTGCAGCCATCGAATCAACATCTTGCTGGGCTCCCCAGCCGAACTGCCAATCGCCGCCAATTGCCCAGGCGCCGAAACCGATCGGAGTAATTTCGAGGTCAGAATTGCCAAGTTTTCGTTTCTTCATGCTTTAAGTGGATTGAAAGACGGTTGAGCAGTTTAGCAGCATGGTACGCTTGGTGTCTGCTGAGTTGAAGAGCCAATGATGCGTCTAGCGAGCCGCGGCTTTTCTTTCTGAACGGAAGGTTCCCCCAATCCGCATTCCGCAATTCCCATCAGCCTCAGGAAACGAGATACGATTTCTCGAGGCGGACTGTGCGTCGTAGCGGAAAGATCTGGAAGTCAAATCGGTCTGCCAGCAATCCGGCAATCCCTTTTGGCATTGCCAGAGTCACGACGATCGCAAAAAGCCCAAGAAACATCAGGTACCAAGGACCCCAGTCAGCGAAAAACTCGCGCAGTAAAAAGAAGATGATCGTGCCGAGCAGCGGTCCTTCCATGCGCCCGATCCCGCCAATGACAACGATGAAAATGACCAAGGCCGTCCAGTCGTTGACGCTGAACGCTGCATCGGGACTAATTCGAAGCTTCTGCAGGGAAATAAGCGCTCCTACGCTGCCGGTCGCTCCAGCGGTGAGAAAATAGACGAGAAACTTCGTGCGGTAATTATCAACCCCGACACTCTCGGCCGCCGGTTCGCTATCGCGGATGGCCGCCAAGGCAAGACCCCATCGGGAGCGAAGAATAAGATAGATTGTCGCGAAGACCGCAACGATCAACAACAGACCTGTCCAGTAAATCAAATCGTCCCTGATTAGTCGCGTTGGCGCGATGCCCTGAATTACCTGGGTAGGCAGGCTAGACCCAGACCCACCTCCTAGCACACTGATCTGGGCAAAGGTAAGCCGATAAACTTCAGCGACTACCCAGGTGCCAATCGCAAAGTAGGCGCCTTTCAACCGAAATATTATCCAAGCCGTTGGCACGGCGAACAACGCCGCGATTACGCCGGCCAGAAATATTGCCAGAATCGGCGATACGCCGGCAAACATCGTTAACGTAAAAAGCGAATAACCGCCGAGTCCGATGAAGGCTTGTTGGCCAATTGAAACGAGACCGCTGTAGCCGGCCAGCAAATTCCAAAGGCTGGCCAGCGCAAGATACGAGAAGATCTCAACCAGCAAATAGAGTTCGGATCTCCCGCAGTAAAAGGGAGCAGTGACAAGAAGCAGGAGCGCCAGGATACCGGCCGCAGCAAAAATGCGGCTCGTCCGGCTGCTAGTGTATCGTGTCATAAGTGGGAGGCATACCGCCGTCGGCGATTTGGCCGATTTTCAAGGCGAGAGCGGCGAGCATAGTTTGATCCGTACGTGAGGAACGAGCAACGGGAACGAGAACAATTGTCCGCTAGACTTTTGCATGTCGGACAAGTCCAAAGTATCTAGCAAACACGAAGGCTCTCGAAGAAAAAGCAAAACGCAGTCCAAGTGAAGAAGAAGATGTCTCAATTGCTGACGGTCAAGCAACTCGCACGGAAACTGCAGGTGGATCCGGAAACCGTCCGCAGATGGGCAAGAGAAAAAATCATTCCAGCCGTCAAACTATCGACGAGAAAAAAGGCTTCTTGGAGATTTTCCCTCCAGGACATAGAAAGTTGGCAAAGAAGGAACACCACAGGAAACGGGAATTGAGTCGGAGAGCGAAGCATCCGAAAGAGAGTCTTGCGAGAAAATTTCAGTCGCTAACGTCCAGCGGTATCAGACTGTGGATCCGACACCACAGCGATTCGACATGCATTGCGTTCCCGCTTTTCCCAGGTGGCTTTCTTGCGCGAATATCTCGCTGGAGCTTTGCCTCGCGAGATTTTCGCGTTAACGAGTCTTTGGGAAGAAACCCTGCGGACGGAAAGTGAGAATGATGAGGAACACGATATGACCGGCCAGAATCTGATAGCCGGGATTGATCTTCGCTCCGAGTGTTTGGGCAACTCCGAGGATCACGCCGCCCGCCAGTGTTCCCCACAGATCCCCAAGCCCGCCAATAATGATGGCTTCGAACGCGAAGATCAGTCTGGTCGGGCCAATCGAAGGGTCGAAATTTGTTCTGATACCGAGAAAAACACCAGCGATGGAGACAATCGAAAGAGAGAGAGCCATCGCCAGACCAAAAAGATGGGCGTTGTCAATACCCATGAGTTGCGCCGCTTCCTGATCGTCGGACACGGAACGGAACGCACGGCCGAGTCCGGTATGATACAGGAGCAATTGCAATCCGCCGATGACTGCGACGGCGACGATAAACATCAAGCACGGCAAGACGCCTACAGCCACGCCGGTCGGTAAATCGATATGCAAGGTTTCCAATCCGCCGGCATGCAAACGGCGGCTGTCGGCACTGAAGAGTTGGAGCAGGGCGTTTTGCAAAAAAACCGACAGACCAAACGTAACGAGGAGCGGGGGGAGAATGTCATGGCCCAAGGTGCGATTTAACATGCAGCGCTGGAGGCCATAGCCCAGCGAGGCCATGATCGGTACAACAAACACCAGACAGGCCAACGGATGGAGACCCAGGCTGCCGGCAACGACCAGGGCGATGAATGCAGAAAGGATGATGAGATCACCGTGAGCGATGTTCACCAGGCGCATCACCCCAAAGATGAGAGAAAGGCCGGCGGCAAATAACGCGTAGAGGCCGCCCAACAGGATACCGTCCAAAATCGTGCTCACCAAATCCATAGCCTTACATGCCGAAGTAAGCCGCGGTAATATGCTCTCGGCTGAGCTCCGCGGGTCTGCCTTCAAGCGCGACCCGACCTTCTCGCAGGCAGTAGACCCGATCCGCAACTGCCATGGCTTGCTTGATGTCCTGTTCCACCACGATCAATGTCATGCCACCGGCGGTAACGCGTTCCAGTTGAGCATAGATCTCTTTGATGACCACCGGTGCTAGTCCGAGGCTAATTTCATCGCAGAGCAACAATTTGGGATTAGCCATGAGGGCCCTGCCGATAGCAGCCATCTGCTGTTGACCGCCAGAGAGTGCCATGGAGGGCATGGCCCGCTTTTGCTTGAGCACAGGAAAAATTTCATAGACGGCGTTCAGCGTCCACGGACCCTGACGGTTGAGGTAGGCGCCCATCAAGAGGTTTTCCTCGACGGATAGGGAGGGAAAAAGGCGTCTCCCTTCCGGTGCCATCGAGATTCCTTGTGCAACGATGCGATAGACCGGCTTTCCGCCGATCGCCTGACCGTCAAAGCGGATTGCTTCAGCCTTCGCCGGGATAAGTCCGATGATGCTTTTCAGGAAAGTAGATTTGCCGGCCCCGTTTGACCCAATAATGGCCACGGTCTCGTCTCGTTCGATGTGAAAATCGATGCCGAATAGCGCCTGGAAATCGCCATAAAACGCGGTGAGACCGTGCGTTTCAAGCAGGCTGGATCGTATCATCCTCTTGTCCCATGTAGATGTCCTTCACTGCCCGACTCGCGATGATTTTGTGCGGGTCGCCGTCGTCAATCATTCTGCCAAAATTGATCACCAGGAGTCGATCAACGACAGCCAACAAAGCGTGTACAACATGCTCGATCCAGATGATGGATACCCCGCGCTCACGGATTCGGCCGATCTCTTCTACGAGGAGACGGCACTCTTTTTCCGTCAGGCCGCCGGCGATTTCGTCAAGCAGCAGAACTCTAGGATTGGTGGCGAGCGCTCGCGCTAACTCCAGCCGCTTGCGGTCCAGCAGTGTGAGAGTGCCGGCTCTAACGTTCGACTTGGCGAACAGACCCGTCTCCCGAAGGATCTCCACGCAGCGGTCGTATGCCGCGCGCTCCGGTTTACCATCTCCGAACGCCGCTCCGACCAGGAGGTTCTCGAACACGGTCATCCCGGCAAATGGATGGGGAATTTGGAATGAGCGAGCGATGCCGCGACGGCAACGCTCGAATGCTGGCAGACGAGTAATTTCAGTTCCCTCCAAGAACACGCGTCCGCTATCGGCTCTGGTAATCCCGGTGATGATATTGAACATCGTCGTCTTCCCTGAACCATTTGGGCCGATGACACCCAGAGCTTCGCCCTCGTTCAGATGCGCACTGAGGTTCTCCATAGCCAGTAAGGCTCCGAACCGTTTGGAAATACCATCCAGTTCCAGAATTTTTCTCATGCCTCCGACAGGGGCGCTTGGCCGCCGGTCAGGCTCGGACCGCCATGAAAAATCCGCCGCGGCGGAACCTCCGGCAACATACCTGCTTTTTCGATGCACTAGCCCAACAGCCTCAGCTGATCAGGCGCTGGAATCGATGGAGCGGTGGAATCTTCACATATTACAAGCTCAAAGCCTTGGTCAGTCTTTCGCCATTGGCCGGCTACCAGAGGCGTTTTGCTAACATTCTTGACCGGTTTGCCTGACCACTTGATTGGGCCCACGACAGAGTTGTAATCGGTCGCGACAATGGCCTCCAGAATCGAAGCGGGGTCATCCAGATTCTTCGCCCTTTGCAGGACATCGATCGAGACCTCAAAAAGCGCGTGTTGGAATCCGATCGGCTGAGTCCAGGCCCGACCAGTTGACTGCACATACGCGTCGCACAACTCCTTGGCGCTTTGTCCGGTTAACCCCGATTTGAAAGGATGACTCGGGGACCACCAGATCTCCGACGAGAGGCCGTCGGCACGGCTGCCCAAGGCGTTTACCGATGCGGGGAAAAGGAGCGCTTTGCCGACCGTAACCACTTTCGGTTTAAAGCCCTGTTGCGCTGCCTGGTTCCAGAACGTCGCAAAGTCGGGCGGAGTGACCACCCCGGTCACAATTTCGACTCCCGCTTTTTTGAACGCCGAGATTTGAGAGCCATAATCGTCGCTGAACGGCTGGAATCGTCCAGTATCGATTAGCTTGTAGCCGACTTCCTGCAAGGCGGCCGGGAAACCCAGTTTGGCGTCACCCCAGGCGTTTCCATCTCCATCATTTGGGAAAAGTGCGCCGACGACCTTGTTTGTCTCGACTGATTTCCAAAGAGCGAAGAAAGAAGCGATTACGTCTTCGAGTCCCCAAAAGAAATGGTAGGTCCAAGTGAAGCCTTTATCCGGAGTACCGTGGCGGCCGAAGAAATACGGCTGCCAAGGGGTAATACTGGTAATGCAAGGGACCTCATTGGCTTCCGCCTGATCCGCGACTGGATTGGTTGTTTCGGGGGTGCTCGAGGCGACCAGGAGATCAACTTTCTCCTTCAGAATCAAATCAGCCGCGACTTCCGCCGCTCGGTTCGTCTTTGACTGGCTGTCTTTGCTGATGATTTCGACCTGGTGGCTGACACCGCCGTTACTTAGCCCTTTCGCTAGAGCGCCCCGGACTTGCTCGAGAATAAAGGGATCGGCCTCCGCGAACGGAGCGAGCGCTCCGGTTTGCGGGCTGACGTGGCCAATCTTGATCACCTTGGCGGGGGCACCTTTGGCGCTGATAGTGTGCAAAGCCAGGGGACCGGCAATCGCCGTTGCGCCAATGGTCTTTAGCACATCGCGGCGGCGCCACAGTTTGTTGGGAGGATTTGAGTCTGGGGGACACATAGAATTCGGGCTTGATTAGGATAAATAACCGAGGGTCAGAGACGGTTTGATCTCGCCCTGGTAAAGCAGACGATGCCGGCGCGCAGTGGGTGGTACTGTTCGCTGAACGAACGCCTGTACGATAAACGCCAGATTGCGTGATCCTCGTCCGGCTGTCAACAGGAATCCTGCCGACCGGGTTGGGAGAGCGATTTCGCACGTTGACAGGAAGAATGACCGTCACTAATCTCGTTCGTACAACTGTTCGGCGTGCGAACAAACCCGCCCATCCATCCCTTATGCTTTCTGTCCCCCCCCACAAAGCGACCGCCGCCGAGATCAGCCAGGCGGCTCTCCGGTCCTTCGATCTGACCTCCGACCCTCGCACCAAGGAGTTGCTCCAGGCTGCCGTCAAACATCTTCACGCCTTCGCAACCGAAGTGAATCTGACCACGAACGAACTAATCAAACTCGCCGAGATTTTAACCGCGGCCGGACAAATTTCGGATGCCAGCCGTCATGAATTTCTCCTCATGAGCGATGTGATGGGCCTGACCATGGTCGTCGATTATACGACCAACCAGAAGCCGGCCGGTGCGTTTGAGAGTAGCGTACTGGGACCCTTTTACCGAGCCGGCGCCCCCTGGATTGAGTTAGGCGGCGATATCTGCCGCCAGGAAGATGCTGGGATACCAACTCTGGTTTCGGGGCGTCTGCTCTCTATCGATGGGACTGCGGTGTCTGATGCCGTACTCGACATCTGGCAGGTTCCGGCCAATGGAATGTACGAGAATACCGACCCATCCCAGGCCGAATTCAATTGCCGGGGCCGGTTGCGCGCCGCGAGTGACGGCCGTTATCGATTTTGGACGGTCAAACCTGTTCCGTACCCCATTCCCAAAGATGGTCCCGCCGGCCTGATCCTCGATGCCGCGCAACGGCACAATATGCGAGCCGCACACATTCACGTGATTGTCGAAGCGCCTGGATACGAAAAGGTCATCAGCGAGTTATTTGTGGCGGGCGACCCTTATATCGACAGCGACGCGGTCTTTGGGGTGAAGGATTCTCTCATCGTAGAATTCGTGCGACGTGAGTCGGCAGCTGACGCGAAGAAATATGAACGGCCGGTTCCATTTTATACGGCCGACTATGACTTCGTTTTGGTGCCTGGGGAGACCCGGAACGACGTCGATTTCTCGGCTGGGCGCGCATGAGGAAATGTGCTGACAACCGGGAGCGCAACGGTATGGACAAATTCGTTGCAATTTTCCCGCATTGTTGCGCAACAATTTTAGTGCCCAGCCGACTGTCAATTTGAGGCCCTGCCAATCCCGGGCTCGGACAGCCCGCCCCTGAACAAAAATGAAAGACACCGCAACACCTGTTGAAGAACCGGTTATCTCGCCCAAAACATCCGTCCCGATGACCGGGAAGGAGTATCTCGAAAGCCTGAACGACGGTCGAGAGATTTGGATCTACGGAGAGAAAGTAAAGGATGTTACCAAGCATCCGGCATTCAGAAATTCATGCCGGATGATCGCTCGGCTGTATGACGCGCTCCATGATCCCCTGAAGAAGGACATCCTGACCATGCCGACCGAAGACGGCGGGTTCACCCACCGCTTCTATCGCGCACCAAAAAATGCAGAGGAACAGGTTGCCAGTCGGGACGCGATCGCAGAATGGGCTCGGATGACTTACGGCTGGTTGGGCCGATCGCCCGATTACAAAGCTTCGTTTCTCGCGACTCTTGGGGCGAATAACGAATTCTATAAGCCGTTTCACGAGAACGCCAAGCGATGGTATTACAAGGCCCAGGAGCGAACCTATTTCCTGAACCATGCCATCATTCATCCGCCGGTTGATCGGGACAAACCACCCGATGAAGTGGGTGATGTCTACGTCCATGTTGACGAAGAGACCGACGGTGGTCTCATTGTGAGCGGCGCAAAGGTCGTGGCGACCGGATCGGCACTTACTCACTACAGCTTTGTTGCCCATCACGGCGCGGTCCCTCTGCAGACCAAGAAATTTGCCGTTGTCTTTGCCATCCCGACGAGTGCGCCAGGGCTAAAATTCATCTGCCGCGGTTCTTATGAGTACGCGGCCAATGTCGTCGGAAGTCCATTCGATTACCCGCTTTCCAGCCGATTGGACGAGAATGATGCGATTCTCATTCTCGATCGGGCCTTTATCCCATGGGAAGACGTCTTTATCTACGGTGATGTCGAAACGGCGAATAATTTCTTCCCTAAGACCGGTTTCATTCCGCGGTTTCTGATGCATGGATGCACCAGGCTGGCCGTTAAATTGGATTTCATTACCGGACTGCTGCTGAAAGCGGTAGAGGCGACTGGTTCGAAAGACTACCGAAGCGTCCAGGCGAATATTGGTGAGGTCATCGCTTGGCGGAACTGCTTCTGGGGTTTGAGCGAAGCCATGGCGCGCAACGCCAAGCCGTGGACCGAAGGGACCGTTTTGCCGGATACAGCGGCTGGTCAAGCCTATCAGATTCTATCGACTGAGGCCTACCCTGCGATCAGACATCTGGTCGAGAAAACGGTCGCGAGTGGGCTCATCTATCTCAACTCCCATGCTTCGGATTTCAAGGTGCCCGAGCTCCGGGCTTATCTCGATCGGTTTGTCAGAGGATCGAACAACTACTCCGCCGAGCAGCGAGTGAAGTTGTTGAAGCTCTTGTGGGACGCTATTGGCAGCGAGTTTGGTTCCCGTCATGAACTGTACGAAGTCAATTACACCGGCAATCACGAAGATATTCGTCGTCAAGCACTTGCGTACCTCAATGCCAGTGGCATCGCCGATGAATTGAAGAGGTTTGCCGAATCAGCGATGGCGGAATACGACATCAATGGGTGGACAGTTTCGGACTTGATCACACCAACGGATGTGAATGTGATAGGGCGAAGATTCTCATGAGAGAGGAGACAGGAGTTACGAGGTAATGGGGGAATGGAGTAATGGGGTGTTGGAGTGTTGGAGTGGAGGCGTCACCATTCAAGCGAACGCCGAACGGTGAACGGTGAACGGTGAACGGTGAACGGTGAACGCCGAAGGCCGAACGGTGGCTCACCTGAACGAGGAGACGTTCTCCTTGGTGACGAGTTTGAACGGGATCAGAAGCTGCGGCTCGACAGTCTCGCCTGCCAAAATTTTTTGAGCGGCGAGCACGGCTTGCGTGCCCTGGCCGACTGCATCCTGAAACACGGTTGCGGTGAGCGTTCCCGCCGTGACGGCGTCGAGCGCGGGCCTGGAACCGTCGACACCGATCAGCACCTTGAACTCTCCAAGTCGGTTAGCCGCCTGGATGGCCGACGACGCGCCGATGGCCATTTCATCGTTCTGGGCGACGAGGGCCTGAAGCTGGCCCTTTCCGTACTTCTGCAGCAGGCTCTCCATGATGGTTCTGCCTTTGGCCCGCGATGCATTCCCCTGCAGCTCGACGACGATCCTGAGGTTCGGATGGTCCTTGATCACCGACTCAAATCCGGCTTTGCGCCGTGCGGTAACAGATGGGCCGTATTCGATAACGAGGTACACGACGTTCCCGCCTTCCGGTAACTTGTCGGCGAGGTATCGCCCCTCAATTTCGCCCGCAACGGTGTCCTCCGAACCTACGTAAGTGGCAAAATTTCCGCCATTCGATTTGAAATCGTCGCTGAACTTCGTGTCCAGCAGAACGAGCGGTATGTCCGCCTTGTTGATCAGCTTCGCCGCGGGTTGGCTCGTCTTCTGGTCGACCGGATTCATGACGATCAAATCGACCTTCCGGGCGATGAAGTTCTCAACCTGGTCGAGTTCCGTCATGATGCTTCGCGCGGAATCGATGGAAATCAGGTCGATGCCTTGTTTGGCGGCCTCGACCTTCATCGCTTCGCCGACCGTGGCCACATAGGGAGACCGGAGGTTGACCAGTGTAACGCCAACGACCTTTTTGTCGCCCGCCCACACGGAATCGGTAAGACAAAAAATGGCCACCGCCAAGGCGCTGACCAGGGCTACGGATGCACCCGCATACAGCCGGGTCTTTCTCCGGTACGAATAGTCTGACATAAGATGTTTCCTCTCTGATGAAGAGATAGATAATTGTGATGGGGATCTGTCCAATGACCTCGCGGCGTCAGGACGATTGCAGAGAAATTCGCCGAGATGGCCGAAATGTAATTAATATAACTATCATCTCTATTATAAATTCTGGCAAGCGGATTGATGATGCCGGTTTCTGACCAGCGCCGCGGCAAATCCAAGGCGTTCACCGTTCACCGTTCACCGTTCGGCGTTCGGCGTTCGGCGTTCGGCGTTCGGCGTTCGGCGGCGCAGTCGCTTGAACGGTGACCCCAGCACCCCAATACCCCTGAATCCTGAATCCTGAATCCTGAATCCTGTCCCAGTTGCGTGGTC
>Ga0210387_10001789_pt1 | contig 16302 bp, 14 predicted proteins | sample IncBWC7OmetaG_FD_160108 | JGI IMG/M metagenome (GOLD analysis project Ga0210387, IMG submission 160108) | Forest soil microbial communities from Barre Woods Harvard Forest LTER site, Petersham, Massachusetts, United States - Inc-BW-C-7-O ...
CCGCTTCAACGCATAATCAGCCGCGTGCCGCTCTGCCGCCTCTTCTTCTGAGATGCCGAGCTTTTGCGCCATGTCGCGGCAGACTTTTTCGCGAAAACGAGGCCCGTCGACCATGCCGGGCGCGACGCAGTTGACGTTGATGTTGTGCTGGCCAACTTCGAGCGCAAAACTCTTGGTGATGCCGCGCAGTCCCCACTTGGAGGCCGAATACGCCACGCGCCCGGCGCGGCCGCGCATGCCGAAGGTGCCGCCGACATTGACGATCTTGCCGTAGCGCTGATCGATCATGGTCGGCAGCACCGCGCGCATGGTGTGGAAGCAGCCGTTCATGTTGAGGGTGACGATCTCGTCGAATTCTTCCGGTGTCGTCTGCACGCCGGTCTTGCCGATCGGGCCCGAGCCGCCGGCGATGTTGACGAGTACGTCGATCCGCCCGCCGAACGCCTCTTTGGTGGCCTCGGCCGCGGCGTCGCATTGCTTGGCGTCGGTGAGGTCGCAGGCGATGACGATGGCGTTGCCGTTGTGAGATCTGACCTCTTTGGCGACGGGTTTGATCGCATCGGTGTCGCGGCCGATCAGCGCCAGTTTGCAGCCTTCGCGAGCAAAGGCGTGGGTGACTGCTGCACCCATGCCTTTGGCGGGACCCGTGATGACGACGACGCGATCTTCAAGCGAGAGTTTCATGGCTCTGGTCCGTTTGTGAGGTAATGCGTCAGGTCGCGGGCCGGACCGAGGTCGGGCGCTCGGCGGCCGGCGGCAGGAAACTGCGATCGAAGATTTCGGTGACGGCGGGCGTGCGCGGCAGTTCCTTGGCCTTGACCAGGATGTCGATCGCTTTCGCCATCCGTTCGTCGCTGATGTCGCCGACGCCGATTCTGGCGATTTCCGGATGGCTCATCTCATCGGCCATCGTCGCATCGAGCCGTGCGCGCTCGATCGCCGACTTGATCAGGGGCTCGCGCTTGGCGACGGCGTCGATCGCGGCTTGCGGATCGGCGATGGCGTCCTTGATGCCGTGGTTGATCGCCTTCAGGAAACCTTTCACGGCGTCGGGATGTTCCTTGGCCAGCTTGCGCGAGACGATGATGGCATTGGAATAAAGGTCCATGCCGTAGTCTTCGAACTTGAGGAAACGAAGCTGCTTGTCGGGATCGATGCCGGTGAGCTTGGCGCTGAAGCGGATGGTGGTGACGTAACCGAACGCGCCGTCAACCTGGCCCTGCATCAGCATCTGCTCGCGCAGGCTAGGCTGGACGTTGACGATCTCGATCTTGGCGCAGTCGATCTTAGTCGCCGCGCACAGCGCCGGAAGCAGCTTGAGCGCGCCGTCATTGGCGGGGCCGCCGAGCTTGCGTCCGACAAAGTCGGCCGGCGTCTTGATCGGGCTGTCGGCCTTGACCGCGATCGTGAATGGCGGCCGGTTATAGAGCATGAACACGCCGACCGGCGCGTCCTCGGGCTTTTTCGCCGCCAGTTCGATCAGCGCGTTGATGTCGCCGAAGCCTGCGTCATAGGCGCCATTGGCGACTTGCGGCACCGCGGCACCGGAGCCGTTGCCCTGGTCGAAGGAGACTTCAATGCCCTCTTGTTTGAAATAGCCGCGGTCCTCCGCCAGGAAGAACATTCCCTGCGGCCCCTCATATTTCCAGTTCAGCACCATCCGGATTTTGGTCTGCGCCTGGGCGGTAACTCCGAAGCCGGCGGTGAGGGCGAGGCTGAGGGCAAGCGCCTGCATTCCACGAAATGCGTGGGTCCTGATCATGGGATTTTCCCCTGTGGCTGAAGCAATATTTTCAGGCTTCGCTTTCTTCGCCGTTGGAAGCCTGACGGTGCAAAAACTACGCCTTTCCAGTGATCTTATCCGCTGCTATCTTTCGACTTGAGCGGTGCCAAAAAGGCCTCACCCGAATTATGCGCCATTTGAGACTGTTGACCCATGTCGTGGAGGTCGCCCGGACCGGTTCGATCCGGAAAGCCGCCGAACAGCTGAACCTGACGCCGTCGGCGATGAACCGGCGCATTCAGGATCTGGAGGCCGAAGTCGGCACGCCCTTGTTCGAACGGCGGCCGCGCGGGGTGAAATTGACGACCGCCGGCGAAATGTTCGTGCGCTACGCCCGAAGCCAGATTGCCGACGCGGAGCGGATGAAGTCGCAGGTCGAGGACTTGCGGGGGCTTCGACGGGGGCCGGTGCTGATCGCCTGCAGCCAGGCTTTGGCGCTCGACTTTCTCGCCTCGCGCATCGCGGGCTTTCAGAAGCAGCACCCGCGGGTGACGTTCGACCTGAAGTTCACGGATCACGAAAGCGCATTGGCCGCGCTCGCCGCCTATGACGTCGATCTAGCGCTGATTTTCCGTCCCTCGATGCGGCCGACATTGCGGGTCATCGCCAGCATTCCGCAGCGCCTGGTCGCGGTCGTTCGCGCCGATCATCCACTGGCGGGAAAAAAATCCGTGCGGCTATCCGAATGCGCAGCTTACCCGGCGGCATTGCCGGATCGTTCGCTCGGCGGACGGCAAATTCTCGATGAAGTCTCGGCGCGGCGCGACCTGCGCTTCAACGTGATAGCTGAATCGAATTCATTCGAGATGCTGAGGGGACTGGTGCATCGCTGCAACGCGATTTCGTTTCAGATCGAGATCGGCGCGCCCTCCGGCGATCTCGGCATGAGCCTGGTCGGATGTCCGATCGACACGCGGGACGTGCCGACCGCCGAACTGGTTCTGTGTCAGTTGCGCGGCAGAGTCCTTCCCATCGCGGCGGCAGCCTTCTCGGAAACCTTGTCCCAAGGCCTGCACGACGTGAAGGCTTCCTAAATTTAGTTTTAGGCGGCGAATATATCGCCTCGGCACGGGTTTATCCTTGGGTCTGGAGGAGAAGCTCATGAGCCCATTTGCGATCAGGCTTTCCGTGATAACCATCTGCGCGACCGCGCTGCTGGTGGTTCCCTCTGTTGCGCCCGCCGAGGCGGGCCAGAAGCACACGCATATCAAGAAGCATAAACCGCACTGGCGGCACGACTACGGCGCGGCCTGGACGATTGGTCCGGCGCGGCCCACCATGGGATCTTACGCGCCGTCCGAACCGGTCTGTCCCGGCATTGGCCGGAGCTTCGACTGCAAGATATGGCCGCCGCCCTATGCGGACGATCCCGATCGGAAAACCTCCCGGTTCTAGGGCCATTAAAAGCGGACCGGACTAGCAAACCGAACGATGGCGCGAGGCTCAACCTCGCGCCACGATGTTTTGCCATGTTCGCAAGCGCCATCTGCGCATAGCGCGTCCGCCTTCGCGCTCTGGACACATCGCTCCGGCAACGTCAAAACTCGCTCAAAATAACGAGGAGCGTCCGGATGCCGATTATCGATTCCCAGGTCCATGCCTACGAGGCCAACACGCCGAAGCGGCCCTGGCACAATGTGCCGAACTGGCCCGATCACGTCACGGGTGACGAGATGGTAGCGGCGATGGACAAGGTCGGCGTCGACGGCGCGATCTTCATCTCGGCTTTTTCCATGTACAAGTATGACGCGAGCTACGCGGTCGAGGTGGCGCGCGCCCATCCTGACAGGATGGCCATCGTCAAGCCGGTCGATCCGGACGATCCGGCGGTCGATGACGTCATCGCCGAGTGGAAGAAGACGCCGGGCACGGTCGGAATCCGCATCATGCTGACGAAGGAAAGTAAGCGCGATCCCAAGCATCCGGGTCTCGACCGGATTGCGCGATCGGCCGTTCGCCACGACTTTCCGGTCAACGTCTTGTGCTGGGACAATCTGGAGGCGGGTACGGCGCTGATCGATCGTAATCCCGACACCCGCTTCATCCTCGATCATCTCGGCATTCTGCAGCCGCGCGTGCCGCCGGCGCCCGCAGAGCCCTGGACCGATCTGCCCAAGGTGCTCGACCTGGCGAAGCGGAAGAACGTGGTGATCAAGGTCTCAGGCGCCTGCACGCTGTCCAAGAAACCTTATCCTTATCCGGATATCTGGGATCCGCTCGCGCGCGTGTTCGATGCCTGGGGTTTCGAGCGCTGCCTGTGGGGCACCGACTGGACGCGCGCCTTTGCGGTCGTCAATTACGAGCAGGGCGTCAAACCGTTCCTTCAGACCGATCGCCTGAGCGCTACCGAACGCGCCATGCTGATGGGCGGCGCTACCGCCAAGGCCTACGGCTGGTCGCCGAAGAAATCGTAGCCGCGCGCGTTACGGCGGACATTCCGCGCCGCTGTCGATCCAGGCTTGCACCAGTTGGCCGGCAGCTTCTTGGCTGCCGGGCGCGGGCACACGCCCATCACCGGGGTCCCAGCCATGCGCGACCAGATCGTCCTTGGCGACATGTTCTTGCAACAACGCAAGATCACGTCCGCCATTGAGATTGACGTCCTTTAATTGCCGGCAGATTTCGCCCAGCGACTTGTTCTGCCAGGCCATCGAGAGCGGGGCAATTCCCCAGCGCGGATTGCCGGGGATGCTCTTGTAGCTTGCGGCCTCGTGCAGCGTGACGTTTCGCTCGGTGTGACAGCCGAAGCAGTTGGTTTCGAGATGTCCGGTCTCGCCGCGCCACACCGGCGGCATGTGTTCGTGCTGGTCGTCGCCCTGCAAGGGATGATCGCCCGCCGGATGGCAATTCATGCAGCGGGGGTGGGTGACGAGCTTGCCGATTTCGCGGAAGATCGCCCGCGAGCGCTCGGTCTTGTTGGCGATAGAGGCGAATTCAGCGGGACTTTTGAGTGTTTCACCACTCGATGAGGCGGCCGCCGCTAGCGCCGAGGACAGCAGCACCAGCGCCGCAGCCAGTTTTCCTCGCACGGCGAGCTGGCGCAACCTGATTCCAAGATTCGTGCTCATGGTGCAGTAACCGCTTGATCCGCGGTTAGTTCCGCGCGGCTGTTTCGCAACCGAGATGCTTTGCTGTTGAAAATGCTTCGCGATTGATTGTTATCTCGCGTTGGAGTTCAAGAGGCGGAAGCAGCCGGCCGGCTGACCCGCCGCCCTCGTGTTACAGCCGTGCGTATTTTCCTTGACGAAATTATTTTGTCGTAAAGACACGCCCGCACGACTCGTTTCAAGCGAAGACGTTTATTCCCCGTGTCGAAATTTTTTTATTCAGGAATAAATTGTGGCGTGAAACGGTCGCGTCACAAAATGGCATAATAAGTCGACAATATTGCGCGGCGTTTCTCGTCGTTGCGGTTCGTTGCGTCGCGCCTCGCTGTGTCATGTCTCGTCGTGTCACGGCAATGCTTGCGCGCAATCCGCGCTCCTGGGGTTGGTAGATGATCGGCAAGCGAGTGGTGTTGAGCCTCCTTCTGGCTCTCGCCGTCGACGCGCGCGCGGCAGAGGCCGCGACGCTCGACGACGCGGCTGAGCACTATCGGCCCTATGCGATTGAGGGAATCGGATCGGCGCTGGCCGGCGCCCGCGATCTGCGCGAGCGGGCGGCCGCGAAAGATCTGGCGGGCGCGAAGAAAGCCTGGCTCTCGGCCCGCGCCGGTTGGGAGCGCTCGGAAGTATTCACCGCGGGCTTTGTCCCGGAACTCGACGCACAGATCGATGCCTGGCCCAATGCCGACGGCGGCTTCCACGCCATCGAGGCCAAATTGTTCGGCGCCGGTCAAACCGATGTCGGAAACGACACCGAGGCGCTGGTCCAGCATCTCGACGATCTTCACAACAAGCTCCGCGATATGCCGCTTTCGCCGCAAGGCCTGCTCGATGGCACCGTGCGGCTCGCTTATGAGGTCGGGGAGAGCAAGGCGGATGGCGGCGAATCCCGGATCAGCGGCACTTCGCTTGACGATATGCGCAACAACGTCGCCGGCGTCGAATTCGCCTATCGCACGATTTTCGCTGACCGCCTCAAAGAAGTCGACGCGGGCCTTGCCGACAAGGTGACGGCTCGGATCGAGCAGTTGAAGACCATCGTCGCCGCGCCAGACCTGCCGCATGTCAATGTCCGTGCGCTGCGGCGCGTCAGCGAGGAACTGGTGATCTCGCTGCAGGCCGCCTCCGTCAAGCTCGGGTTGCGCCGGCCGACGCTGGAGGCTCAGTCGCGATGAGCCTTCATCGGTGGAGCGGCATCGCTGTCGCAATCGGGCTCCTGATCGCCGGCTTGCACGAACGCGCTCTCGCGTTTCCGGTGGATGGCGATCAGGCCGCCCTGCCGGCGAAAACCGAACTGAACGAGGACGCGCTGCGCCGGCCGCGCGAAGTCTTTCACTCCGAAATCACCGGCCGCAGGTCGGAGCTGATCAAGCTTGGCAATCTGGCTTTCTCGTCGCCATCGATCCTCGGCAATGTCGCGCAGCAGGCCGGCATCAGCTGCGAAACCTGCCACGTCAACGGCGCGGGAAACGCCAGGCTGTTCGTGCCGAAGATGTCGACGCGCCCGGGAAATTTCGACACCACGGGCCCCCTGTTCAATCCGAAGGCGGACAATAGCGTGCTCGATCCGGTCCGGATTCCGAGCCTGCGCGGCGCGCGCTATCTCGCGCCCTATGGCGCCGACGGCCGCATGGGTTCGCTGCGCGATTTCGTTCGCAATGTGATCGTCAACGAGTTCGCCGGCGCTGAGCCGTCGCCCGCCATTCTCGATGCCATCGTCGCCTACATCCAGGACATTGATTTTCTCCCGAACCAGAGCCTCGGTCCTACTGGCCGGCTGGTCGGCAAGATCAGCGACGCAGAACGCCGGGGTGAAGCGCTGTTCGCAAAACCGTTCCCGCATGATCCCGGCTTGAACTGCGCCGCCTGCCATATCCCTTCTGCGGCCTTCGTCGATCACCAGCAGCATGACGTAGGCTCAGGCGGTCTGTTCAAGACGCCGACGCTTCGCAACGCCGATTTCAATGCGCCATATTTTCATGACGGCCGCTTCGACAGCTACGATCAGGTGGTGGCGCATTTCGACCGCGTGTTCGAACTTGGTCTGAGCGCCCAGGATCAAAAGGATCTGGTGGCTTATCTCACCGCGGTCGGTGACGCGGCGATGCCCTATGAGCAGGGCGCCGGCACCGTGCTGAAGGAGATCGACGATTTCGCGAGCCTGCTCGCCACCGCGATCCCCGCCGGCGACAAGGAAACCGTTGCGCTCGCCGTCGACACGATCGGCGGAGAATTGCGCGAATTGACCGAACACTATCCCGATCGTAAGGACACCAGCGTGCCCGGTGGCGAACAAGAGCGCGCCGCGGCGCGCGCGGCGCTCAAGGAAGTCGTGCTGTTGCTTCGGCGAATCGACATGGCGGTCGGTGAAGGCCGCATCTCTGATGCGGCGGACGACTACCGGAGTTATCGCTCGCTGATGTTCGCCGCCGTTCCGTCGATACTGGCCCGCGCCGATCGATGGTCGCTGTTCAATCCCGCGGTGCACGACCAGCACTATGGGGCTCTTCGTCAGGTCATGCAGTCGAGGCACATGCCACAGTAAAGCGCGCCAGCCAACGCTGAAGCGCGACCGGCGCGTTTTTGTTTTGAGTCCCGCCGTCGATAAAATCCTGCGCCAGCCAGCGCGGAATGATCTGAATCTCGCGTCGTCGCGCAGACGACGCGAGCAATGTGCATTGTGATCACATCAACGAAACACATTTCGATCGTCATACCAAAATCGTCGTCGGAAAAGTTTTTGGAATAATTCTGATCTTTTCACGCGCGTTCACAACCTTGATACGCCTGCGTCACGTTGATGCACTACCTAGCGCGTCGTTAACAAACCTCTTTTGGAGTCGATGATGACTTTCAATTTCAAATCTAACTGGCGAACGACTACGGCGCTGTGCATCGTTTCGACGATGGCATTCGCCACCGCAGCCTACGCCGCCAACCCCGGCGGCGTCATACAGCAGCTGATTGCCGATATCGAGAGCGACATCAAGCAGATCGAGAACGGCAACAAGGGCAATCAGGGCGGCAGCAAGAATCCGGCCGACAGCGTCAAGACCGCCTCGCCGATCAAGCACGTCATCGTCCTGATCGGTGAAAACCGCGGCCTCGATCACACCTTTGGTGTCTACAAGCCGAAGGGCAAAGGCGAGACCATCTCCAACCTGCTGTCCAAAGGCATCGTCAACGAAGACGGAACGCCGGGTCCGAACTTCGCTCTCTCGAAGCAATTCTCGGTCGCGGCGCAGGCTAACGGCCTGTACTATATCGGCGCTCCGGCGGCATCGAAGTTTCCCTATAATGCGACCAGCGTGATGCCGCAGCCGAACACCAACGGTGCGCCAGAGACTCAGAGCGCGACGGGTGCTCCGTTCCAGACGGTTGCCGAAGCAAGCGTCGAAAAGGACATCAATCCCTCCAGCCTCAACATCCTGACGACCGGCGCGGTTGGCCTGACAGCTAACTCGCTCGACACCCGCGTTCCCGGCGCCGGCAGCCTGAACGGTTCGTTCCCGTTGCAGGGCGCGCAGCTCACCGACGACGACTACACCGGTGATACGACGCACCGCTTCTACCAGGACTGGCAGCAAAGCGATTGCAGCGTTGCTACGGCAACGAAGAGCAACACGTCGGGCTGCTTGACCGACCTGTTCCCCTTCGTGATGGATACCTACGACAGGAGCGCCACCAAGCAGGGCAACTTCAGCGAAGGCAACTCGATGGGCTTCTACAATGCCCAGCAGGGTGAAGCCGCATTCCTGAAGTCGCTGGCTGACCGTTTCACCTTGGGCGACAACTTCCATCAGTCGTTCCATGGCGGCACCGGCGCCAACCACTTCATGCTCGGCACCGGCGATGCGGCTATCTGGACCGACGGCAACGGCAACATCACCACGCCGCCCGCGAGCCAGATCGCCAACCCGAACACGGTGGCAGGCACGATCAACAAGTATACGGCCGACAACAACTTCTCGGCCTGCTTCGACGTCACCCAGCCGGGCGTCGGACCGATTGTCGACTATCTGAACAATCTGTCCTATCCGGCTGAGCCGAACTGCGCGCCCGGTGCCTACTACATGCTCGACAACAGCAACCCCGGCTACCTGCCGAACGGCGCGCTGGCGGGCACGGAAGGTGGTATCCCACCGTCGCCGGTTAAGACGATCGGCGACTCGCTGCTCGCAGCGAATATCTCGTGGGCTTACTACGGCGGTGCGTTTAACGCCGCGGTAGCGCTCTCGAACGACGCTGTGGCGGCCGGCTCGACCAACTTTACCGCCTTCGCGACCTCCGATACGGCCAACGCGATCGGCGTTGCCTACTGCCAGATCTGCAACCCGTTCCAGTATGCGACCTCGATCATGGCCAACCCGGCTGTTCGTACGGCGCATATGAAGGATACGGCTGATCTGATCACGGCGATCAAGAACAACACCCTGCCTTCGGTGTCGTTCGGCAAGCCGGACGGCCTGCTCGACGGTCACCCGTCAAGCTCGAAGGTCGACCTGTTCGAAGCCTACGTTACCAACATCCTGACGGCGCTGGATGCCAATCCGACGCTCAAGGCCGAGACCGCGGTGTTCATCACCTGGGACGAAGCTGGCGGATACTGGGATTCGGGCTTCATTCAGTCGATCGACTTCTTCGGCGACGGACCGCGTATCCCGATCTTGATCCTCTCGTCGTACTCGACCGGCGGTAAGGTCTACCACAACTACGGCGATCACGTTTCGATCCTGAAGTTCATCGAGCGCAACTGGAAGCTCCAGCCGCTCACGGGCCGCAGCCGCGACAATCTGCCGAACCCGACGTTCAAGAAGGGTAACGCGTATGTGCCGACCAACAGCCCGGCGCTCGCTGACCTCTTCGACGCGTTCGATTTCAGCGCGCCGGTCAATACCAGCTTCACCGAGTGATCCTAAATCGGATCACGACGTGATGTGATATTCAAAAACGGTGCCGATCGAACCCTCGCGGTTCGGTCGGCGCTTTCTTGTTCAACCGTGTGATGCCGGAGCGGATGCCGAAAATGATCGGAGAGGCGATATCGGGGCAGTTGCGCAAGGCGCGATGGCGCCTGCCTGTCGTGGCGGCTGCTCTCTTTATATTGGCCGGTCTTGCGGCCTTCGGCGCTGTTGGCGCGCGGGCTCAGCCATTTTCTGCTGACATTGTCACGCGCCGCGACGATGTGTCGGCACGGGCGGGACGGCTCAGTGTGCGCGACGGCAAGGTGAGGATCGAAACGGCGGAACATCCGGATGGATTTTTCCTGGTCGACACCGTGAAACCGTCGGCCTATTTCGTGAGGCCCGGCGCCGGCCTTTATATGGAGGCCCGACAGTCAAGCCGGTTGACGCGGCTGTTCGTTCCCGTCGATCCCGATGCACCGTGCCGGCAGTGGCAAGCCATGGCGCGCCTTGCGGGTGTGGCTGGCGAAGGCGAATGGCGCTGCGAGCGGACGGGCGAAGAGACGATCGATGGCCACAGCACCGTGGCTTTCCGGGCGGTGCCTGGAGCCGGCGAGGTGTTTTTCGGCTGGATCGATCGCGAACGGCGGTTTCCACTACAAATCAGAAGCGAAGACGGCGTCTTCTTCAAACTCGAACAGGTCAAGGATGAGCCTCAGCCGGACTCTTCCTTTGAACTTCCGGTAACTTACCGGAAATTCAGCCCGGAAGCGCTGATCGAGCGGATCAAGCAAAGCGATGTCTGGGTTGCCAAGCCTGGCGAGGCCGCGTCTTCACGGCCGTGAAGCGCAGCGGCGTTGGATCACAATCAGCGGCCTCAGGCTGCAGCCGGGATACGCCGGTTAAGCGCCCAGAGCGCGAACGCGCTTGCCAGTATCACCAGTCCGCCAAGCAGCACCGACAACGGCGTGGCGCCGAGGCGCTCGAACCATTGCGTATAGAAGTGAATGCCGGCGAAGACGGCGACGAGGTTCACCAACCAGCGCCGATTTACCTGAACAGCCCAGATTCCGGTGGCGAGCAGGGCGACCGCCCAGAGGATGCTGAATGCGGCAGCCGGGATTACAGCCTTGGTCGTGAACGCCAACGATGCGTCCCTGGTATTCATGGAATGAATCAGCATCAGCGGATCGCCCCATAGCGAGCCGATCCAGAAGCCGAAATTGATCAGCAATAGCGAGGTGCGCGCGGCCGTGATCGCGAGCCGTTCATATTCGGCCGGCAGGCGTCGCGAGAGCTGATAGGCGATCAGCGCCGCCGCCGAAAACAGCAGTACGGTCAGTGTCGGTTCAAATATCGCGAGCGAATAGACGGCGTGGCTATAACCGGTGCGCGCGCCGAGGCAAGCGGAAGCTGCCAGCACTGCCAACGCCATCAAAAGGCTCGAACGCGCGACGATAGCCGCCAGCCAGAACGCGCCCGTCACGACCAGCATGGAAGCAAGCGTATCGGCCCGGTAGGCGATAACGCCGCCGCCGAACATCAACGCGCCTATGACCAGGCAAATCTGCCCGAGAAGGATCCACTGTTGCACGCGGTTGAGGGAAATCACCGAACCTGCGACGAAAAGTGCGAGCCCAAAGCCGACCGCCGTCGACGCTGTAGGCACCAGCGCCACCGCACCGGCCGCGATGGCGACCACGCCGAACCCGATCAAAATGTTGATGCCGAGCGAACCGGTGTCATGTGCCGCGAGCCGCATCAGCTTGTCGGCTTCTTCGCCCGTCAGTTTGCCTTCTTCGACAAGCTTGGAAATATCCAGCGTGATCTTCATCGTTGGCGGGTCCAATGGCGTTGAGGTGGTACAACTTAGACGCTCAAGGCCGTCTTGCGAAGCTCTCAACGATTTTTTTGCACGATCGCTTCGAGCAACCAGCTCTTGAACGAGAGCATCGCACCGGATGGCCGCCGGGACTGGAGCCGGGTGATCCAGTAATCGCCGAGCGCCACTTCGGCGTCGAAAGGGCGGGCCAGCCGCCGGCGTCGTACTTCGTCCTGAAACATCGCCGCCGGCAGCAATGCAACACCGAAGCCCTGCATGGCCACGCTTGCCATCGTGATCGACGAATCGAAAACCATTCCCTTGATGGCCGGACTTGCCAGTCCAGCTTCCGCAAACCAGCGCGGCCATTCCTCGTCACGATAGGAACGCAGCAACACTTCGCGTTTGAGATCGGCGGGCCGTGTCAGCTTGCGAGCCAAGGTCGGTGCGCAGAACGGACTGAACGGCGCGGCCAACAGATGGGTGGCCTCGGTGCCATGCCAGAGGCCATCGCCAAACCTGATCGCGTAATCGAGGCCTTCTCCCGCGAGGTCGACGCGGTTGTTGTTCGTGAACAGGCGCAGATCGATCCTGGGATAAGCCTTTCTGAAATCGGCGAGCCGGGGGAACAGCCATCCCGAGGCGAAAGTGCCGACCACGCCCACCGAGATGACGTCCTGGTAGCGATCGTCCTCAAAGCGATGGAGCGTTTCGGTTAACCTGCGGAATGCTTCAACGATGCTCGGCAGCAATAGCTGCCCCTCGTCGGTCAGCGCGACACCGCGCGGCAGGCGGCGGAACAACTGCGCGCCAAGCCGGTCCTCCAATATTTTCACCTGCTGGCTGACGGCGGCTTGGGTGACGCGAAGCTCAAGACCGGCGCGGGTGAAGCTCAAGGTGCGCGCCGTTACCTCAAAGGCCCGGAGCGCATTGAGCGGAAGCTGCGAAAGCTTCGTTTTTCGGCGCATGGCCACAGCCCCTAGTTTTTCTTATGCGAGACCTCAAAACAGATCGTTTGTCAAGGAAACGCTTCCTGGGCACGGTCCTGCGCATCACACGAGAGGATTCGCAAATGATCAGCAGGCGGCGGTTTCAAGTCGGATTGGGTGCAGCGCTGGTAGCGGCTCCTTTCAGCGGAGTGGCGAAGGCCGCGCATGCCGCAAATTCGGATCCGCGACTGATCGAGGAAATCAAACGCCTGGAGGGCGAGAGCAGGGGCCGGCTCGGCGTTTGTGTTCTGCAAACCCCGTCCGGCTTGCGCCATGTCTATCGGGGGGACGAGCGCTTCCCGATGTGCAGCACGTTCAAGGTTCTTGCGGCCGCTGCCGTGCTGGCGCGCGTGGATGCCGGCAAAGAACAACTGACGCGCCGCATCACGTTTGACGCATCGAGCGTCGTGGTGAACTCGCCGGTGACCGAAAAGCGCGCCGGGGATGGCGGCATGACACTCGCGGAGATTTGCGAAGCGGCGCTGACACGGAGCGACAACACGGCGGGCAATCTGCTGCTTGAGGACATCGGCGGACCCTCAGGCTTGACGGCCTTCGCGCGAACGCTTGGCGACGACGTCACGCGGCTCGACAGAAATGAGCCCTCGCTTAATCAGGCGCTACCCGACGATGTCAGAGATACGACTTCACCGAATGCGATGGCCGCCAATTTGAAGACACTGCTTTTTGGAACCGCGGCGCTTTCGGCCGCATCGCGCGAGCAACTGACGGCCTGGTTGATCGCCAACAAGACCGGCGACGCACGATTACGCGCCGGTCTCCCGAATAACTGGCGGGTCGGTGACAAGACCGGCACCGGCGAGCAAGGTACGGCCAACGACGTTGCCGTGGTTTGGCCTTCCAGCGGCGCGCCCGTTATCGTCGCGGTATATTTAACCGGTGCCGGCGTTCCGATCGCACAACAAAATGGCATCATCGCTTCGGCCGCGCGTGCGGTTGCCGCGATGAGCCTGGGCTAGGCGAACTCGCGCCTAGTTTTCCAACTTGTACATCTTGGTCCTGTCGAGCTTGTAGGACCAAGGCAGGCCGGCATTTTTCCATCCGTTGACAACGCGCTGCCCGGCCTTTGGCCCTTCGCCCGCGAGATCGCCTTCGAATCCATCGACGACCGAATAAACATTCTTGAATCCCGCCTCGGCCAGAAGATTGGCTGCCGCTGCGCTGCGGTCGCCCGACCGGCAGATCAATACGATCGCATCGTTGGCCTTAAGCCCCTTTGCGGCCAGCCTGCGGCGAACTTCCGGGAGGAAATCCGGATTGAGTTCGAGCTTTAACGTTCCCTTCACGCCATCCCAGGCGGGGAAATCAGGCTCCTTCATATATGGAACGTTGGCGTCGGCTTGTGCGGGCATCCCCACGAACATCAGTTCCGCCGGCGTTCGCACGTCGAGGAACAGCGTCTTCGATGCATTCTGGTTCATGAATTTCGCCGCTTCCTGCGACGACAGATATTGACCGAGCTTGGTTCGCTTCAGTTCCGGCACAGAGGCCGCGTCAAGCGCGTGCGCGGTTGTCGAAGCCATCAGAAGTACGATCAACCAACCAGCGAAGGCTTTCATGAATTTTCTCCCAAAGGTTTGTGCTTTTCTGGAAGATGTCGCTTCGAGTGCGTCACAACTGTGACGTTGCCTGTGGTTCTGTCGCGATGTTGCGCAGCAACGAAAGCGTAGCAGTTACACGCAATCGATTTTGCAGTTCCTAGTTTGGAACAAATGGCTCGCCGGTTTCGGTCACATTCAAACCCAACAATCTTCCAAATGCAAAGTAGTCGAGTCGATTTTTGGACGGATTCGAGTCGCTGACTGTTCGACCCCAAGTAGCGGGCGCTCCGGATGAGAAAAATCGAAAAACCGAGTTCCGAGCATGTCCCGTTGTTGCGTTACAGTAGCCGGGAGGTCATCCATGGTCGACGATGCGCCGCGTTATCCAACCTACGATTATCCAACATACGATCCTGACGTCGAGACGTACGAAGAAAAGCCGACCGGCTATCCAATTGCGCCCTACCAGGTTGGACAATCAGCGGGAGGGGATTATCGGGGGCTGTCCGTCCCGCTGTTTCTTTCCGACTTTGACGGCAGACCGGATCCCAGCGAATACATGCCGCCTGGATCTGGCAAGCGAGGGTCTTTGTCACGAGTTCTCGCCGTCGCTTTGGCCTGCGCATCCGCCGGAATTCTGGCCGCGCTGGTTTCTTCGGACGCCGCGCGCGACGTTATTGCCAGCGCCAAGGCTTCAAGTACCGCGGTTCTTTCGGTGGCGTCCGCCGCGATGCATCCAGGTTCGGTGCAACCGAAGGAAAGCGAGGTGCAGCCGGGAGGATCAGGTTCGGTATCGGCAGTGGAACCCGAGGCGCCTGGCCCTCGAAGTGTTGCGACGACGGCTGTCGCAGCGGCGGTGGTGTCGCCGACGCCAGAGGACATCAAGACGGCCTATCAGGGCGCACTGCAAGGCGGCGCTCCGCAAACCGCGGCGGTTCCCGAGCGCGCGACATCCGAAGACGCCATTCGTCACCTCGATCCCGGTGAGATCGCCTCGTCGCTCAAGCGGGCGGATGCCTTGATCGGGAGCGGTGATATTGCCGCGGCTCGCCTGGTGCTGCGGCGCGTGGCCGAGGCCGGAGACGGGCGCGCGGCAATGATGCTGGCCGGAACCTACGATCCGACGGTTCTGGAGAAGCTCGGAGTTCATGGCGTCGTGCCGGACGTCGCTATGGCGCGAAACTGGTACGAGAAAGCCAGACAGTTTGGCGCGCCGGAGGCGACATCGCAGCTCGGGCGCCTCGCGAGCAAGCAACATTGAGCTCCGCGCCGGCTGCCGCACCCATTGATATCACTTGATATCACCCACTCGATCACCGCAGGTCACAGTAAAGGTCACAACTATGGGCGTCCCCACCGCAACCGCTAGAAATCTCTTCCTATGCCTCTCGTCTTTCGCGTTGTTCCTGATCTCAACGCCCTCCTTGCGTCCTGCACTGGCCGAAAACCAGAAACCGCCGGTGGCTCAAAGCCAGAAGCCGCTGAGCTACGAGGACAAGAAGCGTCAGGCCAACGATATCGCCGTCAGCGTCGTGGTGTCCGGCATTTCCTGCACATGTGCGAGGTTCACCGAGGACATCCGCAACGTCGTCAACGATCTGAGCCCGGACGGGATCCGCGTTCTGCCGGTTCTGGGCGTCGGCGGTCTTCAAAACGTGAATGATGTGCTCTTCCTCAAGAGCATCGACATGGGCGTCGTCGATGAGGACAATCTTCGTCTGCTGAAGAAGAAGGATCCGGTGCTGTACGCCAACATCGAGCAGCGTGTTCAATATATCACCAAGCTCTATAATTCGGAGTTTCAAGTCGTCGCACGAGACGAGATCAAGTCCTATGACGACCTGCGCGGCAAAAAGGTCAACTTCAACCTGAAGGACAGCCAGACCGAAGTCACCGCCGACACGGTTTTCGATACGCTCAATATCCCCGTGCAGCGCTCGTACTATGACAACGACGAAGCCATCAAGCGGCTGATATCGGGAGATATCTCGGCGATGATTATCCTGACGGGAGCGCCTCAGGCAGCACTTGCTAAACTGAAGAAGGAGGATGGCGTCCATTTCCTCGCGCTCGATCCGGAAAGCCTGCCGCAGCACGATCTTCACGATCTGTTTGCGAACTACTTACCGTCGGAGCTT
>Ga0210387_10001791_pt1 | contig 16297 bp, 19 predicted proteins | sample IncBWC7OmetaG_FD_160108 | JGI IMG/M metagenome (GOLD analysis project Ga0210387, IMG submission 160108) | Forest soil microbial communities from Barre Woods Harvard Forest LTER site, Petersham, Massachusetts, United States - Inc-BW-C-7-O ...
AAAGATGGGTCGTCCCGAGGAAATTGCGGCAGCCGCGCTGTTTCTTGCTTCAGACGATTCGAGTTTCGTGAACGGGGTGGAGTTGTCCGTCGACGGCGGCTTCTCGGCCGTCTGAATTCGCGCCGAGCGAAACCGGAGAGATGCGATGAGCACTGAAGAGAATGTCCAGATTGTGAGGGATTTCTTTGCAGCAATGGGCAGCAGCAACGCGCGCGATCTGCTGGCGTTGGCTGCCGAAGATACCGAGTGGATCATTCCGGGCGAAGGCTGGCCGCTGGCAGGCACGTACCGCGGGCACGCGGAGTTGGCGGCTGTGCTCAAGAAGGCGTCCGAAGAGGTGGAAACGCAATACCCGAAGCCCCCCGAATTCGTGGCGCAGGGAGACCGGGTTATGGTCGTCGGCGTAGCAACGGGAAAAATCAAAGCCACGAATAGGCCGTTCAAGGACGAGTGGGTCTTCGACATTACCGTTCGAGACGGCAAAGTCGCCCGCATCCAGGAATATATCGACACGCAAGCACTGGCGCGGGCCTCACAGACCGACGCAAGGACCTAGTCAAGTTCGACGTGTGCGTCGTGATGGCATGACACGATGTTGTGCCGAACATCATCCATTTCCTGAAAAGGCTCCCACTATGACTTCCGCTTTAAACGATCAGTCGCTTGATCAGATCTTTCGCTCCGCTCGCACCCCCAACGGATGGGCAGATCGTCCTGTAGGGGACGATCTGGTACGCGAGATCTATGACCTCCTGAAATGGGGCCCGACATCTGCGAACAGCAGCCCTGCGCGGTTTGTCTGGGTGCGTAGCCCCGATGGAAAGGCACGGCTCGCCAGGCTTGCTGCGGAACCGAATAAGCCGAAGATTCTGAGGGCTCCTGCCACGGTCATTATCGGCCACGATTTGGATTTCGCCGGCGAACTGCCAAAGCTTTTGCCTCACGCTGCCGAGGTCATGCAGAAATACTTTGCGACACCAGACGTGGCCGAGGTGACGGCAATGCGAAACGGAACGCTGCAGGGCGCTTACCTCATCGTCGCTGCGCGGGCGTTGGGACTGGACTGCGGGCCCATGTCCGGCTTCGACAACGCCGGCGTGGATAAGGCTTTCTTCTCAGGCACCCGGGTTCGGTCGAACTTCATTTGCAGCATTGGGCACGGCGATCCAGCTTCCGTGTTCCCGCGCAATCCTCGCCTTGATTTTGAGGAGGCCGGCCGCTGGGCCTAAGTCCAGGCTTCAGAGCGAGCAGTAAAAGCGCTGGCCGTCGCAGCCACCGTGAATGAGCCGTAGAGCGCCGCCTCGCAGGTGGCGCTCTACGGATGCCCAACCGTAATGGAGATCCCGATGTACGACCAATCCAAGCTATCCGAGTTGATCCGGTTCGCACGAGTCGATGCGTGCTCTACCGTCATCGATGTTTACCCAGGCGACGGCGATTGGACCCGTCTCTTCTCCGACGTCGTAGGATCGGATGGACGGGTCTACAGCTTCGTGCCGGCCGAAGTCGCTCACTTCAAGAACGATCCGTTCGGCCGCATGCAGACGCTTGCGAAGGAGCCGGGTCGAGACAACGTCGAAGCCGTCTCGGCGGACCTCGTCGCGATGCCGGAGACCACGCAACCAGCGGATGTCCTGTGGCTGCACCTGTTCTATCACGATCTCCACACCGCGCTGATCCAGAAGAAAGGCGCGACGGCGGCCGGCTTCAATAGAGCCGTCTACGAGCGGCTGAAGCCCGGTGGGTCCTACGTCATCGTCGACCACGCCGCCGCCGCAGGCTCGGGCACGAGCGACACCCAGTCACTGCATCGGATCGACCCTGCGTCCGTCCGCGAGGAGGTGGAGGCGGCCGGCTTCGTGCTGGACGCGGAAAGCACCGTGCTCGCGAACAAGGACGATCCGCACTCGATCAAGGTGTTCGATCCCTCGATCAAGGGCGAGACCGATCGCTTCGCCTATCGGTTCGTGAAGCCCTGACAGGTCCCGGCGCCGACTTCATGTCGACCTCCCCAATGGGTGCAACAAGTCCATCGAAGACATCGAGGCAACCCTGCTTGCCGCCACGAAGTCGGCTTTGGATGAGCTCGTCTGGTGGACCCACGCGACGATGGCAGCGAAGGCCGCTGAAGCGTCATTTTGGAGTTCTCCTTGACGAACTGGACGGCCTCCCGTCCTCCGCCTTCGTCGCGAAGGCGTGCACCGGCGCCAAGCTTGTGAAAGCTTTCAATCACCTGGTTGCGGTCGCCCTGACTGCCGATCCGATCGTCGAGGGCGGCCACCGGGTCATCTTTCTGTCGAGCGACGACGAGGACGCGATCGCTCCCTCGCCGGGTTGCCGAGAGTGGCCGCGGCAGACGAGTTGGATTCCTGCGTAAAGCTATCAGATGACCTCGCGGTCGCAGGGTGCTCGCGCGCCATCGCCTCGCACCAATACACGGGTCGAAGCCTTGCGCGACTGTATGCCGGGGCCATAAAGGATTTCGTCCAGGCGATTCGGCTCGATCCGAAAGATACCCAAGCCTACTACGACCGCGGCATGGTTGGGAAAAGAAGCGCCGTCTACGAGAGGTATTGGCCGATGTCAAAATGCATTCTCAACTCGCTCCTTCCGACCCGGATGGCCTTGAGGCTGTGAGGTGCGTATCGAAAGAATTGAGCGCAAGGTGACGGGGCGGCGCAGACATGGCTTGATTTCTGGTAGTGGCCCTTCGCGTCATTTGCTGTGGTTGCAGGAAGGCGGTCGCTATCGGAGCGAAGCGGATGCTGACGAAGACTTATGAGCACCCGCTGGCAGCCTTCATCTCTATCCGAGACTGCTGCAAAGGGCTGCCTCCGCAAATACGATGAGAATCGGACTCGTGGAGAGTCCCCCTCACCCGCCGCGCAAGGAGCGCCATAGCCGAAGCTTTGCTTCGGCGTCCTTCAAATAGAACGGCCGCCCAAGGCGGCCTATGCTGTCCCCGCAAGCGGGGCGAGGCGAAGAAATACCGCCCGGCATTTGAGCAAGGTTTATCCCATTTGCTCACTCGCCCACCCCTTTCCCGCGGCTGCCAAATGTGGCTAGAAGGGCAAGCACAACCAACAGCTTCGATAAAAAACAGGGAGAAGATAATGAAGTTATTTGCCACCGCACTCGCCACCAGCCTCGCGCTGGCCGCGCTAGGCGGCGCGGCGCACGCCCAGGGGATCTCCGACGATGTCGTGAAGATCGGCGTGCTCACGGACATGTCGAGCCTTTATGCCGACGCCACCGGCAAGGGCTCGCTCGCCGCGGTGCAAATGGCGGTCGCGGACTATGGCGCCAAGGTCAAGGGCAAGCCGGTCGAGGTGATCTCCGCCGACCACCAGAACAAGCCCGACGTCGGCATCAACATCGCCCGCAACTGGTATGACAACGAGAAGGTCGATGCGATCTTCGACGTTCCCACCTCCTCCGTCGCGCTGCCGATCTCGGCGCTGACCCGCGAGAAGAACAAGATCAACATCAATTCGGGCGGCGGCTCATCCGATATCACCGGGCCTGCCTGCTCACCCAACACGGTGCACTGGACCTATGACACCTACGCGCTCTCCAACGTCGCCGGCAAGGCGATGGTCAAGCGTGGCGAAAACACCTGGTTCTTCATCACCGCCGATTATGCGTTCGGTATGGCGTTGGAGCGCGATGCGGCCAACGTCGTGAAGGAAAGCGGCGGCACGGTGGTCGGCGATGTCCGTCATCCCCTCAACAATTCCGACTTCTCCTCGTTCCTGCTGCAGGCGCAGGCCTCCAAGGCCAAGGTGGTCGCGCTGGCGAACGCCGGCGGCGACACCCAGAACGCACTGAAGCAGGCGTCCGAGTTCGGCATCACGCCGAACCAGAAGATGATCGCGCTGTTGCAGGAAATCACCGACACGCATTCGCTCGGCATCAAGGCAACGCAAGGCCTGATCGTCACCGACGGCTTCTACTGGGACATGAATGACGAGACCCGCGCCTTCTCCAAGCGCTTCTACGACAAGGTCGGCCATATGCCGACCATGATCCAGGCCGGCCTCTATTCGGCGACCATGCATTACCTGAAGGCGATCGAAGCCATTGGCACCGACGAGGCGCCGAAGGTGATGGCGCAGATGCGCGCCACCCCGATCAACGACTTCTTCGCCAAGAACGGCAAGATCCGCATCGATGGCCGCATGGTGCACGACATGTACCTGTTCGAGGTCAAGAAGCCCGAGGAATCCAAGGGCGAGTGGGACCTCTACAACCTGATCGCAACCGTCCCCGGCGACGAGGCGTTCCGCCCGCTCGACAAGGGTGGCTGCCCGCTGGTGAAAGGGAATTGACGCTCATCCCCCTCTCCCCGCCCTCTTGTCCGCCGAAGCCCGCCTTCTGGCGAAGGCGGATGCGGGGAGAGGGTTTGGGTGAGGGGCTGCTTCAGCAAATATGGTGAGAGTAGGACTCGCGGAGGGCCCCCTCACCCGGATCGCATCTTCCGATGCGATCCGACCTCTCCCCGCAAGCGGGGCGAGGTAAAAAAGCAGCAAATAAACGCGCCCGGCTCTCCGGGCGCGTTTCGTTTTCAGCACACTCAACTGCCTTCGAACTTGAATGATACGTTGAGCTTGGCGCGATAGGCTTCGATTGCCCCGGTCTCATCGAGCTGCATGTCGAGCTTGACGACCTCGGCGACGCGGAGATCGCGCAGTGTCTTCGACGCCCGGGTTACCGCGGTCGCAGCGGCCTTCTCCCAGGATTCCTTGCTGGTACCGATCAATTCGATGACCTTGTAGACGCTCTCCGTCATGACGTCCTCCCGTTCGGTCTGAAGCTGGCAGGCAGCAGGATGCCCCTGCCCGCCGCAACGCTAACATCCCCGCAGCCATGCCGAAAGGATGCAACGCAACAGGCCGTTTCGCGGAGAGCAAATGCAAAACAAAACGCGCCCGGTTTCCGGGCGCGTTTCGCGTCAGTCGTCGAGTAGAAGCAACTACTCGGTCGTATATTTGAACTCCGGCATGGTCGTCAGCTGATCCTTGGTCGCGTCGAACACGGCGTGATCGGGATACCAGGGATTGGGCTTCGACGCCGCTGCCGGCGAGCCTGCGGCCGAACCTGTGGTGGTCGTTGCCGGCGGCTTGGCGCCCCCTGCAGCGCCACCTGCACCTGGCGCATTCGAGCTGACGCCGGTATAGGCGACCGGCTCGGTGGAGAACTTCATCTTGTCAAAGGGTACGGCGACCAGCCGCGCACCCATACCGAGGAAGCCGCCGACGCTGATCACCGCGGCCTTGATGTTCCCGCTCTTGTCGACGAGAAGATCATTGATCGAGCCGACATTCTCGTTCTGGGCGTTGTAGACGTTGAGGCCGACCACCTTCGAGGCGCGCCAGTCGCCCTGGAAGGACACGTCGGTTACACTGCCGCCGCTGCTTTGCGACGCAGCAGCCTTGTTGGACGTCGCCATCGAGTCATCCGCCGCGAAAGCCGATGCACTTACAAGCAACAACGAACCGGCGACGCCGGCCTTCAGAATTTTCGTTAGCATATTGGTTCCTCCTGATCAGAAACTGATGCGGAGAAAACCGTCCTGCGCGTGCGCCGTTCCCATCCGGATCGACAATTTGCCATGTGCAACGCAAAGGGGAACCGCGGCGTGCGACATCATGTCGATGGAACGACACAGCCATCCTTCGCGGGGGAACGAACGAAGGATGGCTGCGCCGAGTCAGAGCGTGTATGCGCGTCGCGAGCGATCAGCTCTGATAGTCGATGAGCAGCGCCGAGATCGAATTGCTGTTGCTGCTCGAGCTGCTCGATCCCGTCGCGTTGTAAGACGACGAGGACGATTGCGAGTTCTGCAGCGATTGCAGGAACTGCTGCAACAGGTCGGCGACCGAGCTGTCGGTGGACGAACCATCGGTGCTGCTTGAGCTCGACGATGAGGACGAGGACGAGCCGCCCGATGGCGGCGGGCCCGGAGGCGGACCGCCGGCGCCACCCGGGCCGCCACCACCACCCGGACCGCCGCTGCCGCCCGGGCCCGGACCATTGGCAAAGGTGTTGCTGAACACGTTCTGCAATTCGGTTGCCTGGTCGCTGGTCAGCTTGCCGGACGACACTTCGTTCTGGATGAGGCTGTCGATCTTCGACTTGATGTCGCCCGGCTGGGACTGCGTGCCGCTCGACTGACTGCTGCTGTCCGACTGCAGTGAAGAGTCGATATCGGTGAGAGCGGAGGACAGCGCCGACTGGTCGGTCGAACTGATGGTGCCGGCGGAGACTTCCGACTGCAGCTCCTTCTGAAGCTGTTGCAACGGCGAGGACTGGTAAGAGCTAGAGGAGAGAGCTGAGATTGTCATGATGGCTTCCTTCGATCGATTCCCTTGGTTGGTGAACCCGACGAGGACGCTATGGTTAACCGCATTAACGCCTCCTTTGCGTGGGTTACCCGGTATTACAGGGGGACCGTCAGAAACATTTGGAAACAAAAATCCTTCGCCTGCAGGGGCGAATCACCAACAAAAGGACCTCATGACCCAGGCATCGCCCCACATCCTCGTGGTCGAGGACGATCGCGAAACGCGCAATCTGATCGCGAAATATCTGCGTACCAACGCCTGCAACGTCACGACCGCGACCGACGGGCGCGAGATGGTGCGCGCGATGACCGACCGCCGCGTCGACCTGCTCATCCTCGACGTCATGCTGCCGGGCGAGGATGGCCTCAGCCTGTGCCGCAAGGTGCGCAGCGAGAGCCAGACGCCGATCATCATGCTGACCGCGCGTAGCGAGGACGTCGACCGGATCATGGGTTTGGAGATGGGCGCCGACGATTACCTCGGCAAGCCGTTCAACCCGCGCGAGCTGCTCGCGCGCATCAATGCGGTGCTGCGCCGCCAGGTCGCGGCGAAGATCGCGAGTGCGACCGATGGCGCAAGCGTGCTCGCCTTCGCAGGCTGGCGGATCGATCTGCGCCTGCGCGAATTGCGCAACCCCGACGGCGCGCGGGTGGCGATGACCAGCGCCGAGTTCGACCTGCTGCAGACCTTTTGCGAGCGGCCGGGCCGCGTGCTGTCGCGCGACAGCCTGCTCGACCTGACCCAGGGCCGCAACGCCGGCTCGTTCGAGCGCTCGATCGACGTGTTGGTGAGCCGCATCCGCCGCAAGATCGAGCCGGATCCGCAAGGCGCCACCCTGATCAAGACGGTGCGCTCCGGCGGTTACATGTTCACGCCGACGGTGACGCCGGTCACCTCCGCCGGCCACTGATCATGCGCCGCTTTGGATTCCTGAACCTGAAGGGAATCGGCGGACAGATCGCGGCGCTGGTGCTGGCCTCGATCATCGCTCTGCACGCCATCGTCACCGTGGCCTTCCTGATCACCCGCCCGGATCGGCACGATCCGTTCTCGCAAGGCGAGCCGCATCAGATGGAAATGGCGGCAACACTACTCGGCGCGGCGCCGCCAGCGGAGCGGCCGCGTCTATTGGACGATCTCAATCGAGCCTATCCGCAGCTTGGGCTCGAAAACCTTCCCGCGCAGACTACGCCGGGCCCGAGCGCATCCGCCGATCCCGGCTTCCTGCACGAGCTGATGCGTCATCTGGGCGACGGCTATCGCGTGTTCGCGCTGGCTTCCGACCAACATCGCGTCGGCATCGCGCTGCCGGATGGCGAAGTGGTCTCGGCGAAAATTTCCTGGCCACCACGGCAGCCACCGTTCTGGGGCGGGCCCTGGATCATGACGCTGCTGTTTGCGGTGATCAGCGTCACCCTGCTCGGCCTGTGGGCCGCCCGCGCGCTGGCGGCGCCGCTATCTTCCTTCGCGAAGGCCGCCGAGAGTTTTAGCCTGAACGGCGCCGCAGCGCCGCTTCCCGAGCGTGGGCCGGAACAGGTTCGCGCCGTCGCCCGCGCGCTCAACCGCATGCGCGAGCGCATCACCGCCCTGATGGACGATCGCACCAAGATGCTGGCCGCCATCAGCCATGATCTGCGGACGCCGATCACGCGGCTGCGACTGCGCTCGGAATTCATCGAGGATGAGGCTCAGAAGAGCCGCATGCTCGCCGATCTCGACCAGATGCGCGCGATGCTGGAGGCGGTGCTGTCGTTCCTGCAAAACGATCGCCGCGGCGAGGCAATGACGCTGACGGATATCGCAAGCTCGCTGCAACTCGTCGCCGACCAGTTCGCGGACATGGGGCACAGCGTGACCTATGCCGGCCCCGATCACGCCATGGCGGTGGTACGGCCCGATGATCTGCACCGCTGTATCACCAACATCGTCGAGAACGCCGTCAGGTTCGGCAAGGAAACGACCATCCGCCTCACGATGTCGGACGCAGGCGCTGATATCGAGATCGAGGACGATGGTCCCGGTATCTCAGATGCGCGCAAGGAAACCATGCTGCAGCCCTTTGTACGCGGCGACGATGCGCGCAACATGGACGAGGCCGCGGGCTTTGGGCTGGGGCTCTCGATCGCAAAAGCGATCGTCCTGGCGCATGGCGGCGTGCTATCGCTGCACGACCGCACGCCGCATGGATTGAGCGTGCGCATCAACCTGCCGCGCGAGCAGCAGGACCGGCGCTCGGCGGCGTAGAGCAAGATCCGGAAAAGTGTGTAGCGGTTTTCCGAAAAGATCATGCGCAACTGAAAACCTTAAGCGCGATTTCATTGCGCTTAAGGATCAGGCGGCGATCGGCTGACGATGCACTTCGGGCTCGAAGGCGGTCGCCTCGAAGCGATAATCGCAGGCCCAGCAATGCCAGAGATAGCAGGTGCGGCCTTCGCTGCTCTCCACCCATTCCGGCATCGCGATCGGCTTGCCGCACTGGGCACAGGGATTTTGCCGGGGCAAATTGGAGAGACCGGATCTCGTCATGGCGCACTCCCTTCCTGCTTGTTGTTTTTGCTTGCGGGTTTTCTTTGGCTGGCTCTTGAACGCAAACGTTGCTCGGACGCCAACGAATGAGTCAGGACTGTTGTCGCAACAGGACATGCCTGACATGCGGCATCATACGCCTGATTGAGACTTTTGCACGACAATCCATTGTCGCGGCGGAAAGCGCCGCATTCGACTTTTCGCTAACAGGCTCGCTTAAAACTTGAGAGGATAACCGTCCGCGCGCGGTACGTCGCCAAGGCTGGATGCAGTGCGAAAACGCGTGCGGGAGCCGACAATGTTCCGCTACAGGCACGTTGACAGGGGAAACCATGGGCTTACATTAGCCGAGTTCCGAGGGGAGCTCCGAGGAGGAGCTGAGATACCGCAAGCTTGGGGAATAATCCCGAGACCGCGGTGACCCTTTGAACCTGATCCGGGTCATGCCGGCGAAGGGACAGGGATGTACCAGAAGAGACCGCACGGGGATTCACCCGTTTCCATTATAGGCGCAGGCATTGCCGGCGCCTGGCATGGGCTATTGCTGGCGCAGGCCGGACGCACTGTGACTGTGCATGAGCGCAGTGACGCGTCGATGACGGAGTCCACAAGCCATTGGGCCGGCGGCATGCTCGCGCCCTGGTGCGAGGCGGAGGCCTCCGAGCCGGTGATCTCGCGGCTCGGCATCCGCTCGCTCGACCTCTGGAAGCAGCATTTCCCGCAAACGCCATTCAACGGCTCGCTGGTCGTGGCCCATGCGCGCGACCGCGCCGATTTCGAGCGGTTCGCAAAACTCACGGCCAATCACCAGCGGCTTGATGCGCAGGCCTTGAGCGATCTCGAGCCATCGCTGGAAGGACGTTTCCGCGAAGGCCTGTTCTATCCCGACGAAGGCCATGTCGAGCCGCGCCGGGTGCTGCCCGCGCTGCATGCGGCGATCGCCAAAGCGGGCGGCAGAATCGAATTCAACAGCGGCGTTGAGGCTGAAGATCTCGACGGTCTCGTGATCGATTGCCGCGGCATCGCCGCGCGCGATGCCGCGCCTGATATCCGTGGCGTCAAGGGCGAGATGATCATCATCGAGACATCGGAGGTCGAGCTGTCGCGGCCGGTGCGGCTGATCCATCCGCGTTTTCCGCTCTATGTGATCCCGCGTGGCGACGGCCGCTTCATGCTGGGCGCGACCTCGATCGAGAGCGAGGACACCGGCGTCTCCGTGCGCTCGGCGCTGGAGCTGTTGGGCGCGGCCTATGCGGTGCATCCGGCCTTTGCCGAGGCGCGTATTGTCGAGTTCGGCTCGGGACTTCGTCCGGCCTTTCCCGACAACCTGCCGCGCATTTCCATCGAACAAGAGCGGATCAGCGTGAACGGGCTTTACCGCCACGGCTTCCTGCTGGCGCCGGCGCTGGCGGAGCTGACGCTCGGCTTCCTCGAGCGCGGCGTGATCGACAATGAGGTGATGCGATGCGCGTGACGGTCAACGGCGAACAGCGCGAGGTTTCGTCGGGAAGCGTCGATGCGCTGCTGGGCGAATTGGAATATGAGGGCACGCATTTTGCGATCGCCGTGAATTACGACGTGGTGCCGAAGGGCCGCTGGGCCGAGACGCAACTCAAGGCCGGCGACGAGATCGAGATCATCACGCCGCGGCAGGGAGGGTGAGGCATGGCTAGCGACGCGAACTCTCTTCTTCACCTCGCCCCGCCTGCGGGGAGAGGTCGGATCGCATCGCAAGATGCGATCCGGGTGAGGGGGACTCTCCGCGAGTCCAACTCTCACCTCCCTTGCGGAGACTCCCCCTCACCCCAACCCTCTCAGAGCGAGCGTCGCTCGTCTCGGCCCCGCAAGCGGGGCGAGGGAGCAGACCGCAACATGCGGAGACACTAATGGTGAACTTCTACGGCAAATCCTTCGCTTCCCGCCTGCTCATCGGCAGCGCGCTCTATCCCTCGCCTGCGATCATGCAGGCAGCGATCCGCGCCTCCGGCTCGCAGATCGTCACCGTGTCGCTGCGCCGCGAGGCCGCCGGCGGCAAGACCGGCGACGCGTTCTGGAATCTGATCCGCGAGCTTGACGTCACCGTGCTGCCGAACACCGCCGGCTGCCGCAGCGTGCGTGAGGCCGTCACCACGGCGAAGCTCGCGCGCGAGCTGTTCGGCACGTCCTGGATCAAGCTCGAAGTGATCGCTGACAACGACACCTTGCAGCCCGATGTGGTCGGCTTGGTCGAAGCCGCCACGATCCTGATCAAGGACGGCTTTGAGGTGTTCCCCTATTGCACCGAGGATCTTTCCGTCGCGACGCGCCTGGTCGATGCCGGCTGCAAAGTGGTGATGCCATGGGCGGCGCCGATCGGCAGCGCCAAGGGCATCATCAACCGCGATGCGTTGAAACTGCTGCGCGACCGCCTGGGCGACGTGACGCTGGTGGTCGATGCCGGCATCGGCGCGCCCTCGCATGCCGCCGAGGCGCTCGAGCTTGGCTTCGACGCGGTGCTGCTCAACACCGCGATCGCGAAAGCCGCCGATCCCGTCGCCATGGCTGGCGCGTTCCGCCTCGGCGTCGAAGCCGGCCGCGCCGCATTTGACGCCGGGCTGATGGAAGCCCGCGATTTCGCCTCCCCCTCCACTCCAGTCGTTGGGACCCCGTTCTGGCATGCCGTATCCTGATCGATTCTATCCCGTTGTCGACAGCGTCGCCTGGGTCGCGCGCCTGGCGCTGCTCGGCGTCGGCACCATTCAACTGCGTGCCAAGGAGCTGAATGACTCCGAGGCGCTCCAGATCGTCACCGATGCCCTCGAGGCCATCAAGGGCACACCGGCCAAACTTGTCGTCAATGACTATTGGCGCGCGGCGATTGTCGCGGGCGCAAAGCATCTGCATCTCGGCCAGGAAGACCTCGCCGACGCCGATCTCGGCGAAATCCGCAAAGCGGGTCTGACGCTCGGCATCTCCACGCACGACGACGACGAGCTGGCGACGGCGCTCGCCGCCAAGCCCGATTATGTCGCGCTCGGCCCGATCTTCGCGACCACCCTCAAATCAATGCGCTTCGCGCCGCAGGGCATTCCAAAAATCACCGAATGGAAAAAGCGCGTCGGCAATATTCCGCTGGTCGCGATCGGCGGCATCAAGTTCGAGCACGCAGCCGAAATCTTTGCCGCCGGCGCCGATTCCATCGCCGTCGTTTCCGATGTCACCCAGAACGCCGACCCCGATGCACGGGTCAAACAATGGCTTGGCCAATCCGCCAAAGCCGCTTGAACGAGATCACAAGGAGGATTCCATGAACATTCGCTCCAATCCTGACACCACCCTTCCCGCCGTCACCACCGGGCCCTTGCCCTCCTCGCGCAAAATCTTCTCGACGGCAGCAGCCGCGCCTGACGTGAAGGTGCCGCTCCGCGAGATCATCCTCAGCCAAGGCGCCGGCGAGCCGAACCTGCCGGTCTACGACACCTCCGGCCCCTACACCGATCCGACCGTCACCATCGACGTCAACGCCGGTCTCGCGCGCAATCGCCTCGCCTGGGTCAGGGAACGCGGCGGCGTCGAGGAATATGAGGGCCGCGACATCAAGCCCGAGGACAACGGCAATGTCGGTGCGTCGCATGCGGCCAAGACGTTTACTGCGCATCACAAGCCGCTGCGCGGCCTCGACGGCCACAAGATCACGCAACTTGAGTTTGCCCGCGCAGGGATCATCACCAAGGAGATGATCTATGTCGCCGAGCGCGAGAATCTCGGCCGCAAGCAGCAGCTCGAGCGCGCGGAAGCAGCGCTTGCCGACGGCGAAAGCTTTGGCGCTGAGGTCCCCGCTTTCATCACGCCGGAGTTCGTGCGGAGCGAGATCGCGCGCGGCCGCGCGATCATCCCGAGCAACATCAATCACGCCGAGCTCGAGCCGATGATCATCGGCCGCAACTTCCTGACCAAGATCAACGCCAATATCGGCAACTCGGCGGTGACCTCGTCGGTCGAGGAGGAAGTCGACAAGATGGTGTGGGCGATCCGCTGGGGCGCCGACACCGTGATGGACCTTTCGACGGGCCGCAACATCCACACCACCCGCGAATGGATCCTGCGCAATTCGCCGGTGCCGATCGGCACCGTGCCGATCTATCAGGCGCTGGAGAAGTGCGACGGCGATCCGGTGAAGCTGACCTGGGAATTATACAAGGACACGCTGATCGAGCAGTGCGAGCAGGGCGTCGACTACTTCACCATCCACGCCGGCGTGCGCCTGCCCTACATCCACCTCACCGCCAACCGCGTCACCGGCATCGTCTCCCGCGGCGGCTCGATCATGGCGAAGTGGTGCCTGGCGCATCACAAGGAGAGCTTCCTCTACACCCATTTCGACGAGATCTGCGACCTCATGCGCAAGTATGACGTCTCGTTCTCGCTCGGCGACGGCCTGCGTCCAGGCTCGATCGCGGACGCCAACGACCGCGCGCAATTCGCGGAGCTGGAGACGCTCGGCGAGCTCACCAAGATCGCGTGGGCGAAAGGCTGCCAGGTCATGATCGAGGGCCCCGGCCATGTGCCGATGCACAAGATCAAGATCAACATGGACAAGCAGCTCAAGGAGTGCGGCGAGGCGCCGTTCTATACGCTGGGCCCGCTGACCACCGACATCGCGCCTGGCTATGACCACATCACCTCGGGCATTGGCGCTGCCATGATCGGCTGGTTCGGCTGCGCCATGCTCTGCTACGTCACGCCGAAGGAGCATCTGGGTCTTCCCGACCGCAACGACGTCAAGACCGGCGTCATCACCTACAAGATCGCCGCCCACGCCAGCGATCTCGCCAAGGGCCACCCTGCCGCGCAGCTCCGCGACGACGCGCTCTCCCGCGCCCGTTTCGACTTCCGCTGGGAGGACCAGTTCAACCTCGGCCTCGATCCCGACACCGCCAAGAACTTCCACGACGAGACCCTGCCGAAGGAAGCCCACAAGGTCGCCCATTTCTGCTCGATGTGCGGCCCGAAGTTCTGCTCGATGAAGATCACGCAGGACGTGCGGGACTATGCGGCGACGCTGAACGATCCGGCAGCGGTGGGGATGTCGATCTCCGGCACCATCGAGGATGGCATGGCGCAGATGAGCGCCAAGTTCAAGGAGATGGGCGAGAATCTGTATCTCGATGCAGAGAAGGTGAAGGAGAGCAATCGGGTGTTGTGAGACTACAGCGCACCCACCAAATGAAAGGCCGGGCACTGGAGCGCCCGGTCTTTTTTGTTTGCGGCAATCGGCAATAGCTCGAAGAGCGAGCGCGGAATCGTCATTCGCTTCCTTCTTCAACATGGTGGTTACACTTCGCTAACCTACCCCGCGAAGTCTCTGCATCCGTTGGTCGCGAGCCCACTCAATATCGATATAAGGTAGAAAACGAGGCATTGTGAGGCGAGCGGTATCGCACCTTTGAAGTACAGATTGCACCATCTGATATTTTCCTTCTTACTCGCCGGGACGTCGGGCGCGCCGGCGCACGAGCAGCCGCGCGAAGTTGCCGGGCCGATCGCGCCTGCGGAAGTCGTGCTCTACATCCAGTCAGACTTGAAACGCACGGACTTCGTTCAACCGCTGGTTTGCGCGCTTCAGCGCGTGCTCGCCGCCCCCGTCTCTGTACAAGCTCTAGACCTTCCGCTCGGATCCGAATTGCTCGCATCGCCCACGCAATTCGAGGTCACCAAGGTGGCAGACCGGTTCATCCAGCGAACAGCGAACGAAGGAAATGCGCCTTCGTTCAAGTATCTTCTTGTTCCGTTCGATCTGAAGGTCGAGGCCTGGAATTGGCGCTACGCGTTTTCCACGAGCTTTGGCGACGAAACGACGTCTTACCACGTCGGCGTCGTCTCCACCGCGCGGATCGTCGCTGGGAATTGGTGGCTGCAATCTCCCTGGGACCACGAGATCACGGCGACACGCGCTTACAAGCTGATTCTCAAATCAATCGCGCAGATCACAGGCCATCGCGGCACGGGTGCCTGCATTCTCGCACTTTCACTTAGCCTCGAAGAGTTGGACCGAAAATCATCCGAGTTTTGCCCGGATGACCGTGCCGCGCTCGTTGCCGCCGGCATCCTCAAGGAAAAAGAACAGCAGAGCGGCCCTGGCTGCATGAACGTTGCACGGCGATCGCTTCCGGCGCTGGTTGTGACAGCACGCAGGATGCTGGACGATTGGTGGGTTACGCTTCGCTAAATAACCCACCCTACGCAGCTGGAAACCTTCATTGATCTTTTCGGGTGGGATTTCTGGGACGAGCCCGTAGCCCGTAGGGTGGATTAGCGAAGCGTGATCCGCCGTCCTACCCATAGCTGGCTTGGTGGGTTACGCTCGCCAACCTACCCTACTTGCTCATATGGACCACGATGACCGACAGTCTGACCGGCGTCTGGGACGGCACCTATACTCAGCCGGGAGTTGGGATCGTCACGTTTCTGGCGACGCTGATCGAATCCGGCGGCGCGCTTGGAGGCAGCGTGACCGAACCCTGCGCCATGCCCAGTTGCCCGCTCAGCACCCACAACGCTTCGATTGCGGGGCATCGGTCGGGCAGCGCGGTCTCGTTCGTCAAACGTTACGAGCCGCCTGGCTATGGCTATGATACGGTCTCCTATGAAGGCACGGTCAATGCCGAGGCGACGGAAATCGACGGGCGCTGGAAGCTGCCGGGCATATCCGGCACATTTCTGATGGTCCGCGCCACCAGGGCTGCAGAGGCGAGCACAACCGAGCAGCAGGCCAGGGAGCCGACGCGCTAGCTGCATGCCCGCGAGCGACCACCACCGCCTGCCCGATCAGCTTCGCGCCGATCTCCGCCTCGTCTTCGTTGGCACGGCGGCCAGCACACGATCCGCCAGCGTCGGCCACTACTACGCCCATCCGGGCAACCGCTTCTGGCGCACATTGCACGAGGCCGGGATCACGTCCCGGCGACACGAACCGAACGAGTTCGCCTCGCTGCTCGAACCGGGCATCGGCTTCACCGATCTTTCCAAATCTGGTGCGGGGATGGACCACCAGATTGCCAGGCAATCCTTTGACGTCGCCGGCTTCAAGGCAAAGATGCAAACCTATCATCCCCGGACCATTGCATTCACGAGCAAGAAGGCGGCAAGCCTATTTTACGACAGGCCGACCAGCGCGCTGTCTCTCGGCCGACAGCCATCGATGGACGGCTTTCCCGCCGTGTTTGTGCTGTCGTCACCCTCAGGCGCAGCTTCCGGACATTGGACGTTGCAGCCTTGGTGCGAGTTGGCTGCGTGGATCAAACGAACGTAGCCCGGATGAGCGAAGACCGTATGTCCGTCCCAGATTGAGGCGACTCGCCCTCGATGCGCAAGCGAGGGTTGCCCGGACAGGCCGGGTAGAGCCTCACGCAAGGAGGACGAGTCATGGCGGATTATAACGAAGTCTT
>Ga0210387_10001792_pt1 | contig 16295 bp, 14 predicted proteins | sample IncBWC7OmetaG_FD_160108 | JGI IMG/M metagenome (GOLD analysis project Ga0210387, IMG submission 160108) | Forest soil microbial communities from Barre Woods Harvard Forest LTER site, Petersham, Massachusetts, United States - Inc-BW-C-7-O ...
GAAGTAGTGAGTAGGGAGGAGTGAGTGGGCGGTGTGCTGTGGCGATTGTGGTGGTGGGCGGGCATACGCGGAATATCGGTAAGACGAGCGTGGTGGCCGGGCTGATTCGGGCGCTCCCGCACAGGCGGTGGACGGCGATCAAGATCACGCAGTTCGGGCATGGAGTGTGCTCGGCCAACGGGGAGCCGTGCGATTGCGAGACGGCGGACCACACGATGGCGATCAGCGAGGAGCGCGATCGGTCGAGCGGAACAGACTCGTCCCGGTATCTAGCCGCGGGGGCGGAGCGGTCCTTCTGGGTGCGGACGCGGCAGGGGCAGTTGAGCGAGGCCATGCCGCGGGTGCGTGCGCTGCTGGCGGAGTCGGAGAACGCGATTGTGGAGTCCAACAGCGTGCTGCGGTTTCTGCAGCCGGATGTGTCGCTGAGCGTGCTGGACCCCTGCGTTGAGGACTTCAAGGCGTCGGCGCGGCGCTATCTCGACCGCGTGGACGCGCTCGTGGTGCCGGCAGGCGCAGTGTTTGCGGAGGGATGGGGCGGAGTATCGTTGCGAACGATTGAGTGGAAGCGGCAGTTTTGTTTTGTTGCGCCGGAGTATTGCACGGCGGAGCTCGCCGCCTACGTAGAGGCTCGGCTGGGAGCGCTGGCGCCGGTGCAGACTCCGCGCTAGATGCTTTGGACGGGCAGCGTCATGAGGTCTTGGACGCAGGCGACTTCGCGTTGGACGAAGGGCTCGGCGTAGCGAACGCCGGCCAGCAGACCATAGTGGCGGGCGGTGGCGAAGGTGCGCTCGCGGATGTCGTCTTCCGGCACAAAGAGGCCGGCGCCCGTGGGCTGGGCTCCATATTGCGAGCGATAGGCGAGCAGCGATTGCAGGCGCGTCTCGATGTGGGGCGTGATGTCGACGACGAAGGTGGGGCGAACGTCGGCGTACAGCGACGCGTAGAGAATCTTGTACGGCCGGTGCGGTGCGCCGTGCTCCGCTGGCAGATCGAGCCGCGACAGCCCGGCGGCGAAGCATGCTTCGTAGCCCAGAGTGGAGGCCGTGTAGTGGTCGGGGTGGCGGCCCTGCCAGTAGGGAAGGATCACGACGCGGGGACGAAGCCTGCGCAGCACCGCAGCGATCCTCAGCCGATTTTCCTGGGTATTCTGCACATTGCCGTCGGGCAGATCGAGGGCTTCGCGATGCGAGACGCGGAGGATGTTCGCTGCTGCTTCCGCCTCGGCAGCTCGCTCCACGGCCGTACCCCGAGTGCCCGCCTCGCCGCGCGTGAGATCCAGGATGCCCGTCCGCCAACCCAGGCATTGCTGGACCAGAAGCGTCCCGCCGCAGGTCTGCTCCACGTCATCGCGATGCGCGGCGATGGCAAGGATGTCCAGCGTACCTGCTTGGGCGGAGGATGAGGCCTGCGGCGTGGCCATGGCGTTAGTCTGCGGCGTTGGTCTCGGCGTCCATGTAGGCTACGTCGAAGACGGTGCCTTGCACGGTCATGTTGATGTTGTTGATCTCCGAACCAGGAGGCCCGCCATTGGCGTCTTCCTGCTGGGTTTCAACAATCGGATTAGGATTGAGGCCGGTGTAGAACGCGTGGACCTGGCCGCCGTACCCGGTGAACACCTTGTAGTAGTTCTGCACCCAGCACAGGCCGTTCACACTGCCGTAGTAGTACTGATTTTGATTGGTGTTGATGTTCGGGACGACAACCGGAGCAACGCTCGAGACGTTGGACTGGACTACCGCTGGAATGATCGTGGCCGGCGGAGTGGAGGTGCCGGTGGTCGTCATGGTCAGGCAGTTGTAGTTACCCGCCTGGTCGGTGAAGCCCTGCGCGGCCAGTTCTGCGGCTGCGGTTGCCGCTCGCACGCCATTGGCGCAGTTCGAGGAGGCAATCCAGAGAGTGTTGCTGTCGGCGAAGAGCAGCTTGGTGTGCGTGCCGTCGGATATGGAGACGGGTGCGCTGACAGCGTAGGTGCTGAGGTTCATGGTGGTGAGGTTGCCGGCGAAGAGCCCCTTATACTTGCCGCTGGTCTGCAACTGTTGACCGGCCAGGTAGAGGTAGGTTCCGTCAGAGGTGGAGGCCGTAACGCCGCCGGGAATTGCAACGGGATTCGCTATGCCTGCGGGCAGCGTGGACATCGGGGAGGGCGCACCGGCGCTCAGCGGATCAACCGTTGGCACCGAATCGATATTGAGCGCCGACGTTTCGAGGAGGGCGACGCTCGCGGTGTTGCCGCCGTTTTCCGGGCCCGAGTTGAGGACGTACGCGGTATTGCCATCGATGGAGAAATCGACATTCACGGGCCGATCGTAGTTGCCGGCAACAGGAACGACGCAATAGGCCGGAAGGAGCAACGGTTCACAGTCCACGTAGCCGGGAGGAAGGACGGGATTGGGCGTGGCCGGCAGTTTCACCACGCGATACAGCGTGTTCGAATTCTGCACCATCGCCAACACCACGCTGAAGCCCGGATTGATGACAACCTTGTTGACCCCGGGAAGGTTCAGGAGGTAGGTTACTCCGCCAGTGTTGAACACCAGTTGGCCGGCCTGTTGCGCGGCGCCGGCAAAGGCCAGGCCGAGCGGAGAGGCGGCAGCGGACGCAGGTTGCGGCGCGAAGTTGCTGACCGTTCCACTGGCTGTTTCCTTGCTGTAATTGATGTCGGTCAGGTTGCCGTCGTTGTAGGAGAGCACGTAGCCGGTAGTCTGTTCGGGGAAGTTGAGGATGCTGACGGGTTGCGCCTCAGAGTAGCCCGAGATCGGGAACTGGTGGGTGGTGTTCTGGACATTTCCACGCAGGTCGCGAAGGCCATCAATCATCTGCAGGCCGCCCGAGGATCCGGTCGCAGAGAATGCCACAAGAACACGCTCCAGCATCTTGCTGGGCGGGACAGGGCGGCCCGCATAGCCGAACTCAGGAGTCTTGTACAAGACGACGACATTGCAACCAGAGAGGGCAAGTGTGGCCGTGGCCAGCAGGATGCCCGACGCAATCAGGGCAGGGAAACTTCTTATCTTCAACGTGAACCGCTCCAAACGTCAGCCGCCAACAGCGCGGGCTCTGCAATTTCGTAAGCTAAGTATAACAGGGCAAACTACCGAATCTGTCCCGGATATGGCCTGTTCCCAGGTCAGGCGGAGAAGCCCCCAGCGTTATACGATTGAGGATTAGACGATCCAAATCGCGAGGCGGTAGAGGAGATCAATGGCATCTGCGGTGGACAGACTTTTCGAGGGTGATACCGTCCTTTGCGACGGCGCCATGGGCACAATGCTCTACAGCTGCGGTGTGTTCATCAACCGCTGTTACGACGAACTGAACGTAACCCAGGCGGAGACGGTGCGATCGGTGCACCAGCAGTATCTGCAGGCAGGAGCGCAGATCATCGAGACCAACACCTTTGGAGCCAATAGTTACCGGCTGGAACGGTTTGGCCTGCGCGACAAGGTGAGCGAGTTCAATCGCGCCGGCGCAGCCATTGCGCGGCAGTGCGTGGACGCCATCCGCGAGAAGCAGGGAACCCAGGCGTTTGTGGCGGGCGCGATGGGACCGCTGGGCTTGCGGCTGGAACCTCTGGGCAAAACCAGCCTGGAGGAGGCCCGCGCGGCCTTCGCCGAACAGATTGCAGCGCTGGCGGAAGGCGGCGTCGACCTGCTCATGCTCGAGACCATGATGTCGGTGGACGAGGCAGAGCAGGCCGTGCTCGCCGCGCGCGAGGTAGCTCCGCAGTTGAAGATTGCGGTGCTGTTTACGGTGGACGAGGAATCGAATTGCCTGGATGGCACCAGCCCCGAGGTTGCGGCCCAGCGCATGGTCGCAGTCGGCGCGGACGCGGTTGGATGCAACTGCAGCACCGGGCCGGCCGCCGTGCTCAGCGCGGTGGAGCGCATGCGCGCGGTGACCACGCTGCCCATCGTCGCGATGCCCAATGCGGGCATGCCGCGCAATGTGGAGGGGCGAAATATCTATCTCACCTCGCCCGAGTACATGGGCAGCTTTGCACGCAAGTTTGTGCGCGCGGGAGCCAGCTGGGTGGGTGGCTGTTGCGGCACCACGCCGGCGCACATTCGCGCGATGCGCAGTGCCTTGCGCGCCATGGAGGCGCAGGAGGCGGGCGAGACGGCGGTGGCGCGCGTGGACCCAGCCGCCGCAACCGTGGCCACCGGTGCGGGGCGCGAGGCGGCGGTTGAGCCGGCTCCGTTGCGGGAACGGTCGCACATTGGCAAGTGCATTGCCGAAGGCAGGTTTGTAACCATGGTGGAGATTGTTCCGCCCAAGGGGTTCGACTGCGAGAAGGAGTTGGCCGGGGCAGCGTTGCTCGCCCGCTACGGTGTGGACGCGATCAACGTGCCCGACTCACCGCGCGCCAGTGCGCGGATGAGCGCGCAGAGTTTGTGCGTGCAGATTCAGCAGAAGGTCGGCATTGAGACGATTCTGCACTACACCTGCCGCGACCGGAATGTGCTGAGCATCCAAAGTGATTTGTTGGGCGCGGCTTCCATCGGGCTGAAAAATATTCTCTGCCTCACCGGCGATCCGCCCAAGATGGGGAACTATCCGGATGCGACCGCGGTCTTCGATGTAGACGCGATTGGCCTCGTGAACATTGTGCACGGCTTGAACCAGGGCCTCGATATCGGGCGGAATCCAATCGGCGGCTCGACGGGGTTTACGATCTCCGCGGCGGCAAATCCCGGGGTGGTCGACATCGAACATGAGGTGCGCCGGTTCGCGTACAAGGTGGAGGCGGGCGCCGAGTTCTGCATCACGCAGCCCGTCTTCGATCTGAAGCTGTTGGAGGATTTTCTGCGGCGGATCGAGGGCTTCCGGATCCCGGTGATTGCCGGCATCTGGCCGCTGACCAGCGTGCGCAACGCAGAGTTCATGAAGAACGATCTGCGCGTGTCCATGCCCGACGAGATCATGGCGCGCATGGCCGCGGCGCCCGACAAGGACGCTGCCCTGGCCGAGGGAGTCGCGATTGCGCGCGAGATGCTGGAGAGCGTTCGCGCGTCCGTGCAGGGTGTGCAGGTGAGTGCGCCCTTCGGCAAGTATGCCTTGACCACCGAAGTTCTGGGCCTGTACGAGGAGGTGAAGTGATGGCGAGCTTTGAGGATCAGATGGCGGAGTTGGAGAAGGTGGTGGACCGCCTGGAGCATGGCGATCTTACGCTGGAGGAGAATGTCACGCTGTTTGAGCGCGGGGTGCAGCTGTCCGATGCGTGCAAGGCGCAGCTGTCCAGCGCGGAAAGCCGCATCCAGGTGCTGCTGGACCCGGCAGCGGGCGGTGCGCCGCGGGTGGAGGATCTGGCGGTTGCGGTGGCGGATGAAGACGACGAGAGGGATGAAGAGTACGACGACGGCCGTTTATAGCTAGCGCTCGCGGCTAGCCTTATCGATCCCGGCTGACAACGAAGCCGGGGACCCAGAGCAGCGCACGTTTGTAGTCGCTTTCGGGGAGCTCGGCGATGGATTGGCGGGCAGCCTCGGCGTAGGCGCAGGCCGTGTCCATGGCGTAGGACAGCGAGCCGTGGCGGTGCAGGATCTCGAGGATGTCGGCGTGGGCGACGCGGGCAAAGCTGCGGTCGGCAAGGACGGTGCGGATGGCTTCTCGATCGGCACCCGTCCCGCGTTCGAGGGCGTGGATCACCGCCAGGGTGGCTTTGCCCTCGCGCAGGTCGGAGGCGGCGGGCTTGCCGAGGACCTCGTCGTTGGCGGTGAGGTCGAGGACGTCGTCGACAATCTGGAAGGCGAGGCCGAGGTTGCGGCCGTACTCACCGAGCGTGTCTTCGAAGGGACGTTCGCCGTCGCGGACGGTGGGATTTGCGATGACCGCGCCGAGCTGCATGGACACCTTGAACAGGCACGCGGTCTTGCGATAGATGAGGTCGAAGTACTCTTCCTCGTTGATCAGGTGGCCGAGCTTTTCCATCTGCAGCAGCTCGCCTTCGACCATCTCCTGGGTGAGCGAAATGAGCAGATCGAGAATGCGGAAGTTGCGTTCGGCCAGCGCGGTCTGGAAGGCCTGCATGTATAGCCAGTCGCCGGCCAGGACGCATTTGGCGTTGCCCCAGGTGGTGTTGGAGGAGGGCCGGCCGCGGCGGGTATTGGCTTCGTCGATGATGTCGTCGTGCACCAGCGTGGCGGTGTGCAGCATCTCAACGACGGCGCCCAGGCGGATGCGTGCGTCGCTTGCGCAATGCAGCGACTTCGCCGAGAGCAGCAGCAGCAGCGGGCGAATGCGTTTTCCGCCCCCGGCGATGAGGTAGTTGGCAATGTCCGTGACAACGGCGACGGGTGAATCGGCCTGCCGGGAGAACTCGACCTCAATCGCGGCAAGATCGTCCTTCAGGAGGTCGAAGACTTCGGCAGCCGTCGCGATGGAGATCGTGCTCATGTTTGATTAAGAGTAGCAGGTGAACGAATCTACAGGTTGTGATTTGAAGCTGGTTGGCGTTTAGATTGCGCCCAATCAACCCTAATTCGAGCGGAAGTTCGTGAATTGGAGGTCGATCCCAAGCTCCTTGCCGCGCAGCAGCGCAATGATCTGCTGCAGGGTATCGCGGTCTTTACTTGTGACGCGCACGGTGTCGCCCTGGATGCTGGCCTGGGCCTTCAATTTGGAATCCTTGATCAGCGCGACGATCTTCTTCGCGGGCTCCGACGAGATGCCCTGCTTGAGCTTGATCTTCTGGCGCACGGAAGAGTTCGAGGCTGGCTCAATCTTCTCGTACTCCAGGTTCTTGAGCGAGACGCTGCGCTTGACGAACTTCTGCGCGAGGATCTCGATCACGGCCTTGAGCGTGTACTCATCCTGCGAGGCCAGCTGCACCACATCGTCGCCCTCGATCGCGATGCTGGACTTGGAGTTCTTGAGGTCAAAGCGCGCGTGGACCTCCTTGCTCGCCTGGTCGATTGCGTTCTTCACTTCCTGGATATCTACCTTGCTCACGATATCGAAACTGTTATCCGCTGCCATGTTTGTCGTCCTCGTACAGGGTTAGATGCCGCGTCCTGGGTGATTGCTCTTCATTGTGTCAGATGTGCGAAGAAACCGACAGTGACGCAGGGAAGAGCGCACCGAAATTGGAGGTGGTCAAGTCCGCCAGCTGGTCGGTTGTGATGCCGCGAAGGTCGGCCACGAAGCGGGCCGTGTGAGCGACGAAAGCGGGCTCGTTGGTCTGGCCGCGAAGTGGGATGGGCGCGAGAAAGGGCGCGTCCGTTTCGACCAGGATGCGATCGGCGGGCACGCTCGCAGCGACAGCCTGGATGGTGGTCGACTTGGGGTAGGTCACATTTCCCGCAAACGAAAGATAGAAGCCGGCAGCCAGCGAACGGGCGGCCTGCTCCTCATTCCCCGAGAAGCAGTGCATGATGCCGGGCAGCCCGGTGGGCGTCCAGTGCTCGTGGATGAGCCGGAGCAAATCTTCCCAGGCGTCCGCCGGCTCGTACTTCGCCTTGGCAGCGGGGATGGCCAGCTCGGAGGTCCGGCAGTGAATCGTGATGGGTTTGCGCGCTGCGGCGGCAATCTTCATCTGCGCAACGAACGCGGCCTGCTGCGTCGGAATGTCAGGGTTGTCGAGGTGGTAGTAGTCGAGACCGATCTCGCCGATGGCGAGGCACCGCGGATCTCCGGCAAGCGTGGCCAGCCGGGCAAGATTGTCCGCCGTGGCCTGGTGCGCCTCCTGCGGATGAATGCCGGCGGTAGCCCAAATCTCCGGGTGCATTCGGGCGAGATCAAGCGCGCGGTGCATGGTGGCGGGGCCGTCGCCGATGCCGATGGCGAGCAGTTTCCCAACGCCGGCTTCGCGGGCGTGCGCGAGGATCGCCGGCAGGTCCTCGTAGTCGTCGAGATGGCAGTGAGAGTCGATGAGCATAGGGGCAGAGTGTAGAGGGTAGAGAAAGGCAGGTGTTACTTGAGCCGAGAGCCTAGTGCGATGTCTTCGCCGAAGGTGGCGAGGACGGGCTTGCCGCCTTCTCCGTGCGAGGCGGCGAGCAGCATGCCGTGGGATTCGAGCCCGCGCATCTTGCGGGGCGCGAGGTTGGTGATGACAACGATGCGGCGGCCGATGAGGTCTTCCGGCGCGTACCACTCCGCGATGCCGGAAAGAATCTGTCGCTTCGGGAAGTCGGGGCCCAGGTCCACCTCGAGCCGCAGCAGCTTATCGGCCTTGGGGATGCGCTCGGCGACGAGGATCTGCGCGACGCGCAACTCGATCTTGGCGAAGTCGTCGATGGTGATCTGCGGAGACTCGACAGCCGGAGATTCGAGAGGCGAGGGTACGGCGGCCGGGTCGAGAGCAGGCTTGGTGGGGTCGGGGCCGGGGGTGAGGGCAGTGCTGCCGCCGACGGGGAGGGCCGCTGCGGGGTCGAGCGTGGTGGTGCGCGGCGCAGCGTCTGGCGCGATCGTGGGCGGAACGGCAGCGGGGTCTATGGGTTCTTTATCTGCGGGGGTGGGATTTTCCATGTCAGTCATAATCTGTGCGAGTCCTTTGTCGGCGCGAGGGAAAATGGGGCCGAGGGGGCCGAGCTTGGTGGACTCCCATCTCGGTTCGCTTCCTGGCGCACGGGTGGCGGGTATTCCTAACTGGGTAAACACTTGAGCCGCTGAATACGGCAGAACAGGCTCAATGAGACTGGTAATTATTCGTATCGATTCGATCGCCGAATAAAGGATATCCTTGAGCTCCTCCGTTCTTGATGGATCTGCGGCAACCTTCCATGGAGTCGTAGAGGTGATGTGCGCATCCGCAGCCCTGACGATTCCAGCAATGTTCTCTAGCAGGTTTGAGAAATCTAACTCGGCAAAGTTGTTAGTGATCGCGCCAACGCGAAGCGTAATGTCCATTCCTACCCGTTCGTCCATCTTCCCGAAGGGTATGACGCCGTCGAAATACTTCTGCACCATGCTCAGCGTGCGGCTGACTAGATTGCCGTAGCCGTTGGCAAGGTCAGCGTTGTACCTGGTAATCATCGCGTCAAAGCTGAAGCTGCCGTCCTGGCCGAAGGGGATCTCGCGGAGAAGGAAGTAGCGGAGGACGTCGGAGGCGAAGAGGTCGCGGTCGGCCTTGGTTGGCGCGGAGAAGCCCGGGGCTAAAGGCCCCCTTTCATTAGGGCCTGATTCAGTGGGCTGAAGCCCACTGCTAATCCCGGTGAAGCTTGGCGGGCAGAAGGTGCCGAAGGCATCGAGGATCGTTTCGGTGCGGACGATGTTGCCCTTGGACTTCGACATCTTCGAGTCGTCGAAGAGCAGCCAGCCGTGGGCGGTGACGGCCTTCGGGAGCGGCAGGCCGGCGGCCAGCAGGAAGGCGGGCCAGTAGACGCAGTGGAAGCGAATGATCTCTTTGCCGACAAGGTGCAAATCTGCTGGCCAGAATTTGTTGAAGAGCGTTTCGTCATTCGAACCATAGCCAAGCGCAGTCATGTAATTCGCGAGCGCGTCGAGCCAGACATAGATAACGTGCTTCTGCGCAGCGAGGTTCGCCGCCGGCTCCGGCACAGGAATGCCCCAGGTGAAACTGCTGCGCGAGATACTGAGATCTTTGAGTGCTCCCGGGACGTAGGGCATACCGGCGGCGGATTCTCTTAGCAATTCGGCATCGACACATGCTCTGAATTCTTCCCCCGAATAGGCAACGGGGAAGTCTTGTCCCGTTGACCGTCTGATATGGTCAACCACGACAGCGCGGTAATCTCCGCGAATGAAGCTTAGGACTTCGTTTTTGCGGGACTCTGGGGTGATGGCGAGGGTGTCGGATTCGATGAGGTTGATGATGGGCTGCTGAAACTCCGACAGCTTGAAGAAAAAATTCTCTTCCGTAACCTCTTCCAGCAGCCGTCCGCAGTCCGGACACGGCGTCCCGACCGGCGCATCAACAAACGCCTCATCCGACACGCAGTAGCTGCCGGTGTAACTCGCCAGATAAATATACCCGCGCTCATACAGCGTCGAAAAAAGCTTCTGCACGCCGAGCTTATGCTTCTCACTGGTCGTCCGAATGTAATCGTTGTTGGTGATCCCCATGCGCTTCCAGAGATCCTCAAACGACTTCGAAACCTGGTCGGCGAACTGCTGCGGCGGAATCCCGGCGACGGCGGCGGACCGCTCAATCTTCTGGCCGTGCTCGTCCGTGCCGGTGAGAAAAAAGGTGTCGTCGCCGAGCAGGCGATGCCGCCGCGCGAGCACGTCCGCGACGATGGTCGTATACGCGTGCCCAATATGCGGGCGCGCGTTGACGTAATAGATCGGTGTGGTGACGTAGAACGTTTTATGGAACATCCAGATACAAGTTTACAGGCTGCCCGCCCCCACGCGGCCCGTCGCCTACGCTTCGCCCAGCCACACCACGTACGGATACACCAGGAAAAACAGCACCAGCATGATCGCCATCAGGTCCATGTAGAGGCAGAACATCACGCCGCCGTGGTAAAGGTTCCAACGTTTCTGGATGCAGCGCAGCGTGTCGCCCATGCCGGCCAGGCAGCCGAGGAACGGGAGAATCAGCCACGGGGTGGGGCGGATGTGAGGGAACCTCGACATCAGGGTCGCGACCGCCACGCTGGTATAGACGATGACATTCCCACGAACCAGGGAGCGCGTATGCGGATTGAAGATTGCCGGGGTCATGGACGAGGGAGAATCGGGGTCCCCGGCGGGCTTGCCCGCTGGGGTGTCAGGCGTCCTCACTGAACGGTATTTTAGACCTGCAGAGGGGGTTATCGTCCACCCGGGCCGACAGGCGCTGGCACTGGTTTGGAAGCGGCCGGAGGTGGCGGCGCGTAGGTCGCTGGAGGCAGAGAGGTTACCGCGGAGGTAGGAATCTCGATCACGCCCAACCGGTTGCTGGTGACGTCGCGCATGGCTATGCGCAGGAAGGTCTCGACGAAATCCGGCACGCTGACCTCGAGGTGATATTGGATGAGCGCATGCGCGAGCTTTGCGTCATCGTTCGACCTCGGCTCAAGGGTAAGCGCTCGGCCGCTGGTGGCCAGCAGGTCGCCTTCTGTATCGAAGACATACGCGAGGAACTCGATCTTCGCGATGCGGCGGCCGTCGGGCTGCCGGGCGAAGGTGAGTTCGCCCGGCAGCGAAAGGAAATCGAGATCGTAGCGGCGAAACGGTCCCTTCGACGGCAGGACGGGAGTGAGTTCATTGCCAGGGGCGAGCGTCGTCTCGGTGGTCGTGGAGGCGGGCAAAACGCGGACTCGGAACAGCAAGTCTTCCGGCGCCGGCCCTCCCCGGCTCATCGCGGCATCGTAGTAGGCCGCAGCCCTGCCGTGGCTTGCTGCCTCGCCCCTGTAATCGCCACGCCGATAGGAGAGTTGCAGGTGTTGCCCGGCGACTTCTCCCACTGCGTCGACGTGGATTGGACGATAGCCATCATCGGCATCCGGGCTTGGGCTATACGTGAGCGTGTAGTAGTTGCTTCCAGCGGCCACCACGCTGTTGACCGCATCGACCAGGCTCTGCGGATTGTAGAGCGCGCGGCCGCCGGTACTGGTGGCGATCGCCTCCATCATGGAGTGCTCGGCCGCCTCCGATTGGTTCGCCTTGCCCAGATCGATGCTGGCGCTGCGGACAGGTTTACCCGGATTCGCGTTGCTCGCTGAAGCTGCAATGAGACTTCGGGCGTCGACGGGATACACCGCGATCTGTGCCTTCGAGAGCAGTTTGACTGTTTCACGGAACTCGTCTGCATCGGTATCTGCAACGTTGAAAGGATGCGGCAGCGAGGCGTCGGGAACGAGGCTGAAGGGGAAAGACCCAGAGAACCAGATCAGGTTTTTGCGTCCCGGAAATGCTGCAAGATAATGGGCCAGCGTGTTGAACGCATCGAGGCTGTACTGCACGCGGAAGGAGGTCTCCAACGCGCCGAGCTGTTGCTCAAACGTTCGCAGATTCGCTGCAACGTAGATGGCCGAGGGGCTTCCCTTGACCGTCGGCGACGCTACCGATGAGGACGTGGAGGGATTCGAGACGGCGTGCTCGCTAGCTTCGAGAGCGTCCGCACTGGCAGGGCCCCGGGGGATGAGTTTGCGCTCGAGTACGTCGCGCAGCGCGGAGGGATCCGAGGAGAAGCCTTGCAAAAGAATGAGGTGGTTTGCCAGGCCGACAACCGCGATGCGCGTGTTTGGATTGGCGTGGAGAACGTATTGCCGCAGCTGCGAGCGGATGAAGCCCTCATCCTTCATGGGCGTATTGAGCGCATCGATGAGCAGGATGTTGAGCGTTTCGCCGGAGGCGATGGGCGTGTAGTTAGTGAATGTGCCGGGAGGCAGAGAAGGGAAGGAGGTCGCCGTCGCAGTTGGAGATTGAGATGAATGCTCTTCCACGCGAGCGATGGTTTGCGGAGCTCCACCCTCGGTGACACGAAAATTTTGTGAACTCAGTCCGCGAACAGGATGGCCGTCCTGATCCTGCACAACGACGCTCAGCGCGATCGATCGCGGGCTCGGCTCAAGAGCAGGGGCCGAGGTCGTCGGCGGCGCAGACTGCGCACCGCTTGCCGAGCCGAGCGTCGCGACAGCCAGCACCAGGACGAAACGTGTGCACATGATTCGTCTCCAAACCTGCATGTCGCGATGACCCATCGAATGAGACAGCGTCCCTACGGATTAGCTCAACGGAGATTCGACTAGACGGCCGCGAGAACCCGCTCCGACTCCCGCGCCATAGCGCGGATGGACTCGTTATAAGGCGCGCGCAGCACGCCGCGCTCGGTGATGATTGCGGTGATGTACTTCGCCGGAGTGACGTCAAACGCCGGATTCTCGATGCCCACGCCGTCGGGCGTCATCTGCTTGCCGTTGGAGTGCGTCACCTCGCGCGCATCGCGTTGCTCGATGGGAATGCCCGAGCCCGTGGCCGTGGCCAGGTCGATGGTGTTGAAGGGCGCGGCGACGTAGAACGGAATCCCGTGCTCTTTCGCCAGGATAGAAACGCTGTAGGTGCCGATCTTGTTGGCGGTATCGCCGTTGGCCGCAATGCGATCGGCGCCGACGATGACTGCCTGGATGCGGCCCTTGCTCATCAGGTGGCCGGCCATGTTGTCGCACAGCACGGTGGTGGGAATGGAATCCTTCATCAGCTCCCAGGCGGTGAGGCGCGCACCCTGCAGGTAGGGGCGAGTCTCGTCGGCGAGCACATCAATCTGGTGGCCGCGCTCGACCGCGGCGCGAATGACGCCGAGCGCCGTGCCGTAGCCGCAGGTAGCGAGCGCTCCCGCGTTGCAGTGCGTGAGCACCGTGCCTTCCTTCGGCAGCAAGGCCGCGCCGTGGGCGCCGAGCGCTTTGCACTGCGCGATGTCTTCGTCATAGAGCCGCTTGGCCAGCACGACGACGGCAGCCTTGATCTCGGGGATCGGCGTGTTCTTTGCGGCGAGCGCGTTGAAGAGATCCCGCACCTGGCCAATGCCCCAGAAAAGGTTAACCGCCGTCGGCCGGGTCGAAGCCAGCGTAGAGCAGATGACCTCAACCTCAGCAGTAAGTTCCTGTAGCGTCGACGCCTGGCTGCGTTCAATGCCAATCGCCACGCCCATCGCGCCGGAGACACCAATAGCCGGAGCTCCGCGCACAATCATGTCGCGGATGACGGTGGCTACCTGCTGGTAGTCCGTGGCAAGAACGTAGGTCTCTTCAAGAGGAAGCTTGGTCTGATCAAGGAAGTTGACGCCAGCGGGCGTCCATTCAAGCGTAGGAATCATGTCCCTACCAGTTTAGAGGAACTGCGTGCAAACTGTCAGCGACCTGTCCGCGAGGCTAGGGCGCAGACCGCCACTCCAGCACTTTGCCGAGGTCGAACACCAGGTACCGGCTCTTGCACTCGGCACACAAATACGCGCGATATCCCAACATCAGGTACTCCCTGGGGTTGCGATGGACGCGGAACGTATCGGTACAGCTGCAATGGGGGCATTTATGCACTCTCGACATGCGTGGTTCTTCCTTCTCAGGGGCCCTGACGTTCCTTGACGGCATCAATGGCTCAGTTTATCCAGATGCCGAAATCCACCCGTTGAGATTAAGATGGCCACAAAAATTGAAAAGTTGTACGTAGCATGCATCAGCGTGGAGCAGGCGAGCGAGTGCGTGCGAATCCGCACGAAGCTGAGGACGAGGCTCACGCCGTACAGCACGCCAAGCACTCCCCACGCGTGCGCCAGCTGATCGGCATGGAGCAGCGCGAAGGGGATGCTGGAAAAGATCGCCGAGAAGATCAGCGCAGAGGTGGAATGCATCGAGCTGCGCTGCCAGCGATCCAGGCCGGCGGGGCTGCGCTCCAGCGCCAGCCAGTCGTACGCGGTGGCGAGCGCCGGCAGAAGGAAGCCGCGAAACGCCAGCTCCTCGGTCAGCGGCGCCAGCAAAACAGCGAAGGCCATCAACAGCCACGCTGCGTGCGGCGTCGTGAGGATGTTGTCGAACGTGGTCGTCTTCGGCGTCGGCAGCAGTTGCAAGGCGCCCTGCGCCGCGGCACTCAGCAACACCCCTCCGCCGACGATCCAGTACCAGTACCGCCGCGCCGCCAGAAAATTCCAATGAATTCCCTGCGCGAACGACACATCCCACAGATGCGGAAACAGCCACGCCGACGCCGCCAGCGTGAGCACGTAGGCCAACGCCTGCGATGCCAGTCCCAGTCCCGGATGCTGCAACGCCGACTCCAGACGAATGTGCGCCAGCGTGAAGATCGCCAGTTGACACAGCACGACCATCAGGAAGGCCAGCGAAAAGAACAAGATCGCGTGGCCAATATGGGGAATGCGCCGCGCCGGCCCGTGGTCCTTGGCCGGATCGGTATCGTGCTGGATGTCGAGGACTTTGGGCTCGACTGCCTCGGGGACGGGAAGATTGCTCATAGGACTGAGTCCAGATTACTTCGCCTTCCGCGCCGGCGTCTTGGCTGTCTGCGTTTTCGCCGCCTTCTTGGCAGCAGATTTACGCTCAGTGGGTTCGGGCTTCTTCTTGGAGGCCGTCGGAACGCCAGTCTTTTTCTCCGGCGCGATGAACTTCGGTTTGGGCGCCTTCTTCTCCAGGTCCGGAAGATCGATTGGCGGCCAATGTCCGTTTGAATTCAATGCACCCGCGTCCGCGTAATAGCGCTTGAGAAAGTGCCCGGTATGCGAGCCGGCAGTGTACGCGACGGTCTCCGGCGGCCCCTGCGCGACGATGCGGCCACCGCCCTCGCCACCCTCCGGACCCATGTCGATCACGTAATCCGCGTTGCGAATGATGTCCAGGTTGTGCTCGATGATGATCACCGTATTCCCAAGATCCGTCAGGCGATGCAGCACTTCGAGCAGCTTGCGCACGTCGTCAAAGTGCAGCCCGGTGGTCGGTTCGTCGAGCAGGTAAAGCGTCCGCCCCGTCTGGCGTTTGGAGAGCTCGCGGGCCAGCTTCATGCGCTGCGCTTCGCCGCCCGAGAGCGTGGTTGCGGACTGGCCGAGGTGAATGTATCCGAGGCCGACGTCGACCAGGGTTTGGAGCTTCTGGTTCACGGCGGGAATTTCTTTGAGCACCGGCAGCGCGTCTTCAATGGCCAGCTCGAGCAGGTCGGCGATGGAGTAGCCGTTGAACTTTACGCTGAGCGTCTCCTGGTTGTAGCGCCGGCCGTTGCAGATCTCGCACAGCACATACACGTCGGGCAGGAAGTTCATCTCGATGCGCCGCTGACCTTCGCCCTGGCAGGCTTCGCAACGTCCTCCCTGCACGTTGAAACTGAAACGCCCGGGCTTGTAGCCGCGCTCCCGCGACTCTGGCAGCATGGCAAAGAGATCGCGGATCGCGGTGAACACGCCGGTGTAGGTGGCGGGGTTCGAACGCGGCGTGCGCCCGATCGGCGACTGGTCAATCTGGATCACCTTGTCGAGCTGTTCGGCGCCGTGAATGGCCTTGTGCCGTCCGGGCTCTTCGCGGGAACCGTAGAGCTCCTTGGCCAGCGAGCGGTACAGGATGTCGTTGACCAGCGTGCTTTTGCCGGAGCCGCTGACCCCGGAGACCACAGTCATGACGCCGAGCGGGAAGTGGGCGGTGACGTTCTGCAGATTGTGTGAGGTCGCGTCCTGCACCGAGAGCCAGCGGCCGGAGAGAGGGCGCGGGGCCTGGTCCGGCGTGGGTCGCGTGACGATGTCGATCAGCCCGGCGAGATACTGCCCGGTCACCGAGTTTGGATTCGCCATGATCTCGGCGGGTGTGCCCGAGGCCATGATGTGGCCACCGTTCTTGCCCGCGCCCGGACCGAGATCGAGCACGTAGTCTGCCTTGCGAATCGTGTCCTCGTCGTGCTCGACCACGAGAACCGTG
>Ga0210387_10001794_pt1 | contig 16293 bp, 13 predicted proteins | sample IncBWC7OmetaG_FD_160108 | JGI IMG/M metagenome (GOLD analysis project Ga0210387, IMG submission 160108) | Forest soil microbial communities from Barre Woods Harvard Forest LTER site, Petersham, Massachusetts, United States - Inc-BW-C-7-O ...
CAACCAAGCGCGTAAGGTGCTCTCGGCTTCGGGTCCCGCGCAACGTCCAAGCGCGTCACTGATCGCTTCACTTGGGCTTGCGAGAGGCGGGGTCGCGCGCTCTGGCTCGTCGAGCCCGGCGGCTCGCACGATCAGCGCGCGCACTGTTTTTGCCTCGCGACCGCGGCACGCGTAGCCCAACCCGTACGCGGCCCAGGTGCTCACCTCCGAGTCTTCGTCGCTCAACGCGAGGAGCAACAATTCTGCGGCTCGCGCATCGGCGATGCGTGCGAGCGCCCGCGCCGCCGCGCGCCGAACCGACGGATCGCGGCTCGAGAGCGCCTGTTCGCCGATCGCCGTCGAGTCGCGGCGCAGCTCGGCCGTGCGCAGCGAGCGACCGTCCACCGTGGCCTGCGAAGGCGCGTGCTCGGGGGCAGCCGAGTGCGTGCTCGGATCGCTCCCGCCGCCTCGGCAAGCCGCGAGCGCGACCAAGAACAGTACAGCGTGGCGCATCACACCCTCGAAAAACCCAAGGTCAGTGCGCCATCTACTGCGAGGCTCACTCGCTCGCGAACGACTCGAACCAGCTTCGGCCAACCGTGCAACAGCGGCGATGCCGCGGGCAGCGGCACTGGGTCGAAACCAGCGCCTTGGAAACAGCGCAGCGCGCGGGTCATATGCCAATCGGAGGTGACGAGCCCGATGCGGACCAGGCCGCGTGGGAGCAGCAATTTCGCCGCATGGTGAGCGTTCTGACGCGTCGAGCGCGACCAGCCTTCGCGTTCCAGCGCGCTCTCCGGCACGCCGGATCTGGCTAAGAACGCGCACAGGGCGTCCGTTTCGCGCACGCCGGACCAGGCTTTGCCGCCGCACGCCAAAATCCGCGGGCTCAGCCCGGCGCGAAAGGCTTCGGCCGCGCGCGCTGCGCGCCGCTCGGCGGTCGGCGAAAGCGCGCCCAGCTCTCCCAAACGGCAGCCCAGCAGAACGAGCGACGAAAGCTCCACAGCCCGCGACCATAGCTCGATTTCCGGCGGAGCTACTCGCCATTGGGCAAGCTTGGGGACCCTGACGTGCCTTGCGCCCGAAGGAGAGCTCCAGCATGGTTCTCTTTACGGTGCTGATGCACGGACGACACGCCTCGTGGCTGCTCATGTCGCTGACGGCGCTGACGACGGTCCTTGGCGTCGAGGCTTGTCGACAACGGAATCCACAGCTCGGTCAGCTCGCCGTGCATTCGCCTTTGTCCAGCGCGTCAGCGCCGAACAGCGAGGCGACTGCACCGGCCGCTGCCGTGGGCGGCACGTCCGATGGCGATACGGAACGTCCTTTGCAAGTACCGAAGGGCGATCCGCCGCGCCTGAGCTGCGCGCAAGCGCGCGCCATCGTCGCCGAAGTGCGAGCCAAGTTGCCCGTCGAGCCGCCGCGCGTCGGCGCCGACGCGTTCGCGGACATGTGGAGCGACTGGTTCGATCCCCATGGGCTGTGGTCGGCCGCGCCGGATGCGCCGCTCGCTGACGCGGCACACGTTCGCGCGCCCGAGCTCTTGAACGAGCTCGAAAGCGGCGTGCCTGGTACGCCGTGCAGCGCCGCGGTCGCGCTGGGATCCATGGCCAAGAGTTGGGTCGATGGGCTGCGTGGGGTGTTCGAGAACGCGCGCTCGGAAGCGCCGGGCGTGTCGTTTTCTCGTGCGCTCGCGGGCGTCAACGAACCGGCGTTCGAGGACGAGCTCGTGTCTCATCCAGCGCGGCAGCTGGCGGCGGAGCTAGGCGTGCACATCGGGCAATTCGCGAGCGCGGCGCCCGAGCTCGGTGACGCCTCGGCGGGCGCGGCGCTGTCTCGCTTTTTTCCCGACTATACGGTCGAGCAGTGGTCGGAGGTCGTGCTCGCTGCAGCGGTTCGCGCCTACGTGCCGACGATCGATCCACATGGCGAGTGGGCACCGCTCGAGGAGGAGTGGGCGCTCTTCGAAGGTGATCCGATCGACGGGACCGAGCCCGCGCTGTGGAGCGACATGGTGCGCACTGCGCTCGGTGCGCGCATCGTTGCCGGTGCGCGCGCGCCGCTCGATATCGACGATTTGGTGCTGTCGGTCGACGGCGTAGAGACCGCGGGGTTGAGCGTCGAGCAGATCGAACAGCTCGCGCGGGTCGATCCTCCCGAGGGTCAACCTGCGCGCAAAGTCCGCGTTTTACGTGGCCCGGCTCGGCTCCCGCTCGATCTTGCGGTTGCTTTCCCACAAGACGGAGCTGACCCGGGAGACTCGCTGACTGCGTCCCGCGTGCGTTACGGAAGCGGCTCCGCGCTCGTCATCCCTGTGACCGAGGTGGGCGATCGCTTGGGCGACGATCTCGCCAATACGCTCGCCGCCGCTCGCGAAGAAGAGGAGCCCGTGGGCGTCGTGCTCGACCTGCGTGGCAACGGCGGTGGTTCGACGGACGGGGCTGCGGCGGCCATCGGGCTGTTCTTGCCGGGCGCTCCGAGCTTTCCGCTGATCCATCGCGGTGTGGTGAGCGAGATCATGCGCGCACAAGAGCCGGAGGCCGATGCGGGTTGGAAGGGGCCACTCGCGGTGCTCGTCGACGGCTATACTGCGAGCGCTGCCGAAATGATCGCCGGCGCCATCGACAGCTATGGTCGCGGACCGTTGCTGGGCGCTCACACCTTCGGCAAGGGCTGCGTGCAAGAGTACTTCGACGATCATTCCGGTCAGGGTGTGCTGCGCTTGACGACCTTGCTCGTCGCGCTGCCCGACGGCACGCCGTTGCAGCACGTGGGCCTCGAGCCCGAATGGTCACTCGGGCTGCCTCAGGTGGACGAGCACGAGGCCGATCTCGTCGGGTCGCCGGCAGGGGCGTCCGGCCCGGACGTTCGAAATCGAGCGGCCATGGGTCCAGTGCCTTGGCCATCCGCGCGGGGCCAGGTCGGCCCCTGCGATGACGCGGCGGTGTGCCGAGCCCTGGCCCGTTTGGGGACCGGGGTGCCAGTTCGGCGAGGCCGAGCCACGAATCCAGGTGCTTCTCACGCGCGCCGCGCGCCGCGGCCCCGGCCTGTGCTAGGAGATGCGGAACATTCGGCCCATGGTTTCACGCAGTCCCGCGAAGGGCGGGGCACGAGCCCCCGATGAGCCGGTAATTCCGGAGCTCAGTCGCGCGTCCCGCGATTCGGGGCGTGGCGACCGCGGCGATGATTTCGAACCCGATAGCGAGCCGCCCTCGCGGCGCTTCGGGCGCGACGGCGCACCCGAGCCGGTCGAATACGAAGTCGAGTTCGAGGAAGGGCGTATCGATCCGGACGCGGCCAAGGTCGTGAAGCGCCTGACGCGCGCCGGCTACGAGGCGTACCTCGTCGGCGGCGCGGTGCGAGACCTGTTGATCGGTCGCTCGCCGAAGGACTTCGACGTCGCGACCAGCGCGCGGCCGGACGACGTGCGCCGGCTATTTCGCAATTCGCGCATCATCGGTCGGCGCTTTCGGCTCGTCCACGTGCTGTTTGGTGGCGGCAAAGTGATCGAGACCGCGACCTTTCGCCGGCCGCCGCAAAACGAGGACGCGCGCGAGAGCGAAGATCTACTAATCCGCAACGACAACGTGTTCGGCGACGCACACCAAGACGCGTTCCGTCGCGACTTCACGATCAACGGCTTGTTCTACGATCTCGAGCACAATTTGGTGCTCGACTGGGTCGGCGGCTTCCCGGACATCGAGCGGCGCGCGGTGCACACGATCGGTAACCCGATCGTACGCTTTCAAGAAGATCCGGTGCGCATTCTGCGCGCGATCAAGTTCGCGGCGCAGCTCGATTTGGGCATCACGCCCGACGTCTACGACGCCATCGTGCAGTGCCGGGGAGCCTTGCGGAAAGCGGCGCGGCCCCGGCTGTTCGAGGAGGTTTTGCGGCTTTTGCGCAGCGGGGCGTCACGCCGCGCTTTCTGGCTCGCGTGGGAGACGGGCGTTCTCGACGTGCTCTTGCCGGAGCTCTCGACGTACCTGGCGGATTTGCCAGAAGACGATTGCAGCGTGTGGCAGATCTTGCAGGAGGTCGACCGCGCCACGCTAGAGCGCAAATCGCCGCTCGATGACACGGTGCTTTGGGCCATGCTCCTGCTCGAGCCGATGCGCGAGGCGTGCGCCGGTGAGAAGGACCGCGTCGAAGCGGCGTACGCGTTCCTCGAGCCGATCGTGGATCGCTTGAACGTGCCGCGTCGCATTGCGGACGCCGTGCGGCGCATCGTCGCGCTCATGCCGCGTGTGGAAGCCGGTCGCACGGGCCGCTTCGCGCGCACCAATCTGTATCCGGCGTTGCGCGACGTGGTCGAGCTGCGTGCGGCCGCGCTCGGTGAACGTCAACCGATGGGAGCGGGTGAGCTGAGCGCCGCAGGGTCGAGTGCAGAAGCAGCGAAGCCCGCGCGCAAACGCCGCCGTCGTCGTCGTCCGCCGCTCCAAGCCGGCTGAGCCTAGCCGCGCTGACTCGAGCGTCATTGCGCACGGACACGGCCGACTCTGGCGGTGAACGTGGGCCGCGCTCGGCGACCCACGTGAGCCCCACAAAAATCAGAGCGCTAGTTGCTGTTTAGCTCGACGCGCAAGAGCTTGCGGCCGATGAACACGTAGTCGCCGTGCGTGAGCGAGGTTTCGGTCTTGATGCGCACGTAAGTGCCGTTCCGGCTGTCCCAGTCCGTGAGCACGAATTTGCCGTCTTTTTCCGCGACGGTGCAGTGCTTACCGGACAGGAACACGTCGCTCGGGAAGTTCAGATCGCCGTCTTCACGGCCGATTTGTAGCGATGAGCCGCGCGCGCACACGGTCATACCGATCGCGCCACCCTCTAAGATCTGGTTGAGCCGGAACGCGCTCGGGTACTTGGGGGACGAATAGAAGAACGTGCCGTCGGGATCTGCGCCGTCCGACGCTTTGGGCGTGGGGTCGAGACGAAACAATTGTTCGCCGGCGAGGAATGTGTCGCCGGGTGAAATCTCGACTGCGCCGCGCACGCGGAAATACACACCGTTCAGCGAACCTTCGTCGCGCACGACGAGGCGATTGTCGCGATAGAAGAAATTCGCGTGCTTTGGCGAGATGAATGGGTCGTCGGGGAACTCGAGCTGCCCTTGGCGCCCGATCAAATGTTGGTCGGCTTTCAGGTGGTAGCTCAGGCCGTCCATCCCTTCGCCGCGGATCAGGATCAGGCGAGCCTTCGCCGCGTCCTGCATGTCGCTGTAGAAGGAAGGTGCCATGTGCAGGATCGTTTCCGGCACGGGCGCGCCGCAGCGACCACAGAACTTGTGCCCGCTCGGCACGGGGGTCATGCACGACTCGCATACGTAGTACCTGGCCTGATCCATCTGCTCCTCCTGAGACTTCGCTGCTGGCGGCCGCGGTCCGGCGTCGGCCTTGAGTCCGGAGACTCCTCCAAATTGGCCCGAATGGGAACGAGCTTTCTCGGCTGGAACTGGCACCGGCACGATCGAAGGCTGCGCGAAGCTTGGTTGATCGGCCGAAAACAGCGACAAGTCGTGCCCGCACGCCCGGCAGCGAGCTTCGCCCATCGCTGAGAAGGCTTCGCACCGACCGCAGACAATCCCGACCTCGAGCGCGGCGTGACCCATTCGAGCGTGGCGTACGCTAGCACCCGCTCGCTTGCGCGCTCAAGGTCCGCGCAACAGATTGTCGCGTCTTCAACGGCTCTGTTCCGTGCTCAGTGGATCAGCGTCAAGCGATTGGGGACGTCGAAGAAACCGTCCTTGCTGACCAGACGAAACACGACCGTCTCCGCACAGGTCGGGCGATCGACCATGCCGAACTCGCGCGTGTCCCATGGAAAGAGTCGGTTGTCGCTGATGAGGGCGACTTGGCCGCTCGGGACGTCGAGCTCCGTGGCGGGTCTCAGTACTTCGGACGGAACGTTGCCCCGCGCATGCGTGCGGCCAGTCACGTCTTCGAGGGAGCAACCCTGCTCGGTCTCGATTCCGGTCGCGGGATCATTTGCCTGAAACTTGTCGCAGTTGCTGTCACTGCGAGCGGGTGTGCCGTTCACCGTCAGCACCGAGCCGTCGATCTTCAGGTGATCGCCTTGCTCGCCGAGGATACGGCCAATCACCGGCCGACCCGTCTTCGGTTCCGGGCAGAGCACGAGGCTGCCGTAGCTCGGGGCGGTTGCGCGCCACAAAACTACCCAGTCTCCGCCGTGCAGAGTCGGCGCAACCGAGGACTCGAGGTAGGGATCGTTGAGCGGCAGTTGCCACCAACGGATCGCCGTGAAGCGGAGCACGCCGACCAGCGCACCGAGGATGACCAAAGTCCAAGCCACGATGCGCAGGAACTTCGCCATTACGGAGCAATGTACACCGGCTCACACCGGGCCGTGCCGCAAGTTTCTGTGCGGCGCTATTTACATTCGATCGGTGGCAGCTCCGACGGGCTCGTGCCGGTCGAAACCAAGGCCGCATACGCGAAGAGCGGTCGCCAGCGGTCGACGCGTACGAACTCCGAGCGGTCGCGGGTGAGCTCATCGCCGTCCATCGCGCTGGCCGAGATCACCCCCAAGATCTCACCGCTGTCGCTGCTCACGGCAGGACCGCCGGAATCCCCAGGGCAAATGGCTGCGGACAAGCGAAAACGACCTTCCGACACCAGCTCGATGGCACCGCCTAAGCGGTGCTTCCTGTGAATGCCATCGCCGGACAAGGCACAACGCCCGAAGCCGATGGGCTCGACTTGATCGCGCTTGGTGGGAGGGGCTTCCAAGCGGGTCGGTCGAGTGGCCACGCCGTTGAGGCGCCGCTCCAAGATCAAGACCGCCAAATCGCCGTCGCCCGAGACGTAACCGCAGGTCGGTGCGAGCACCGCCCGCACGCCGACCTCGCCCCAGGGTAAGTAGTCCCCGCCCAATTCGACGCGCACGCTTTCCGGGCTCACGTCGTGCGACAGCACGTTGCCCTTGTCGTCGCGGGCAGCGACGCAATGGTGCGCGGTGAGCACGCGGTCGTCGCGAATCAGCGCGCCGGAGCAGGTCACGGAGCCCACGACGATGCGCACGACATAGTCGTCTTCACTGGCGATCGCGGGGGGCATGGCCTTGCCGACCTCCGGCGCTTGCTCATTCGGCAGGGCAGCGGGCACGGCGGGTGGTGGCTCGACGTGCGCGCCAAAAAGCCGCGCGCAACCGGTGAGAGTGAGCACCCCCCAAACAGACCAAATTCGGACGACTGCTGGGCTCAAAGACAGCACCGAGTGTACGGACAGCTCGCCTGTCCGGAAGTTCCGACAAATGAATTACGCTGAAGCTTGGCTCGATTGCCGGCAGGAGTCGGCGATTGCTCCCACCCAGGAGCAGGTTGTCTCACCCGCCCGCGCCCCCGCGAGCGAGATTTTTGTCGATGGTCACGCGCCCCGTCCGAGGCTCGACCCAGCCTTCGGCGTCGCGCATGCCAAGCAACCTTGCGGCGACGAGCGCTACGCGGAAACGACCAGGTCGTCCTTGTGAACGACGACCAGCTCCGACGCGGTGGTGCCGAATGACGCTTCGAGCTCGGCGCCCTTTTTGCCCGCCGCACGCGCCACATCGGAGGTGCCCAGGCGCGTCAGCCCGCGCGCGACTTCTGCGCCGTCCAGGCCGATCAAGCGCACCGCGTCGCCCGCGTTGAATTCGCCGGACACCCCCACCACGCCCACCGGCAAGAGGCTGCTCTTCCCTTCGCGCATGGCGCGCACGGCACCCGCGTCGAGGAGCAGTGCCCCTTTTGGACGCAGCGTGAAGGCGATCCAATGCTTTCGCGCTTTGAGCGGCGGACCGAGTCTCGGAAAGAGCGTGCCCACGTCGGCCCCGGCCACGATTTCCGTGAGCACATTGGGACGCCCCGCGGGCGCGATGACGACAGCGGCGCCCGAGCGACAGGCCTTACGCGCCGCGTCCACCTTGCTGCTCATGCCCCCCGAGCCCATGCGGTCGGCGCGCACCTCGAGCTCGGCCATCTCAGCGTCGGGAGACATCATGGCGATGCGCTTTCCCTGCGCGTCGAGCACGCCTTCGACGTCGGTCAGCAGCACGAGCAGATCGGCGCCGACGAGGGGCGTGACCATGGCCGCCAATTGGTCGTTGTCTCCGAACCGAATCTCGTCGGTCGCGACCGTGTCGTTCTCATTGACGATGGGCACGGCGTTGGCGTCGAGCAGCGCGCCCAGCGCTTCCCGGGCGTTGTTCAAGCGTTCGCGGTCCGCCAGATCGGCGTACGACAACAGCACCTGAGCGGGCGTCAATCCGAGCTCACCGAATGCTTCGTCGTAGCGTCGCATGAGTACGCTCTGCCCGGCGGCAGCCGAGGCTTGCAATAGCGCGACCTCTTTGGGCTTGGAGCGGTAGCCGAGCCGCCCCCAGCCGAGCGCGATGGCGCCGCTCGTCACGACGACCGAGCTGCACTTCTGCTGAGCGAGATCCGCGATCTGCCGCGCTAGCCGCGCCGGAAAAGCGGCGTCCGCCGCAATGGTGCGCGAGCCGATTTTAACGACGAGGCGTCGGGTTTTGACGAGATCGGGACGAACGGCCACGCGCGCTAACTAGCATAAGTTCCGTGCAATGCGGCGATCGAGCCCGCGGAGCGGGTCAGCTGAGCGCGCCGGCGCGTCCATCGCTTCGGCAGCTCGGGACTTTGAGGGTTGTCAGTGACGCGAGTTTTGAAGACGAAATCGCCAAGCCGACCCTGGTTTGGACGTGGAAGATTACGAGCCTGTCGCTGCTGCCCGGACGATTTTGTCTTCGAGCCAACCCGTCAACAAGAAGGACTCGAGCACCTTCACCTTCGACGTGAAGATCCATCCCCGCGCGCGGTTCGGCAAAGTCACCGACAGGGTCCGCGTGAAATGCTGCTGACCGCGCTACTCGCAAGCGCAGTGTCAACGTGTTGACACGCGCAACGTAAATCGGCGCCGAAGGCTTTGCCGAAACGCGACGTGTCGCGTGACCACCCCAAAACATGCCCGCGAAGTTTGCGTTTCGGCGCGGCTTTCGTGAGCACCGGAGCGGGAGCGCGCCGCCTGTACGACGCGCTCGAGGAGTTCACACACGACCGCCGGAGCCCGGCGAAAACGTAGCTCAAACCAAAAATCCGCGCGGGTGCACACAGGTCAACACAACCTGATTCCGAACTGGATTCAGCGCATCACGAATGCCTCAGCAGTCCCGAGGTGAGTCTTAAGCTTTCTCAAATTCGGCCGACTAGTTGTACGTGTCCACTCTGATCGGCCTCTTGGTCATGTTCGGCTGCGTGCTGGGCGGGTTCGCCATGGGAGGCGGTCCGTTCCCGGTCTTGCTTCAACCCGCTGAGCTGGTCGTGATCGGTGGCGCGACCGTCGGCACGGTGATCATCTCGGCGCCTGGCAAGGTGATGCCGCGTGTGCTGGCGGCGCTGAAGAAGGCATTCGCGAATCACTCGCCGACCAAGGTCGAGTACTTGGATCTACTGAAGCTGCTCTATCAAATCTTGGCCTTGATTCGACGAGAAGGCGTGCTGGCGCTCGAGCCGCACGTCAGTGAGCGCGCCACCAGCACGCTGTTCGGCTCGTACCCGAGCGTCACCAAGCGCCACCACGCGATGGATTTTTTGGTCGACGGCTTGAAGCAATTGGTGGACGGCTGCTCTGCAGAAGAGCTCGGCATGTTGTTCGACGCGGAGCTCGAGACGCACCACGCCGAGGACGCGCAGCCGATCGGCCTGATTCGTACGGCGGGTGACGCCTTGCCGGGTCTCGGCATCGTGGCCGCTGTGCTCGGTATCGTGATCACGATGGCGCACTTGGACGGCGGTCCAGAGGAAATTGGCCATCACGTTGCGGCGGCGCTCGTCGGTACGTTTCTCGGGATTTTACTGTGTTACGGCATGGTCGGCCCGATGGCGACCAGCGTCGAGATCCAGGGCGCGGCCGAGGCTCGTTATATGTTGTGCATCAAGGAGGCGGTCGTCGCGGCGGCGCGCGGCGTGAACCCCGCGATTGCGATCGAGTTCGCGCGCCGCGCGATCTTCTCCGATGAGCGGCCGTCGAGCGCGGAGCTCGACAAGGCGTTCGCCGAATTGAAGGGCAAGTAGCCGATGGCCGGCGGTGGCGGTAACACGGGCGGCGGCGCCAAAATCGTCATCGTCAAGAAGATCGTCAAAGGCCACGCCGCGCACCACGGTGGCGCTTGGAAAGTGGCCTACGCCGATTTCGTCACCGCCATGATGGCCCTCTTCATGGTGCTCTGGCTCCTGTCCCAGACCGATCAAGAGACGCGCTCCGAGCTGTCGGAGTACTTCCGGACCGGGGTTTTTTCCGGCGCGCCGTCGATCCTGAATGGCGGCAGCGGTATCCAGAACAAGGCATTCTTCGATGTCGTGGGTTCCTCGCATACGCAACCGGAGCAGGTGGCGTTCGAGCGAGTTTCCCTGGCCGTGCGCGCCCAGCTCACGCAAATGGCGGGTGAAGATCCGCAAATCAAGGAAGCGGGCGACCAGATCAAAGTCAGCGTGACCGAGGAGGGGCTGCTCATCCAAATTCTGGATGGTGGGCAGAACCTGCTTTTTGATCTCTCCTCGGCAGAGCTCAAGCCGAAGCTGGTCGAGATTCTGTCGCGCATCGCGCCCGTGTTGGCGCGGCTCGACAATCAGATCCAGGTGCACGGCCACACCGATGCGCGACCATTTCCGGCGGGCTCGGGTCGTTCGAATTGGCAGCTCTCATTCGAGCGCGCCGACCGCGCGCGCGCGGTGCTGGAGAAGAACGGCTTACGCGCGGGTCAGGTTTCTGGCGTGTTCGCGCACGGGGCGACCGCGCTGATGAAGCCGGACGAGCCGTTCGCGCCCGAGAATCGCCGCTTGTCGATCTTGGCCGTGCGGCGCGGCATGGAGAAGGTAGCGGCGCGCGGTCAACCGACCGAGCCCAGCGACGCTCCGAAGGAAAAGCCGAAGCCCGAGTCGAAGGCCGAGCCCAAGCAAGATTGACCGGTTCCTGGCCGGTCGCGCGGCGCGATCAATCCGCGAGCGTCTGAAAAATGGGTTCCAGCTCGAGCACGGTGACGCCTTGCTCGAGCGCGGCGTCGAGCAGCAAGCTTTGGCTCGCGGGCTCGGGCAGATCGATCAGGTAGCGCGTCACTCGGCTGCCGGCTGCGAGCAGCGCGTTGAACGCCCTTGGGCTCGCTTGCTCGGTGACCCGACAACCCACACGCGCCAGAGCGGCGGTAAAATCGCTGTTTTTAGCGCCTACTAGCGTCAGCAGGTAGCGTGGGCTGGGAGCAAACACGCGGCTCGGCGAACCGTGGGCCACCAGCGTCCCGTGCTTCAGCACGAACAGCTCATCGCATGCGTCGAGGAGCGCGCGCTCGGCGCTGGGCGTGCTGGGCAGCGCAGTTGAAACAATCAGCCGGCTCCGTTCCGCGGCGTGTGCGCACAGCCTCGCGATGTAGTCCGCGGATGCAGCGTCCAGATCGTGTAACGGTGTTTCGAGACAAAGCACGGCCGGAGCCGTAACTGCCGCACAAGCAATGGCGATGGCGCGCGACTGGTAGCGGACGAGCCGGCCCAGGGCGCGGGGCGCGAGCTCGCTGAGGCCGTATTCCTCGAGTGCACGTCGCGCGTCGTTTTTCGCGCGAGCAGGCGAGCCGTGACTGAGCCGCGCTGCGTGCTCCAGATACTCGAAGACCGAAAATGAGGCCGGCAGATCTGGGTCACAAGCGGCAAAACCGACGACCCCGTGCGTTAGCGCGACGTGCACATCCGAGTCCAAGATTCGAGCGCTGCCACGGGTCAACGTGGACTGGTTCGTGAGCGCTCGAAACAGCGGCTGCCAATTGCCAACCAAGCCGATGCGCCGAGCATCGCTACGCAGGCTGAGCGGCGCTACCTCCGTCGCGCCGACGCGATCAAAGCTCGCGTCATGGAGCTCGAGCGTCGCGGCTTGCGACGCAGCGCTCTCCGGTTCGGTCACGGGCCGACCGGTGTCATTTCCATCAGCGCGAAGGGCTTGTCGCCCGTGATGGACATGAACGGCGAGAGCGCGCGCACTAGATCGAGCAGCTGAGCCGGCAACAAACCGGCCGCGGGCGGCGCCTCTTCATGCACCCCTTCGATGCCCAGAATTCGCCCGATCAAGGTCGTGTCGGGCGGCGGCAGTTCCACGATCGGCCCGTGCTCGGAAACATGACCGAGCTTGCGCGCGAGCGCGAGCGCTTGACGGAGACCACCGATCTCGTCGACGAGCTTGCGGTCCAGCGCTTGCTCGCCAGTCCAGACGCGACCTTGACCCACGGCGTCGACCTCGGGTTTGGAGAGCTTTCGCCCAGTGGCAACGCGCGTCAAAAACACGTCGTAGAATTGAGCCACCTTGCGTTCGAGCTCAGTGCGCTCCTCCGGTGAGAAGGGACGGAAGATCGATTCTGCATCAGCGCGCGGTGCGGTCTTGTACACCTCGACGGTGACGCCGATACGCTTCAAGAGCTCGGCTACGTCCGCCTTGCCATAGAAGATACCGATGCTGCCAGTGATGGTGCTGGGGTTGGCGAACACGTAGCTGCCGGGTGCCGAGATATAGTAGCCACCACTCGCCGCCGCGCTGCCCATGCTGACGATCACGGGCTTGACGGCCGCAGTGAGCTGGACCTCGCGATAGATCACATCGGCTGCCATCGCCGACCCGCCGCCCGTTTCGACGCGCAGCACGACCGCGCCGATCTTGGGATTTTCACGCGCTTTTTTCAGGCTCTCCGCGATCGTGTACGAGCCCACCAAGCGCGTTCCGAGTAGCGGAATCGTCTGACTGCGCCCGTCGACCATGTCGCCGTCGACGTACACGAGGGCGATGCCCGGGTTGTCTCCGAAGTAATCGGGTGTCCGCGGCGCGCGGCGATCGTCGTGCAAGAGCACGGGGTAGCCGACGAGCTTCGAGGTTTCGTCCTCGAGTTGGTCGTCGAAGGCGAAGCCGTCGACCAAGCCAGCAAACTTGGCCTCCGACGCGACGAACGGACCCTTGGCGATCCGGGCACGCAACTCTTGGGCGTCGATGTGGCGACCGGTCGCGACACCAATCGTGAAATTCCTCTCGATCTGCTGCAGAAGATCGATCTTGTCGGCGCGTGAGGTCTCGGTCGAACCGTCGCGCATGAAAGATTCCGGCGCGCTCTTGTGTGCGCCGATGCGCACGAAATCCGCGTGGATGCCCAACTTATCGAGCAAGCTGGCGAAATACATGTAGCGGGATTTCAAACCCGCGAAGCGGATGCCACCCGCCGGGTTGAGCAGGATGCGATCGGCGGCCGAGCACAGGTAGAGTGATGAGCCGTCCGCGTCTTCCAAATGGCAGAGCACACGCTTTCCAGCCTGACGCAGGTGGAATACGGCGTCGCGCAATTCTTGGGTGTGCGCCATGGAGTCGGCAGGCGCGGTGCGCAACTCCAGCACGACGGCTGCGACCGTCGGCTCGTTGTCGGCGATGTCCCAGAGCCGTCGCAAGAGCGCCGTGTGCGCGCGCGTGTTGGGCGTGTCTTCGATGCGCAGACTGAGGGCGTAGCGTGGTGCTTCGGCCGCCGCGCTGTCGCGGAACGCGCGTGCCGCTACCTCGAAGCCCAGGTTGTCTTGCGCTTGGTTCTTGGCCTCACCGAGTGCGTTGCCGAACATGGTTCCACCCGCGACTTCCGCGGAGCCGGAGCTGCCGTTGAAGTTGAACGCAAAGGACGCCGAGGCGAGCCACTGCTTCTCGCCAGCTTCGTTGCCTGGATCGGAGTACGCGAAATCACCGCGCAGCCGGCCAAGCTGCGGCACGTCCACGCCCAGGGTGGCGCGCGGAACCCAATACCCGTCACCGTGGCTCACGTATTCGGATTCGAGCCCAACTTCGACTGCCCGACTGCGGGCGGGGCGAATGGCGACCGCAAAATTGTAGGTGCGATCGACGAAGCCACCTTGGTCCGTTGTCGGCGCATTCAAGTTTTGACCGACGACCGCGAACCCGAAATAATCGCTCGGTCGCGACGTGAAGCCGAGCGACCAGGATGCGAGATCATGCGCGGAAGCCTGGTTCGAATACGAGCGCTGCAGCGAGAAACCGAGGCCAAACGCGTCCGACGGTTTGAACGCGAGGCCCCAAGTGAGCCACTCGTAGCGGGAGTTGTCGTTGCCGAACATCACTTCGGACGTGGCGCGCGGTGGGGAAACGATGTCCAAGCGCAGGCCCGTCGACAGCGACAGAAATGGGATTGGAAAAGCGAACGCGAACGCGTGCCCTTGATACGCGGCCGCTGCGGACTCGTTCAGGAACATCCCCGTCCAGCGCAGTTCCGTGCCGGGCAAGAACGCCAGGTTCGCCGGGTTCACGACCAGCGCCGTCGAGTCGTCGTCACTCACCGCGCTGCGCCCGAGCGCTGGCAAACGCGTCGGTTGGTCATTCGGGAAAAACTGAGCCGAGGCCGCGCGCGGCGCGAACAAGCACGTGCTCGCGAGCAGCAAACCGAGCGCCGAGCGCGTTGAAAGATGGCTCATGTGAGGATCCCCCGAGCGCGCGCGACGGCCTGGATTTCAGGTACTCGAAGCGCGAGCTCTTCGTTGTCCTTGACGGGTAAGAAGCGGGAAGCGGCGCCGTCACGAGGCATGTGCAAATACGCGGTCGGCAAATAGCTGGTGACCTCGTTGACTAAACGCTCGAACTGCACGACGGCAGTGTTCCCGACCTTCTTCTTGACCGTGAAATACGTCCAAGGAATGTCGAGCTCCAAGATGGTTCGGGCGTCGAGATGGAAGACGTTGGTGTTGAACACGCGCACCGTCGCCGGATCGAAGCTCGGAGGGATGCGGAACTCTTCGAGCACGCACAGGGTGCCGTCCACGTACGCCGGGATGCCGCCGCGGTCCGTCGGCAACTTGTCGACGACCTCGGACGTGACTGGCTTGCCGTGCGCAAGATGAAATCCGATCACCACTGGGTCCAAAGTCCCACCCATGTTGTCGATGTTGGTGACCATGATCACCTTGCCGCCCCGTTTCACGAACGCTTCCAAGAGGCCGCTCTCACGGAGTGCGTCGGGCAAATCCCCGTGACCTGGGGCATGCTCGCTGGGTCGGCCTTTTTCGTCGAAAAATACATCGCCAGTCAGTGTCACGCGCAGTGACAGGTGCTGGGTGAACGTGGCCACCGTGTGTCCGTCGAGCTCGTCTCCGAGCGCGGTGCGAATGCCCGCATCGGTCGAATGGCTGGTCATGAGCCAGAGCGGAGGCACTGCTTGATAGCGTCGCTCGATTGCACGTACTTCGGCACGCCGTAGATCCAAAAAGCTCTGCCCCGGCACCGCGTCGACGAGTGCTTTGATCACGCCACCCATGCGCGTGGCCATGCCGCCCGCGAGCACGAGCAGCGCCACGTGTCCGTCGCGCAGCGCTTGCGCCCCGAGCTCGCGCAGACGCTCGTATTCTGGCGTATCCCACTTCGGTAAGTGCTGTAGATCCTCTGGCCGCGGCGGAGTGATCTTGCCCTTGACGAAGTTGTCTTCCGCGCTCTCGGTGAGCAGCCGTAGCGCCAACCTCTTGAACCGCTCGGGGTCGAAGCGGTGGTGACGGAGCGTTGCCTGAACGTCTGGAGGGAGCTTTGCCAATTGCTCGTCGAGCGAGAGAGCCATGGCCGGGCAGGCTAGCACCGGTGGCTCGAGGCGCTTAGCCCTTCAGTCAGCGCACGCGCGGCTGAGCGGTGTCGCGGAGTCACCAAAAATACTCGCGCAAACGGTCACGGATTGGTCGGCAATGCGCCGCCGATTCGCGCCCTTTTGTTGATGCCCGGCTCCGCCCCGTGGTGCTATCGTGCGCGGCAGTGACCAAGGAATACGCATGAAAGGGATTGTCCTCGCAGGCGGTAGCGGGACGCGACTCGACCCGTTGACGCGTGTCATCTCGAAGCAACTGTTGCCCGTGTATGACAAGCCGATGGTGTACTACCCGTTGTCCGTGCTGATGCTGTCGGGCATACGCGAGATTTTAGTGATCTCGACGCCTCAAGATCTGCCTCTGTTCGAGCGCCTGCTCGGCAGCGGGGAGGATTTGGGTGTGCGCTTCAGCTATGCGGTGCAAGCAGCGCCGAACGGTTTGGCCGAGGCGTTCATCATCGGGCGCCCGTTCGTGCAGTCCGACTCGGTGTGTTTGATTTTGGGGGACAACATTTTCTACGGCGCGGGCTTCGGTCAACAATTGCGTGACGCCCGTGCGCAACTGGATGGCGCGACGCTGTTCGGCTACCAAGTCGAGGACCCGGAGCGCTACGGTGTTGCGGAGCTCGGTCCCAAAGGCGAGCTGCGTAGCATCAAGGAAAAGCC
>Ga0210387_10001796_pt1 | contig 16284 bp, 14 predicted proteins | sample IncBWC7OmetaG_FD_160108 | JGI IMG/M metagenome (GOLD analysis project Ga0210387, IMG submission 160108) | Forest soil microbial communities from Barre Woods Harvard Forest LTER site, Petersham, Massachusetts, United States - Inc-BW-C-7-O ...
TTCCGTTCATTAGGATTTTCTGCCCCGGATCGCGGGAGATAACAAAATGCCTGCCGCGAGTCCAAAAAGAGAAACGATACCAACGAGTCGGATCGCACGCTTGGCCTGGGAAAGGTTTGCGGAGGGAAACTCCTGTCCGATGCGCTGACCCCTCACTTGCTCTCCAGCATAAGTATTATCTCCGCCAAGTTGGACGCGCAACGCTCCCGCGATGGCACTCTCTGGCTGACCGGCGTTGGGACTCTTGTGTTTTGCTCCATCACGCCGCCAGGTTTGCCATGCAGCGTCCGGATCGCCGTTAGGTAGGAGATTTGAGGCTACTACAACTGCCAACGCTGTGGCACGAGAAGGTAGGTAGTTTGCCGCGTCGTCCAGACGTGCTGCTACTTTACCGAAATAGAAATGGCGCTCATCGGCGTGTCCAATCATGGAATCGAGGGTGTTGACAGCCTTGTATGCCATGGCGAGCGGAACTCCACCGATCGTCATATAGAAGAGAGGGGCTAGGATACCGTCTGAGGCACTCTCAGCGACCGTTTCGATCACGGCACGGCTGATCTCCTGTTCATCAAGATATTGCGTATCGCGACCAACGATGCGCGCAAGCCGCGTACGAGCGAGAGCAATATCTCCGGACTCAAGGGCATCGGCAACGGAAGTAGCTTCCTGTTGGAGACTGCGAGCCGCCAGACACGTCCAGCCCAGAAGTGCCTCGATTGCACTGCCGAGAGGCTTTGATATTCGGCGAGCTTGCTCAAGTGTCTTCGCGGTCAGATAGTAGGTCGTTGCGACGATGGTGAAGGTGAGTGCCGCGCCGGAAAGCAACTCGACGGTCTTCGTCTGTTTCGGGCGGCGAAGCGCATGTTCTCCTTGCGTAATGGCAAAACCGATAAGACGAACGGGATGCGGTAACCACTCTGGATCGCCGAGGACCTGGTCGAGTAAATACGCTGCTGGAAGAAGCTTTGTGCGATTCAACGGTCATCCTCGATGTCTTTGGTCTCTAGCTGCGAGTGGTACGGAAGGCCAGCCCATGCGAAGATGCGCGGCATATCAAGAGAATCGCGCACTGTTGATGCAAGATAGTTGAGCGACTCTTCGCGCTTCTGCTTCCAGTTGTCGAACGCGATGGCGAGATTCAGGTGATGAAAGCTGCGGGCGGCCGAAATGAAAAAGTGGCGAAACCCGTCTTCATCGAAGAGGCCATGGAGATAAGTACCGAAGATGCGGGTATCGGCAGAAATGCAGCCGTCTTGGTGAAAGGGTCTGTCAACACCCGTGCGGCGCGTTAGCTGAGAGAACGGATTCGCGCCCTTCAAGAAGAGGGTTTCGCCGATGTGGATCTCGTAGCCGCTGAGGAAAACATCGGGAGCTGTTTGGCCAAAGAGCAAGGGAGTGGAAAGCTGGCCTGTGGCGTTACTCGTAACCTTCTGAGCCTGCATATTGGTTTGAATCGGCAGCAAGCCGAGACCTGCGCACGCGCCCGTGCTCTCGATCGCGTGAGGATCAACGATCGTTTCGCCTAACATTTGCATACCGCCGCATATACCTACAACCAGGCCAGCACGAGCGTGATCGAGTAGGACCCGGTCGAGTCCTCCCGCGCGCAACCAGAAAAGGTCATCGACCGTCTGCTTACTGCCCGGTAGAATCACAACGTCTGCATTCTGAAGCTGTTCTTTATTGCGGCAAAAGCGAAGTGAGACAGAAGGCTCGCTTCGGAGAGCGTCGAAATCAGTAAAGTTTGAAAATGAAGGAAATGCGATCACGGCAATGCGCAATGGCCTCTCGGGGTCGCTAGAGAATTGCCACGCCGGATTGCTTATGGGGTCATTGTCAGGAAAGCCAAGTCCATCTTCTTCTTCCAATGAGAGCAGCGGCATATGCGGAACGACTCCAAGGCACAGCTTTTGGAGACGCTCCTCAATCATTCGAATGCCGGGCTCGAGCAGCTTAACATCGCCGCGAAATTTATTGATGAGGAATCCAGCAATACGATCTCGTTCGGTTGGTTCGAGGAGTTCAATGGTCCCGAAGAGGGATGCGAAGACCCCGCCGCGGTCGATATCGCCGACAAGAATGCAACTAGCATCAGCGATTTCTGCCATACGCATATTTACGATATCGTGATGCTTGAGATTGATCTCCGCTGGAGAGCCTGCCCCTTCGAGGATGATGACATCATATTGAGCAGCAAGGGTCTCGTAGCTCTCCCGCACAATAGGGAGGAGTTCCTCGACACGGCGCAGATGATAGTCGGATGCGCTGAGCTTACCCCATATTTTGCCGCGGACAACGATCTGGGAAGACAGGTCTCCGGCCGGCTTGAGCAAGATGGGGTTCATGTGTACTGAAGGGGCGACGCCTGCGGCTTCTGCCTGTAGGGCCTGCGCACGGCCAATCTCCAGACCGTCGATAGTGGCCGCCGAGTTCAGTGACATGTTTTGCGATTTAAACGGGGCGACACGATAGCCTTCTTGGGCGAAGATGCGGCACAGCGCGGCAGTGAGCAGCGATTTCCCCACATGTGAGCTGGTGCCGAGAATCATGATGGCGCGCGCCCTCACTCTTTGCCCTCCGCAGGATAACGGTCATAAGAGATAAGAGTTTCGAGCGGAACTCGCTTTTCCCACCCGTAGCGTTCGAGATCCGGTTCTTTGGCGAACTGATCAACATAGCCAATGCAGAGATAGGCGACGGGAACAATGTGTGACGGAATGTTGAGGGCGTCGCGCAGACGGTCTGGATCAAGGATACTGACCCAACCGACTCCGATGCCTTCGGCGCGAGCTGCCAACCAGAGGTTTTGGATCGCACAAATCGTCGAGTAAAGCGCCGTCTCAGGCATTGTGTGACGACCGAGCTTGTGCCCTCGCGAGCTATTGGAATCGCATACGATACATAGATTCTGAGGGGCTTCCAGGATGCCCTCCAGTTTCAGAGCCATGTACTGATCACGCTGATCACCGTTGTAGCTTGCAATCGCCTGGGCATTGGCTCGTTCGAAGATATCGTGGACCGCTCTTCGGACCTTGAGGTCCCGCACCACGATGAAGCGTGATGGCTGCATGAGCCCGACTGAGGGAGCACTGTGTGCGGCCGCAAGCAGCTTTTGCAAGAGCGCGTCCGGCATCGGTCGAGCGAGGAAACCTCGACGTACGTCACGCCGCGTCGTGATGGCGCGGTAGACCGCTTCGCGTTCTTGATCGCTGAACTCTGAAGTTTCGTTGTTCACCACGCCCTCGACCACTTCGGTCCTGCCTTCGACTCGTCTCGCAAATGCGCGTTCACGCCGGCGTTGAATTCGATTAGGCGGGCGAAGAGCCAGATTACGTCGGAGAGGCGATTGAGATAGGAAAGGATCTCCGGCTGAATGACAGCACCTGTAGTTTCGACAAACCGCACAACAGCCCGTTCGGCCCGCCGGCATACCGTCCGAGCCATTTCATATGCAGCGGATTCGGTATGCGCGCCTGCGATGGACCAGTCGGCCAGGATGCCCTGTGTCGCTTCAATCCTAAGCACGAGCCCCGACAACATGTCGACGTCCTCGGGGGAGATGATCGGCGGCGTCTTCTTGCTCTCTGGCGGCGTCGCGATAGCAGAGCCAAGACGGAAGAGCGTGCGCTGAATCTGGTGCGTCCACTCGACGATCTCTTCGTTTTTGCAGATGCTACGTGCAAATCCCAGCACGGTGTTAAGTTCGTCCACGGTGCCGTAGGATTCGACCCGGAGGTCGGATTTCGATACACGAATGCCACCGGCGAGACCGGTCTGGCCAGCGTCGCCGCGCTTGGTTGAAATGCTCATGATGCGTCTCCTGGTGTTGCGGGTGCGAGGGTCTCTTCCATCGTGACACGAAGTGTTTTGATCAGGGAGGGACGATCGTAGTCTAGAGTCAGAGCGTCATTCAGAAAGTCTATGACGTAGGGTGGGGATGGCGACAAAAGAGTCTCTTCCGGAAAAAACCAGGGATGTGTAGCACCCAGTTCCGCAAGAGTTCGAGCTTCGACAATGACCGCGGGCAGCCTGAAGACTCCCGCTTGCAGAAGAGCATACGCGCGGTGATATCCATCTCTTAAGAACCACCTGTCTTCATACAACGCAACTTCAAAGAATGGGCTACCCGCATGAACAGTAATTGGCGTGGCGCGATCGTTGGAGATTCGAAGATGGAGATTTGGATCATTGGAGCGAAGGATGATCGAACGAGTTTCTGCGCAATGCGTCAGATCGTAAATTACAGGCTTTTCGGGACCAAAGGAGAGCTCAATGAGCGCAGGCCAGTTCGTCTGGGAGGGCACGGCTATATCAGGCACGGAAGGATTGAATGCGAGCCTCCGCTGAAAGGCAAGGAGCGAACGAAGATCGACCACGCCCAAATACCAATTGAGTCCAGCCATTTCGGCGTGAAGCTCGGGTCTCAGAGCGTGCCCTGATAGAGAATCTTGCAGTGTAGCGGTCTCAACTTCGAGAACCGCGTTCGCCGACTGAAAGACGCGTTCCGAGATGATATGGCGTGCATGTGCGATCTTGCCGGAGTCGAGCGCTTGCGGTCGGTATTCGGAAGGGTCCAGCGCCCATCCTGCCAACTCCCGGATGTGAACATATTCCCGGCTCACTGTTTCACCTCGTACGCGTACTCAAAGAAGCAACAATATGATTCGGTGCGTCGCCACGCGTCTTGTTCCATGCAACCGCAGAGTGCCCGCAGAACGAAGCGCATGACGCCAGCGTGCGTGACTACCGCGAAGCATTTGTCTCCGGCGAGAGCGACGAGGCGCTCCACTTCACCACGCACTCTCGATTCAAATACCTCAAAGGATTCGCCGCCGGGTGGTGCAAGATAGGGATAATCCTCTAGCCATCGACTCGCACGCGTGGCATCTTTTCGTTCGATCTGGCTCCAGGTAAGTCCTTCCCACTGACCGAATCCAATCTCTCGCAACGCTGATGTAGTCACAAGAGGGGCATTAAAAGCCGCGGCTAACGCCTCTCCGGTTGTCACCGCACGTTGCAGGTCGCTTGCATAGATCGCGTCGAGGGTTTTCCCTTCGAGGGCCCTCAACAGGTCTTGAATTTGTCGCTGGCCGCGAGCATTGATCGGAGGATCGGAGTGTCCGCAGAACGTACCCGCCAGGTCGGTCTCCGCATGGCGAATGAAGAGAATCGGGCTCATAGTATCCATGCTCCGCAGAGGTAAACGGCGATCTCGGTCAGTTGGCAGGTCGCACCAAAGCAATCCCCGGTGACGCCGAGAATTCTTCGTTTGTAATAGAGAGCGCTGCACAAAGTTACCGCGAAAGCGACGAGAATTGGCGCAAGAGACCGACTGCGTAAGGCGAATACGACGATTGCAAAGCTTACCAGCGTGCCTGCAACCAAAGTTCCGCGCGTCGTGAGTTGCGCAATTCGAGCACCCTGACCATCGATGTGGTTCGGAGCGGGAGGTCGAGCAGCTGGCAGGAAATAGCTGAGCGGCAGCATGGTCCAGCGACATAGCACATGGGCGGAAATAAGATATGCAGCGATTTGCTGTGGTGAGATCGCCGATAGCAATATCACACGCCCGACCACGCTGAGGATAAGAGCTGCGGCTCCGTAGACACCAATGTGACTGTCGCGCATGATCTGCAGAATGTGTTCACGATCGCGACCACCGCCAAAGCCGTCGGCTGCATCCGCTAGGCCGTCCTCATGCAAACAGCCCGTGATGAGAATGAGATAGAGAACCAGGAGGAATGCAATCGGCAGTTTTGAAAGATGCGGGACGAGCAGAACATTCAGTGCAGCGGCTCCGACACCAACTAAAAGTCCAATGAACGGGAAGAACTTAACCGCACGAGCCAGAGAGTCCGGCTGGTACGGTTGCGACGGGACTGGGAAGCGCGTTAGAAACTGAACTGCCGATAGAAAGTCGGTCCAGGTTCCTTTGAGAATGGCGGTGAAACTCATGCCGACGCTCCGCTTACGCCAGCCGAGTCGAAGGTGGCCATCTGGGTATAGAGACAGATGGCCGATTCGAGAATCGGCATAGCCAACACAGCTCCAGTGCCCTCGCCGAGCCTCATCGAGAGCGTGAGGATAGGTGACAATTTGAGATAGTCGAGAAGAATCTGGTGGCCAGGTTCTTCGGAACGATGACCCGCTACAAGATAGCCCTGCACATTCGGCTCGATGGCGACCGCCAGCGCGGCGGCGGCTGCGGAGATAAAGCCGTCCACGACAGTGATCAGCTTATGGCGTGCGGCAGACAGAATCATACCTGTCATCGCAGCAATTTCAAGGCCGCCGACGCAACGGAGAATATCGAGACCCGATGGAGCGGCTCCGCGGAAATGTTTGTCTACGACAGCTTGAACGATGCGCGTCTTGTGAGTATGGGCCTCCGTCCCTACACCGGTTCCGCGTCCGGTGGCCAAACTTGCAGGCGATCCGGTGAGTGAACAGGTAATAGCACTGGCAGAGGTGGTGTTACCGATGCCCATCTCGCCAATAGCAATCAACATTTGTCCGGCAGACGAGGCTTCACCTGCAAGTTCTATGCCGACATTGAGGGCTCGCGTGAGTTGCTCTTCGGTCATGGCGGCTTCGTGCAGCATATTTCGCGAGCCCTGGCATACCTTGCGGTGCACCAGACCCTCTGCACCATGAAGATCGCCGTCGACTCCAACATCTACAACGTGTAGTTGAACGCCATGCAGGCGTGCCAAAACGTTGATAGCCGCTCCCTTCTTCAGAAAGTTGAGGACCATTTGATATGTGACTTCTCGGGGATAGGCGCTCACGCCTTCAGCCGTAATCCCATGGTCCGCGGCGAAAATATAGACAGCCTTGCCTACCGGTGCGGCAAATTCCTCTTGACGGATGGCGAGCATCTGAGCGGCAAGATCTTCCAGGCGGCCAAGACTGCCAAGGGGCTTGGTGAGTGTATCGAGGTGCAGGCGGGCTCGCATTCTCCATTCTTCACTGGGCGGCACGATGTTTCGAATTAGGGGGGTGAGAGTTGTTACGCTGGGAGAGTTCATAAGGATTCCTGGTGCAATAGGGGGTGGCGGCTTGGTGGACAATGAAAGGCTTGAGAGAGACGTTCCGGCGTCAGGACCTGCTGTGGCGTCCCACTGCTCAAAGAATGGTTCAGTTCGAGAAGATGGACGACGGAGAAGTTCTTGGGAATTAGATGGAGATCGTGGATCGACGCAAAGACGGTGATACCTTCTTTTCGGAGATGATCGAGCAGATCGATGAGTTCCACTTGCCTGCCGATATCCAGGTTCTGCGTCGGTTCGTCAAGCAAAAGCAGCTTCGGCTCCTGGGCGAGTCCCAGTGCAATCTTGACTCGCTGCCTCTCACCGCCGCTGAGTTGGTTAAAGACCCGATTACGAAGATAAGTGGTATCGGTCAGATGGAGCGCACGCTCGACGGCTAGACGGTCTTCCCGCATGGGACCACGTAATAATCCGAGATAAGGAGCACGACCCTGTTCGACGATCTGCTGCACGGTGAAATCGAAGGGCACATCCAGTTGCTGGGGCACGAGTGCGACAATGCGCGAGCGTTGCCTTCGAGGCATATCGATCAGCGGCTGACCGTCGAGCAGAATCTCTCCGGAAGTTGGTGGCAGTGCGCCCGAGGCGAGTCGGAGCAGTGTCGTTTTACCTGCGCCGTTGGGACCAATCAGGGCAGCACAAGTCTGCCTCGTCAAGTTGAAGCTTACGTGATCGAGAAGAGGCCGTCCTGCGAAGCCGAACCCAATATCGACGAACTGTAGCAATGGATTCATAGGATGTACTCCCGCCTCGTTCGGCGCAGCAGGTAAAGAAAGAACGGTCCTCCAAGAAAGACCATCAGAATCCCGACGGGAACTTCGGTAGGTGCAAAGAGCGTTCGGGCGAGCGTGTCCGTAATGACAAGAAAGATGGCGCCGAATAGAGCAGTTACTGGTAGCAGCCGTACATGATCAGGCCCAAATAGAAGTCGTGCAACGTGAGGAACGATGAGTCCAGCAAAGCTGATAAGGCCGCCGAGAGAGACGGCGATAGCGGTAAGGAGCGATCCGACGAGAATGATGCCGATGCGCGCAACTTCCACGCGGATGCCAAGTTGATGAGCATATTCATCACCCAATGCGAGCGTATTGAGACGACGCATCAGCGGGTACGCGACCAGGGAGGTGCAAAGGAGCAGTGTGAAGGTGATAGCCAACTGCGGCCATTCGGGGACAGCGATGACACCGTGCAGCCACGCCGCCACAATCCGGGTTCCGGTGGTGGAGTTGGGATCGAAAAGCTCAAAGACATACGTGGAGTTCGTAAGCATCGTGCCTACGGCAAAGCCTGCGAGCAGAAGCGTTACTCCACTGGTACGCCCGTTTGCCCGCGCCAGCGAGTAGACTACCGCCATCGTGATTACAGCTCCGACAAACGCCAATAGTGCCGTAGCGCTAATGCCAACCACGGAAAACTGCGAGAGAAAGATGATCCCGATGCAGGCGCCGACCGCCGCTCCGCCTGACGCTCCAATAATGTATGGGTCGGCCATAGGATTGCGGAAGAGGCCCTGAAACATCAATCCGGAGATTGCCAGCGCTGCGCCGACGATAGCGGAGGCGAGAACACGAGGAAGGCGGATCGCCAGGAGAATGGTGCGCTGCGTCTCCGTAAGCGGACGCTGCTGAAGGATGGCCGCGACGATACTTCGCACAGAAATGTGAATGGCTCCGACAGACAAAGAGAGAAGAATGGAAGCCAGCAGAACCGCTGATAGCCCGAAGATGATCCCAATGAGATTGAGCCTTTTTCCCCTGGAGATCTTCGTAGACGCGTCCTTCCCAGGCTTCCGCCTATTAGGGACGGAAGCCAAAGAAGTGACTGCGACTCTGTTTACTTCAGATTCCATGAATCTCCACCGAAATTCACCTTGATGCCGGAGCGGAACGTGAGAGGAAGAGCCGGATAGCCAAACGCCTCGAAGTAATGCTGACTAAGCAAATTTTGAATATTGGTGTAGACGTTGATCCGTTGAGTGAGCTGATAACCGCCTCCCAACTCAAGCCGCTGATAGGACCCGAGCAGGTTGCGATTCGGCAGTAGGAGACTGTTCCCGAAGTTCGAATCCTCAAGGAACGTGCTGTCATCCCGTTTTCCAACAAGCGTACCGGTGAAGGACGCGTAAAACTTGGAGCGGGTATAGTTGAGCCCAAAATAGCCTGTGTGCGGAGCGACGCGGAAAGGCCGGGCACCTACAAGAGGAGCGAAAGCGCCGATTGGTATCGTCCCGAAGTCGAAGGAGGTATTGAAGGTGGGTGTGGCGACCGTTTCCTGCACGACGGCGTCGGTGTATGTATAGCCGCCGCGGGCAAAGAGATGATTGTTGATCTTATATTCCGCTTCAAGTTCGAGGCCCATTGAGCGAAAGGCGGCACCATTCAGATATGCGCCAAATGGAAATTGCGGAAACAGCTCAGCGGGTACACCAAACTGCCCAAGATCTGCCTGGGGGACATTTTGAGCGCCGTTTGTGAATTCATTGTGGAAGTATGTAATTCCCACACGGCCGTTCCCATCGAAAAGCTCTTGTTCCACGCCGCCATCGTAGTTGCGTGAATTCTCCGGCCCAAGTGGCTTGACGCCATACTGCTGAATGAGCTCTTCGCCGTTGGGTACGGTGAGCAGTGATCCGTACAGAGAGTTGGACTGCTGAAAAACACTCGGCTCCTTGATGCCTTTGCCGAAGCTTGCCTGCAGCTTCGTTCCACTGAGCAAGCCCTTTCCCGATGGACGAAATAGATAATATGCGAGCGAGGCCCGCGGAGTACCGGCAAAACCAAAGAGTCCATTGTCTTCAAGACCGGTGCCAAGGTTGTAAAAGAGACGATTGTGAATATCGCCGGAAAATTGAATCGTGTAACTGTAGTTGCCGCGTTGAATCGTCTCGGGAGAAGAGCCCGCATAACCCGACAGGCCACTTTCGTTCTCGTACTTGAATGCGCCAAGTGCAAGCAAGTGCGGAGTGATCTGGTAATCGGTCTGGGCATAGACAAAGTCGCGGCTTGTGACGGTAAGGAACTGCGACGGAGTTCCGCTAAACTGAAAAGCCGCCTGCCCATTGACGGTATAACCGTTTCCACCTGTGATGGTCACGGGAGCACCAAGCCAGATCCCGAAGTCGGGATCGAAGATGCCGGTTGCTCCAAAACTATTGAACTGCCCGTTCTGGCGTAACCCGCCGTAACGGATTTGGTTATGCCACTTCGACGTCAACTGGTTGTTCCAGACCGCGTTGTAATAGTTGTCCTGCTCTTTTTGTTGCGCGTCGTCCGGTATGCCGTAGAGGGCAATAGCATTCGGCTGACCAGCGGAGACGACGATATGGCGAACGGTAAATCGAAGATCGTTCGATGCATTTGGTGTCCAGCCGAAGTTTCCGGCGTAGGTAGCATTATGAAACTCGCTGTTGGGAATATTGTTACGTGTGTCAACGCGGGCGAAGGCAGAGTAGAGATCAAAGTGGTGATAGATGGTCCCAGCAGTAACTTCATTGCGATAGGTGCCAAAATTGCCAGCATCTCCCGCATAGGTAAACAGCGGTAGAGCGGTTGCGCCATGTGCAGTTGTAAGGCGGACAACGCCGGCCAGTGCGTCCGATCCGTAAAGAGCGCTGTTGGGTTCTCGCAGGACTTCGATTGAGTCGATGCCAACTGACGCAAGGTTCGCGAATTCTACTCCCCCGCCGATAGTATTGGCGGGTACTCCGTCAATCAGCACTTTGTTGGCATCTGTCCCTGCGCCACGAATCGAGAGGCCGGTGGTACCCCCCATCTGTCCCGTCTGTGTAACCTGCAAGCCTGGCACTCGGCGCAACGGCTCTTGCACCTCTAGCGATAAGCGAAAGTCCTCTTGGGGAATTACCGTGACGGAGGCACCGACCTGCGCCTGTGGCATCGGAGTGCCTGTTGCGGTGACCGTGACCTGATTTGTGAATGTTTGTATAGCTAGGGTGATATGCAAGTCGGCTCTCGCTCCACTCACATAGGTAGCCGGCGTTGTCACGGTCCGAAATGAAGCCGCGGCTACACGCACACTGTATCGTCCGGCCTGCGGGATTTCGAATTGGAACTCGCCGTTGTCGTCGGTTGTGGTGCTTGCGATGATCTTGGTGTCGTCGATTAGATCGACTGAAGCGTGGCCAACAGCGGATCCTAGTGGATCGCGCACCTCTCCGTGGAATAACCTTTCATTTTGTGCAAACACTGGGATGGCGGCGCAAATCAGAATGAGTATGAGCGTGACGAATGCCGCGGTTGCGGTTGGTATAACTACGGACTGACGTGCGGTATAGGACATTGCTTTCCCCCTCGGGCTTGGTTGCAGCAAAGGCCGATATCCTGACTCGCGCGTCGTCGAAATCCATGCTGCCTTCCCAGAGCTATGCTCCAGTGGCGTTGAAGTTCCTGCAGGATTCTCAGCGCTTACAGTTACGGGGTAGTGGCGGACTTGCACCGCGCTTCCCGACACCTTGCTGGTCGTGAAAATGGAATGAACTGAACAAACATCGATCAGCTCAGGGATGAAATTGTTGGGCGAGATCCTCCAATGCATCGATTGCGACCGGACTTGGAAGCTCAACTCGTTTATCGACGAAGTAGACACGCCGCGAGCGAACTGCTGGCAGTTCATTCCAGCCAGGACGATCTTTGAGAACGTCAATGGTAATCCGCCCTCCTCGGACAAGGAGGAGAGCTTCGGGCGCACGCGAGACGACTGCCTCCATGCTGATATGCGGCCACTCCTGATCAATATCGTCGGTAATGGAGCGACCGCCGGCCGCCTCAATAATCTCCGAAATGAACGCGCCCTTCCCAATTGTGATAACCGGATCGAATGAGACAGGCGAAAAGACACTGATAACGGGTTTGCCAGCAACACGTGTGCGAACTGCGGCGATACGTCTTTCGAGACTGGCGACCAGGACAGTCGCCTGCTTTTCACGGTTTATAGCCTGACCTAGACTGGTGATGGAATGCAGTATCCCTGCGATGCCGTGAGGGTCCACGAGATACACAGGTATACCGAGTTTCTGGATATGATCAAGGACGGCCTGCTGTGTCGCGCGTGGCATCCCGAGAACAAGATCGGGGTGTAAAGATAGGATTGTTTCCATCGATGGGTTGCTGATCGATCCCACGCTCGGTTTCTTGGTCGCCTCGACGGGGTACTTCACATAATCACTCACGGCCACTACGTCATCTGCTGCCCCGAGTGAGAAGACGCTATCGGTAATGCTTGGGACGAGACAGATGATGCGATGAGGATGGTCGGGTACCGTAACTGGACGGCCAGTCTCGTCCGTGAGGATACGGCTCGCCAAACAGGAAGGTATAGAGATCGTCAGGAGAAGTGCAACGAGCAAGGACGTTTTCATGCGGACACCGTACGATCTAATTTCATATTGCGAGCTAATTCGATGAAATGTTGGGCAACCGACGGATTCGCGCGAAAGTGAAGATGGATATAGCTTGCGAGGATATTGCCCACGTTGTAGCCCTCAACCTCTTCTTTGCCAGACAGTGAATATTGAACGCGGTAACTTGTTTGAGTTCCATCTCCGCTGACGATATGTGAGTAGTGAAAGCTATGGCCTCGAACCTCAGTCCCACGAGCACCGAGTAAACAATCTCTGGTAAATTCGACGGTTACATAACCGAACTGAACGAGCCTGGGGGTCGTTTCCACAGCAAAGGGCAAGATGCCGGCCATCTGGTGTGAGGTTTTGTCAGAGGTAATGAGTTGCCGAGACAGGTAAATCATGCCGCCGCATTCGGCATAAATGGGAAGGCCCGACGTGGCGAATTGCTGAATTGAAGCGATCATCGTTTCATTTGCTGACAGCTGCGGCGCATGCAGCTCGGGATACCCGCCGCCCAGGTAGAGCGCATCGAGATCAGTGGGCAGCGATACGTCGACTAACGGGCTGAACGGAACAATTACGGCGCCGTGCTGCCGCAGCAGGTCAAGGTTATCCTCGTAATAGAAAGAGAAGGCCTGATCGCGAGCCACTCCAATACGGAGACTTGGCTCTTTTGAGCTCTGCGGCGGACGAAACTCACTCTGAAGATCGATGTTGCACTCTAGGGAGAAAAGATGTTCCAAATCTAGATGCTCCTCCGCGAGAAGGCCGAGGTCCCCGATTAGCTTCTCTGTAGTCTCCGCATCGGCCTCTGCCGCAGAGTGAAGGCCGAGGTGTCGCTCCTGAATCCGTATCTCCGCTGCATTCGGAAGCCAACCGAGAACGGGCGTGTCGCAAACGGAGTCGATAGCTGCCTTCAGCATGTTGTAATGCCGCTCACTACCAACGCGGTTAAGGATCACTCCTGCCAAAGGAAGTTGGGGATCGAATCTCTCAAAGCCAAGCACAACCGCAGCGATACTGCGTGCACTCTTACCCGCATCAAGTATCAGTACGACCGGAAGTCGAAGCAGCTTTGCAATCTCAGCGCTGCTGCCCGCCTCCGTAGCGCCATCCTTGCCGTCGAAGAGTCCCATCATGCCTTCGACGAGTATTGCATCCGCACCTTGAGATGCTTGGCGCAGAACATCCTCGTTTGCTTCTGTGGAGAGCATCCATGTATCGACGTTACGTGCAATGCGGTTGGCTATTCGCGTGTGATGGCCAGTGTCCAGAAAATCAGGTCCACCCTTGAAGGTCTGCACGATGAGCCCGCGGCGGCGCATTGCCGCAAGCAGGGCTAAGGTGACGGTAGTCTTGCCGACCCCGCTTGCGGTTCCGGCGATTAGCAGGCCTTTCACTGCGATCCCCCTGCAGTCGGGGTTCCCTTGAGAACTAGAGGAAGACCGGCAATCATAAGCACCACGGTATCCGCGACAGCGGCGACGCGCTGATTGATCTCTCCCACGAGATCGCGGTATCGGCGTCCTAGTTCATAAGCCGGAACAACACCGCTCCCCACCTCATTCGAGACGAGCACGACAGAACAAGGCGGGGATTGCAGTGCCTCGCAGAGTGCATCGATGTACCCTATCAGGCGCGCGGAGTCTTCACCGCACCCTTCCAACAAATTGGCCGCGAAAAGCGTAATGCAATCAATGAGAACGACGTCGTGGTTCTGTCCAGCGGACAGCACTGCGCCAGCCAAATTGAGCGGCTCTTCGAGGGTGGTCCACCCCGCAGGTCGATCTGCGCGATGGCGCTCAATCTTGGCACGCATCTCTTCGTCATCGCGGCGTTCGGCCGTTGCGACGAAAGCGACGCGCCTTGATCGGGTAGCCAGGTCTTGTGCGTAGCGGCTCTTGCCGCTGCGAACCCCACCCAGTACGAGCGTCACGGATTTATTTTGCAGATGCTGCACAGCTTGCCCTCGCATTCGCGCAAAAAAACGCCTAAGTAGAACGGGAACCATGGGTAGGCAGCTGCCACTTCCAGCGCAAGAACGCGTGTGGACACGCTCCTCAGCTCTCCCAGCGGAGCTGAATGAAGCCCGATCTCTATCTGGCAGGTCTCCTGACTTGCGCTTCGCTGAGCTTGACCGGCCTTCCCAGGAATTTCATCCCAGTGGCTTGGACAAAATGGCAAGCTCTCAGCGCTTACAGTTACGGGGTAGTGACGGATTCGCACCGTCTTCCCAACACCAGATACGGAAATCTTATCTGCCCTTGCGAGTCCGGTCAATTTACAAGGCCTTATGCAGCTCATGAGCATGCCTTCAACATGAATTGCCGGGAATTTGTTGCATCGCAATCTCCAGTGCGTCGCTGTCCTGCAGGTCTTCCAGCGCTATATATTGAGCGTTTAATGCTTCTGCCAATTTGCGAGACTGCCCGAGAGACCCCGGAACTCCGTCGGTGTCGACCACCAATGCGGAGCACCGTAGTTGGCCCGCGATCTCGACAGCTTCTTCCCACGGGTCCCCTCCCTTCAACGCGACGTTCGTATGTCCGTCTGTGAGGAGAATTAGCACAGTAGAGGGCGTCAGATAGCCTCGTGCAAGCTCGAGCGCATGCACAAGTGGGGTGCGCCCCCCTGTAGGAAGGTATTCAAGAACCATGATTGCGTCGTGTAAGGCAGACGTTGGCTCTAATATCGACTGTGCTTCAGTACCGCGAAATACGATGATGGCGACTTCATCATCTTTCTTGAAAGACCGCGCAAGGAGACCTTCGACCGCACCCTTCACCAGTCGCATCCGCTCCTTCGCCGCGTGGGACCCGCTGGAATCAATGAGAAAGAGATACCGTGTACCTCGTCTTGGCTTCCTGACGCGTTCGTGCAGATCATCGGGTCTGAGCTCTACCGTTCCGGTAGCCGCTACGGCATGACTTAACGTTGCACGAAGATCCAGCTCTCCAGGAGTGTCTGTTGGGCGGCTGCGGATAACGGGTCCATGATGGCCCGTGACCACAGTTTCGTTGAACCCGCGCACCGGCATGTCAACCGTGGAGATCCGCAGCGTAGGGGTCGCAATTGCCTTCGGTGCGAAGATGCGCTCCATCGCTTGTTGTGCGCCTTCCTTCACTGTGGGCTGTGCCTGATTCTGCGATCTTCCAGGCCGGGGTGCCGCTTGCTGCGGACGTCCTCCGCTCCGCGTACGGTGAGCGAGCACGAGTGGCAGTACTGTCGTCACATGATGTTGTTCTACCGATGCATCGTCCATCAAAGCGGCATACGCAATGCTGGCCCGCATCACAGCCAAGTCAGCACGGAGAGAACGCACGCCCATCTCACAAACGGTTGCACTGATCCATGCGAGAGTCTCACTCGGACAAAGAATGGAATTGACTCTCGTTCTTGCCCCGGAAACCTGAGCTGACAGAGTTTTCTGTTTCGCCGCCCAAGCCTCTTCAAACTGCAACGCATCTCTCTCGAATGCGATCCGACGTTCCACAACGATCTGGCGCTCCGCTGGGTCGAGGGGTGGGTGAACATCGGCGCAGAGCGCGAAACGGTCGAGCAACTGGGGCCTCAACGAACCCTCTTCAGGATTCATGCTGCCAAGCAGAACAAACTCGGCGGCGTGTGACGCACTGAGGCCCTCGCGTTCAATCACGTTCACACCACTTGAGGCTGTGTCGAGTAGGGTGTCGCCGAGATGTGCGGGTAGGAGATTAATCTCGTCAACATAAAGCACCCCGCCGTGTGCCTCAGACAGAAGGCCGGGCTTCAAAACCGCGTCGCCCTTCAAGGCCCTCTCAAGATGGAGTCCCCCAAGAAGTCGATCTTCCGTGGCTCCGATGGGAAGATTAACGAACGGAGCAGGCTCTGGCATGA
>Ga0210387_10001797_pt1 | contig 16283 bp, 9 predicted proteins | sample IncBWC7OmetaG_FD_160108 | JGI IMG/M metagenome (GOLD analysis project Ga0210387, IMG submission 160108) | Forest soil microbial communities from Barre Woods Harvard Forest LTER site, Petersham, Massachusetts, United States - Inc-BW-C-7-O ...
CGGTGGCACCGTCACCCACGGTACCGTGTTGCCCATCGGAGGATCTGTTACCATCAGCGTCACGACCACGCTCAAGGCGATGGCCTTTAAGAGTGGCATGACGGACAGCCCGGTTACCACCGGTCTCTATACCATCAGCACGTCGCAGGTGGCTGCGCCGACCTTCAACCCCCCGGCTGGCACCTATACGAGCGCGCAGACCGTGACGATCACGTCGACGACCAGCGGCGCCTCGATTGCCTACACCACCGACGGCACCACGCCAACCGAGAGCGGGGGCGCGATCACCCATGGCACTGCATTGGCCAACGGCGGAGCCGTTACCATCAACGTCACGACCACGCTCAAGGCGCTCGCTTTCAAAAGCGGCATGACGGACAGCACGGTGACTACCGGTGTTTATACGATCAGCGTTGTGACCAGATCCCTGACCGGCACCTCGAGTAATGGATGGCATGCGCTGGCCCTGACCTCCGCCCAGACGGGAACCTTCACCGCGACGTTCGACGCGACGCCCACGATCTCGCCGGAAAACGCGGTGGTGGGACTCTCGAAAGGTGTGGCCACGGCCTATACGGGTCTCTCCTGTATAGCTCGCTTCAACACCTCGGGAGATATCGATGCCTATAACGGCACCACCTACCAGGCGGCCTCGGTCATCCCATACGCAAAAAACATGGCCTATCACTTTCGCATGGTGGTGAACGTCCCTGCGCACACCTACTCGGTCTATGTGACCCCGCCCGGGCAATCGGAACTGACGGTGGGCCTCAACTACGCCTTTCGCGTCGCGCAGGCCAGCCTGGATACGTGGAACCTCGATGTGAACGCCACGCCCTCGGGCTGCTCGCTCACGGCGAACAACCTCAATCCGTAACCGGATCGAATATAACCAGTCGTTTCAGCGCCCGCCGCATCCCGCGGCGGGCGCTTCTGTTCGAATTGGGCGATGGAGCCCCGTTTATTTGTCGTTTGGGTTCGCCCAAAAGTTTTAAAGCTGACCTCTTTGGGTATCCTGACATGTCTCGATCCAACCTTTTATTATCCTTAGCATGGCCGCATCGCGCAAATCCCGGTCGGAAAAAATAGCGCCCGCCAAGCCTTCGTTTTGGGATTCCGGATGGTTTCCGTTTGTCGCCGGCGGCCTGCTTGTCCTCGCCGCCCTCGCAGCCTATCACAACAGTTTCTCCGGCCCGTTTATCTTTGATGACGAACTGTGGATAACAAAAAATCCGACGATCCGACATCTCTGGCCGATCTGGCCGGTGCTGTCACCGCCGCCCGGGCTAATTTTTCAGGGCCGGCCGGTGCTCAACCTTTCTCTGGCCATCAATTACGCCTTGAGCGGCACGGGTGTATGGGGCTATCACGCGCTGAACCTGGCGATTCACATCACTGCTGGGCTGGCGCTATTCGGCATCGTGCGGCGAACGCTTCGCCGGCCGGTCATGCGCGAGCGTTTTCCAACCGGCGCGGGCCTGGCTTTCGCGGTGGCGGCAATCTGGATGCTTCATCCCCTGCAAACCGAATCGGTCACCTATGTCATCCAGCGAGCTGAGTCGCTCATGGGCATGTTTTATTTACTGACGGTGTATTGTTTCGTTCGTGGAACGGATTCGCCGGCTTCGGGCATTTGGTATGTGCTTTCGATTACGGCGTGCCTGTGCGGAATGGCCACGAAAGAAGTCATGGTGTCGGTTCCCCTGATTGTGATGCTTTATGACCGTACTTTCGTCGCCGGGTCATTTCGGGAAGCGTGGCGGCAGCGATGGCGGGTTCATCTGGGCTTGGCCGGCACATGGCTTGAGCTCGGATATCTCATGTCTGGAATTGGCGGACGTGGAGCCGGGTTTGGCCTTGGGATCACTGGGTGGACTTATGCGCTGACCGAATGCCCGGTCGTTGTGCGTTATCTTTGGCTGGCGATCTGGCCGCATCCACTCACCCTCGATTATGGAGGGGATGTGGTGAAGTCCGTCGCGGAAGCGGCGCCTTATGCCTTGATTCTGGTCGTGTTGGTGGCCGGCACAGTGATCGCGCTGTGGCGTTGGCCGATCTGGGGTTTTGCCGGCGCCTGGGTTTTTGGCATCCTGGCGGCGACTTCCAGCTTTGTGCCAGTGGCATTCCAGCCGATGGCCGAGCATCGCATGTATCTCCCGCTGGCGGCGGTCGTCGCGATGATGGTGCTGGGAATTTATGCCGGCCTTGGCCGGCGGAGTGTGGTTGTATACCTGGCGCTGGTGATTGGGTTTGGCTTGCTCACTGCATGTCGCAACGAAGATTATCGCAGCGAACTGGCCATTTGGAGCGATACCGTGGCCAAACGCCCAAGAAATCCACGCGCACAATATTATTTAGGAATGACCCTGGCTGGGACTGGGCGGCTGGAGGAGGCATTGGGGCATTTCCAGGAAGCGACACGACTCAAGGTTGATTACGCCGAGGCTTATAACAACATTGGGACGTGTCTTATCCTGCTGAACCGCTCCGCGGAGGCAGTCGGGCCGTACGAACAGGCTCTGGTGTATAAGACGGAATATCCTGAAGCCGACTTCAACCTGGGCATTGCCATGTTTAACCTGGGCCGGTTTGATGAGGCGGTACAACACTATCAGGAAGCGGTGCGGCTGCAGCCCGATTATGTGGACGCGCGCCTCAACCTGGCGGTTGCATGGGAAAAGGTGGGCCGGACGGCGGAAGCGATCGGGCAATACACGGAAGTGCTGCGCATCGATCCCAGCTCGACTGTGGCGCACGATAGCCTGGCCCGATTGCAGGCCGGGCAACCGGCAGCCAATGCTGGAAGATGAAACGAGCCCGGTTTTTACGCTGCCAGGGATTGCCCATGCAGTGACAACGGCCATTTTGTGCGCACCGCTTGTCTTGAGTAAGTCCACTGGGCGTAAACAGATTCAATCAGCGGTCATTAGTCTGAAGGGGCGATTCACCGCCGTTTTTTAGAAGCATGTCTTGGGCGATGGCCAGATTGCTTTGCGCAGAGGGATAACCAGGCCTCATTTGCAGGGCCGTTTCGAATTGGGCGACGGCTTCGTTTAACCGTCCCATGCCGGCCAAGGTTATGCCCAGGTTGACATGTCCATCCACATGGTCGGGCTTCAATTTCAGGGTTTCTTCGTATTGTTCACACGCATCCGACCAGCGACCCTGCTGCAACCAGGCGTTGCCTAAATTGAAGTGCGCCTCCACGAGGCCAGGATTGATTTTTAGTGCCGCTTCGTAGTGAGAGATCGCTTCCGGCAATCGACCGGGGATGGTGGCCAGGGCCATCCCGAGGACACTGTGCACCTGGGCAAAATCAGGCTTGATGCGCAAAGCCGCTTGATACTCGGCGATCGCATCGGGCAGGCGTCCCGGAATCCCCAACAGGAGGTTTCCCAAGTTGAAATGAGCCCGCGCATTTCCCGGACACTTGGTCACGGTGTCGCTCCAGATGGCCAGGTTGCTGCGGTAGTCTTTGTTGCGCTGGATACCAAGCCAGCCCAGTCCCACCGCCATGGACGCAAATAAAATCAGGCTGCGCCGGCCCATCCACGCATGCAGCCCAAGCACAGCCAATCCGATCACCGCGGCCAGCGGCAGGTACATGCGATGCTCGGCCATCGGCTGTCCGGTCAGGGGAACGATGCTTGAGGTCGGGGCGAGGATTAAAAAAAACCACGCACCGGCAAAACCAATGGCCGGCCACCGCCACAGTGAAATCACCAGGCCCGCGACCAAAACCGCGAGGACGAGCGCATAAGGCAGGATCGCGGCTGCGTTGTGGACAACGTCGGTGCCATAATCGAGCACGAGGGGATGCGGCCAGAGGGCCAGCTTAAGGTAGAGCACCACCGACCGGCATGAGGTCAATGCGTAGCTCCACCAGGTCACTCCCTGGCCAAAGCCAACTTCATGTTGATGCAGGCCCACCCTCAGTTGGGCCAGCAACACCAACCACATGCCCGCCAATCCCACGTAATGCCATCGGCGCTTTCGCCACGCTTCCCCCCATGAACCGGCGATAAAAGTCCGGTCGTAAAGCAAAACCATGACCGGCGCGGTCACGATGATCTCCTTGCTCAGCACGCCGAGCAGGCAGCTGAAAATAGAAGCCAGCATCCAGAGTCCAGAGGTCAGAGGTCGGAAGCCAGATTGCATCTCCTGACTCCTGTCTCCTGAATCCTGACTCCTTATAAAACAATATAGCGTCAGCAAATAGAACAACCCCATGAGCGATTCAGCGCGTTGCGAAATATAGGTCACCGCTTCGGTTTGGAGCGGATGCACGACCCAGATCACCGCCACGGCCAGGGCCAGCAGTGTCGCGTTCGCCCTAAAACTTGATCGTGGAGAAACCGCTTCCGGATTTGACGAGAGATTTGCCCTGCGCAATGAACCGCTGGACTTGGACGTTGGATGTTCGGTGTTGAAGGTTGGACGTTCAAGGAGCGTCCGTCGCACGATGCCAAACAGCGTCAGACCGGCCAGCGCGTGAATGAGCAGGTTGAACGCATGATAGCCCCACACGTTCATGCCGCCCAATGCGTAGTTGAGGGCAAAAGTGAGATTGAGGATGGGCCGGCCGCCCACGGTCAGGTTGGGCGGTGGCGACAAAGCGCTGCCAAGTTGCCTGATCGACGGGTTGTCCGTGATGGCAGCCAAGTCATCGAAGATCAACGGCCCGGAAAAACTGTTATGATAGGCGACCAGCGCCGAGAGGACGACGATGGCACCGGCCAGGAGGGAGCGACAGTGAACCAAGAAAATGTCTGGTTCGGGACGGAGCGAGGCGCCGCCTGCAATTTTGGCCGCGGCTTTGGCTCGACTGTTTTTAGACATTCACGGCCTTTCTTTTCTGCCATTCTGGGCACAGCGAAGAATCCAGCGCGACTCTGCTGGCGATATCAAATTGGATTCTTCGCTGCGTCCAGAATGACAATTTGTTTGGTTCGGTTCAGCCCTTCAGTCCTTCTGCCTTTTCCGCCGGCGGCGCGGAATCGCCGGGCGGTGCAGGCGGCGGATTGCCATTCGAGGGTGAACTTTTGTGCACACGTTTTCCGGTGTAGAGACGCACGAGGTGGTGGCGCTGGTCGTAGCTGATAATTTCGGCGTAACGGCCCCAACTGAGCAGTGTGCGGAAGAGCGGGCGGGGCTTTTCATGCGGGAGCGCAACTTGCAGTTCGCGCAGGAAATCCTCCTCGGGCATGGTCTGGTTTTCCTGCACGCGGATGAGGCGCACGATCAGGTCGAAGACTTTCAGCTTCAGCAATTGCTCGTGCACGAGGCGTTTTTGTTCGGCTGTCGAGGCATTGATGACTTCTCGGCCGAGGGGCGTGATGATGACGTCATGTTCGGGCGTCTGGACCAGGCTGAGCAGTTCGGCGGCTTTGACCACACGCACGACGTAACCGAACTCCTTGCCGAGGCGTTCGGCGAGTTCAAAGACATCGCTCGATGCGTCGCCCAGCAGCGTGAGCAGGCCGAACACTTCGGCTGGCGTGACGTACGGCAGCGATACGGGGGCGATGCGGCGGCGGGTTTCGTCAACTTTCGTGACGACCTTGCCGGCGTCGGCCGGGGCGGTCTCGGGCAGGTTGGTGTGGGTGAGGATGCGGTGGAGTTTCTCCACCATCTGGCGGAATTCCGGCGAGTCGGGATCGCGCGGATAGGGCAGGGGGTTGGGCTCGACGACGTCCACGCGGCCGGGCTGCGCGGCCATGACGACGATGCGCGTGGCAAGGAAGACGGCTTCGGAAATATTGTGCGTAACGAACACCATGGTGCGCAGCGGATGGTTGGGATCGGCGAGGAGGCGGCCGATTTCACTGCGCAGCGTCTCGGCGGTGAGCACGTCGAGCGCGCTGAAGGGCTCGTCCATCGCCAGCACTTCAGGGTTGGCGATGAGCGCGCGGGCGATGCCGACGCGCTGTTTCATGCCGCCGGAAAGTTCGCGCGGATAAGAATATTCGTAAGCGCCGAGGCCGACGGTGTTGAGGACTTTTTCGAGGCGCGCCTGCTGCTCTTCGGGCGGAAGTTTTCCCACTGGCAAAAGCACGTTGCCACGCACCGTGAGCCAGGGGAAGAGGGCGAAATTCTGGAAGACCATCGACACGCCGGGGGAGACGCCCCGCAGCAGCAGCTCCTTGTAATGGACTTCGCCCCTGGTCGGTGCGATCAGGCCGGCCATGATGCGCAAAAGGGTGGATTTGCCGCAGCCGGACGGACCGAGCAGGGCGACGGCGTCGTGCTCATGCACGGCGAGATTGATGTCGCTGAGCACCAGGTCGCGCTCGCTGGCCGTCGCGGCGTACTCGTGACTGATGTGGCGAAGCTCGATGAGCGGTGAACCGGGGGAAGGCATCGGGAAAGACTGAAGGGCTGAAAGGCTGAAAGCTGAAACTAGAAAATTGGGAGACAAAAAGTCTTGAATTCTGGGATCTGAAATCGGCCAGCGAAAGGTTGTTTATCGTTTTTCAAATATCGAAGCGACAGCGTTCGTTGGCCAGCGACTGGAGGCGTTTCCAGACGGTGCGGTTGACGACCACGACGATCAAGGCCATGACGAGGGACGCGGCGGTGAGACGGGAGAAATCCCCGTCATTGGTCGCGCGGGTGATATACGCGCCCAACCCGGTGGCCAGGTAAGTTTTTTGGCGATCCTGGACGAACTCGGACACGATGGTGGCGTTCCAGGCGCCGCCGGCGGCGGTGATCCAGCCGGTGACGAGGCCGGGCAGCACGGCGGGAATGAGGAATTTTTTCCAACGGCGCCATCCGTCGAGGCGCAGGATTTCGGCGCAGCACACGATGTCGTTGGGAATGGCTGCCGCTGCGCCCATCACATTAAAAAGAATATACCACTGGGTGCCGAAGAGCATGAGCAGGACGGCGCCCCATTGCAGGCTGCCGCCGACGAGCAGCACCAGGGCGAGCAGCCAGCCGTAGATCATCGGGGCGGGAAAATTGGCCACAAACTGGATGAAGGGCTGGAGGCGGCTGGACAGCCGCGGATTGAGGCCGATCCAGATGCCGAAGGGCACGGCCCAGAGGGTCCCGATCAACAGGGTGGCGAGGACACGGATAAAACTTAAAGCCGCGTCGCGCAGGATCTCCAGCCATTCGGCCGGCTTGACCTGGATGAGCAGCGTGCCCAGCCGGTGCGCGCCCCAGACGAGGAATACTATTACCATCATCAGGAATAAAAAATAGATGCCGCGATTGAGCCGGCCGTGGTGCGGCGGTGGGGTGCCCGGTGGCACCAGGGAAGTTTCCTCGGTGGGCGGGTTGGGCGGCGGAACGATCCAGTTCTTGAGGATATGAAAGGCGGCCCCGACCTTTTGCACGGCAACGGAGCGGGCGAGCCAGAGTTGCAATGGGGTTTTGGGCACGGTGCCTGTGCCGAAGTCGTCGAGCTTGAACTTGCGCGACCACACGACCAGCGGCCACCAGATCAAACGATCCACCACCAGGATGACGACACTCATGGCGATCACGGCATAAATTTGCGCCGGGATGTTTCCCTGGTCCCTCGCCACGCTCATGTAAGAGCCGATGCCGGGGACGCGATAACTTGCGTCCCCGATATTGGAGGCTTCCGTGACCGCGAGAAAGAACCACCCGCCGGCCATCGAGACCATGCTGTTGTAGAGCAATCCCTGGGCGCCGGACGGCAGCTCGATTCGCCAGAAACGCTGCCACCAGGTGTAACCATAAAGTTTGCCGAGCATGCGGAAATCAGCCGGGGTTCCGCGCAGCGAGTCGTAGTAGCTGAAGACCATGTTCCAAACCTGGCCGGTAAAGATCATGACCACGCAGGCGAGCTCGAGGCCGGCATTGCTGCGGGAAAAAAGCTTGATCAAGGCCAGCAATATGACGGGCAAAAAGGCCAGGACGGGCAGGCTCTGGAGAATGTCCAGCGCGACCAGCACGAAGCGGCGCGCCCGTTGGTCGTAGTAAGCCCAGGAGGCGACAAGCAGCGTGAAGACCAGTGAGAAAAAATAAGCGATCCAGCCCCGCGCGAACGAATAAAGCGCGTATTTTGGCAGCGCCCACGGGGAGAGATCGATGTCCACGGTAAGCCGCTGGGGATGCCGCCATTGTCCCGCCACATTGGCGGCGCCCAGCACGAAGGCGGCCACCCCGAGCAGCACGAGTGCATCGATCCAGAGGGCGGACTTGCGCGGAGGCGGATTCTCGCTGTGCGACAGCATGCTCATCATCATGCAGCCCGTCAACGCGCGCGGCACAAGCCGAAAGGAAGTTTCCCGCAGAAAAATAACATAAGGGAGTATTTTCAAACTGGCATAGCCCATCGCTGAGGGGCAGCCAGTGCGGGGCCAGGCGCCGACGAGTGCGGCAGCCTCGGCGGGCGCGAAAGGTTGGGCTGAAGCCCTGGCCTTCGCGGCCAACGCCGCCCGGCACCGGATCCCGCCCCAGCCCAGAGGGTGAGGCCCAAAATGGATCGGCGCGGCGTTCCAGCGGCGATTCATTTTGGTTCTTCACGATGGACCATGCCAGTTTGAAAATATTCCCTAACCCGTGGAAATAGTGGTTGCACTGCCGGGTGGGCAAAATCTATGTTCCCCCTTTTACGCTGATGCAAAAGCACGGGCCGAAGCGCGTCTATACCCCGCAGTCGCTCGAGTTTTGGTTCGAGAAGCTGTCTTTGGACTGGGAAAATCACTTCAGCGCCAACCAGCTCGAAGAAGGCCACCGCCTGTATCGCGATGGCGAGGTGCGCGAACTGGAACTGACCGTCAAGGACGCCATTGTACACCGGCGGGTGGACAAGCATGACCAATATGCCGTCATCGAGTGGGATACAGCGGGCCTGGCCGTGCGCTCATCGCTGACCGACCAGAATCTGGCCCGCGCGCTCGCCGTGGCCGGGCTGCACGAAATCGAGGAACTCGTGGCCGATGAAATCTCGCCGACGGCGGAAGCTATTTTCTTCGATGAGGAGGAAAAACCCCTTGGTAATGGCATAAAGGGACGCAATGCGAACAACGGCAATGGCCACAAGCCGGCCCCAAGTCTTGCCGCCGGGCCCGCCCGCCCGCTGCTGCTTGTGTTCAAAACGACGATGGAGGGGATAGAGTTCCAGGCCTTCTGGCTGAATGCCGACAAATCGCGCGTGCCGGCAATCGGCGCCGCGGCCCACGCCAACGGCAACGGCCAGGTCGTCAATGCCAGCGAACGCACCAAGCTCATCGGGCTGGCGGCTTATGCGCGCAAGGCGCACTTCCACTACCATCAGGCCACGCACACCTACCTGCTCGAGTCGCTCACCGAGATCCCCAATTTTCTCCGGACCACGCTGCCGGCGTGGCAGAAGGCCTTCATGGTTGAGTGCGATGAGCATGTCGCGAACCTGCTCAAGGGCACGCGCGCGGTGGAAATCGAGGCCGTGGCCGAGCGCAAGGCCGGTCGCAACGGCCACGGCGCAAAACTGAACCTGCGCTGGATTTTCCGCGCGGGCGAACGGATGCTGACCGATGACGAAGTCGCGGCGATGACGAAGCGCGGGGGCGCCCCGGTGATCCTGCCCAGCCTGGGCATCATCTCGCTCGCGTCCGAAAAATGGGAGTCGCTCAGCGCCTGGCGGCGCAATGCCGAGGAGACGCACCTCGACGGCGCGTTGTCACCCTACCTGATATTTTCGCTCTTCAACGATACGCGGCTGAAGCTCACGCTCTCGGCCGACATGGAGACGTGGCGGCAGGGCGTGTTATCGCCGTCGATCACGCCGCAGGCGTTGCCGGAGATTTTGCGTCCCTACCAGCGGCGTGGCGTGGAGTGGATGCACCATTTGGGCGAAGTTGGCTGCCATGGTTTGCTCGCGGATGAAATGGGCCTCGGCAAGACCCTGCAGGTTGCGTCGCTGCTGGCGGTGCGGCCGGTGCCGGGCAGGCCAGCCCTCGTCGTGTGTCCGGCCAGCGTGGTGCCGGTCTGGCGCGAAGAATGCGCAAAGTTTTTCCCACGGATGGTGGTGGACGTGCTCAAGACCGGGCATGATTTCACCTCGCGCAAGGACGATGTCCTCTGGCTGGCGAGCTACACGCAGCTCCGCAAGCACAAGCATTTGCTCGAAGGGGTGGAGTTTGGCTACTCGATCCTCGACGAGGGCCAGTTCATCAAGAACCCCGATGCCAAGGTCACGCAGGCGTGCTTTGCCATCCGTGCGCGGCACCGCCTGGTGCTTACCGGCACGCCGCTGGAAAACCGGCAGCTCGATTTGTGGTCGATTTTCCGCTACCTGCTGCCCGGCCTGCTGGGATCGCGCACAAGTTTTGAGGCGGCGTTGAACACGGATCGCGCCGGCACCCTGGAACGGCTGCGCGCGCAGCTTGCGCCCTTCATCCTGCGGCGGACGAAAAACGAGGTCGCGCAGGAGCTGCCGCCCAAGGTCGAGATGGACCTGCTGTGCCCGATGACCGATGTGCAGCGGACGGAATATGCGCGCATCTGCGGCGAGGGCGTGCAGCGGCTGGGTGACGATGTGAGCGCGGCCATGCGCGAAAAAAGCTTTGGTTTTCTCGCCCTGCTCACACGGCTGCGGCAGGTCTGCTGCGACCCCGATTTGCTGCCGTGGCTGAAGGCGCCGCTGAGCGACAGCGGCAAGCTCAACCTGCTCGTCGAAAAACTGGCCGAGATCGTGGGCAGCGGGCACAAGGTCGTGATCTTTTCGCAATTCGTGATGCTGCTGGACCGCGTGCGCGAAGCCCTGGCGGCGCAGTTTCCCGACCTGCCGCGCTTCGAGCTGACCGGCATGACGCTGGACCGGCAAAAACCCGTGCAGGCGTTTCAGGGCGCGTCGGGCGCCGCCGTCATGCTGGTCTCGCTCAAGGCCGCGGGCACCGGCATCACCCTGCATGCGGCGGACTATGTCTTTCTGCTCGATCCCTGGTGGAATCCCGCGGTCGAGGCCCAGGCGGTGGACCGCGTGCATCGTATCGGCCAGACCAATACGGTGTTTGTTTACCGCATGGTCACGGCGGGCACGATCGAGGAGCGCATCCAGGCGCTGAAGGAGGCGAAGAAGGATTTGTTCGACAAGCTCGTGGGCGGGCTCGGCGGCGACTTCGACCTCAGCCAGCATTTCAGTTCGCTGCAGAGCTTGATCCAGTTGACCGCCGCTGAGCCGGAGGTTTGAGATTGTTGTGGGCGGGGTGAGGCACCCCGCACCGAGGTCAAGCAGGGTGAGGGCACCCTGCCCACAACCTGAAATCATGCGTCTGGCCCTGGAGGTCTTCCAATGGTTTTAAGCCGTGTCCCCGACGAGCCGCTGTGGCTCATTCTCGTTCTATTAATCGTTCTCGTTATCGATCTTCGGTAGGAGCGAACGTGAGAGAACGAGAACGAGTAGGAGAACGGGAACGATTTGGCCGGCGGTGGCTGAGCCAGCGTAAAGCAGGTGAGCAAAGGGGGTTACTGCTACGTTTTGGTGTCATGCGTTGCTGCATCTTTTCGAGACTGTAACGCAATCGTCATCTTTTCGTAACAATTATGCGGGATAAAGACCCTAAGCAAAGTCCAGCCTTCGGGAGGGCTTGGCCCAGACAAACCATCCAAATCCAAATACCATGTTAAACCGTTATACTACAAAATGGCTCGCGCTGCTCGGTGGCGTGATGCTGGCCGCCAGCGTGGCGCTGGCACAGGATAACAAAGCACTGCTCGATGCCCTCGTAAAAAAAGGCATCCTCACCGATGACGAGGCCAAGCAAATCGCGGCTGAAGTCTCCTCGGGCAAGACCGCGACGCCCGTCGTGACCGGCGCGAGCAAATACCTGCAGAAGCTCACGTTCTCCGGCCGCATTCAGACCCAGTTTGCCGACATCAGCACCACCGTCAATAATGCGGCCCCCAGCGCTCATCTGCCCGCGACGGAGCATTTTGCGCTGCGCCGCGTGTATTTTGGCTTCAGGGCTGACCTCGGCGACGGGTTCTCGGGCGTCGTTAATTACGATTTCGCCAACCTGTCCTTTGACACGGCTTATATCGAATGGAAGCAAGACGATTCGCTCGCGATCGACGCCGGCTTGCGCAAGGTTCCGTTCGGCTACGAAGAAACCACCTCGAGCGGCGCGCTTAAAGCCATTGAGCGTTCGCCCGCCACGCGGTACTTCGTCGAATCCAACAACGGGCGCCGTCTCGGCGCGGGCAGCTATCACACCGGCCTGTATGTCGGCGGCACCGCAGATTCGGGCATTTTCTATAATGTCGCGATCACCAATCCGGAGCGCGATGAATTCAGCACGGGCAATTCCACAACCAATGCCACGCCCGGCGTGCAGAACACCGGCAGCGCCGCTGGCACCAACAACAACTTGGCCTATTGGGGCAATCTTGGCTACGGCACCAAATGGAGCACAGGCAGTGTCAAAGGCGGCATCGAAGGCGGCTACCTGCCCGACCAAGGTGGCACGGTGCTCGGCACCGGCCAGAACCTGACGGTTTACGGCGCTTTTGCCGATCTGACGGTCGGTGGTTTCAACCTTGCGGGTGAGTTTCTCGGGGCCAAAAATCCCTTGGGAGCCACGGCGACCAATGGCGCCAAACCTCATGGTTACTGGATTCAGCCGTCTTACCTGTTCACCAAGCAATTTGAGGGCGTCGTGCGTTACAGCGCGGTCAATTCCAATGGTCGTGGCGTCGCTCTTTCCGATGGCATCAAGTTCGCCCCCTCTGGCGGCACGATGAACAAAATGGACGAGTTATACCTGGGTGGAAACTGGTACATCAAAGGCAACGATGTGAAGCTCCAGGCCGGTTACATTATCGGCCAATCGGATAAGACAACGGCTGGCGGCGGCGCCAAGGCCAAGACCGATGGCTTCCGATCCCAGATGCAGCTATGTTTCTAACTTAATTAAATCAAAACCACCGCCGACGCCCTTCAGCGTCGGCGGTTTGGTTTTCAACCCAACCCTTAACCAATTGTTCCAACCATGTTACACATGAAAAAAATTCTCTCCCTCGCGCTGACCGGCCTTGTGGCCGTCGCCAGCGTTTCTGCCCAGACGTTGATCAACGGAGCTGGCGCGACTTTCCCGCAGCCCATCTATACCAAATGGTTCTCCGCCTATTCCAAAGTCGATACTTCGGTGACGTTTAATTACCAAGGCATCGGTTCCGGTGGCGGCCAGAAGCAAATCCTGGCCGAGACGGTTGACTTCGGCGCTTCCGACGGCCCGATGTCGGATGCAAACCTCGCCAAGGCGCCCCGCGCGCTCTGGCACATTCCGACCGTGGGCGGCGCGGTGGTCATCAGCTACAACATTCCCGACGGCCCGAAGATCAAGCTCGACGGGGAAACGCTGGCTAACATCTTCCTCGGCAAGATCACCAATTGGCGCGATCCGGCCATCACCGGCCAGAATCCTGGCGTGAGCCTGCCCGACATTGGCATTGTCGTCGTGCATCGCTCCGATGGCAGCGGCACCAGTTACATTTTCACCGATTACCTCTCCAGCGTGAGTGCTGATTGGAAATCGCAGGTTGGCAAGGGTACCGCCGTCCACTGGCCGGCTGGTTTGGGTGGCAAGGGCAATGCCGGCGTGGCCGGGCAACTCAAGGAATCGCCCGGCTCCATTGGCTATGTCGAACTCGCCTATGCCAAACAAAACAAGCTGCCGTATGCCGACCTCAAGAATTCCTCGGGCAATTACGTCACCCCGACGATTGAGTCCGTTGTGGCCGCCCTGGCCACGGCCACGATCCCGGATGATTTTCGTTTCTCGATGGTCAACGCCCCCGGCGCCGATGCCTACCCGATTGCAGGCGTCACCTGGCTGCTCGTTTACGAACAGCAAAAAGACCCGGTTAAGGGCCAGAAACTGGTCGAGTTTCTCAAATGGGCCTACAGCGATGGCGAAAAAATGGCCGCTGCACTCGACTATGCACCGTTGCCAGACAGTGTGAAGGAACGCGTCCTTAAACGGGTGGGTGAAATCAAATATTAACTTTGGAGTAACGTTTCTTCCCAACTGATCCAAACGGAGGGTGTGATCATGCACCCTCCGTTTTTTCCGTCATGAGCCAGTCCACCGTCCTGCCAGAATCCACTCCGTTGACCTCCGCCATCTCGCGCTGGCCGGATCGTTCGTTTCGCTGGCTGGCGATCGCGGCGGCGTTCATGATCATTGTGCTGATCGTGCTCGTTGGCTGGCAGCTCAGCCGGGGTGCCCACCTCGCCATCGCCACGTTTGGCCCCGGTTTCCTGGCGAGTTCAAAATGGGATCCGGTGACCGATGAATATGGCGCGTGGCCCTTCATCTTTGGCACGCTCCTGTCCTCGCTCCTTGCGATCGTGATCGCGGTGCCCCTGGGTGTGGCCACGGCGCTTTTTCTCACGGAAATGGCGCCGCTGAAACTGCGCCAGCCCATCGTGACGCTGATCGAAATGCTCGCCGCCGTGCCCAGCGTGATTTTTGGCCTGTGGGGCATCTTCATGCTGGTCCCGTGGCTGCGCGATCATCTGTTCCGGTGGATCGCCCATTCCTGGCTCGGTTACCTGCCCTTTTTCAAAGGCCCCATCTATGGGGTCAGCATGCTCGCGGGGGGCATCGTCGTGGCGATCATGATCCTGCCGATTGTCACCTCGGTTTCCCGCGAAATTCTCCGCTCGGTGCCCAATCTGCAGCGCGAGGCGGCGTATGCGCTTGGGGCCACGCATTGGGAGGTCATCCGCATCGCCGTGCTCAGCTACGCCGGCCGCGGAATTTTTGGCGCGGCGATACTCGGCCTGGGCCGGGCCTTGGGCGAGACCATGGCGGTGACGATGGTCATTGGCAACCGGCCTGAAGTCAGCGCGTCGCTGTTTGCTCCGGGTTACACGCTGGCGAGCGTCATCGCCAACGAATTTACCGAGGCGAATTCCGATCTTTACATCAGTTCGCTGTTCGAGCTCGGCCTTGTCCTCCTGGTGGTCACGTTTTTGGTCAATGCCGCGGCCCAGCTCCTGCTGCGCACGCTGACCGGCCCCGGCTCGGGCAAAGTCAACTGAAACAAGCATGACTTCTGCAACCGACACTTTTGAACCCAGCCGCGCCCACCAAATCTGGCGCAAGTGGAAGAGCCGCGGCATGAGCGTGCTCCTGGGGGTGTGCGCGGTGGCCGTGATCTCACCGTTGTTCCTGGTGCTGTATTTCCTGGTCAGCAAAGGGGCCTCGGCCCTGGACTGGAATTTTTTCACCCAGCTGCCAAAGCCAACGGGTGAAATCGGCGGCGGCATGGCCAATGCCATCGTCGGCACGCTCATGTTGCTCGGCATGGCGGCCGTGGTCGGTGTGCCCATCGGTGTGATGGGCGGGGTGTACCTTGCCGAATACGGCTCCGATCGCGCCAACTATTGGATCCGTTTCGCGGCCGATGTGCTCAACGGCATCCCTTCGATTGTCTGGGGCGTGGTGGTGTGGGCATTGCTGGTCGTGCCGTTCAAGACCTTTTCCGCCTATGCCGGTGGCGCGGCGCTGGGATTTATGATGATCCCTCTCATCATGCGCACCACCGAGGAAGTGCTGGTCCTGGTCCCGCAAAGTTACCGCGAGGCCGGCCTGGCTCTTGGCATCGCGCGGTGGAAAATCATCACCGTCATTGTCATCAAAACCGCCCTCAAGGGCATCGTTACCGGTGTGCTCATTGCGACCGCGCGCATCGCGGGCGAGACCGCCCCGCTGCTGTTCACCGCGCTCGGCAACAACTTCTGGAACCACAATCTTTCCGAACCCATTGCCGCGTTGCCGTTGCAGATCTACAACTACGCCATTTCACCTTACGACGACTGGCACCGCCAGGCGTGGGCTGGTGCGCTTGTCTTGATGGCGATGATCCTCCTTCTAAACATCATTGTCAGGGTAATTTCCCGTGGTCACAACAAATCCAACTGAACGCCCTTTTTCCATGGCCGACGTCGTCCCTGCCAAGATCACTCTTCAGCAAGCCACGACGGCCGGTGGTGAGCCCGCCAGTACCTTGCCCCTGGCGGAGGAAATCATCGCCTTTGATGTCAGGAATTTCTCCATGTGGTATGGTGCGCGGCAGGCATTGCACGACATCACCATTCGCATCCCGGCGAAAAAAGTCACGGCCATCATCGGCCCGAGCGGCTGCGGCAAATCGACTTTCATTCGCGCGCTCAACCGCATGCACGAACTGACGCCCGGCACGCGCATCGGGGGCGAGGTGCGGCTGTTTGGAGAAAACCTTTATGGCCCGAACGTCGAGCCCACGGTCGTGCGCCGGCGGGTCGGCATGGTGTTCCAGAAATCAAATCCGTTTCC
>Ga0210387_10001798_pt1 | contig 16279 bp, 10 predicted proteins | sample IncBWC7OmetaG_FD_160108 | JGI IMG/M metagenome (GOLD analysis project Ga0210387, IMG submission 160108) | Forest soil microbial communities from Barre Woods Harvard Forest LTER site, Petersham, Massachusetts, United States - Inc-BW-C-7-O ...
TAGCGCCACAGCCAGTGGACCGCGTCGAAGCCGAGATCCCACAGCCGGTGGAACAAGAGCTCGATGCTGCGCAGGATGTTGTAGGGATCGAAGCCGATCGCGGCGAGCACGACGCCGACCAGGATCGACAACAGGATCAGCCGGAACGCCACCGCAAGCGGCGTGCCGCCGAGAAAGCGGCTGAGGCCGTCATGGGCGGCCGGCAATTCCCGGGCATCGTTGAACCTGGGGTCGTTGGGCATCGATGTCTCCTCGACGGATTCGAGCCGATCATACTCGGCCGGCAGCACATGGGGAACCCGCTAGGCCTCGTCAATGGCTCTCGGAGGTTACTAAATTTTTAGCCGTGTCGGCTTTGAGCAGCTTTTCCAACGTTTCCAGCCGGTCGGCGTCACGCGGCGGCTTGTCCCAGCGCAACCGGCTGATGCGGGGAAAGCGCATGGCGATGCCGGATTTGTGCCGCGTCGAGCGCTGCAGGCCCTCGAAGGCGACTTCGAGCACGAGGCCTTGTTCGGGCTCGTGAACGACGTGGCGCACGGGACCGAACTTTTCCGTGGTGTTGCGGCGAACGAAGCGGTCGATCTCGATCAGCTCCTCGTCGGTGAACCCGAAATAGGCCTTGCCGACCGGCACGAGTTCGTCGCCGCCCTCGCCGGAGGTCCAGACGCCGAACGTGTAGTCGGAATAGAACGACGAACGTTTGCCATGGCCACGCTGCGCATACATGAGCACGGCATCGATGATGTGCGGGTCGCGTTTCCATTTCCACCATTGGCCCTTCGGGCGGCCCGGCAGATAGGGTGCGTCGCGGCGCTTGAGCATCACGCCTTCGATGGCTTCCGCATCCTCGCCCGCGCCGCCGCTACCGGGATCGGCGCGCGCTTCGCGCAAGCCTTCCCAGCTTTCGAAGCTGATGGTCGGCGATAGATCGACGCGGGGATCGTCCAGCTTTTGCACGAAGGCTTCGAGCTTTTCGCGGCGTCCGACAAAGGGAAGTTCGCGCAGATCATTCTCGCCGTCGCTGAGCAGGTCGTAGGCGCGCAGATGCATCGGAAAATCTTTGGTGAGCTTCGGTGAGACCACTTTGCGGTTCAGCCGTTGCTGCAGCACATTGAAACTCTGCACGCGGCCGTCGCGCACGACGAGGAGCTCGCCGTCGATGGCGCCGGGCAAATGCAGCGACGGTGTGAGATCCGGAAAGCTCTTGGTGATGTCCTCGCCCGTGCGCGAGTAAAGCCGCGCGATCAGGTGCCCGCGTGCATCGCGGCCGGTGACGGCCTGCACGCGGATGCCGTCCCACTTCCATTCGGCGATGTAGTCGGAAGCCTCCAGGCTGGTGAAATCCGCGTCCTCAATCGCATGCGCCAGCATCACCGGGCGGAACGGCGCCGGATCGAGATTGACCGGCTTGTCGCCGCGGCCTTCCAGCCAGGCGAACAGATCGGTGTAGGGCGCCGCGAGCCCCGGCCACATCAGCTCGATCTCGTGCGGGTCTTTGTCGCCGAGCCCGGCCGCCGCAGTTTTTGCGAGTCGCGCCGAAATGCCGATCCGCATCGCTCCGGTGACAAGCTTGAGCAGCGCCCAGCGCCCGGTCTCGTCGAGCTCATCGAGCCAGCGCGCGAGCTGCTTCGGCAGCTCGGTCTTGCCGAGGGTGCGGAGCGTGGTGACGACTTCGGACAGGGTGGGAGGCGGGTTGTTGTGGGCAATCAGATCGGCCGTCGGCCACATCAGCGCAACGGTCTCCGATAAATCACCGACATAGTCATACGACAATCCGAACAGCACGGGATCGGCACGCTCCATGATCAGGTCGCGAATCAGGCCGGGCTTGGCGTGCTTGAAGGAGAGCGCGCCGGTCAGCGCTGCCAGCGCGTAGCCTCGATCAGGGTCGCCGACGTCGCGGAAGTAAGCGACGAGCAGCCGCAGCTTGTTGTTGCGGCCGGGCTCATAGGCGAGGCGGTCGAGCAGCTCGGCGAAGCGGTTCATGCCTCTTCGCCCTCCGCCAAGGTCTCGCTCTCCTCCTCGTCGCCATAGCCGACGAGATCGAGCGGTCGCGCGGCGAGCCCCTTCGTCTGGCACCAATGTACCAGCGCGTCCTCCTGGCCGTGCGTGACCCAGACCTCGCCAGCCCCCGTCGCCGCGATGGTCGCGGTCAGGCCGTCCCAGTCGGCATGATCGGAAAGCACCAGCGGCAATTCGACGCCGCGCTGGCGCGCGCGGGCACGCACCCGCATCCAGCCCGACGCGAATGCCGTCACCGGATCGGGAAAGCGCCGCGTCCAGATATCTGAAGTCGCTGTCGGCGGCGCCAGCGTGATGGTGCCGGCGAGATCGGCTTTCTTCGTGCCGCGCACCGCGCGCAACTCGCCGAGCGCAATGCCTTTGGTCTGATAGTAATGCGTGATCTTCTCCATCGCGCCATGGAGATAGATCGGTAGGTCATAGCCGGCCTCGCGGATCAGCGCGATCACCCGTTGGGCTTTACCAAGAGAATAAGCCCCGACCAGATGCGCGCGCTCCGGAAAAAGTGCGACGGAGGCGAGCAGCTTTTTCACTTCGTCGGCTGCATTGCCGTGGCGAAACACCGGCAGGCCAAAAGTCGCTTCGGTGATGAAGACGTCGCAAGGCACGACCTCGAATGGCGCGCAGGTCGGATCGCGCACGTTCTTGTAGTCGCCGGAGGCGACGATGCAGGTATCCTTGGCTGACACCGCGATCTGAGCCGAGCCAAGCACGTGGCCGGCGGGATGGAATTTGATGGTGACGTCGCCGAGCCGGATCTCCTCGCCATAGCGCATGGCTTGCGTCGAGCCGGCAAAGTTCTCGCCATAGCGCAGCCGCATGATGTCGAGCGTCTCCTGCGTCGCCAGCACCGCGCCGTGTCCCGCCCGCGCATGGTCGGAATGGCCATGGGTGATCACGGCCCGGTCGACCGGCCGCACGGGGTCGATATGGAAATTGCCCGGCTTGCAGAAGAGACCGGCGGGGAGGGGAGAGAGGATGTCTTGCGGCCGCATCCGGCCAATATAGGTCGTCCCGCCGCGATGTTTAGTCGTCATGCGCGGGCTTGACCCGCGCATCCATCTGCTAAAAGACTCTACTTTTATTGATGGATTGCCGGGTCCCGCCTGCGCCAAGGCTTCGGCGGGCGCAGCAAGCCCGGCAATGACGAGTCTTAGAGAACCCATGCCTGCGCGACTATTCTTTTCTTCCGGCGATCTCCTGGCTGACCGCCGCTATGAGTTCGCCCGCGACCTGCAATTGAAGGGCGATCTGGCCGCCGCCGCCGATCTGCTCGAACAGGCCATCGAACTCGCACCGAACTTCACCTCGGCCTGGTTCACTCTCGGCGAAATCCGCGAGCAGCTTGGCCTGCACGATGCGGCGATCGCGGCGTTTCGGCGCGCGCGCGAATCCGATCCCGGGGACCGGCATGGTGCCGCAGTCCGGCTGATGCGGTTGGGCGCAGATCAACTCGGCGAGATGCCCAAGGATTATGTGCAGGCGCTGTTCGATCAATACGCGCCGCGTTTCGAGGCTGCGCTGCTGGGCGATCTCGGCTATCGCGCGCCGCAGCTTCTGTTCAAGGCGGTCATCTCTGTCCGCAACGCGGCGAAGAAGCCCGCCTTCTTCAAACGTGCGATCGATCTCGGCTGCGGCACCGGGTTAGGGGCTGGCGCCTTTCACAAGGAGGTCGACCATTTCATCGGCATCGACCTGTCGCCGGGCATGATCGAGCAGGCGCGCGCCACCGGGCTGTACGAAGAACTCGAAGTCAACGACATGGTCGAGGGCCTGCGCAGCAAACCCGATGTCGGCGCCCATCTGCTGCTCGCCGCAGACGCCATGTGCTATGTCGGCGACATCGCGCCGGTGCTGGTGGAAGCCAAGCGCGTGCTGGCGCCCGGTGGCGTGTTTGCGTTCACGCTGGAAACCCATCGCGGCGAGGGCGTCGTGCTCGGCGCGGGCTTGCGTTATGCCCATGCCGCGGAATATGTGCGCGGCCAAATTCTCGCGGCCGGGCTCGCGGTTGCGCATCTCGAGCAGGCGTCACCGCGCAACGAGGATAACGAGCCTGTGCAGGGGCTCGTCGTCGTCGCCGCCAAAACTTGAGTCTAGGCGCTGCGGTTGCGCCATTAGGCGCGGCGCGTCACAACTTCCCACTTGCCGGTTGCGCTGCGATGTCAGCACAATGGCGGCATCTAGGGAGAAACAACAATGAGATATCGTCCAACGCGCCGCGAGTTCGGCACTACTGCGCTTGCCGCCATTGCTGCCTCCACATTCACCGCGCCGTATCTTGCGGCGGCCGAGAAGAAATACGATCCCGGCGCGAGCGATACCGAGATCAAGCTCGGCCAGACCGTGCCGCATTCCGGTCCCGGCTCGCTCTATGGCGTGCTCGGCCGCGTCGGCGAAGCCTATTTCCAGATGATCAACGACAAGGGCGGCCTCAACGGGCGCAAGATCACGTTTCTCACCCTGGACGATGCCTATAGCGCGCCGAAATGCGTGGAGGCGACGCGCCGCCTGGTCGAGCAAGAAGAGGTGCTGGCGCTTTACGGCTCGCTCGGCACCGCGCCGCAGACCGCCGTGCACAAATATCTCAATTCCAAGGGCGTGCCGCAGCTCCTGCTCAACACCGGCGCCTCGAAATGGAACGATCCGAAGAACTACAAATGGACCATGGCGGGCCTACCACTCTATCCGACCGAAGCGCGCATCCTCGCCAAGCATGTGCTCGGCGTGAAGCCGGACGCGAAGATCGGCATCCTCTACCAGAATGACGATTTCGGCCGCGACTTCCTGGGGCCGTTCAAGAAGACGCTCGCGGACGCCGGCGGCAAGGCCCAGGTGATCATGGAGCAGACCTACGATCTGACCGATCCGACCATCGACTCGCAGATCGTCAATCTATCCAAATCCGGCGCGGATACCTTTTACAACATCACCACCGGCAAGTTCACGTCGCAGTCGGTCCGCAAGGTGGCCGAGGTTGGCTGGAAGCCGCTGCAATTATTGTCGGCGGGCTCGACCGGCCGCTCGATCCTCTCGGCCGCAGGCTTCGAGAACGCGAAGGACATCGTTGCGATCCGCTACGCCAAGGACGCCGGCGTGCCACGCTGGGCCAATGATCCCGAAGCGATGGGCTTTGAGGCGTTGCGCAAGCAATATCTGCCCAATGTTGACCCCGACAACACCATTGCCTATGCCGGCTACGGCCAGGTCGTCACCATGACCGAAATCCTGCGCCGCTGCGGCGACGAGCTGACCCGCGAGAACGTGCTGAAGCAGGCCGCCAATCTCAACGGCTTCCACTCGCCATTCTTTCTCGACGGCGTCACGTACAGCTACACGCCCGACGACTACACCCCGATGAAGACGCTCTACATCTCGATCTTCAACGGCCAGGACTGGGATATCTCCGATAGGCCGGTGACAGAGTAGGTGTTGGACCCTCATGGTGAGGAGCGCACGCTGCCTCTTCCCCCTCTCCCCGCCCTTCGCGGGGAGAGGGTCGGGGTGAGGGGCTCTTTCCGCGAAGGCGGTGACAGAGGGACTCGCGGAAGCTCCCCCTCACCCGGATCGCATCTTTGATGCGATCCGACCTCTCCCCGCAGGCGGGGCGAGGTGACCAAGAGCCCCTCGACGAGACGCCCCCGACAGCTTAGCTGTACCCCCGTGTCGCTCTTCGATCTCCTCGAACCGCCCGCCGAGGCGCCTGCGCTGTTGCCGGACCGCTTCCAGAAATGGTTCGCCGGCCGCGGCTGGTCACCGCGCGAGCATCAGCTGGCGCTGCTGCTAAAGGCGCGCGAGAACCGCTCCGCGCTTCTGATCGCGCCCACTGGTGCCGGCAAGACGCTGGCGGGATTTCTGCCGACATTGGTGGAGCTGTCCTCTCCCGCCGCGGCGAAGGACAAGAAAAGCGTGATCTCCACTGGCCGCGGCGTGAAACGTACCGGCGGTCTCCATACGCTCTACATCTCGCCGCTCAAAGCGCTCGCCGTCGATATCGCGCGCAATCTGGAAACGCCGATCGCCGAGATGGGGTTGCCGATCAAGGTCGAGACCCGCACCGGTGATACGCCGGTATCACGGCGACAGCGGCAGCGGCGTTATCCGCCGGATATTCTGCTGACCACGCCCGAGCAGCTCGCGTTGCTGCTCTCCTCCGACGACGCACCGTATCTGTTTTCCTCGCTGAAGCGAATCGTGCTCGACGAGTTGCATGCGCTGGTCACTTCCAAGCGCGGCGATCTGCTCTCGCTGGGCCTGGCGCGGCTGTGGCAGCTTGCGCCTGACTTGCGCGGCATCGGCCTGTCCGCAACCGTCGCCGAGCCGGAGGAGCTGGCGCGCTTCCTGGTGCCGCAGCCGCAAGGCAGACGCGCTTCCGCCGACATCGTCACCGCCGGCGGCGCCGCCGTCCCGATCGTGGAAATGCTGGACACGCGGGAGCGGCTGCCTTGGGCAGGACACACGGCGCGGCATGCACTCAACGAGGTCTATGAGCTGATCAAGCAGAACAAGACCACGCTGGTCTTCGTCAACACCCGCAGCCAGGCCGAGATGTTGTTCCAGGATCTCTGGCGCATGAACGAGGATGCGCTTGCGATCGCGCTGCATCACGGTTCGCTCGATGTCGCGCAGCGCCGCAAGGTCGAGGACGCGATGGCCTCCGGCAGACTGCGCGCCGTGGTCTGCACGTCATCGCTCGATCTCGGCGTCGACTGGGGCGATGTCGATCTCGTCATCAATATCGGTGCGCCGAAGGGCTCGTCGCGGCTGATGCAGCGCATCGGCCGCGCCAATCACCGCATCGACGAGGCCTCGCGCGCCGTGCTGGTGCCGGCCAACCGCTTCGAGGTGCTGGAATGCGCCGCCGCGATCGATGCGATCGCGGAAAATGCGCAGGACACGCCGCCCTTGCGCACCGGCGCGCTCGACGTGCTGGCGCAGCATGTGCTGGGCCGCGCTTGCGGTGAGCCGTTTTTGTCTGACGAGCTCTATGCCGAAGTGCTGACCGCCGCGCCCTATGCAAATCTTGCGCGTACCGACTTCGACGATGTCGTGGATTTCGTGGCGACCGGCGGCTATGCGCTGAAGACCTATGAGCGTTTCGCCCGCATAAAGCAGGACAAAGGCGGCCGCTGGCGTGTCGCCAATCCCCGGGTGCGGCAGAGCTATCGTCTCAATGTCGGCACCATCGTCGAAGAACCGATGTTGAAAGTGAAGCTGGTACGCTCGCGCGCCGGCGGGTCAGGTTCGACCGGCGCGATCGCGCGCGGCGGCCGCATGCTGGGCGAGATCGAGGAATATTTCATCGAGGGCCTCGTCGTCGGCGACACCTTCGTGTTCGGCGGCGAGGTGGTGCGCTATGAGGCGCTGGTCGAGGACCAGGTCTATGTTTCCCGCGCCAACGACAAGGACGCCAAGGTCCCGGCCTATGCCGGCGGCAAGTTCCCGCTCTCGACCTATCTCGCCGAGCGCGTGCGCAAGCTGCTCGACGACCAGCGGCAGTGGGGCGCGCTGCCGGAGCAGGTGCGCGATTGGTTGACCCTACAGCGGGATTTTTCCCGCGTGCCGGCGTTGCGCGAGCTCCTGGTCGAAACCTTTCCGCGCGGCGGCAAGCATTATTTCGTCTGCTATCCCTTCGAGGGGCGTCTCGCGCACCAGACGCTCGGCATGCTGCTGACGCGCAGACTCGAGCGTGCCCGCGCCCGGCCGCTCGGCTTTGTCGCCAACGAATATGCGCTGGCGATCTGGGGCGTCGGCGATATGTCCTTCATGATCCGCCATGGCCAGCTCGATCTCAATGCGCTGTTCGAGGCCGACATGCTCGGCGACGACCTCGAAGCGTGGCTCGCCGAATCGGCGCTGATGAAACGCACCTTCCGCAATTGTGCGCTGATCTCGGGCCTGATCGCGCGCCGCTTCACCGACGAGGACAAGAGCCGCCGGCAAGTGCTGTTCTCGACCGACCTGATCTACGACGTGTTGCGCAAGCACCAACCCGACCACGTTCTACTGCGCGGCGCTCGCGCCGATGCCGCCACCGGGCTGCTCGATTTGAAACGGCTCGGTGATATGCTCTCACGCATCCATGGCCGAATCACCCACCGCCAACTCGACCATGTTTCTCCGCTCGCCGTTCCCGTGATGCTGGAAATCGGCCGCGAGTCAGTTTATGGCGAAGCATCGGACGAGTTGCTGGCGGAGGCCGCCGCGGAACTCGTCAAAGAGGCGACGGGATAATTGGCAGCAACGTGGCAGCAGGCGCGCAGGCTTCGAACAAACATCAGGCGGCGCGCGGCTTGGAGATGGCCATCGCCGGCGTCACTATGCTGGCCGATTTCTCCGGCGCGCTGTTCTGGGAAGAGCAGAGCCTGCTCGTCATCTCCGACCTGCATCTGGAAAAAGGTTCGAGCTATGCCGCGCGCGGCGTGCTGCTGCCGCCTTATGACACGGCCGCGACGCTCGGCCGCCTGGCTGCGGTGATCGCGCGGCATGATCCGCGCCGGGTGATCGCGCTCGGAGATTCCTTTCATGACCGAGAAGCCCATACGCGGCTCTCTGCCGCCGATCGCGACGCGCTGACGGCCTTGCAGGCGCGGCGCGACTGGATCTGGATTTCCGGCAATCACGATCCGGCGATCCCGTCGGATTTCGGCGGCGTGGTCGCCACCGAAGTCGCGATCGGGCCGATCAAGTTCCGCCACGAGCCGACGGGCGCCTTCGGCGAGATCGCAGGTCATTTGCATCCCAAGGCGCGGGTGCCGACCCGCGGCCGCACCGTGGAGCGACGTTGTTTTGCCTGCGATGAAGAGCGCCTCGTGATGCCGTCCTTCGGCGCCTACACCGGCGGCTTGAGCATCCGTGACATCGCCTTCACCAAGATCTTCGGCGCGCCGGCCTTCACGGCCCATGTGCTCGGCGACAGCGCCGTGCACTCCATCGTCGCGTCTCGGTGTTATTGATTCACTTGCTTCCTCTTCACCTCGCCCCGCCTGCGGGGAGAGGTCGTATCGCATCGAAGATGCGATACGGGTGAGGGGGACTCTCCGCACGTTCAACTCCCACCGTCTTCGCGGAAGCAGCCCCTCACCCCAACCCTCTCCCCGCAAGGGCGGGGCGAGGGAGAAGAGAGATCACGCCGCCTTTGCCTGCACGCTGTCGCAGTATTCCGCGAGCTTGTCGGCGAGGCGCAAGGTAGCCGGGCTCGCGTCGGGCGAGGCGACGAGCGCGAGCTCGGTCTTGTCGATCGGCGAAAAGCCTTCCTTCGCCGTGAGCACGCGGTGATCGGACTGGATCGCCATCTCTGAGAGAATACTCAGGCCCATCCCGGCCGCCACCGCCGCCTGGATGCCGGCAAGGCTCGACGACGTATAGGCCATGTGCCAGGCGCGGCCGGCGCTCTCCAGCGCATGGATGGCGCGGGCACGATAAAGACAGCCGCCGGGAAAGCCGATCAGCGGCAGCGATCCGTTGCCGAGATTACAGGGATGGCTCTTGCTCGTGACCCAATGCACGCGCTCCGGCCAGGAGGCGATGCCGCCCTTCTCGGCCGCGTCGCGCTTGAGCAGCGCAAGGTCGAGCTCGCCGCGCTCGAGCTCGCGTTTCAGGTAGAGGCTCTGATCGGCGCGCACGTCGAGCCGCAGGCTCGGATGCGAGCGCGAAAATGCCGCGAGCAACCGCGTGAGCCGATAGGCCGCGAAATCCTCAGGCAAGCCGAGCCGCACCGCGCCCTCATGGCCGGGCTGTCCGACGACGTCGCGCGCTTCCTCGGCCAGCGCAAGCAGCCGGCGCGCATAGGACAACAGCCGCTCGCCGGGCTCGGTCAGCGTCACGTCCTTGCCGTTGCGGTTGAGCAGCGTCTGGCCGAGGTCCTCCTCGAGCCTGCGGATCTGCTGGCTCACCGTCGATTGCGTGCGATGGACGCGCTCGCCGGCGCGGGTGAAGCCGCCGGCATCGACCACCGAGACGAAGCTCTTCAGAAGCTCCAGATCGAGCATTTTGACACCATTCAAAAATCCACTGATTTTCAGTCTATCATTTAATTTCCAAATAGGAAGGTGGTGCCCTAGATCAAGGCGTCAAGGAGAGAGCCCCATGTCCATTGCGCCTTCGCTCGCGGTCTCGGCCCCAAAATCCCGCTTCAACTGGCTGCCGTTCGAGATCGGCTTGTTCTGCCTGCTTTGGAGCTTTGCCTTCGTGGCCGGCAAAATCGGCGTCACCGATTGCCCGCCGCTCATCCTGCTCGCAGGCCGCTTCTCGCTCGCCGGCATCCTGATTCTGGGTGCCTCCGCCTTCGGCCGCGGGGGTTGGCAGCTTGCGTCGCAGCTTTCCTGGCGAGAGGCCGCGATCTTCGCGATCCTCGGTGTTGCCAACAACGCGCTCTATCTCGGCCTCGGCTATACCGGCCTGAAATCGGTCTCGGCCGGCCTCGGCGGCCTGATCGTCTCGGCCAATCCGGTTTTCACCGCAGCGCTGGCCGCGCTGTTCCTCGGCGAGGTACTGACCTGGCGCAAGGTGATGGGGCTTCTGCTCGGCATTGCCGGCGTCGCCTTCATTGTCTGGCATCGCATGTCGGTCGGTACCGACAGCCTGCACGGCATCCTGTTCACGCTGGCCTCGCTTGCTTCCATCGTCGCCGGCACCATCCTGTTCAAGCTGTTCGCGCCCAAGGGCAGCCTCTGGATCGGCAACGGCATCCAGAATCTCGCCGCAGGCATCGTGCTGACGCCGATCGCCTTCACTTTCGCCGATACGAGCGAGATCGTGCCGAGCCTGCGGCTCGTCCTTGCATTTTCCTTCCTGGTGCTGGGCGGATCGATCCTCGCCTACTTCCTCTGGTTTCATCTCCTGAAAGTGTGTGGTGCGACCGCCGCGAGTGCCTATCATTTCCTGATGCCGCCGCTCGGCATGCTGTTCGCATGGCTGGTGCTGGACGAGCACGTCGCCTTGCGCGATCTCCTCGGCATTATCCCGGTCGCCCTCGGCATCTATCTCGTCACCCGTCCCGTAGCGCGATGATGCCATCGCGCTTTCATTTTGTTTGCGCATGATCTTGTCGGAAAACCGCTGCGCACTTTTCCGGATCATGCGCCAAAACGGAGTGCCTCATGACCCTCTCCATCACCCTGATCGGCGGACCAACCGCCCTGATCGAGATCGACGGCTTTCGCCTCCTGACCGATCCGACCTTTGATGGCCCCGGCAGCTATCAGCTCCCGCATGTGAAGCTGGAGAAGCTGGAAGGCCCCGCCATGTCGGCGGAAGCGGTGGGTGAGATTGATGCGGTGCTGCTCAGCCACGACCAGCACTCGGACAATCTCGATCATTCCGGCAAGGCGTTCCTGTCAAAGGCCAAGCGCGTGCTGACCACCGAGGCCGGCGCCAAAAGGCTCGGCGCTCATGCCGAAGGCTTTGCGCCGTGGGGCGTCATCGAGCTCACCAAGGGCGGTAACAAACTCACGATCACCGCGACGCCCGCGCGGCATGGTCCGGCCGGCATCGAGCCGCTGTCGGGCGATGTCATCGGCTTTGTCGTGGATTCGGACAAAGCGGGCAGCCGGCCGATCTATGTCAGCGGCGACACCACCTGGTTCGACGGCGTCGCCGAGGTGGCGAAGCGCTTCAACTGCGGCGTGGTGCTGCCGTTCGCCGGCGCCGCGCAGACGCGCGGGCCTTTCCATCTCACCATGGATACCAATGACACCATCGAGACAGCACGCGCGTTCCCCGATGCGGTGATCGTCCCCGTGCATACCGACGGCTGGGCGCATTTCCGGCAGAACGCGAAAGATCTGCGGGTGACTTTCGATGCGCTGGGATTCGGCAAGCGGCTGAAGCTGCTGGATCCGGGCGTGGCAACGATGATTGAGTGACACCGCCGGTATGCGCATCGGAAATCGCGCCACTTGCACCCGACCTCATCCTGAGGAGCGGCCAATAGGCCACGTCTCGAAGGATGGGCCACGGGCCTCATGGTTCGAGACGCGCCTTTGGCGCTCCTCACCATGAGGGTCTTACACCCTCGCAGGACTCAACGCGCGCCGACGGGATTGGTGATCAGGTTCATCGCCAGCGCCGCTTTCGGATCAAGCCAGCGCACGTTGTGGGTCTGGGACATTTCCTCCACGACGGTGGAAGAGACGCCCATCTTCGTCATATAGCCCAGCACCTGGCCTGCGACGCGTTGCGTGTCGGCGACGGGGTCGCTGACCGGCGTGGTCGTGACAAAGCGGTGGACGCCGAGCTGCGAGCCTTCCACGCCATAACGCGGCTTGCCGCCGGCATAGACCAGCACGCAGGCGCTGGCGCAATACGCCGGCCGGACCTTCCCCGACGTGTCTGATGTACCGACCGCCGTTGCCAGTCTGTGCGCGCGGATGATCTCTCCCATGATGATGGCCTGGCCGAGATCACCGCCTGGAGAGGACAGCAGGATGGCGTCGCCCGGCGCCAGATGGGCTTCGTCGATCTGCGCACGAAGCCAACTCGCGCCGGCTGCCCCGATCACACCGTGGATTGCCAGCGCAGCACGACCGTGGCCGGAGCCGTCGATGTCGACGTTCGGTATCAGCGACGCGCTCAGACTCGGCGAGAAATACTGGTCCTTCCAATACGCCCAGGCGTCAGGGCGCGATAAATCCCGATAAGCGCGGATGCCATAGCCGGTCAGCAACAGCACGAAGATGGCGACCGACCAGATCGGCCGGCGGCGCGCGATGAGCGACGGCCCGACTGGCCGGGGCGGTTGCGGCGGATGGGTCGGCGCGCGCGCTGGCGGCGCCACCCAGGGTCCGGTCGGCGGCCTCTGGAAGCGCTTTCCGTCATCGTTGCGATCATCGACCGCCATGTTTGATCCCTGCATGAGAAGGCCGTCCAAAGCGCAGGCCGCGCTCTGTCTACACCAGGTCTGTCGCAGAGATATAGGTCGCCGCCTTTACAGGCCGATCACGGATCGATCACAAGCGTGCGGTGGTCGCGCGCTTGGGGGCCGGCTTTGCAGCGGGTTTTGCCGCCGTCGTTGCTGCGCTGGACGCGACGTCCCAGCCGCCCTGCGGCGTCGCCACGTTGATGGCGTCGTCGGGCTGCGGCTCGGCGGTGAAGGTCTGGATCGCGAGCTTGGCTGCGGCGAGCGACTGAGCATCAAGGCGCTTGGCAATATCGTCGCGCTTGTGGCCCGCATCGGCATCGCCCTGCGCCGCCGCCAGGCTGAACCATTTGAAGGATTCGGCGAGGTTCTGATCGACGCCGATGCCGCGGGCATAGAGGATGCCGAGGTTGAACTCGCTGTCGGCGACGCCGCGATCGGCGGCCTTGCGGAACCACTGCGCCGCGCTCTTGTAATCCGGGCCCTTGCCGCCGCCATCGGCGTCCAGCACGGCGAGGTTATGCATGGCCTTGGCGTTGCCGCGCTCGGCGGCCTGGATGTAGTAGCGGCGCGCCGTGTCGATGTCCTTCTTCACGCCCATGCCCTTTTCATAGAGCGTGCCGAGCCGGAACACCGCCGGAATGATCCCGGCCTTGGCCGCGCGGTCATACCACTTCGCGGCTTCCTCGAAATTCGGCTGAATGCCCTTGCCCTCGGCAAAGCGCACGCCGACCTCATAGGCCGCGGTCGGATCGCCCTTCAGCGCGGCCGTGCGCAGGTTCGGCCCGCCGATCAGGTCAGGCAGTTGCTCGCCTTGCGGGACTGCAGCAATCTGCCCGGGGCGAGGTACGTTCGGGATCGAGCCGGTGATGTCGCTCATCGTCGCCGCGGGCGGTGTTGGCGGCAGCTGCGGGATAGCGACGGTTGCGCTCGCGTCAGGTGCCGTGTTGTTCAGCGACTGCTTGCCGATCGGGGTCGGCGAGGTCAGTGAAGGCGCTGATGGCGCGGACTGATCCTGCGCCGGGCTCTTGACGGGGGGCGGAGACGGCGGCGCCTGATCGGCCGATTTTTCGAAGCCGGGAATGCGCGCGAGGTCGCCGACATCGAGCAGGTTCATTGCGAGCTTGAAGGTGCCGAGCACGATCACGACCACGCTCGCGCCGACCAGCAGCGAGCGGATCCTGGTGGTCAGGGTCGAGGACGGCTTGGCGCCGTCATTGGCACCACCCTTGATGCTGTCCTTGGCCTTGGCAGCTTCCTTCGCAGCTTCCTTGGCCTTCGCCTTGGCGGCAGCACGGCCGGCCTTGTCATTGGCGGGCTGCGCGGCGGCCGCGGCCTGGGCGGCGCGGCGGGCGGCTGCAATGAAGCTCGAGGACGACACCGGCTCTTTCGGCGCCGACGGAATTTCGCTGATCGCGCTTTCGGACGCGGCGATGCGCTCGCTCGGCGTAGACATGCGGCCGCCCGGACGTGTGCCGGGCTCGAGTGGGTGATCGGGCGGCAAATCGGGCGCCAGCGCCGGAGGACGCGGCGCCGATGTCGGCACCAGGATCTCGCTGATCGCAAGCGGCGGAGGCTGCGGCGTGACGACGGCAACTGCGGCAACCGGCTCGGTCGCATGGAATTCGCGCGGCGCGGCGGCGAAATGCGGCGCCTGGGGCGTGGTTTGGCTTGCGGCGGGGTTGGGCAATTCCGGCTTGGGCTGCGGCGCTTGATAGGCCTGCGGCGCTTGATAAGCTTGCGGCGCTTGCGCGACGCGCGGCGACATCGCCGGCGGCTCGGCTGCGGCGGGCACCGGCGCCGGGCGCACGGTGCGCAGATCGCCCTCGATCATCGCCAGCCGATCGACCACATGGCCGAGGGTGGAATTAACTGCTTCCAGCGAATCCTGGGTCTGGCGGTCGGTCTTGGTCTGGCTGAAGCGAATGTCGGACAACTCGCGCTTGACGAGATCGACCAGGGCGTCATCGCGCGGCTCGTCGGAACGCGGCCGGCCGTTGGAGAAGGAGGCGAGTGCGGCTTGCTGGTTGTCGGCAAAGGACGACAAGGCCGCATGCTGGCTTTCGAGATGGCGCAGGATGTCCTGCAGCCCGTCCTCGACGCGGGAAAGATTGCCGGGGCGTTGGTCGCCGGACGACGATTCCAGGCGCTCGAGCAGATAGGAAACTCTTTGCTCTAGATGCGCGAAGGCGGAGGGGCCGTCATTGCCGACCTGCATGCGATCGATGCGGTCCGACAGCCCGCGCAACGCGCTTTCGATCTGCTCGGAATTGTCGGAAGATTGCGGCCGCTCGCGGCCTTCGAGCGCCGAGGTCAGCGCGGCGATACGGCTCTCCAGCGCGGCAAAGGAGTCGCTGGTATCGCTGGTGCGCGAAATCTGGTCGACCTTGGTCGACAGCATCCGCAAGTCGTCGGAAAGCCGCACCAGCGCGTCGTTGGAGGCGACGTTGGAGACGATGGCGCGAAGTGCCGTAATCGCGCTTTCGAGCTGCCGCACCGTGCCGGGATCGCTGCTCGTGCTCAGAATCATGTCGAGCTTGGCGCCGAGATTGCGGATCGCCTCGTCATAGCCGGCGAGCTGCTCGGCCGACTTCAGCGAGCGCAGCACGTCGCGGATTTCGTTGAGCGCGTTTTCGATGTTGCCGAGCACCCGCTCGTCGAGGCCGCTCTGGCGGCTGTCGTCGATGCGGCGCGACAGCGAGCGGATTTCGCTTTCGATGGAATCGATCGCCCGGCGCGGCATCGCCTCGGTGATGGCGGCGCGGATTTCGGCGAGCTCGCTGCGGAACGCTGCGATCGAGTTCTCGATGTCGGGACGCTGCAGCGCCTCGATCTGGCTCGTGATCTTGAACAGGTGCCGTTCAAGCGACGAGAAATCCGGGCCCGGCGGCGGTGGCGGCGCCATCATCGGTGCGATCGGCGGCGACTGGCGCGGTGGCATCGGGCGCGGCGCGGGACCGTCGAGCTCGCTCATGCGCGCGGCAATCTCGGCGACGGCAAAGTCGAGCGAAGCGGGATTGAGCGGCGGCGAGTTGCGATAGGCCTGCGGCGCTTGATCGGCCTGCGGCGACTGATAGGCCAGCGGCTGCTCATAAGCCTGCGGCGCTTGGGCCGGTGCGGCATAAACCTGGCTGGCGGCGCGTTCGACGGCCTCGTTCTGGCGCTGCTGCCGGTTCGCGCTCTGCCGCTGCGCTTGCGGATTGGAAATCTGCGACAGGCGTGCATCAAGCCGGGAGATGGCGTCGTTGAGCTGGCGCGCTACGCCTTGCTCGCGCGTGGCGTCGCCCCGCGGCATCGGCCGCGATATCCGCTCGATCTGGTGGGTGATGGAATCGAGCCGCTGGTGGATGTCGGCGACATCGCGGGCCGGCGAGGAGGGGGGAGAAGGATTCTTGAAATTGG
>Ga0210387_10001801_pt1 | contig 16265 bp, 14 predicted proteins | sample IncBWC7OmetaG_FD_160108 | JGI IMG/M metagenome (GOLD analysis project Ga0210387, IMG submission 160108) | Forest soil microbial communities from Barre Woods Harvard Forest LTER site, Petersham, Massachusetts, United States - Inc-BW-C-7-O ...
GTTGCACGGCCAGTTGTTCCACGGCGGCGGCGCCTTGCTCCTCGTCCACCTCAACGATCTGCGCCAATGTCGACCAGCCGAACGAGCTAATCCCGAGGAATCCGCCCCGAAACGCGGCTCGCGCCTGGCCGCTCAAGGTTGCCGGATCGAGATTCGCAAACACGCATGCGCCCGATATGGCCCATTCGCCCGGCTGCGCCGCCTTCTCGAAGACGAACGTATCCGAGGTATCCGCCCGGACGGTCTTCAGCAGCTTCACGCGCGACCTCGCATAGCTCAGGACTATAGCGCCGGATCGGCACGGGACACAGTCCCCAACGCGATGGCAGCACCTTATGCCGCTTGCTATGCTCGATGAAATGACCGCCCCTCACGGGAATATCGTGCTGTGCACTTCCGATGCGTTGCGCCGCACCGGTTGGTCCAAAGACGCAGCGTCAGCCGGACCTAAGATTGCGGCGCTCGACGCCGCGGCTGCCGAGCCTGCGCCGCAAACAGCCTTCGTCACACTGCAAAGCGAGGGCATCGCGCTCATTTACGGCCGCGACGCGCAGGCCGTCGAGGCCGGCAATTTATTGAAGGCGCAGCTGGATGTCACCGTGCTGATCACGCCGCCGGCGGCGCTGGTTCCACTGCGCCTCAGCGAATTTCCGGTCGTACAGGGCAAAATCCGCTCGGCCAAAGGACATCTCGGCGCCTTCGAAATCACTGTCGATGATTTCGCCCAGGCTTTGCCGTCATCGCGCGGGACTTTGGTCTTCGGGCCTTCGCGCGACGGCGCGGTGTCGCGTTGCGATGTGGTCATCGATGTTTCCGGGGGCATTGCGTTGTTCCCGGGCGCTGATTTGCGCGACGGCTACCTGCGTGCCGATCCCGGCGACCCGGCAGCGGTATTGAGCGCGGTATTGAAGGCGCGTGCTCTCGTGGGCACCTTCGACAAGCCGCGCTACGTCACCTTCAGCGAACATCTATGCGCGCATTCACGCTCACAAATCATCGGCTGCACGCGCTGCCTCGACCTATGCCCGGCCGGCGCCATCACGTCGGCGGGAGATCACGTCTCACTCGATGCCAACATATGCGCCGGCTGCGGCCAGTGCGCCGCCGCCTGCCCCACGGGCGCGGCCGTCTATGCGCTGCCGCCGTCGGAAGTGTTGCTGCGCAGACTGCGAGCGCTGCTCCTCACCTACCGCGAAGCGGGCGGCGAACATCCCATCGTGCTGGTGCACGACGAGGCGCACGGTGCGCCCCTGATCGATGCGCTGGCCCGCTTCGGCGACGGCCTACCCGCGCACGTGCTGCCGGTGTCGGTCAACGAGGTCACGCAAATCGGCCTCGAGAGCATTGCGGCACTGATCGCCTACGGCGCATCGGCGGTACGATTACTGTTGCGCGCGCACCCGCGCCACGATGTTCTTGGCTTGACGCGGACGCTCGCATTGGCCGAGCCCATTCTGTCGGGTCTCGGCTTCGAGCCTGCGCGCGTCGCTACCATTGAGGTGGATGATCCTGATCTCTTAGGCGCGGCCCTGCGCGCCATTCCGAAGATGGCGAGCGCGCCGCGTCCCGCAAGTTTCCTGCCGGTGGGGGATCAGCGCGGACTGCTGCGATTTGCGTTGCGTGAATTGCGACGCGCGGCGCCGGAGCCCGCGGATGTGATCGCTTTGCCCGCGCGTGCTCCCTTCGGCGCGGTCGAGGTGGACGTGGCGGGGTGCACGCTGTGTCTCGCTTGTGTGTCGGTATGCCCGACGCATGCGCTCAGCGATGATCAAGAGCGGCCAATGCTGCGTTTTTCAGAGGAAGCCTGCGTGCAATGCGGTCTATGCGAAGCGACCTGCCCCGAACAAGTCATTACGCTCAAGCCTCAGCTTGATTTTAGAAACGGTGCAAGCGGCACGCGGATCCTGAAACAGGAAGAACCCTTCCGCTGCGTCCGCTGCCAGAAGCCCTTCGGTGTCAAGAGCACGATCGAGCATGTACTGGCGAAGCTTGCGGGTCAGCACTGGATGTTTAAAGACACTCCCGAGCGGCTCGATCTCATCAAGATGTGCGAGGACTGCCGGGTCGCTTTCGTCTCGGAAAAAGACTTCGATCCCTATGGGCCGCCGCGCGCGCCCGTGCGCACCACCGAGGATTATTTGCGCCCGAGCGCTGAGCCGGCGCCGAAAAAACCCGATGGCTGAACGCGATTACTTGGCGGGCGCCGCGGTGGCGTGGCCCGGCGGTTCGGACGAGCGTTCTTTCGTCAGCGTTTCCGCCAGCCACTGATCGTGATGTTCCTTGGCCCAGTTCAGATCCACTTCGCCGCTGCCCATGGCTTCGAACGCGCCCTCCATGCCGAGGGTGCCGATATAGATGTGCGCCAGAATCAAGGCGATGAACAGAACCGCGACGATGGCGTGGACCACCTGCGCAATTTGCATCGATGCAATGTTGGTCCCATAGAATGGGAACAACAGCAGCAGCCCGGACACGGCAACCGCCACGCCGGCGCCTAAGGCAAGCCAGAAAACCATTTTCTCGCCGGCATTGAAGCGACCCGCCGGCGCGTGCTTCGATTTGATGAAGCCGCCGCCCTGTTTGATCCAATCGAGATCCACTTTTTTAGGGACATTGTCCTTGAGCCAAAGTGTAACGATCAAGAACAGACCGACCATGAAGGAGAAACCGACGAAGTTATGCGAATACTTGGCGGCTTGCGCGAGGGCGCTGAAGGCTTCCGGTCCGATGAGCGGCAATAGGAGGAATTTCCCAAAGGTAATATTGAGGCCCGTCAATCCGAGCACGACGAAAGACACCGCTGTGAGCCAATGCGAAAAGCGCTCGAAAGCGTTGAAGCGTTTCACCTTCTTGCCGGAACGACCTGCGGAGATCCGGATCCTCCCGAACAGCCAGTAACCGAGCCCCAAGACGACCATCATGCCGAGGATGACGATGGCGCCGAGCCGGTGCAATGTGATTTCATGAAAATGGTCCCACACACGCCCCGCGGGCTGTATGAGCACCCTCGCTCTCTTGTCGGGAATATCGATTCGCCCCTGGATGCGCGACTCCTGTTGGAGCAGCTTTTGCTCCTTGACGGCGCCTGCGTCCGGATCCTCCACCGGAGCGTTCGGATCGGTTCGTTGCGCATGCGCCTGCAGCGCAACAGCGAGCATGGCCAAGAACACCAGCGGGGCGAGGGCATGGCGCGTTCGCGCAAGAATTCTCGTCATGATATGCACCATAAGCGTCGCGACTCACACGTGATAGGCCGTCATCCAGCCCCAAGCGCCGGATCCGTAGCCGCGCCTCAGCACCCGCTCCTTGTAAATCTGGGCGATGATGTCGCCATCGCCCGCGAGCAACGATTTGGTCGAGCACATTTCGGCGCATAGCGGCAGCTTTCCCTGCGCCAGGCGGTTCGCACCATACTTCTTGAATTCCTCAGCGCTGCCGCTCACCTCCGTGCCGCCGCCGCCCGCACAGAAGGTACATTTGTCCATTTTGCCGCGAGAGCCAAAGTTGCCGATGCGCGGATATTGCGGCGCGCCGAATGGGCACGCATAGAAGCAGTAGCCACAGCCGATACATAAGTCCTTCGAGTGCAGCACAACCCCTTCCTCCGTGGGAAAGATGCAACGCACCGGGCAGACCGCGGCACAGGGCGCATCGGTGCAATGCATGCAGGCCATCGAGACCGAGCGCTCCCCCGGCAGGCCGTCGTTGAGAGTCACGACCCTGCGGCGATTGATGCCCCAGGGCACCTCGTTTTCATTCTTGCACGCGGTGACGCAGGCGTTGCAGTCGATACAGCGGTCGGCGTCGCACAGAAATTTCATCCTCGCCATGTAGCTTCCTTATCCCGCGCGGATCTGACAAAGGGTGGCTTTGGGTTCCTGCATGCCGGTGGCCGGATCGAAACCGTAAGTGGTGAGGCCATTCACGCTTTCACCGAGGACGTAGGGATCCGCGCCCTTGGGGTATTTGCTGCGTTGATCGACCCCCTGCCACCAGCCGGCAAAGTGGAAGGGCATCCACGTCACGCCCTTGCCCACGCGCTCGGTCACCAAGGCTTTCATGCGCGCCTTCGAATGGCTCTCAGGTCCCGTGACCCACACCCAACCGTCATCGGTAATGCCGCGCTCTGCCGCGTCCGCCGGGTTGATCTCGACGTACATTTCCTGTTTCAACTCCGCCAGCCATCGATTCGAGCGCGTCTCCTCGCCGCCGCCCTCGTATTCCACCAGCCGGCCCGAAGTCAAGATCAGCGGGAAATCCTTGACGATGTCCTTGTCCACGGCGGCTTTTTGCACCGTAAATCCCATGTTGGGCACGCGAAATTGCCGGGCATCGGGCAATGTCGGATATTTGGCTACGAGATCGGGCCGCGGCGTAAAGATGGGCTCGCGATGCACGGGCACCGGGTCCGGCAGATTCCAGGCGATCATGCGCGCTTTGGCGTTGCCGAACGGGCTGCAGCCGTGTTTGATCGCCACGCGTTGAATGCCGCCGGACAAGTCGGTGGACCACGACACGGTGTCGGGCTTGGCCCCGCCCACCTGTTGAATCACCGTCATCTCCTGCGCCGTGAGATCCTTGTCCCAGCCGAGCTTCTTCAACACGCCCAATGTGAACTCGGGATAGCCGTCCTTGATTTCCGACCCCAAAGAATAGGAACCTTCGGCAAGCAGATTTTCATGCACGTCTTTCTCAATCTCTTGACCGTTCTCCACGACCTTGCGCTTGACGATGCGCTCGACGCCGAAACGCGCGCGGAATGTGGCGCCGCCGTCGGCCACGGACAGATTGGTGTTGTAGAGAATGGGTGTGCCGGGGTGCCTGAGTGCCGGCGTTCCCCAGCACGGCCACGGTAGACCGTAGTAATCGCCGCCGACCTCAGGATCGTCCTTCGGCGCTCGCATGGTCACCAAATCGAATTTGTTTTGGTTTTTCATATGCGCCTTGAGGCGCTCCGGCGACTGTCCGCAATAGCCGGTGGACCAACCGCCGCGATTGATTTCGCGCAGGATGTCCTCTGCGGACACCGCGCCGTTCTCGATCTTGATGTTCTTGAAGAGCTGCTCAGCAAACCCCAGCTTGCGTGCGAACATGTGCATGATGTCGTAATCGTTCTTCGATTCGAACACCGGTTTCACCACCTGCTCGCCCCACTGCAGCGATCGATTGGATGCGGTGCGCGATCCCTCCATTTCGAAACTGGTGCAGGCGGGCAAAAGATAAGTACCGTTTTTGCGTCCCGAAAGCACCGCCCAACTAGTGGGATACGGATCGCAAACCACGAGCAGATCCAGCTTCTCGATGCCGCGCACCGACTCGGGCATGCGGGTAATGGTATTGGCGCCATGCCCCATGACAAACATGGCCTTCAACGTATCGGGCTGGCTCACCTGGTCCTTCGGCAGCAGCGTGGCATCGAACCAGCGTGTGCTGGGAATACCGGGGCTTTCCATGAATTTCTTATCGACGAAGCGCGACAACACCCAGTTGTAGTCGACCTCCCACACGCGGCACCAGTGCCGCCACGCCTCTTCGGAAAGACCGTAGTAGAGAGGAAGACTGGTGACGTCGAGACCGAGATCGGTCGCGCCCTGAACATTGGTATGGCCGCGGAAAATGTTCGCGCCCGCGCCGTAAACGCCGACATTGCCCGTCGCCAACAGCAACAAGCAGCTGGCGCGGACATTGGCCGTGCCGGTTGCAAATTGGGTCTGACCCATGGCCCAGATCAACGTCGAGGGCCGTTCCGTGGCGAATATCTCGGCAACATGCCTGACCTGCGCCTCTGGCAGCCCGGTCACGCGTTCGACTTCCGCCGGCGTCCACTTCTCGACCTCCGGCATAACATCTTCCAGCCCGTACACGCGCTGCCGCATGAACTCCTTGTCCTCCCAGCCGTTCTTGAAGATGTGCCAGAGCATGCCGTAGATGGTGGGAATATGCGTGCCGGGTCGAACGCGCAGAAATTCGTTGGCATGCGCCGCGGTGCGCGTCAGCCGCGGATCGATGACGATCATATTGGCGCGATTGAGCTCCTTGCCCTCGAGAATATGCTGCAACGAAACCGGATGCGCCTCAGCCGGATTGCCCCCCATGATCATGATGGTCTTGGCATTGCGAATGTCGTTGTAGCTATTGGTCATCGCGCCATAGCCCCAGGTATTGGCCACGCCTGTGACGGTGGTTGAATGACAGATGCGTGCCTGATGATCTGAATTGTTCGTGCCCCAGAAAGCGGCGAACTTGCGATTCAGATAGGCTGCCTCGTTGGTGAATTTCGCCGACCCCAACCAGTACACCGATTCGGGTCCCGACTTAGCTCGCACCTCCAGCAGCTTGTCGCCGATTTCATCGACGGCCTGATCCCAGGAAATTCGGTGCCATTGCCCGTCGATCAATTTCACCGGATAGCGCAGCCGCCTCTCGCCCACCACATCGTCGCGCACGGCCGCACCCTTGCAGCAGTGCGAGCCGCGATTAATCGGACTGTCAAAGTCCGGCTCCTGACCAATCCAAACGTCATTGGCAACTTCAGCGATCACCGAGCAGCCCACCGAGCAGTGCGTGCAAATGTTCTTGCGGCGCGAAACTGTGGCGCCCGGCGGCGGCGGCGCACCGGCGGCCGCCTTGCGAACGCTGCCCAAGGTGAGCGGGCCGAGTCCGGCGAGGCCACCGGCGACCAAGCCCGAACGCCGTAAGAAGGACCTTCGGTCCAGAGCTCCTTGAGATTCGCCTGCAACTGAGGAGGCGCCAACTGCGCGCCGTGGGCGGCCATCGGTTCTTTTGATGAGCATGAGGTCACTTCACCGGATAGCGGTTGACCCGATAAAACGTCTGAACTTCGGGCGAGTTCGCCTGGTACTGTGGCTTGCGCTTATCGTTCCGACGCTCGGCGGCGGTCAGGCTCGACGCAGTCGGGCTGCATGCGGTGCCCAGCGCAACGGCGGCGCTGGAAACCGTCACCGCGCGTAGCAGATCACGACGACGAATCAGAATTTTGCGCCGCTCGTCCATGGGTACCAATCATTAGCGCCCATCAGTAACAAGTCAAGAATGGCAAGCTACTTCGCGGGTCGATGCGGCGCTCGCACCCCTACAGCGACGCTTTCTTCGGCGGCTTTTTGGCTTCATCCACCGCGGCTTCCGGGCCCAACAGATACGCATCGAGGACTTTTTGGGCGATGGGCGCCGCCGTTGAACCGCCGAAGCCGCCGTTTTCCACGAGCACTGCAACGGCAATTTTTGGATCCTCCACGGGTGCAAACGCAATGAACCAGGCGTGATCGCGACGCCGCTCATCGACGATTTTCGCCCGGGTGTTGTCGGTTTGCTTGATGGTGAACACCTGAGCGGTGCCTGTCTTGCCGGCCAGCGGGTAGCGAATGGGTTTGACGAGAAAAGTCGAGGCGGTCCCGTGGGTCACCGCGCCTATCATGCCGTCGAATATGACATCCCATTGCTCGGAGGTTGCGATGTTGATGGGCTGCATCAACTTAGGCGTCAACGCTACGACCTTATCCGAGCCGGCGGCGCGCGTTGCCGAGACCATGCGCGGCGTCGCGATTATCTGCCCTCTTTCGGCAATTTCCGCGGCGAAATGCGCCTGCTGCAAGGGCGTGACGGTGATCGGACCCTGGCCTATCCCCATGCTGATGGCCTCGCCCGGAAACCACACTTGATCGGCGGCGCGCTTGAAGGCGTGCTTTTTCCATTCCGGCGATGCGTAAAGTCCGGCCTTTTCACCCGGAATGTCGATGCCGGTGAGTTCGCCGTAACCGAACGGCTTCATGAATTCATCCATTCGATTGATGCCCAATTTCCAGGCGACTCTGAAGAAATAGACATCGCAGGACTCAGCGATGGCGTTGCGCATGTTCAAGAAGCCGTGCTTTTTATCGTCGCGATACTTGTTGGCATTGCCCGGCAATTGAAAGAAGCCACCGCAGAATTCCTCCTGCTGCGGCGTCAAGATGCCGTATTTTTGCGCCGCCAGTGCCTCGAGCGGCTTGACCGTCGATCCCGGCGGATAAGCGCCCCGCAGCGCCCGATTCAAGAGCGGGATGTCGATGTTGTTGGCCATAGCGCCGTATTCCGCGACGGTGAGACCGCGCACGAAACCGTTGGGATCGAACCCTGGCGTGCTGGCGAGCGCGATGATGTCGCCGGTTTTAGGATCGAGCGCCACCACTGACCCGCGTTTGCCGGTCAAGGCGTCCTCGGCGACCTTTTGGACGCGGGCGTCCATGCCAAGGATCAAGTCCGTGCCCGCCACCGGCGCCAAGGTGTTCAATTTGAGGGCGTATTCGCCCGGCTTATCGATCGGCCGCCCGGCGGCATTCACCAAGAGTTCTTTGAATCCCGGCTTGCCATGCAGCTGCGCCTCATAAGCGGCCTCAACACCGAGTTTGCCAATGAGGCTTGTGCCCGCGTATTCGGCGCTGTCGATTCTCTTCATGTCCTCTTCGTTGATGGCGCTCACGTAACCGATGGCATGCACGCCCATCTCGTTGAATGGGTAGTGACGAGCCAGACGAGGACGAATATCGACGCCCGTGAACTGATAGCGATGGACCGCGAAGCGCGCCATCTCCTCTTCATTCAGCTGTAGCTTGATAGGCACGCTCTCGTACACTTTGTGCGACAGAATGGTGCGGCGTATCCCGCCAACCTCTTCGGCGTGAAGCACGCCGATGTCGACGAGGTGCGCCAGGGCGAGATCAACGCTCTTGGCGTCGCCGACTTGCTCGCGGACGAGTTCGAGGTTGAAAGCCGGCTGGTTGTTCGCGAGTACCACGCCGTGGCGATCGAGAATCAAGCCGCGACTCGGAGGAATGGGCTCATTGCGTACGCTGTTGCCTTGCGAAAGCGTCGAGTAGTAGTTGTATTTGACCACCTGCAGATAGAAAAGCCGGCCGGCGACTGTCAGGAGCAAAACCGCGGCGATGACGCCGGCGACGATGCTGCGCAGCGTAAACAGGCGGTTTTCGGCTATGTAATTCTTGATTCGGGATGGGCGGCTTCTCACGGCGTGATTGTATGACTTTCAGCCATCGCCTCCCTTAAATTTCGGTGCTCACGTAAACTTCGCGCATGAACACCCCTTTGCGTCCGCCGCGTCAGGCGGCGTTGGCCTTCATATTCGTCACGGTGCTGATCGATATGCTCGCCTTCGGCATGATCATCCCGGTGTTGCCCATGCTGGTACAAAGCTTTGCGGGCGGCAGCGCCGCGCGCGGGGCGGAGATCTACGGTGTGTTCGGCACCGCCTGGGCGCTGATGCAGTTGATTTTCTCGCCCGTGCAGGGCTCTCTTTCGGATCGTTTCGGCCGGCGCATCGTGATCCTGATTTCGTGCACCGGATTGGGTCTCGACTTTATTCTCATGGCGCTCGCACCCAACATCTGGTGGTTGTTGCTCGGCCGGGTGATATCGGGCATCGCGGCGGCCAGCGTCAGCACCGCCGGCGCCTACATCTCCGATGTCACGCCGCCTGAGAAGCGCGCGGCAAGTTTTGGACTCATCGGCGCCTCCTTTGGTATTGGCTTCATTCTGGGACCGGCGATTGGCGGCATACTCGGTGCCATTTCGCCGCGGCTGCCGTTCTGGGCCGCAGCATTCATGGCGCTGGCCAATGTGTGCTGGGGACTGTTCGTACTGCCGGAATCCTTACCCAAGGACAAGCGCGTACCTTTCTCGTGGAAGAATGCCAATCCGTTGGGCGCGCTCCGCTTGTTGGGTTCACATCCCATGCTGGCCGGTCTGGCGCGTAGCTATTTTCTCATCAATTTGGCGCACGTTGTGCTGCCGAGCACAGCGGTTTTGTACATGTACTACCGCTACGACTGGAATACGCGTTCGGTGGGTCTCATGCTGGGCGGGGTGGGCGTGGCGTCGCTCCTGGTGCAAGGCTTCTTGGTCAAACCGGCCGTGAAGCGGCTCAAGGAAAGACGCGCCATCGCAGTGGGTTTGACCTTCGGTGCCGCGGGCTTCGCCATCTACGGTCTTGCACCCACAGGACCCTTGTTCTGGATCGGCGTGCCCGTGATGGCGCTGTGGGGCATTGCTACGCCATCGCTGCAAGCCCTCATGACCCGCTTGGTCGACCCCACCGAGCAGGGACGCTTGCAAGGCGCGTTGGCCAGTCTCACGGGATTCGCGAGCCTCATAGGCCCCACATTATTCACACAAATCTTTGCCGCCTCGGTGAGCACGCATTCGAATTTGAAATTGACGCCGGGAGCGGCCTTCCTGACCGCCGCATTTATCGTCTTGGTGGCGATGGTGCTGGCATGGCGAACGACACAACCGCAAACCGTGGAACCGACGCCGAGCGCCGCCTCTCCCTAATCGCCGACGGCGGCATCATGTTCGAGGTGAGTTGGCCACTCACACGCCGAGCGCAAATGCAGGCGGAACGGAGCGGACGATGAGCGTTTTTCGCCGGATTTGTTGCATACTGGATCAGACGGATCGGTGCGTAATTACGCGCAATCAAAAAAGGGGCACAACATGGCCACACCTGCGGACTTCTCAAAGAGCTTTGGAAAACTTTTAGACGCGATTCCCAAGGAATCCACTCTGGCGCAATGGCAGTATCTTTATCGTGAAGTCATTTTTTCCATGGGGATGCGGATTCTCAATCAATTCTCGCAAGACGTGCTTGGACCGGATCCTTTCGCAGAAGGACATGGAGGCGGCATTCAACCTGGTGCGCCTTCCCCTCCGCCGCCACATCATGTAGCCGGAGCGCAACCCGGACCCGCGCACCCTCCTGCGATCGCCGCCGGCCGCGCACCTTGGTACCAACCGGCCGGCCATGGTCCGGGTTATCAACCCGCCGTAATACTCGCGCTCACCGCATTGGATCTTTCGCCGTGCTACGGGAAAGAACCTCCCTAGTGCCGCTGGGATCGACCTTCAGTTTTGCAATTAACTGATCGTTGGATTGGCTCACCCGAGTGATGAGCGCTTGAAAATCGCTCCTAGGGCGTAACGAAGCGAAGTATGGTTCGTGCGTTGCCCACCAGACGCGGCGCCAGCCGAGTTTGCTGGCTGTGTCGAGGTCTCGCATGGCGTCGTCGCCCTGGCCCTTGAGCGCATAGACTTTGGCGCGCAGCTCGTAGGTCGCATAGCGTTTGACGCCGGCGGCGATCATTCGATTGACCATTTCAAGAACAGTGGTCAACTCGCGTTGAGCGGACGCGTGATTTCCGAGTTCAAGTTCCGCAGAGGCTAGATCGACACGAAATGACGTAAAGGTATCCTCGCCTCTTGCATACCAGCTTTCGGGATAAGTCGGCGGATCGGGCCCACTCAAGGCCCGTCCGATGAGTAGTTTCGCGGCGGCCGCATCGCCCAATACCAATCGCGAGTAAGCGGCTTCCAACAACGCGGCAGAATGTGAGGATTGGTCAAGACGAACGGAGTCAACGTAGCTGCGAAGAGCATCAAGCCCGCTCTCGCAATAAACAACACGCACAAGCGCTGCGTTGGCGAGACCCTCATCCTTCGTGGCGCCGCGACCAAGTTCCACCGCCGCTCGAGCAGGCGCGCCCAGTCCGACGGACAAGAAAAGCTGCGCGCGGGTCCAATAAAAATTAAACTCGTCGCTAGGCTCGGCCTTCAGAGCCTCACTGTTCCAGCTTAACGCCTCGTCAATCCTACCGCGCGATTCGGCGAGCCAGGTCAGATTGTCGAGGGGCGCCGCGCTATTGGGTTGCAAGACGCGCGCGCGCTCACAAGCCTTCGCCGCTTCATCGTATTGCGCCAAATCGCCCAATGCGATGCACCGCTGCGCCTGCAAAATCGAATTCAACGGGTCCAATGCTGCCGCGCCATCGTAATTCTTGAGTGCTTCCCTGGGCTGGCCATCGAGGAGCCGAATGCGCCCAATCGAGGCGAATGCGCTCATATCGCTTGGATCCAAAGAAATGGCACGATGCAAATCGTCGAGAGCATCTTTTTCGCGAAATTGCGAGGCACGCAAAGCGCCCCGTACGGCGTATGCACCGGATAGGCGATTATCGATTCGCAGCGCAGATGCGATCAAGGGTTCCATCTGTGCGGCGACATCCGCGATGGGAAACCCTCGAAAGTACCCTTGATTCAGGAACGCTCTCGCAAGCCTGATGTAAGCAGGTGCAAACTTAGGATCCGCATTCAATGTCTGCCTATACAAATCGACTGCGCGATCGGTTGCTTGGGGAGCTGCCTGCTGATCGTAATAGCGCGCGAGCAAATACAGTTGATAGGCTTGAGGATCCGCGGTGCGCCGCGCAGCGAATTGCCGGTCAGATTCCGCCGTAAGGCGAACTTGCAAAATCTCCGCGACGGAACGGGCGATGTCCTCCTGCATTTGGATGGCATCCTCCATCGGTCTGTCGAAACTCTCGGACCACAGGTGAAACCCGTTGCGCGCGTCGATGAGCTGCACGGTAATGCGCATGTGATCGCCGGATCTGCGCATCGAACCTTCTAGAATATTGTTGGTATCGAGCGCCTTGCCGATCTCGCGCACGTCCTCGTCCTTGCCGCGAAATGCGAATGCAGAGGTGCGCGCGACCACGCGCAATGTCGGAATCTGCGATAGCCAGTTCGACAACTCCTCCGTGAGCCCGTCACAGAACGGCTGCCCTTTCTTGTCCGCAGTCATATCGGTGAATGGCAGCACCACGATTGATGCAATGGCTTTGGCGGATCGGCTGGAATTGATCGACCACTTCCAAATCAGAAAACCGCCCAGCAGGATCACGGCGAGCGCAGCGGCTGCCACAATGATCGGGACGAACGAGCGCTTGCTTGCGGTCGGCGCCAGCGGGGGCGGTGAAGTGACCGAATCGGCGGGGATCTTGGGTTGGGTGGCGTCGGCTCTGCGCACGGGCGCAATGAGCCGGTAGCCCTTGCGGGGCACCGTGGTGATATATGTGGGCTCTGGGTCCACATCGCCCAGCAACTTGCGCAGCTGAGACACGGCTTGATAGACCGACGCGGATCCCACCACCACGCCCGACCATACCTCATTCAGCAGCTGTTCGACGCTGACGGTATTGCCGGCGGAGTTCGCGAGGCACATGAGGAGCTGCATGGTGCGAGGCTCGAGTTTTTGAGTTTCACCGGGCCGAGAAATGGTGTCGAGCGCGGGGTTGACGGTCCACTCGCCAATTTGCACCACATTCCCGAAACTTCCGGTCGGCATCGCCGCTCCTCCCTCGGTTCAGTATAAGGCTTAGCCCCGAGGAGAGGATCGGCGGCCAACGCCACGACCGACAAAGACCGCGCAGGTGCTAGCGACCGATCTCCTGGCCGTGAGAAGGGGTATTCGCCTGTTCGGCCGCATGCGCCGGCAGCTGTTTGGCGATGGCGAAAGTCAGGAAAGCGATGCACAGCCCGAGCAGCGCGAGCTTGCCGTAGCCCGAGTCGCGCACGGTGGGATCCAGAATTCGAATCGAGGTGTTCATGTGATTGCCTCAACGGGTTCGGAAACCGGCGCAGTCGATGGCAAGACTTAAGCCACCGACGGCGCCGGATAGGCTCATTTGCTGGCGAGGCGGACTTGGCCGCCATAACGCAAGTCGGTCAGCGCGGCCAAGTCGACCTGGTGGATTGCCCCGTCGATGGCCTTGTTGACACAGTTGCGCTCAGCCGTCATCTGGCGCACATCGCCCTCGATGGCGATCGGGCACACCTGGTATGCCGCCGCTTGAATGCGCCGGTACAGGACTTTCACTCCGGCGGGATTCGAGAGATTGAGATCGCCGTATTGGACGGTTTTGGTCGGCAATCCGGCATCATCAGCCCTTGCCGGTACGGTGAGCGCGCAGACAGAGCCTGCAACAAAGTAAGCGCAGCAAATCACTTTCAAAGTCGTTCGGTTGGTCGTATTCATGTGCATTCCTCAGTTAGTGCGGTTTGTGAGACTCCGCCGCCGGTTGCACCGGTGGCTTGAGACACGGTGTACGGCGATGCACGGCCCGAAGTCCTAAGGCGTCGCTGAGGAATACATCAAGCTTTTCTCAAGCATCGAAAACCGGTGGTTTAGGGGGGGTCCCAAGCAACTTTTGGGCCGCCATGTCACCTTTTGGAGCGCGTTTTCGATCTAGTTACTGTGAGGTTGTAAATCCAGGCAAGGAGATCCCAATGCGTTCTCATGTGCAGCTGATAATCGGTGTCGTGGTGCTTGCAGCCGCGGGGCTGCTGCTGGCGGTCGCATTTCATGGGTCGGCGGGCACCCTCGCCGACCCGGCGTCGGCCGTTCGGGGGTCTCTTGGCACTCCCCTGAAGGAGTTAAGCCTCGAGAACAGCACCGGCGCACTCACGCTCATTCTCAATGGCGCGTTCGTGCTCTTCGCCGCCGTCTGGGCCCTGCTTCTCACGCGCTCACATCGCACTCGAACGCGACGGTCGGCGCGCACAAGCCTGCGGCCAAGCCCGGAACGAGGCTAGTGACCCGCACCCGCATACATCTCGACAGCCAATCAACGCGCATGGTCCAATCTCCCCAAAATGGGGGAAAACCATGGCGATTGAACTCAAAATATTGGGATGGTCGGTACTGCTCGGTCTCGCCTACGTATTCATTGCCGCCGGTTTGGGGACTCAGCAGCGCGGTTTGAAGTGGAATACCGGGAATCGCGACGGCGACGCGAAGCCGCTGACGGGTGCTGCCGCCCGAGCCGGCCGTGCCTCCCGGAATTTCCTCGAGACGTTCGGCTTTTTTGCAGCCGCAGTGCTCGCCGTCGTGCTCGCGAAACAAAATACCGCACAAACTGCCCTCGGCGCCGAACTCTACTTTTGGGCTCGGGTCATCTATCTGCCGGTGTATATCGCAGGGGTCCCCTACCTTCGCACCCTGATCTGGTCGATCTCGGTGGTCGGTCTATTTATGGTGGTCGGCGGGTTATTCTGAGGATGGGCGGCCGCGCCCGTCAGCCGTAAGACGAGATTTCGATGAGATTGCCGTCAGGATCACGGCAGTACACTGACATCAAGGCGCCCTTCGCGCCCTGTTTCACCACCGGCCCGAGTTCGATGGCGATGCCGCAGGCCCGCAGATGTTCGATTACCTGTTGCGGCGCGGATTCGGTCAGAAAACACAGATCCTGGGTTCCGGCTGCCGGATACCGGCCTGTAAGCCATTCGTTAGGATCGGTATCTACGGGTCGCAAATTGATTTTCTGCGACCCGAATTTGAGCGCCGCGCGTGGACTTTTGCCTGCGCCGGGATCGAAGTCTTCGCGCAGCATGCCGAGCGCGCGCTGATACCAGGCTGCGGAAGCGGACACATCGTCCACATTGATCACCAAGTGATCGAGGGCGGTTACAGTCAGCGGCATGTGGACTCCAAATTCAGCGACTGCAGGATACGGTAAAACGCAATGCGATGGCGATTGCGAGACTCGCTCCTAAGCAGGCCGCGCCGAACCATAGCGCACCTTGCGTGTGTTGCGAATTGATGACCAAACCCGCGAGGGTGGGACCCAAGCTTGAGCCCAAGAGGCTCACCCCGCTGATCAACACCGCCGAGCGCCTCGTCGCATCGGCCTCGATGAGCATGGGCACCAGGAATGGCAGGATGAACAGCCAGATGAAACCGAACACCGCCGCGTCTGCCAAGAACAGAGCCGCGGAAGGCCGCACGCCCAAAAGCGCGATCATGGCGAAGTCCACGACGGCGCACACTAGAAACACGGGAAACCACTTCAAGCGGGGGGCGAACAAGGTCGCGGCGATCCCGCCGAGCACTTGGAATGCCAACGAGACCGATATCGCCGCATCGGAAATCTTCGTCGACAAGCCTGCCTCGCGGGCGATCGGCTCGTAATAAACCCAAATACTGATGATGCACATCATCAGCAAGAGATTGACGGCAAGCGCTGCAAGCCCGCGCGGCGGTGGCACCACTGGGGAGCCATGCGCGTTTGCCGAACCCTCGCGGCTCGAAAGATCCGCGAAGCTCGCCGGCAACGCGAGCGAGACCATCGCACAAACGACGCCCGCGACTGCCAGCAAACTAAAATCGCCGCGGGTCGCGTGCGCAGGCGCGATCCACGTGGCCATGACCGCTGCAAATATGAATTGCGCGAGTGTTTGGACAGTCAAATAGATGCCCGCCCAGCGCTCGGGCGAAGCCGAACGAGCGATCATGCTGGCCGCAAGCCAAATCAGCAGGCCGCCTGCGGCGCCCGTTAACATACGCAATGCGGTCACGGCCTCGCCCATGACGGCGGGTGTTGCAAAGTTGCCCAACGCCAGCACCGCACTGGCCG
>Ga0210387_10001803_pt1 | contig 16264 bp, 17 predicted proteins | sample IncBWC7OmetaG_FD_160108 | JGI IMG/M metagenome (GOLD analysis project Ga0210387, IMG submission 160108) | Forest soil microbial communities from Barre Woods Harvard Forest LTER site, Petersham, Massachusetts, United States - Inc-BW-C-7-O ...
GGCGTTGCGGCGCCGGCATATACTTCCGGTACCTGCACAAAGATTCGTAGCTTGTGCGTATCGGCAATGTGAAAGAGCTCGAAACCGGTGCTTTGGCCCGCATTGATCAGGGCGCCAACGTCCGTATTGCGAACGGTAATGATTCCGGGGAAAGGCGCGACGACACGCTTGAACGACTCGAGTTCGCGCAAACGCGCCAGATTGGCGGCCGCAGAGTCGGCGGCCGCTTTCTTGGCTGCAGCATCACCGGCTTTTTCATCGGCATCTTGTTTGGAGACCGACTCCGTCGACAGCAGGCCAATCCATCGAAGATTGGTGGTATTGGATAAGGATTCATTGGCGCGCGCGGTAGCCAGATCCGCTTGAGCCTGGCTAAACTGCTGATCGACCTCCGGGGTCTCTATTTCGCCCAGGAGCTGGCCCTTGACGACCTGCGTTCCGATGTCGGTGTACCAGGCCTTTAAATAGCCGCTGGTGCGCGCATAGATAGGAGACTCGATGAATGCTTGCACCGTGCCGGGAAGCACCAGATCTTCGCCTTGCGCGGTGGCCTTCGGCGCGACGACGAAAACCGCGGGCACCGCCGACGCGGCGCTCTGCCGGCTCAGCTTGGAGTGACTCAGTGCCCGGCTCAGTTCGCCCCATACGGCGAGCAACAATGCGATGCTCAACATTAGCAATGAATAGCGTCGAATGCGGCGCGTCCTGTCGCCCGTGGGGCTCGTCGGCTCAGGCATGAGCGTGCGCCTCGAAGCGGATGGCATCGGCTCTTCGCCCGTGAATCATCGAGAAAACGCTGGGTACGAAAAACAGCGTCGCGACGGTCGCAAACATCAGACCGCCAATGACCGCTCGCCCCAAGGGAGCGTTCTGCTCACCGCCATCCCCCAATCCCAACGCCATCGGAATCATGCCGATGATCATGGCCAGCGCCGTCATGAGAACGGGGCGCAATCGAGTAAATCCCGCCTCCAGCGCCGCCTGGAACGCAGAGTCCCCGGCATTCATTCTTTCGCGCGCGAAACTGATCACCAGCACGCTGTTGGCGGTGGCTACACCCATGCACATGATTGCGCCGGTGAGTGCCGGAACGCTGACGGTCGTGTGGGTGAGAAACAGCATCCAGACAATTCCGGCCAAGGCCGCGGGCAGGGCGGTAATAATGATGAGAGGATCAAGCAGCGACTGAAAGTTGACGACTATGAGCATGTAGACAAGCACGATGGCGCCGATCAGGCCAATCAACAGGCCGTTGAAGGAAGCCTTCATGGTCTGCACCTGTCCGCGCACCGCGACGGACGAGCCGCGCGGCAGGCCCTGCTTGGCTGCCGCGACGATCTTGTCAATCTGCGCCGCGACGTATCCCAAATCGGCGCCCTGCACGGACCCGAATATGTCGATGGCCGGAGTCGCGTTATAGTGAGTGACGACGGCTGGGGCGACAGTTCGATGAATGCTCGCAATATTGGAGAGAATCTGTGAGGTGCCGCCGATCCCGCCGCTTAAGGGCGTATTGCCCAAGTCGTTCAGATTTTGCAGTTGATATTGCGGCGTCTGACTGGCGACTTGATACTGGGTGCCGTTATTTGGATCGATCCAGAACGACGGTGCAGTTTGAAAACTTCCTGAGAGCGAAACCAAAATATTGTTTGCCACGGATTGCTCGGTCAGTCCCACCAGCTGCGCTTTGGTGCGGTCCACGTCGACGTTAAACTGCGGATAATCGCCGGACTGTTGAATGTGCAAGTCCACCGCGCCGCCCACGCTGCGCAGCTTCGCCAACAAATTGTTGGCGAACAGGCGGTTGGCCGGCACGTTAAACCCGACTATTTGTACATCGATGGGCGAGGGCAGACCGAAGTTGAGGATCTGTCCGATCATGTCCGCGGGCAAAAATGCAAACGTTGTGGATGGGTAGTCATCGGCCAGCTTTTTACGCAGCAGAGACACGAAATCGGCAGTGGGCCGGTGCCTCGCGGTGAGATTTACGTATATGTCCGCATCGCCGGGACCCACGGGCGCGGATGTGCTGTAGGCTAGGTTGATCCCGCTATAGGGAAGCCCCAAGTTGTCAACAATGTTGGCGAGCTGCGTTTTTGGAATGACGCTGCGGATCGTAGTTTCGATCGCATCGCATAAAGCGGCCGTCTCCTCGATGCGCGTGCCGGTTCGCGCACGCACATGCAGTTTGATTTGCCCCCCGTCCACGGAGGGAAAAAAGTCCTGGCCGAGTCCCGGCAATGGTCCTAAGGGGAATGCCAATAGACCGCTCGCCGCCATACACCCCAGGAAGATCGCTGCGAATCGCGGCCCGCTATGCAATGCGGCGCTCAATAGTGTCCGATAGCGCTCTCGCAGCCGCGTAAAGCGACGTTCAAAGCCTGCTTGAAAGCGCACCAAGAAATTGCGCGCATCGGCGATTTGGTCAGTCCGGTGTCTTTTCAACCAGAATTTGGCGAGGGTTGGTACCAAGGTGCGCGACAGCAGGTAGGAGGCCAGCATTGCGAAGACCACGGCCTCGGCCAAGGGAATAAACAGAAACTTGGCGATGCCGGCCAACAGAAACATCGGCACGAATACGATACATATGGATAACGTGGAGACCAGGGCGGGGAGCGCGATCTGGTGGGCGCCGTCAAGGATGGCCGGTTCGACCTCCTTGCCTTGCTCGAGATGATAATTGATGTTTTCTATCGTGACGGTAGCATCATCGACCAGGATTCCCACTGCGAGCGCGAGTCCGCCGAGCGTCATGATGTTAATCGTCTCGCCCAACGCGGACAGACATGCGATCGAGGCGAGAATGGACAGCGGGATAGAAATGGTAATGATCAGCGTGCTGCGCCAACTGCCCAGAAATAACAATATAAGGAGGCCGGTCAGGGCGCCGGCGATCAAGGCTTCACGGATAACACCGGAGATCGCCGCGCGCACGAACACGGATTGATCGCTCAATGGTTCAATTTTCAGTTCCGGCGGCAGAATATTGCGGATCTGCGGCAGTTTGTCGTTGATGCTGTTGATGATGTCGATGGTCGAAGCTTTACCGGTTTTCAGCACGCTCATCAGGATCGCGCGCCGCCCTTCCAAGCGCACCATGCTGGTTTGCGGCGAATAACCATCACGCACGTGAGCGACGTCTCGAATATAGGTGACGGTACCATTGCGCGCCCGAATCGGCAGGTCGTTCAACTCCTCGATCTGTATTGGGCTGGCATTCAGCCGAATGAAGTACTCGAGAGGTCCGATCTTTTCCGTGCCGGCTGGTAGGATCAGGTTCTGCGCTCCGATGGCCGCGACCACGTCATTGCCTGACAGCCCATTGGCCCGAAGTGCCTGGGGGTCGAGATCCACTTGTACTTGACGTTGTTTTCCGCCGAAGGGGTAGGGAATCGAGGCACCCGCGACCGTCGCGAGCTGGGTACGCAGCAGGGTATTGGCGAGATCATAGATCTGCGCTTCGGGCAGAGAATCGCTCGATAAGGCCAGTTGCAAAATCGGCACGCTGGAAGCGCTGTAGTTAAGGACAAACGGCGGGGTCGTGCCCGGGGGCGCATTAGCCAGTTGCGATTGCGACACGGCGGTGATTTGCGCCATCGACAGGTCCTGGTCGGCATCCGGCTGAAAGAAATATTTCACGACGGCCGTGCCGGTCACAGACTGTGACTCGGTGTGCTCGACATCGTTGACGGTGGTTTGTGCGATGCGTTCGGAGAGGAGCACAATGCGATTGGCGATTTCTTCCGGCAGAATGCCGTTATAGCGCCAAATGACGGCGGCGATTGGGATCTTGATGTTGGGAAAGATGTCGGTCGCCGTATTGAGAATGGCGTAACCACCCATCAAGACAATGAGTACCGCCAACATTAGAAAAGTGTAGGGTCGTTGAAGAGCGACTCTAACGATCCACATAATCGGCTCTGATTGATTTGCGACAACGCATCCGCGTCACGCGTGGACGAGAGGACCAGGCTTTTTAAGATACCGATTCTTCAGCGCGTCGATCGCCCAGTAAGTCAGTGCTCCCAAGGTGCCGGTAGGATTCCAAGACGCGTTCTGTGGATAATTGGACGTGCCGATCACGAATACATTCGAGACATCCCAGGATTGCAAGTAGCGATTAACGACACTGGTACTCGGATCGTTCCCCATGACGGTACCACCGGTGTTGTGTGTCGTCTGGTACTGCGTAGTGGTATAGGGACCCTTGCGGGGGGAACCCACCACCTGCTTGGCGCCCATGGCCTTGCCGATCTCGACCGCCTTGGCGGTGACATAGGCCGCCATCCGCAGATCGTTCGGCGGAAAATCAAAGGTCATACGCAGAAGCGGCTGACCCCAGGCGTCACGATAGAGGGGATCGAGATCCAGATAGTTTTGCGGTTGGGAAATGGAACTGCCATGCACACTGAGCATGACTGTGTGGTTGTAGTGCTTGGCCACAGCCTGCTTCCAACCTCGGCCCCAGGGCGCTGTTCCCGGCGGCACCGGGTGGTATTGGATGGGCCGGCCATTGGTGTTCACGGCGCCGATATACGCTCCGCCAATGAACCCTAAACCCGAGTGATCGAAATTGTCGCCTGCAAAATCATTGATAAGGGTTCCCGAGGCGCCCGAGGCCATGAACGGATTGATGTTTACTTCATCGCCGAAGAAAGCGGCGACGCTGCTCACCGTCTGGTAAGCGTAGTTGCGGCCGACGACCCCCTGGCCGCTACGAATATCGTAGGGCTTGCCGATCTTCGACAGCAGCAACATGCGGACGTTGTTCAAGGAAAAAGAAGATGTGATCACCAAGGAGGCCGGCTGTTCGAACTCGCGGCCCGCGGCGTCGATATACGTCACGCCAGTGGCTTTGTTCCGGGTGCGATCAAGATTGATTCTTTGTACCTGGCATCCGGTGCGCAGCTCGAAATTCGGATTTGCGAGGAGCACCGGCAGAATGATGGTCTGGGGAACCGCCTTGGCGTAGTGCTCGCAGGCATAGCGCTCGCAAAAGCCGCAGAACACACAGGCGTTCATCTTCACGCCCTCCGGATTGGTGTACGGCTCGCTTAAATTCGACGAAGGCTGCGGGTAGGGGTGGTAGCCTAGTCCTGACGCCGCCTTGCGAAACAACGCGCCTTGAAAGTGCTCCTTCATCGGCGGGGTTGGATATTCTCGCGAGCGGGGCGATTCAAACGGATCGCCGCCGGCGCGAATTTCGCCCTTGATGTTCCCGGCCTTGCCGCTGGTGCCAAGCAAATATTCGAAGCGATCGAAGTGCGGTTCGAGATCTCTAAAGGTCACACCCCAATCTTGAATTGTCACGTCCCGATCGAGCACGCCCTTGCCGTAGCGTTCGGCTGTTCGGGTGGCCAGTTCAAAATCGTTCGCTTGATAGCGGTAGGTTTGACCGTTCCAATGCACCATCGATCCGCCGAGGCCGGTGCCCGGAAGAAATGATTCCCAGCGTCTGATGGGCAACGCAGTTTGCGCACTCGAGTTTCGAAACGTCACTGGCTCGCGCGTGTTATCTTGCATTAGCGCCTTGCGCACATCGAAACGCAACTCATCGTGAATCGCCGGGCCTTGAAAATCTGGTACCGTGAAGCGTGCTTGCCCACGCTCCAAACCCACGACCTTTAAGCCCGCGGCGGCCAATTCCTGGGCGACAAGACTGCCTACCATGCCGACACCGATCACCACTACATCTGCTTCTTTCAATCGCTGTGACACGGATGCTGGCCTTTACAAATGGGCTGGAATGTTTGGATCGGTGTGCAGGAGCCCGCGGCCGTCTTCGCCCAGACTCATCGGTTCGCGTATGAACTTCTCGCCGTGCCGGTCGATGGCCTCGTAATAGTCGGCATAGGCACCTGGGAACCCGATCATGCGCCAGGACACCATATCGCGATTGCCGCCGTACACCGGGTCGCTGAAGAACCCCTCGACGGTCATTTTCAAAAGCTGCTCGAAGAAAACCGCGGAAGGCACACCGTTCAAATCTTCACCGCCAAGTTCGAGTTTCCTTAGATAGGCATCTTGTGCATCGGGACCCAGCGCGCTGAACTGTGTACCGCGCGACAGAAAATCCTGATTGATGGCGTGCAATGCCGTGCGGAAGAGCTCGGCGGGCGTGAAGGGCAATTGGTAACCCTGCGAAGGGGTTCCCTCCGTCCAAGGCCCGCTGCGGTATAGACGCTCGCCGGCACCCCACGCACCCCCCAATTGCTTGTCGAAGTAATTGCTGACACCCGCACCGAGCGCGCCGGGTCCTAACTCATCGGCCGGTATCAGACGTTCGCAGGCTGCCTCGATGAACTGGGCTTCGGCGGGGTTCAAGAATAGGTACACGGGTGGTGAACCGCCGACCGGCGCGGGCGCGCTGCTTTGCGCAGTTGCCTGCGCTGCCGCGCTGGGCGCGGATATCAGCAAGGCAGAAGCCGGCGCTGCAGTTGCTGCGCTCAAGCTGCTAACAAATCTGCGTCTTGTCATCCCATGAGGCATTGGCATCTCCGATGAACCGATTCAATCCCGGCCACTTCGCGATCCAGATGCTCTGCAAGGTATCGAGCGAAGTGTCGTCAGGCTTGATCGTTAGCGCTGTTGTTTGAACAGACCTCCGTCAAACCGCGTCGAGGACGTGGGGAGCGGAAAGCCAGGCGCTCACGCGCTGGACCGCGTGTGCCGATCTCAAGCTACTCCAGCCGCAGCCGCGCACGCAAAAGGCGCGTTGCGCAAATGAGGGTGGGTTCCAGCGAAGAGATCTCAGCACGTGCTTGGGTACGCCGGCCCGCAAGACCATGGGTACTTCGCATTCCTCGCCGGCCGCAGAGGCCGTGGCGACCAACTGCGTTAACTTGAGTGTGAGCCCGGGCCAGTGTTTCGATATATGTGCGGCAAATGCGCCTGCATATCCCATCATGATTCCCGAGGCGACCACGGCGCCCTGATTTTTTAGGCGCCGGGCGATCCAGGCTGTTGGGCGATGCGCAAAACCGTCCACGACCAAACCGGGGCCGACCCCGGCGCGCGCGCAGACCAGATAGTCCTCATCGATTCCTTCGTTCATATCCAGCATTCCTAGGGTGGCGACTCCCTCACTCACTCTCGGCAACATGGCCAAGACATGCTCCAGAGCCAATCTCAAGACGTCTTCGCGAGCGACATAGCATCGAGCCGGAAGTATGGTCACGACGCTCGAAGGCGATGCTGCCGTGATTGACAGCAACGCCGCGGCGCCGGTCAACAGCGATGCAGCGCGGTTGTCGCCCACGAACCGGTTCTGCGGGCGTACGCACCACAAGGCAGATTCCCATTGGTCACGGTACTCATCGAGCGCGGTGACCATCACTTGGGGCGTCGGTGCGATTCTCGATGCGCGACTCAAGGCCCGCTGCAGCAGCGTCGAGGATCCGCCAAGACGCGAGTACTGTGCCGGCGCCGGCGACTCCTCGGCATTCATGATGGGCGCCCATTCGGGACCGTGATCGTCAGCGACCACAATGCACCAATGCGTCTTTGGCAGACCAGGCGATGTCATGATAGTTCTTGGCGCTCCGCGGCGCGGTGCAAAGCGGAAGGGCCGATGGCGCCGGTTATTTCTCAATGACAATGGAGTTCACTACCTTAAGAACGCCCGGTGTCTGAAGGGCGACCGACTCGACAGTACGAACGCAAGAGCGGTCGAGTAAAACAGCTTGTGCAAGTACATCGTGTATTCCTTAAATGTTGCGGCTTTGTCGCCTGTCGTCGTTGTGCCCGTCGTGCGCGCTAAAATGGGTAGTACCTCATGCTTGTCCGGCAAGCAGATGCAAGCCGAGATTGTCCCAATCGACGAGCATTGCAGGGAGAGCAGCCTAAGAATTCGCGCGAGTCATCTCTTGCAGGAAACCATCGTCGCTTGACGCGGCCGATCGCTTCCTAGCCGGTTTTAAATCGAACTGCGCTGCGAGCGCGAAGCTTGCAGCACTAGCAGCGCACGCTCAGTGAGCGTCGCCGCGCGCTGCATCTGGTCGGATGTCGGTGAGGCGTCCGCGGGCTTAGGCCATATGACGAAACATCCTAGGCAGACATCGACGGTCATCGGAAGGGAGATCGCCAAGCACGCGATTCGCCGTTTCGAATCTAAATAGAGCGTGAGCGCAACAAAAATCAGCGTTTTTGTTCACGCGCGTGGGAAGGATTACGCGCAGAGTCATGTTCGCACACACGGACTTGGAGATTCGCATGGCGAAGGTCCTGATCCTTTATTATTCCTCTTACGGCCATATGGAGATCATGGCGGGTGCGGTCGCAGAAGGGGCACGCACCGCCGGCGCAACGGTCGAGATCAAGCGGGTGCCGGAGACGACACCGGCGGATATCGCCAAGGCGGCGCATTTCAAGCTCGATCAACCCGCTCCCGTCGCTGTGATCGAAGATCTCGCTGCTTACGATGCCATCATCGTGGGCGCGCCGACACGCTTTGGACGAATGTGCTCGCAGATGGCGAGCTTTCTCGACCAGGCCGGTGGCTTGTGGATGCGAGGTGCGCTCGTCGGAAAGGTGGGCGGCGCGTTTACATCCACTGCGACTCAACATGGAGGCCAAGAGGTCACTCTATTTTCCATCATCACCAATTTGCTTCACTTTGGGATGACCATTGTGGGGTTGCCGTACAGTCACCAGGGCCAAATGACACTGGATGAGATCGTGGGTGGCAGTCCTTATGGGGCCAGCACCATTGCGGGCACCCTGGGTCAGCGGTTGCCGAGTGCACTCGATTTAGCGGGTGCCAAGCACCAAGGGATGTTGATTGGGCAAGCCGCGCAAAAGCTGTCGCCTGAAGGCAAGGACGCGGCATGCGACGCAAGGGCCGGCGGATGAGGAAAATCGCCGCCGCGTCGTTGGCAATTGTTGCGGCGTACGCGCTGCAAATGAGGGCCACCGCGGTACCCGCCGTAAAACAGGGGCCGGCCAATTCTTGGGTGTGTCAGCGATGTCACGGAGCAGAAGGCGAGGGCAATACCCAAGCGATGATACCGCGGCTCGCCGGCCAAACGCCGGACTACCTAGAAAAGCAGCTGCGCGACTACCAAAGTGGCGCGCGCGACAACCCGGTCATGCAAACTTTCGCCAAACCTTTGAACGATGCGGATCGCGCTCAACTGGCCACCTATTTTTCGGCATTGAAAGCACCTAATCACCGTTCGCAGGCCATTGCCAGCGAGGCGCAACGGGCGCGGGGCCATCAACTCGCTCATCAAGGGGCGGAGGCCATCCGCGTGCAGGCCTGCGATAATTGTCACGGTCCAGATGGGCGTGGTGTTGAATTCTCCGCACCGACCCTGGCGGGTCAATCCGAAGCCTACCTGGTCTCGCAGCTCATGGCTTGGCAACAAGGTACTCGCAAGAACGACGATGCGAAGGTTATGGCCTTGATTGCGAAGCTACTAAGCGACTCGGACATCGCTGCGCTCGCAGTGTATTTCTCAAGTCTCGGGAATTCTTCGTGACCGCCGCGCATTTCATCAATTCCCTTTCCTTGCAGGTGACATCATGCGCAAAGTGATTCAAGCGTCTTTGGTTACGATTATCGCCTTATCGCTCAATGCCGTTGCGGATGAACCCAAGCCGCAGCCGCAACGGGCAATTCTCGAGCGCCATGATCAAAGCGGTATCGCGGATAAGGAGATTGTCATCGGTACCGCCGTCATACCTTCGGGTGCGGCCATTGGCTATCACACCCATCCGGGAGATGAGAGCGGATTCGTGCTCAAAGGCACTTTGACGCTGAAAACCAGGGGTCAGCCAGATCGAGTGTTGCACGCTGGAGATAGTTTTTTCAATGTCCGCGGCGCGGTTCATAGCGTGGCAGCGGATGCTGCGGGAGAGGGTGGAACCGCGGTCTCCACGTGGATTGTCGACAAGAGCGCACCGTTGGCGACTCCAGTTCCGTAAGACCCTCTCGTATTGCGCAACGGGCCAGATATCGATGAAGGGAATCTTCGCCGTGTTGTGGGTGGTTGGCGCGACCTGTGCGGCTTCCGCCGCCGATGCTCTTCCCGGCGGTGTCACGCAGGAACCGCGGAGCTGTTGCGCGCAGGAACCGCGGTTAGGGCTGCGCGGCGACAAGGCGAAGCGCTATACCATCGATTCCGCCCGAACCGTCGTGACTTTCGAGGTGCGCAGTTTTGGCATCTTCAAGCAACGCGGCCGGTTCGGTATGTCATCTGGGAGTGTATCGTTGGATCCAGAGGCTGGTGAAGGGACGTTCGATGTGGTCATCGACGCACGTAGCATTCAGGCTGGCAGTGAAGCGAGGCTGCGAATTATGCGCGGCGCAGACTTTTTGAACGTCGAGAAATTCCCAAAGATTGCCTACAGGTCAGAGCAAGTGATATTTAACGATGGCGAACCAACCCGCGTTGAAGGTGAACTTACCCTGCTTGGCATCACCCGTCCGGTGCCACTGAGTGTTAGTGGCTTCCGCTGCACACCACCGACCGCTCCAGATCTACGGCAGTGCGCGATGGATGCCACCGCGACTTTCAAGCGATCTGAATTTGGAATGACAGGCTCCATGCGGCTCGCAGGGGACAGAATTAGGCTCGCCATCCATGCGGAGGCGACCGCAACCGGGAGCGAGCGGACGGACATCCCTCTGAGTTCCGGGAATGATTGTCGCCGGTGCACATGGTGGCAAGCTCTCGGTTTGCCATACCACGCCGGTCAAACGGTCGGTGTAGCACCACCGTCGATGCGGAAAGTTGTTCCGGTCATGAAGTCGCTCATCGGGCTGGCGATAATGCACACCGCGTAAGCGATGTCCCTCGGTTGCCCCAGTCGAGCTACCGATTGCTGGGTGATGTGCTTCAGAGCGAACGCCTCACCCACTTTCGGATCGTCGCTGCCTTGTTGCTTCGCCAAGGCCATAAGCCATGGCACGGTAAGGGGAGTTACGATAAGACCGGGCATTATCCCGTTGGAGGTGACACCCGTTCCAGCAAGGGCCTTCGAGAGACTGAGTGTCAGATTGTTCAGTGCCGCCTTTGCCGCACCGTAAGGGCCAAATTGCGCATAGGCTGAAATGGCATTCCGCGATGATATTTGGATGATTCGGCCCCAGCCGCGTTCGCACATGGACGGCGCTAGGCCAAGTGCCAAGCGCACCGCGGGTAGCATATTGGTGCTGTAGCTAGAAGACCACTCCTCGACTGTCGTCTTAAGCCAGGTAGCTGCGTCCTGGGTGTCGGATCCGCCAACGTTGTTTACTAGAATATCGACTCCTTGGAATGCGTCGCGCGCCGCCTTGATGACCGCTTCGCTGCCTGCCGTAGTCGTCAGGTCGCCCAATGCTATGGCTGCTTGTCCTCCCAGGGAAACAATGTCGTTGACCACGCGCTGCGCGCGGTCTAGGTTCCTGCCGTGCACCACGACCTTCGCCCCTTCGAGAGCTAACATTTTGGCAATCTCGGCGCCAATCCCTGATGTGCTCCCCGTGACCAACGCTCGCTTAGCAGCTAATTGCAGATCCATATTGGTGGTGTCGGTTAATGGCCCGCGCGAATCCTAGATCTTAGTCATTGTGGCGTGATTCAGTCGCATCGACGACGATGCTTTTTAACGTGCTCGCCATCGCCGCCACGGTGTTAGCTACCTTTGCGTCCAATCCATGACGTTCAGCAATCCAGTGAGGATCATTGTAGGCCACGTAGACATGGCCCGATGCGTCCTCGTACACGAGCGCCCTCAATGGCAGGTCGATTCCGACCGCCTGATGTGCTTGCATCAGCAGGGTGCCGGCCTTGGCATTGCCGAAAATCAGCAACTCGGTGGCCCCGAGCGCGAGCTGCACGGCTCCCGCCGCCGCGCCGTGATCGATACGTGCATACACGGTCATCCCAGCCGCGCTAATGGCAGATTCTAGTCGAGCCAATGTTTCGCGCGGTCCGAATTCACTAGGGACGGTCATTAAACCCATCGTCGCCATGCCTGAACCTCCGTCGGCAGAAAACCACCTGAAGATTGACAAATCAAAACCTTCCCCGCTTGATCGATCATGGCGAAGCTTGGATGAAGGAGGCTTCGCAAACCTCACGCCTATATCGTGAAAATCGTCACGGCTGCAATACAAGGCGAATGAAGAGGGCCGCCAGGGGCGTGGGATCGTCGAGCGCTCAACTTGCCGCAGTGGCAAGCACGATCTTTCCTTTCGGCTGGGGCAGTAAGTGCTCCAGCATCAAATGAGCCTTGCGAGCGTCGGTCAGAGGCAGGACAGCGCCCAGATGTGTTTTGAGCTTCCCGCTGTCGATAAGACCTGCGATGTCAGCCAGACGCTGACTGGTAACCTGAACCAGAAAAAACGCTGCCTCGATGCCGAGGCTGTGCGCAAGATCCTGATCAGGAGGTGAGACAGCGGAAATCAACTTGCCCCCTCGACGGAGGACCTGGAACGATCGCTTTTGTACTTCGCCGCCGACTAGATCAATGACAGCGTCCACATCCCGAACCTCCTTCTCGAAGTTCTGGGTCTCGAAGTCAATGATGGTGTTTGCGCCGAGCTCGCGCACCCGGGGCATGTCATCCGCGGCTGCGGTCGCGGTAATTTGTATGCCCGCTTGGTGTGCCAGCTGAACGGCATAGGCGCCAACGTTTCCGGCCGCTCCATGAATGAGCACTTTCTGGCCCGCCTTGAGTTGAGCTTGATCAAATAACGCCTGCCACGCAGTCACCGCTACGACAGGAACGGAAGCCGCTTCAATGTAAGTCAGCGAAGCTGGCTTCCTAGAGATCATCGCTGCGCAAGCCACGGCATACTCGGCATAACCTCCGAGAAACTGGGAATTCGTGACGCCATAAATCTGCTCTCCGACTTGCAGTGAGGCGACTCCCGACCCAACGGCGACGATCTCGCCCGAGAGATCCGAACCCAGAGTGAGCGGCAGCGGTTGCGGCAAGGCGCTTTTCCCGGCCCTGATCCAGCCGTCCCACGGGCCTACTCCGGCGGCCTCCACTTTGACAAGCACCTCGTGCTCCCCGGCAATCGGTCGAGCAATCTGCTCGAGCCGCATGACGCTAGGTGCCCCGAACTCATGCACGCGCCAAGCCATCATGGAGGAGTGGGCCGCTGCATCGTCGGCTTGATCGAGGGCGACGCCGGCCATCACACGCTCCTCATTTCGGGTCGGCGGTTGTCAGGGGACCGTCATTGGAATCGACGACAAAGACCGCCAAAAGGCTCGCAGGCTGCGTGTCACTCGCATTTTCGCTGATCCGGTGATACGAGCCTGGCACTTCATAGAAGCCCTCGCCAGTTCGATACACCTTAGCCGGCTCATCGCCAACTTGACTGCGAATGGCGCCCGACAAAACATACGCGTAAATAAACGCCGATCGCGCGTGGTGGTGGGCTGATGATTTAGCGCCGGGCGGATAGCTTACGACGACGGCAACCATGCTCTTGCCTTCGACATTCGGAATTAAGTGCTTGAACACAGGTTTCACCTGCTCCACATTTTGCGCACGCCCCGGAGAAACTCCCAGTGCGATTGCCGTCACCAAGAACCCCAAGAAGCTCGTTCGGATTACTCTAATCATTGTTTTACCCTCACGTCAAAAGGTCGGAACTGTTGCGAGGCCTTCACCTTCGTTAGCCTACGCTTGATCCGCCCCTGACGGAAATCATCGAAACACACTATTTCATCGGCGGTTGCCTTAAGGTAGATGTACGCGCATCCAACATTGTCCTGGGCCTAGTGACTCGAGGAGCAAAGCGTGTCAGCAACTGAAATTTGCGGCGTAAAAATCCCTGACAGCAAAATGGCTCGTGAGGTAACGCAACTCATTCGCGACACGGAGAGTGAGTTGCTGTTCGAACATTCCACACGGGTCTACTTTTGGGCCGCCCTCACAGGCTCGCGGAAGGATCTGGTGTTTGATCCGGAACTGCTCTACACCGGAGCGATGTTCCACGACATCGGTCTGACGGAAACCTACCGCGGTAGCCAGCTTCGCTTCGAAGTGGATGGCGCCAATGCGGCGCGCGACTTTCTGCGCGGCTATGGCATCTGCGAAAAAGAGCTCGAGACCGTTTGGACCGCAATCGCCCTCCATACGACACCGGGCATACCGGAACACATGCATCCGCAGATCGCTCTGGTCCAGGCAGGGGCCGGAATGGATGTTGTGGGGCGCGCTTATGATCAGTTTACGGATGACCAACGGCGGGCCGTGATTACCGCCTATCCACGCGGCAGCGACTTCAAGCACGAGATGATCGAGGCCTTTTATCAGGGGATGAAGCATCGGCCCGGCACCACGTATGGCACCTTCAACGATGATGTCCTTGCGTGCAAGGACCGAAGCTTTCAGCGCCTAAACCTCTGCAGCGCCATCTTTGGCTCACCTTGGGCGACCTGAAAGCAAATAGACCAGGACCTCTGACTCGCATTACCCGCGGCCCAACCTTACTGATTCGTATCTTTGAGAACCGCTCGATTAATCTCGCGTAACGCAAACACGCTATTTCAGGAGGATACGCTGATGCATAGACTGTATGGACATCGGCAGCCAAAGAGAACACACGTGGCGGTAGCAATGAATTGGGACAATGTCACACGAGCCTCTGCGGGGACAGACTATGAATACTGTTAAGTCCGTTGATCTGGACGATGCGAATCGTATGATCCGGGCAGGAATAATCCACGCCAAGACAATCGCCTCGCCAAGCACGATTACCGTCGTGGACGTAGGTGGAACGGTCGTGGCGCAAGCGCGGATGGACGGCGCGTCCCTGTCAAGCGTGGCGCTCGCATACAACAAGGCCTACACGAGCCTTTCGTGTCGGATGGCTACCAGCGCAATAACTCAAATTGCCCAGCCCGGCGGCGATTTCTACGGCATCGCCAATGGATTGGGCGGTCGCGCGATTATCTTTCCGGGCGGCATCCCCATTGAGATCGAGGGCCAGGTGGTAGGCGCTGTCGGTGCAAGTGGTGGCGATGGCGCGCAGGACGAGCAAGTGGCGCGTGCGGCCGCCGCAGGCCTTTCAAACACGTGATCCAATCCAGAGATTTGACATGACGACCGTACTCATCACCGGCGCAGGCAGCGGCCTAAACAACGGTGCCGCGTTCGAACTCGCCGAACGCGGTTACGAAGTTATCGCCTGCGTGCAGATCTATCCGCAGGTCCGCTCCCTCGAGTTGCAGGCGAAAAAGCGTGGCGTGAAGCTGCGTATCGAAAAGATCGACGTCACGAGTGAGGGTGATCGCCGACGCGCAATGTCGTGGGACATCGATGTGCTGGTGAACGGCGCCGGAATAATCGAGGGCGGCGCCATCGTCGATATCCCGGCCGAAAACATGCGGCGCCAATTCGAGGTCAATGTCATCGGGCCCGTGTTGCTCACCCAGGGCATTGCCCGCCGAATGATTGCTCGACGAGCCGGCAAAATCATTTTCATGTCGTCCGTCGTCGGCATCTTGTCGGGGCCCTTCGTCGGCATGTACGGCGCCTCGAAGCACGCGCTTGAGGCGATCGCAGACACCATGAGGATGGAACTTCAGGAGTTTGGGATCCAAGTCGCGGTCATCAACCCGGGTCCGTACCTGACTGGTTTTAACGATGCCGGATTTCTCGCGCCGGCTGATTGGCAGGACGATCCGTCCGCACGCACATTCGACTACGGCAAGCTCGCCTTCCCATTTGAACAATTCGAACCCTCGGTGGCGTTTGGCAGCATTGCGGACGTGGTCACGGGCAAAGCAGCGCTGTTTCGAAACGTGATCACGCCCGACCTCGCCGGGGGAGTGCGGGAGCAGTCGCTGAAGGTTTGGACTCGTAAGAGCGAGGATGGTCTCGGTACTCGGGATGAACTTGTGCAGAAGTCCTATGAGATGAAGCCGGAGACGCCTGTGGGATCAAAGTAGGCGCAGCCCTCGGCTATTGCCAATTCTAGTGTGAGTATCACGGTGATGCTCATCCACATAGAGAGCAAACCCCTGCGCAGAACTATCATGATCGCGTGTGTGCGGTCCCTGGCCTGACGCTTATCCACGATATTGTTGACGTGAAAATTGACGGTAGATTCGGTAACCAGCAGTTGATCGGCGATCTGCTTGTTGCGAAACCCACTCTGAATGAGCCGCAGTACTTGCATTTCACGGTCAGTAATATTTGCTTCGCCAATGTGTTCGGCAAGTCGCGTCGCCACATCCGCGGCTCCTTAGCGGCGACCGGCGTGGACCGAAGCCACCCAGAAACTCGTTTCTAGGCGTGCTCTTGAACATATATGCAA
>Ga0210387_10001808_pt1 | contig 16256 bp, 11 predicted proteins | sample IncBWC7OmetaG_FD_160108 | JGI IMG/M metagenome (GOLD analysis project Ga0210387, IMG submission 160108) | Forest soil microbial communities from Barre Woods Harvard Forest LTER site, Petersham, Massachusetts, United States - Inc-BW-C-7-O ...
CGACCTGCGATCGAACGGCCCTCGAGCACCGTGCGGGGGGTGATCCAGGACGGCCGCAAGGCTGCGCTCATTTCCTTCGACGTCACCGGCGACGGCTTTCGCGCTGTGCCACGAACACATCTGAGCCTGATTGCGGGTGGGCTCGCGCTGTCGCTGGAGAGCGACGTCGAGCAGGGCGCAACCATCATGGGCGCCTTTGCGCCCTCCTCGTTCGCGGGCCTCACGTCCTCAATGGTGGTGTGGCTGTTATCCGGCGGAACGCTGGCCCTGCACCATCCCTTCGACGCCGACGTGCTGGAGCAGCAGATCGATGAGCTCGGCTGCGACACACTGATCGCGCCGGCGCCGCTGGCGCTGCGGCTCGACGAGCGCGATCTCGCGACCCGGATGCCGAGCCTGCGCAACGTGATCGGCCTGTGGCGCGCGCCCGAGCAGGTGGCATCGAGCCCGCTATGGACGACACGGAACGCGTCGCTGACCGACGCCTATCTGTTCGGCGAAGCCGGTCTCTTTGGCGCCCGGCGTACCGCCGAGGACGGTTCACCCGCGCTGTTGAAGCCTGGGCCGCACGGTGCGCCGCGCGAGCTGCCGGGCTCCTCTATCGCCGGCGAGATCCTGCTGACGCCTAAAGGCACGCTCGGCCTGCGCGGCCCGATGGTCGCGATCTCGGCCTACGCGCCCCCGCCGCCGCCGAGCGACTCCCTGATCGCGCAGCCGCCCCGTGACTACGTCGATACTGAATATGCCGCCCGGCTCGACCGCGCGACAGGCACGATCGCGATCACGGCGCCGCCTTCGGGTGTCATGGCGGTCGGCGGTTATCGCTTCCTCGCCTCCGACCTGCAGGAATGGGGCCGCCGCCTCGGCCAGGGCGCGCTGCTCACCGCGCTGCCAGATCGCCTCAGCGGCCACCGCCTCGCAGGGCGCGCCCAGGATAACGCCCGCGCCCGAGAAGCGCTTTTAGAACTCGGCCTCAACCCCTTGATGGTAGAAGCGTTTCGGGATCGCTCCAGCGCTGCCTGACACATCAATGGCGATCTCGTTCATGGCACATTAATCGGGCCCGCCTTAAGTTCTTCAGCTCCGGCACATCACCCCAGTCCCGAGTTGAAGAATGTCCCAGCAAGGCCCGCTCCTTCTTGTCTCTAATCACGGGCGGCCCGCCTTCGCCGCTGCGCTCGACGAAGCGCAGATGTTCCCACTGATCGAGACGAGCTTTGCCGACGCCGCGCTCGCGGTGGCGCAAGTGCAACCCTCGGCCGTGCTCGCCGACATGAGCGGCGCCGATCGCGCGCAATTTGCGGCGCTAGCCACAGAGATCGATGCGCGCAAACCCTATCTCCCCCTGATCGCCGTCAATGCCGAAGGCGCGCTGCCCGAAAACGCCATTCCGTTCTTCGCCAGCGACGGAAAGTTCGACCGACTGCCTCTCCGCCTGCGCGCTGCGCTGCGCATCCGCGCGCTGCACATCACGGTGCTGCGCCGGCTCAGCGAGGAGCCGACCTCTCACCTGCCCGACACCGATCCGGCCAAGGATGCCACCGTGCTTCTGATCGGCCGCGGCGGCGCCTATCCGGCGCTATCGGTAGCCTTGGGTGAACGCATGGGTGTGATCGGTGCCTTCAGCATCGAGGCTGCGGCCAACCACCTCAACACCCGCGACATCGACGGCATCGTGCTCGGCGAAGGTTTTTCGGCGCGCGTGGTCGACGCGTTTCTCACCGTGCTGGCGGAGGATGCCCGCTTCCGCAATCTGCCCGTGGTGCTCACCACCGACGACCTTGCGCCGACCTACGCAATGCCGAACCTGGAAATCATCCACGGCGAGCCTGCCGATATCGCCGCCAATGCGCTGCCCCTGATCCGCCAGCGCGCCTTTGAAGCGCAACTGGGCCGCACCTTGCGGGCGATCGACGCCGAGGGGCTCTTGGATCCTCATACCGGCCTGCTCGCCAAGTCGGTCTTCGACCGCGACTTCGCCAATGCCGTCGCGCAGACGCTGGCGAATGGCGGCGGCCTGTCGGTCGCGCGCTTCGGCTTTGACCTCTCCCATTCGCGCGCACAGCTCGACGGCGCGCGCATCATCAGCCGGCTGATGCGGCAGATGGATTTCGGCGCGGTCCAGGATGACGGCTCCGTCATCGTCGTGTTCGCCGACACCGATCTGCACGACGCGCACGGCATCGCGCGGCGGCTCTCGGCCGTGATGCGCCACACCGCCACCGACAAGCGCGGCGGACGGTCTGATCCTACCGTCACCGTTGCAGCGCTGATGCCGGGCGACTCCGCGCAGTCGCTGCTGGCGCGGCTTGACGACAACACGCAACGCGCAGCGTCCTGACGCATTCCCAATCCTCCTCAGGAACATTTGTTCCGACGCGGCATTGACGAACGACAATGCTTCACTGGAGGACAAAATGAAGAAGATTGCACTGGTTGCCGCATCGCTTGCGGTTCTCGCGAGCCCCGTCTTTGCCGAGAATGCCAAGACCAACACGACCGGTACTGCGCCTGCCGAGGCCAAGTACTCGAGCGTCGCCAAGGACGAGATGTTCTCGTCGAAACTCAAGGGCCTTTCGGTCACCAACCAGAAGGATGAGACCGTCGGCGAGATCACCGATCTAGCGATCAAGAACCACGAAGTCGACGCGCTGATCCTGTCGGTCGGCGGTTTCCTCGGCATGGGCGAGCACTATGTCGCGGTGTCGCCTTCCTCGGTCAACGTTCACTATGACCAGAAGAACGACAAGTGGCTGGCGTCGATGAACACGACCAAGGAAGCGATGAAGGCCGCGCCGGAATTCAAATATCCTTCGAAGTAAGTCTTTCTATCCGTTCGTTCGGAATAGCCGCCGGCGGTGATGCCGGCGGCTATTCTCGTTATGCCGCCTTCTTGTTCTCGGCGAGATTGGCGAGCTGGCGCAAAATCTCCGTCGTGCCCGCTAGCCGCTCTTCCGGCGTCTCCCAGTCCTGGAAGAACACGACCTTCATGTCCGGCCGCACTTTCGCGGCCTGACCGTGCTGCTTGATGAAGAACACCAGCCGATCGGGCTGGGCAAAGCGGTTGTCGCGGAAGGTGATGACGGCGCCCTTCGGGCCAGCATCGACCTTCTCGACATTAGCTCTGCGGCAATAGGCTTTGATCGCCGCGACCTTGAAGAGGTAGCGCACCTCGTCCGGCAGCACGCCGAAGCGGTCGCGGAGTTCAGCTGCGAAATTGTCGATCTCCGCATCGGTATCGAGATCGGCAAGCCGGCGATAGAGCGACAGGCGGACTGAAAGGTCGGCGACGTAGTCTTCCGGGATCAGCACTGGCATGCCGATGGTGATCTGCGGCGACCAGCGGTCGGCAGCGGGCTCGGCTACGCCGGCCTTGAGGTTGACGATCGCCTCCTCCAGCATCGACTGATACAGCTCGAAGCCGACTTCCTTGATGTGGCCGGACTGCTCCTCGCCGAGCAGATTGCCGGCGCCGCGGATGTCGAGGTCGTGAGACGCAAGCTGGAAGCCGGCGCCAAGCGTTTCCAGCGATTGCAGCACGGTCAGACGTTTCTCGGCTTGTGTCGTGATCTTCTGCTGCGCCGGCAGCGTGAACAGCGCATAGGCGCGCAGCTTCGAGCGTCCGACACGTCCGCGGAGCTGATAGAGCTGCGCCAGGCCGAACATGTCGGCGCGATGCACGATCAACGTGTTGGCATTGGGGATATCGAGACCGGATTCGACGATCGTGGTCGAGAGCAGGATGTCGTATTTGCCGTCATAGAAGGCGGAGATGATGTCCTCGATCACGGTTGGCGGCATCTGGCCATGGGCGACCGCAACCTTCATCTCCGGTACGTTCTTGTCGAGGAAATCCTTCACGCCTGCCAGATCCTCGATGCGCGGCACGACATAAAACGCCTGACCGCCGCGATAACGCTCGCGGAGCAGAGCCTCGCGGATCATCAGTGGATCGTGCGGCGCCACGAAAGTACGCACCGCGAGCCGGTCGACCGGAGGCGAGGCGATGATCGAAAGCTCCCGTACGCCGGTCAAAGCAAGCTGAAGCGTGCGCGGGATCGGCGTGGCGCTCAGCGTCAGCACATGCACTTCAGCGCGAAGCTGCTTCAGCCGCTCCTTGTGGCTGACGCCAAAATGCTGCTCTTCGTCGACGATGAGCAGGCCAAGGTCGCGGAATTTGATCGCCTTGCCGAGCAGCGCATGGGTGCCGACGACGATGTCGATCGAGCCATCGGTCAGCCCCTTCTTGACCTGCGTCAGCTCCTTGCCCGCGACCAGGCGCGAGGCCTGTGCAACCTGGATCGGAAAGCCTTTGAAGCGCTCGGTAAACGTTTTGGTATGCTGCCGCGCCAGCAGCGTGGTCGGCACCACGACTGCGACCTGCTTGCCTTCGAGTGCGACCGCAAAGGCCGCGCGGAGTGCCACCTCGGTCTTGCCAAAGCCGACGTCACCGCAGATCAGCCGGTCCATCGGACGGCCTAGCTCGAGGTCTTTCAAGGTCGACTGGATCGCGGTGAGCTGATCCTCGGTTTCCTCATAGGGGAAGCGTGCGCAGAACTCGTCATAGATTCCAGCCTGCACAGGCGTCTTGGGCGCCTCGTGCAGCATGCGCTCGGCAGCGATCTTGATCAGCTCGCCCGCGATCTCGCGGATGCGGTTCTTGAGTTTTGCCTTGCGCGTCTGCCAGCCTGTACCGCCAAGCCGGTCGAGCTCGACGCCGGTCTGCTCTGAGCCGAAGCGCGACAGCAGCTCGATATTCTCGACCGGCAGGAATAGTTTGGTCTCACCCGCATAATGCAGTTCGAGACAATCATGCGGCGCGCCGGACACTTCCAGCGTCTGCAGGCCGATGAAACGGCCGATGCCGTGCTCGACATGAACGACGAGATCGCCCGCGGCGAGGCTCGTGACCTCGGAGATGAAGTTTTCGAGCTTGCGGTTGGTCTTGCGCGGCCGCACCAGGCGGTCACCCAGGATATCCTGCTCGCTGATGACGGCGACGTCGGCGCTCTCAAAACCGCTTTCCATGCCAAGCACGGCGAGCATCGCCTCGTTGCGCGGCGTCGCATGCACCGTGCGCCAGGCGTTGACGCTGGTGAGGTTAACCAGCTTGTGATCGTTCAGCATGCTGCGCATGCGGTCGCGCGAGCCTTCGCTCCAGAGCGCGACCACGACTTTCTTGCGTTGTGACTGCAGCGCATGGATGTGCGCAACGACGGTCTCGAACACGTTGACATTGCTGTCATTGCGTTCCGGCGCAAAGTTGCGGCCGGCCCGCGCGCCAGCATCGAACACATTGGCGTCCTCTGGCACGGCAAACGGCGTGAATCGCGCCAGCGCCCCCTCACCCAGCAGCTTCTTCCACTCGTCCTCAGTCAGGTAAAGCCGATCCGGCGGCAAGGGCTTGTAGATAGCGCCGCTGCCGGGATGATCTATCGCCTCGCGCCGCGCTTCGTAATAGTCGGCGATCTGCTTGAAGCGCTCGCGCGCGGCATCTTCGCCCTGTGGCTCGATCGCAATCGGCGCGTCGCCGAGATAGTCGAACAGCGTGTCCATCCGCTCCTGGAACAGCGGCAGCCAATGTTCCATGCCGGGATGGCGGCGGCCTTCGGTGACGGCCTCGTAAAGCTGGTCGTCGGGCGACGGCGCGCCGAATTCCGCGACATAGCCCATGCGGAAACGGCGGATGGTTTCGGTGACGAGCTGGAATTCGGAAATCGGCACCAGATCGAGCGAGCGCATGTCGAGCAGCGTGCGCTGGGTCTCGGCATCGAAGGAGCGGATCGATTCCAGGCTATCGCCGAAGAAATCGAAGCGCACGGGCTGGTCGAGGCCCGCCGGGAAGAGATCGAGGATGCCGCCACGCACGGCATATTCGCCGGGCTCGCGCACGGTAGAGGAGCGCGTGTAGCCGTTATGCTCGAGCCAGGCGACGATGGAATCCATCGGCACGACATGGCCCGGCGCGACGGAGAGCGCTTGTGCGGCGACGACACCGCGTGCCGGCACGCGCTGGACGATGGCGTTGACCGTGGTCAGCACGATCAGCGGTTTGTCGCTGCCGGTCAGCCGCGCGAGCCGAGCCAGTGTGGTCAGGCGTTGCGCAAGAATCCCGCCATGCGGAGAGACGCGGTCATAGGGCTGGCAGTCCCAGGCTGGAAACTGCAGCACCGGCAGATCGGGCGCGAAAAATTCCAGGGAACGTGCCAATTGCTGCATGCGCGGACCGTCACGGCAGACCACGGCGAGGCTGATAGCCGGCTTCTTCGGCTTTGCTCCGATGGCGCGGGCGAGATCGGAGATGACAAGGCCCTCGGCCCCCTCAGCGACATTGGCGAGGGTGAGCGCGCGGCCCGGCGCCAGCAGCTCAGCGGGCGATTTCACTTGCGGTTTCATGTGCCATGATCCGCGACACGGAAGGACTTGATGCGCTCGAACAGCGGGTTGGCATCTTCGGCCGGCAGCGGCCGGTCGCCGGTGACCGCGGCGTAGAAATCGGGATCCGGCACGTCCAGCAGCCGTTCGAGCTGCCCCAGCTCGTCGTCGCTGAGGTCAGCGATTTCCGCATCTGCAAAGCGGCCGAGTATCAGGTCAAGCTCGCGGGTGCCGCGATGCCAGCAGCGAAACAAGAGCCGCTTGCGGCGGTCATCGAGCCCGTGGCTCGATCGTGTCGATCCAGTCATTCCCAATTCCAGTCAAACGCCAAAAGCCCGGACGTGCCGGGCGCGGGTGGATATAGCGATGCCAGGCGCCGATGTCAGCCCTCTTGGCTGCGTAAGTTATCAACTGTGTCGTCATTGCCAGGCTTGACCCGCCTGCGCGGCCAAAGCCATTTAGGCAACAATGGTTGCCGGATGCTTCGGCGTGGCGTAGGCCCGGCAATCCATCCTCTTTTGAAGATGGATGTGATGCGCCCTGCTCTCCTCAATCCGCTGTTTGCGCCGGTCACGAGCCTTCCCGGTGTCGGGCCGAAGCAGGACAGGCTGCTGCGCTATTTGCTCAGCCGCGATGAGACGCCACGGCTCGTCGACCTGCTCCTGCACCTGCCGAGCCAGGTGATCGACCGCCGCGCGCGGCCGAAAATCCGTGATGCGTCGCCCGGAACCGTGGTGACACTGGAAGTGACAGTGGACCGCCATCGTCCGCCGCCGCCACGCAACCGCCGGGCGCCCTATCTCGTCTATGCCAGTGACGACACCGGCGATGTCGTCCTGACCTATTTCCGTAACCCACCCGGTTATGTCGAGAAGCTGCTGCCCGTTGGAGCTAAGCGCTACGTCTCCGGCACTTTGCAGATGTATGAAGGCATTCCGCAGATGGTCCATCCCGATCGCGTGGTGGATGAGGCCGCCTTCGCGCAATTGTCGGGTATCGATCCCGTCTATCCCCTGACCGAGGGGCTGGCGCTCGGCTCGCTCAAGCGGGCGATCGCGCAGGCGCTGACGAAATTGCCTGACCTGCCGGAATGGATCAGCCCCGAGGTGATCCGCCGCTGCCATTTCCCGCCAGTCCGGGAAGCGTTGAGCCGGGTGCATCAGCCGGTCGAGCTGACCGATATCCTGCCCGACGGCCCATTCTGGTCACGGCTCGCGTTCGATGAGCTGCTCGCCGGACAATTGGCACTGGGGCTGATCCGCGCCCAATTGCGCCGGCCGGCCGGCGATCGCCACGCCGGCGACGGCCATCTGCGCAAGAAGATCATCGATGCGCTGCCTTATGCCCTGACGGCCTCGCAACGCCAGGCCGCGGCCGCCATCGCCGACGATCTGAAGCAGCCCGTGCGCATGCTGCGGTTGCTTCAGGGCGACGTCGGCTCCGGCAAGACGGTGGTGGCGCTGCTGGCGGCCGCGGCCGTCACTGAAGCCGGCAGGCAAGCGGCGCTGATGGCGCCGACCGAAATCCTGGCGCGCCAGCACATCAAGACTATCGCGCCGCTCGCCGAACGCGCCGGCATGAAGGTCGCGATCCTGACCGGTCGCGAGAAAGGCAAGGAGCGGCGCGAGCTGCTCGGAGAGCTCGAAGCCGGCGAGATCGATCTGCTGGTCGGCACCCATGCGCTGATCCAGGACGACGTCGTCTTCAAGGCGCTGGCGCTGGCCGTCGTCGACGAACAGCACCGCTTTGGCGACCGCGAGCGGCTGGCGCTGACCTCCAAGGGCGAAGCCGTCGACGTCCTGGTGCTCAGCGCGACCCCGATCCCGCGTACGCTGGTCCTGACCTATTTCGGCGACATGGACGTCTCGGAGCTGCGTGAGAAGCCGGCCGGCCGCCAGCCGATCGACACCCGCACCGTTCCCGACAGCCGATTGGAAGACGTCATGGACGCGGTCGGCCGCGCGCTGTCGTCGGGCACTCTGGTCTACTGGATTTGTCCGCTGGTGGAGGAAAGCGAGGCTGAGGGCACGGAGCATCTCACCAATGCGACCCAGCGCTTCGAGAGCTTGCAGAAGCGCTTTGGCCACAAGGTCGGCCTCGTTCACGGCCAGATGAAGGGCGCGGAGAAGGATCGCGTGATGGCTGAGTTCGCCGCGCACGAAATCCAGCTTCTGGTCGCCACCACCGTCGTCGAGGTCGGCGTCGACGTGCCGGCGGCGACCATCATGGTGATCGAGAACGCCGAGCGCTTTGGTCTCGCTCAACTGCATCAGTTGCGCGGACGCATCGGCCGTGGTTCCGAAGCTTCCACCTGTCTCCTGCTCTATCACGAGCCGCTCGGTGAAATGTCCAAGGCGCGACTGAAGGTGATCCGGGAAACCACCGACGGTTTCCGGATCGCGGAGGAGGATCTGAAACTGCGCGGCGAAGGCGACGTGCTCGGCATCCGCCAGAGCGGGCTGCCCGGCTATCGCATCGCCCGTTCGGACGTGCATGGCCAGCTGATTACCCAGGCGCGCGACGAGGCGCTGCGCATCATGAAAGACAATCCAAAACTCAAGGGCGAACGCGGAGAAGCCCTGCGCTGCCTGCTGTATTTATTCGAACGCGACGAGGCGATTCCGCTGATCGGCGCGGGCTGACCGCTCTGGAGCTGCGGTTCTGATTGAATCAAACCGCAGCGCCAGATTCCTTTGACGCGTTTTCCTCGCGCGAACCGGAGTCCACCCCGCATCAAGTGCGGGGCAGGCTTTCGCTCGGAAACGCTTCCGCATCCTCGGTCAGAACGAGATTTTTAGCCCGCCTGTGCCGTAGAAATCATCACCACCCTCACGCGCAAAAGAGCGCGACACATTGGCGGTGAACGATACGTTGTTCCACACCGGCGCGACGACGCCGGCCGTCACACGACCATAGACGTCCCGCGACGCGTTGTTCGGAATGTTCCAGTTGTTGACGATCAGAGGCATAGACGACGCGTTGAATTGGATCAGACGACCGTTGCCGATGAAATCATCCTCCGCGGTCAGATTGAGATAAGGATTGATGATCTGTCCGTGGACGATGAACGGCGCGCGGAGCTGCATGCCGACGCTGCCGATCAAGGCTTCCTCGGTCTGCCGGCCGACATTGAACGTCAGCGCGGGATCGCCCGACTCCGCATAGCCGTTCACCTGTGCATGGGCGTAAGTGAGACCGCCGATCGGACCGAGCTGAGTTGGTCCGACGTCGAACAGATATCCCGTCTTGCCACCGATGACGAAGGTCGATCCATCCGGGTTCGAGGTGATGGCGTCGACCATGCCGGGCCTCGTATCGCGATAGTCCTGGTGGCCGATGGTAGCGAGACCTTGGGCGAAGAAGTGACGATCCGTCCAGCCACCATAGAGACCAAGTTGATAGGAATTGGCTTCCGTCGTGCCGGCATTGTTGAACAGATTTGCCCGAAGATTTGAATAGTCGAATGCCGCGCCAATGATTGTATTAGGGTTGACGCGGTACTCGGCCCCGACCGTGCCGCCGACGCTGTCCAGGTGGAAGCCGTCGGAGGCGGTCGTCGCCTGCCGGTCGCTGACGCCGCCATTGGCTTGCATGTAGAACGACCACGGGCTGACGGCAGCCAGCGGCAACGCCTTCGTCGCCTTCGTGTAGGGTGGCGCCTTGACCGGATAAGCGACCGGCGGCGCGTATCCATAGGCCGCGCGAAACAGATCGAGCCTGCCGAACAGCGTGGACGCGAAGCCCAGCGCCGAGATCTCGGCAACGTCGCCTTGGGCTGCGAAAGTAAGCGGCACACCGGGCAGGTTGACAGCGTTTCCGCCGAGGCCGCCTGCCGCCAGGTTCTGTTGCGCCGGCGGAGGACTCTGTTGTGCTTGGGCCGGCGGTGGGGCCTGTTGTGCTTGTGCGGGGGGTGGCTGTTGTGCTTGTACCGGCGGCGGGGACTGTTTTACGGGCGGCGGCTTTGATTGTGCCGGACTACAATCGCAACCCGGTGTACATTTGCCCGAATTCTTCGAACCATACCCCCCGTAATTGTCCTGACTCTTGGTGTATGCACCTCCTGCGTGTGTTTCGCTGCTGATGGCGGGAAGCGCAGCTCCCGCCAATAATACCGATCCGCAAGCCATTGTTATGTTACGCTTAACTCTCACTGAACGCTCCCCTGGATACGCAAAAACAAATCCGGAGGCATCCGCCGCTCCCCCCGGCACCTGAGTACCATTCGTGGGAGTTAAGGAATTTGTTCGAGGGGTGACGAAAGCGGATCGCTGTTAAGGGCCAAATAAGGCCCAGTAGCCAGCTCGCCTTCCGGTTGTGCAGATTAGGATCAAGACGCTCATCCCGAGCGCCGGCTTTGATCCCGACGTTGCGCGCGCCGGCATGGTGGCGCGCTCCCGAGGTTGCCACTCCTCGCCCTTCATGCACACCGCCGGCGTCGAGCCGGCTAGTTTCGGGCGTTAGATCAACGACAAATTCAAGGACGAGCGCGGCGAAGCGTTACGCTGCCTGCTTTATTTATTCGAACGTGAAGGCGATTCCGCCGATTGGCGGGGATTGATCCGCACATCGTCATTGCGAACGAAGCGAAGCAATCCACTTGCTCGCTCGCTGCGATATGGATTGCTTCGTCGCTTCGCTCCTCGCAATGACGAGGTGACGAAAACACGAATGCTTCACTCCACCTTCACCGGCTCCGGCTGCAGCGAAGCATTGGCGAGGCGCGCGGCGTTCGCCATGCCGGCGAGTGCGGTGGCTTTCTTCTGCGGGTCGTTGCTCGATCCCGGCTGCACCACGCCACAGGACATGATCAGCGTCGCGGCGTCTTCGGTGCTCATGTCGACTTCGATGATCTTGCTCTTGGGCACATAGAAGAAGAAGCCGGTGGTCGGGTTCGGCGCGCAGGGCAGGAACACCGAGATATGCTCGTCCTGGCCCGGCAGGCTGCGGGCGACGTCGGCGCTCGGCTGTTGCGAGATCAGGACGATCGACCACATGCCGGGCGATGGAAACTCGACGAGACCGACGCGGCGGAAGCTCGAGCCCTGGCCGGAGAACAGCGTCTCGAACACCTGCTTCAGCCCGCGATAGATCGCGCGCACGGCCGGGATGCGCCCGAGCAGGCGGTCACCCAGATCGACCAGCGTGCGGCCGATCAGGTTGGCGGTGAGGAAGCCGAGCATCGTCAGCGCAAACACGGCGACGATCAGGCCGGAGCCCGGCAGGCCGAACGGCAGATAGGTTTCCGGGCGATAGGCGATCGGCACGAAGGGCCGGACCAGGCCGTCGACCCAGGTCACGAACCACCAGGTCAGGTAGAGCGTGATCGCGACGGGGCCGGCGACCACGAGGCCGGTGAGGAAATAATTGCGAAACCGGGCCATAATGCCATGCGATGCCGTGTCCGGCGCCGGTTCAGGCGGCACGTCAGTCGGGGGCAGATTGTCGCGGGGGCTCATTCGGGTTCCAGGCCGGGTACAAACATCAGCTAGGTGTTCTAGCAGATTTTTGAAGACCCAGAGGCCCCGCGCAAGCCTTATCCCTACTCGACCGTCACCGATTTCGCGAGATTGCGCGGCTGATCGACGTCCGTGCCCATCACGACGGCGGTGTGGTAGGCCAAAAGTTGCACGGGAATGGCATAGACGATGGGCGCGAAGGTCGCCGCCATGTCCGGCAGCACGATCGTGACCAGGGACTCCACCGTGGCCTCGGCCGCGCCCTTGGCGTCGGTCATCAGGATGATGTTGCCGCCGCGGGCGGCGACCTCCTGCATGTTCGAGACGGTTTTCTCGAAAACCCGGTCATAGGGCGCGATCACCACCACCGGCGTATTCTCGTCGATCAGCGCAATGGGGCCGTGCTTCAGCTCGCCCGCCGCATAGCCTTCGGCGTGGATGTAGGAGATTTCCTTCAGCTTCAGGGCGCCCTCGAGCGCCAGCGGGAACGAGGTGCCGCGGCCGAGATAGAGCACGTCGCGGGATTTGGCGATGTCGCGCGCGAGTTTTTCGATCTGCGGTTCGGTGGCGAGGGCCGCTGCGATCAGCCGCGGGATTTCAATGAGGCCATGGACCAGCTTGGTCTCGTCGTCATCGGACAATTCGCCGCGGGCCTTGCCGGCGGCAACCGCGAGTGCGGCGAGCACCATGAGCTGGCAGGTGAAGGCCTTGGTCGAGGCGACGCCGATCTCGGGACCGGCCAAGGTCGGCACCACGGTCTCGCTTTCGCGCGCAATCGTCGAGGTCGGCACATTGACGACCGAGAGCGTATGCGTGCCCTGCGACTTGGCATAGCGCAGCGCGGCCAGCGTGTCGGCGGTCTCGCCCGATTGCGAGATGAAGATCGCAAGATCCCCTTTGCGCAAGGGCGCCTCGCGGTAGCGGAATTCGGAGGCGACATCGATCTCGACCGGAACGCGGGCGAGCCGCTCGAACCAGTATTTGGCGACATAGCCGGCATAGCTTGCGGTGCCGCAGGCCGTAATCGAGATGCGCTGGATGTCCTTGAAGTCGAACGGCAGCTTGAGCGGGATCGCCACGCGCTCGGCCGCCATGTCGACATAGCGCGCCAACGTGTGGCCAACCACTTCCGGCTGCTCGTGGATTTCCTTGGCCATGAAGTGGCGATAATTCGCCTTGTCGACCAGGAACGATGACGCGCCCGATTTCAAGACGTCGCGGTTCACCACGGCGCCATGCATGTCATAGATCACGCCGACCTCGCGGGTCAGCACCACCCAGTCGCCGTCTTCGAGATAGCTGACGCTATCGGTGAAGGGCGCGAGCGCGATCGCGTCCGAGCCCAGATACATCTCGCCCTCGCCATGGCCGATCGCGAGCGGCGAGCCCTTGCGCGCGCCGATCAGAAGATTCTCGTGGCCCTTGAACAGGAACGCCAGCGCGAAGGCGCCACGGAGTTGCGGCAGCGAGGCCTTCACGGCCTCCTGCGGCGAGAAGCCTTTCAGCAGGTAAGAATTGACGAGATGCGCCACCACTTCGGTGTCGGTCTCGGAGGCGAATTTGGCGCCGCCCTTCTGGAGCTCGGCCCGCAGCTCGCGGAAATTCTCGATGATGCCGTTATGGACGACCGCGACATTCTCGGTCGCATGCGGATGGGCGTTCTTCTCGTTCGGCTTGCCATGGGTTGCCCAGCGGGTGTGGCCGATGCCGGTATAGCCCATCAGCGGATCTTCGCGCAGCCGCGTCTCGAGATTCTTCAGCTTGCCTTCGGCGCGGCGGCGGTCGAGCACGTCACCTTCGATCGTCGCGACGCCTGCGGAGTCGTAGCCGCGATATTCCAGCCGCTTGAGCGAATCGACCAGTTGCTCCGCAACCGGCCCGCGTCCCAAAATGCCAATGATTCCGCACATGCGGCTAAAAACCCCCGCCTCGAAGATTCTCGAACGCCCGCGGATGTCTTAACGAATGGGGCTGTTGTCAAGATACTCAATAATTATTGCCGATTGCGACAGGGTTTAAGTATCAAGCTTAATAATTCCGTTTACGGCGGAGGCAGCAGGCCATCCATGGCCAGCGCCGTTTGCAGCGACAGCGTGGCGGTCTTCAGATAGGCCGGTTCGATGAGCGCCTGATCCAGCATGCGGATCGCGATGCTCCAATGGCTGGAGCCTCGTTGCGCCTCCGTCAGCGTTTCAAAGAGATCGGCGACGTCACCGATCTCGGAAATCGTTCTTCCATCGGCGAGCGTAATCGGAAAGGACAGCGCCGAATGACGCTTGAGCTCGGACTGGTTCGCGTCCATCAGTAATAGCGCCAGCGCCGCTCCGGGCGGCGTGGCGGCTGTCTCAGGAGGAGCGCGGCGAGCGCAAATCCGATCCCGCCGGCGAGCAGGAGCGAACCGACAGGATTGTCCTGAACCATTCGAGCTACGGCTTCCGTTCCGTCGCCGCTTTGGTTGTAGACGCGCCTGGCGTAGCCGGTCGCGGCATCGGTGGCATCGCGCGCTGCATCCTTGGCCTGGCCATAGAGGTTCTGGACTTTGCCCGCGGCCTCGCGCATCCGGCCCGAAGCCTGCGTATCGGCGTCACCCGTGATGTCACCAGCAGCGCCTTCGGCCTGTCCGGCGATATCCTTGGCCGCCCCGCTAATGCGATCCTTGTCCATGGCGTCAACTCCGTCAGGCGACATGCCTGAAAGCTAACCATCGACGCTCGCATCGGTTCCTGACTCGGCCGTTATCAACCCTTCTTGTTCTTCTGGCGCGTCTTGATCTCGCGATAGCGCTTCGCACCGCCCTCGCGGGTGCTTTGCTGGCTGCGCTCGACCGCCATCGCGTCGTCGGGCACGTCCTTGCTGATGACCGAGCCCGAGCCGATATAGGCGCCGGCGCCGATCTTCACGGGTGCAACCAGCGAGGAATTGGTGCCGACGAAGGCGCCGGTGCCGATGATGGTCTTGTGCTTGAAGAAGCCGTCGTAATTGCAGGTGATGGTGCCGGCACCGATGTTGGAGTTGGCGCCGATCTCGGCGTCGCCGATGTAGGAGAGATGATTGACCTTGACGCCGGCTTCTAGCTTGGAGGCCTTCACCTCGACGAAGTTACCGAGCTTGGCGCCGTCGCCGAGTTCAACGCCGGGCCGCAGTCGCGCATAGGGACCAACAGACGTGTTCTTGCCTATCTTGGACTGGACGATGTGCGAGAAGGAGTGGATCACCGCGCCGTCGGCAATGGAGACGCCGGGGCCGATGACGACGAACGGCTCGATGGTAACGTCCTTGCCAAAGCTGGTGTCGGCGGCGAGGAAGATGGTTTCCGGCGCAATAAGCGTCACGCCAGCCTCCATCGCCGCCTTGCGCAGGCGCGCCTGCATCACGGCCTCGGCTTCCGCCAGCTGCGCCTTGGTGTTGATGCCGCGCACTTCGTCTTCGCCTGTTTCGATCACGACGGCCTCCAGTCCCATGTCTCTTACGATGGTCACGGCATCGACCAGATAATATTCGCCCTTGGAATTGGTGTTGCCGATCCGGTCGAGAATCTTCAGCGCGGTTTTGCCTTCGAACGCCATTACGCCAGCATTGCACAGCGTGACTTTACGTTCTTCGGGTGTCGCATCGGCGTGCTCGCGGATCGCGACCAGCCGGTCGCCCTGCATCAACAGCCGGCCATAGCCGGTCGGATCGGCCGCGCGGAAGCCGAGCACGGCGAGAGCCGCGCCATTCTTCAGCGGCGCGCGCAGGCGCTCGAAGGTTTCGGCCGAGATCAACGGCGTGTCGCCGAACGCGACCAGAAGGTCATCGGCGCCATAGGCAATCGCCTGACGCGCCGCCAGAACCGCATGCGCGGTCCCCAGCCGCTCGCGCTGCACGAAGGTTTCGGCATCGGGGCGAATCTTGCGCGCCTCGTCGGCGACGGCTTGATGATCGGGGCCGATCACCACCGCAAGGCGGCTGCCAGCGCCGCTGGGTGCGGCGCGCAGCACATGCGCGAGCAATGATTGGTTGGCCACGGGGTGCAGCACTTTGGGCAGGCTGGAACGCATGCGCGTCCCCTCGCCGGCGGCGAGCACGACTGTCATTCTGGATCGAGCCGTCATCTGCTTCCTTGAAACTTTAGAGCATGATCCGGAAAAGTGTGCAGCGGTTTTCCGAAAAGATCATGCTCGATCAAAAGACTAAAGCGCGATGGTGATCCACCTGATCGCCATCGCGCTTTTGTGGATAGGTTCCGTCGGGCGCTGTCATAATGCGTTTTCCCGTATCCGCAAACGCCCGGGATTCAAGTCGGGGGGTCAATTCCTGATAATGTTCCGTTGTGATTCGTGAATATTTGCAGGGACTCTAGCAGATCGTGGCAAAAGCATCGGACCCGCACGCCGGCACCAAGGATGCCGACAAAGCCGGCTTGTTGTCCGGGCTTTTGGCTGA
>Ga0210387_10001809_pt1 | contig 16255 bp, 22 predicted proteins | sample IncBWC7OmetaG_FD_160108 | JGI IMG/M metagenome (GOLD analysis project Ga0210387, IMG submission 160108) | Forest soil microbial communities from Barre Woods Harvard Forest LTER site, Petersham, Massachusetts, United States - Inc-BW-C-7-O ...
CTACTGCCACTTGGCTGACGGCGCTGGCCGACCCGAGAACGCGATGGTCGCCGGCTTGTCGGCCGACTATATCATTGCGCAGATGGCAGACATGAAGTCGGGCGCACGAAAGGGCGCATCAGGCGGCACGAATATCAACGCTGTGCCGGCCGCGCGCATGGCGGACATTGCCCGCGCTGCGATGCCCGGCGACGTCGCACAAGCCGCGCGCTATTTCGCGACGCTCAAGCCGCGGCAACGCGGGCGAGTGGTCGAGGCCACCGAGGTCCCGAAAACCATCGTCGGCCGCGGTCTCTTCTTTCGTGCGCCTGACGGCGGAGTGGAGCCGCTCGGACAGCGATTGATCGAAGTCCCCGAGGATGCCGAGCGGCACGAGCGTCATGATCCATATGTCGCCTACACGACTTTCGTGCCCCCCGGCAGCATCGCCCATGGACAGACGCTCGCGGGAACGGTTTGTTCGAGCTGCCATGGCCCAGATCTCCGCGGCGTCGCGCCCGTGCCGCCGCTCGCGGGTCGGTCACCATCCTACATTCTGCGGCAGCTACTGGCCTTCAACACGGGCACGCGGTCGTCAGCCGCTGGCGCGCCGATGCGAGCGATCGCGACGACGCTGACCTTGGACGATATGATCGCGGCGGCCGCCTACGCGGGCACGCTCGCGCCGTGAAAGAAGCCAGTAAGACCAACCGGGTGCGCGACGAAGCGTTTCGTGCGCGCTACTTCGCGGGCACCGTGCTCGATATCGGCTCGGGACCGGATCCGGTCGTGCCGCACGCGCAACCGTTCGACCGCGAGCACGGCGACGCGAACGAGATCGCGCGATACCTGGCGGGGGCCGAGTTCGACTGCGTGCACAGCTCCCATTGTCTCGAGCACATGAACGACCCGCGACAGGCGGTGGCGCAGTGGTGGAGTCTCGTCCGGCCGGGCGGTCATCTCATTGTCATCGTGCCCGACGAAGCACTCTACGAGCAGGGATTCTGGCCGTCGCAGTTCAACGTCGAGCACAAGGCCACGTTTCGGATCGAAGGACCGCCGCGCTCACCGGTCTCTCACGATCTCCGCTCGTTACTTCTCTCGCTTCCGGGCGCCGAGTTGGTGGATATCCAGCGGCAGGATGACGGCTACGATCACCGCTTGCGCTGGTCCGGGCCGCCGGCGTTGGGCCGGGCGCTGTTGTGGGTCGACAAATATCGTCGCCGCCGGCTCCGGCATCACCAGGACGACGGGCTGACGCGCGCCTGGACCGATGTCGCGCGCTGGCTCCACACTCCCGTCGACCAGACGCGGAACGACGCGCTCGCGCAGATTCAGGCCATCGTTCACAAGACGCGCGGGAGCGCCAACGACAAGGCAGATGCGAGCAGATAGAGAACGCCGGCGACCGCCAAACCGCGTTGCTGCATCACGCCGGTGATGTATGGTCCCGCGAATCCACCGATGTTCGACACCGAGGCAATAACCGCAATAGCGGCGGCCGCCGCGTAACCGGAGAGAAACGCTCCGGGCATGGTGAAGAAGATCGGCAAGAAGCTGTACGCTCCGATCGCGACGAGAGAGAATAGGGCCAGCGTCTCGCCGGCCGAGCGTGGCGCGCCGAGCAGCACCAACGCGAGACCACCGAGCGCGATCGACAGGGCCATGTGATAGCGGCGCTCGAGCGTGCGGTCGGAATGCTGGCATACCGCGATCATCACGCCGAGACCCAACAAATTGGGCACCGTCACCAGGAGCCCAACAGTTGTGTTCGAGACGCCGGTGAACGCGGACTTGAAGATCTGTGGCAGCCAGAAGTTGAACGTGTACTGACCAAAGGCGTGGCAAAATCCCATGATGCTGAGCTGCGCCACGCGGAGAATCGAAACCAGCGTTGGTGTCGCGGCGGCAACTTTCGCCCGGTCTTCTTGGTCCACTGATTCAACGATGGCTTGCCTCTGGTCCACCGTGAGAAATCCCGCGTCGGTCGGCCGGCTCGGCAAAAACTTCCTCGTCAGAAACGCGCCGATGATCGCGGGACATCCTTCCAGAATAAAAAGCCATCGCCAGCTACTGAGCCCAAGCCAGTGCACATGATCGAGAATCACCCCTGACACCGGCGCCCCGAGGATGCTCGCCAGCGGGATCCCCATCAGGATGATCGCCGTCGCCCGTGCTTTCTCTCGTTGCCGAAACCAATACCCGAGATAGTGCACGATCCCGGGGAAATAGCCGGCTTCGGCGAGTCCGAGCGCAAACCGCGCCCAGTAGAGTTGCGATGCGGATTGCACGAACCCGGTCAGCGTGGCGATCACGCCCCACGTGAGCAGGATCCTCGCCATCCACACCCGCGCGCCGATCTTGTGCAGGATGAGGTTACTGGGAACCTCGAACAGAAAGTATCCGAGGAAAAAAATCCCGGCCGCGAACCCGAACTGTTGCTTGGTGAGCCCCAACTCGGCGTTCATCGTGAGCGCCGCGAATCCGAGATTGATGCGGTCGATGAACGCGACGACATAGAGCGTGAGGAGGAAGGGCAGCAGCTTCCTCTGGAGATTCAATGGAGAATCCGATTCGTGCAGGCGGCCTGGTCTCCCTGATTGCAGCGATCATTGAGCGCCTGGCGCGCGTGCGTCATCCCGTAGTCGGGATAGGCACCGCGTCTTGCGGACGCAGGGCAGAGGAGCCGAGCGCGACGGCCATGAGCGCGAGTCTCATGGCCGTAATCATAGCATGGGCCGCTCATGACCCGGTGATGCGGGTCAGTTACCGGTGAACGGGCGATCGTCTTCGACCGCATCGATGACCGGCCCCTCATCGAGCGGCTCGAATGCGGCTGTCACGGCGAGTGCCTCGGCGTCCGTGGGAGTCCGCAGCGGCTCCTTGCCGATCCGCGAACGCCGCGCTTTCGCGATGGCCGAAGGCAGGCGATGGATCATGACGACGTCGTCGGCATCGTCCAAGTGGGCCACGCTGATCGGGACGAGCACCCACTCCTCGTCATCTCCGCGGCGAAACTCGCGACCGACTTTCATTTCGAAGTACCTCACGACCAGGTTGTCGGTGTCCACGACCAGGTCGTCGACCTTTCCCACGGTCTGTCCGTCGCGAAGCTTGACCGTCCATCCGCGGATGTCCGGAGCCGGGTCCTCGATCTGGTAATCCGTGAGTGCGCTCAAGTGGGCGAGCTCGCCGGGTTCGACGTTTGCATCGTCGTCTTTGGGAAAAAGGCGGATCGTTTTCGGGGTGTCCATTGGCAGTTCTCCTCGCTCGTTTTCGTTCTTCTAAGCATGGACGGAAAAATAGAGACACACAATCAGCGCTCCGCCACGGTGTGGAGCGCCGGTGGCGATACATACAACGAGATCAGCCGCCAAATCGCGAGCGCACTCGACCATTGCGTCAGCCGGATCAACCCTCAGCCTGGTGAGCACGTGCTCGACCTCGCTACCGGCACCGGATGGACATCGCGACTCCTGGCGCGGCGCGGCGCCCGCGTCATCGGCGCCGATATCGCGCCGGAGCTGATCGCATCGGCGGAAGCGCGCGCGGAGCGGGAGGGGCTCGCGATCGCATACGATCTGGGCGACGCGGAGCGACTCCCATATCTCGATGGCAGCTTCGACGCCGTCGTCTCCACCTTCGGCGTGATGTTCGCCAGTCGGCCGGAAGTGGCCGCGAGCGAGATCGCGCGCGTGTGCCGAAAGGGCGGACGCATCGGCCTCACGACGTGGCTGCCCGACAGCAACATCTACAACATGTTCGCGGTCATGCGCGGCTACATGCCGCCGCCGGCCACACCGGCGCCAGCATCACCGTTCGCCTGGGGCAAACGCGAACGCGTGCTGGACCTCCTCGGGCTCAACTTCGATCTGCGATTCGAGGAGGGCATCACGACGTACTACGACCGCGATGGGCACGCCGCATGGGACGTGTTCTCTAACGGATACGGCCCGACCAAGTCGCTCGCCTGCGGCCTCGACGCGGAGCGTCGCGCGAATCTGCGCCGGGACTTCATCGCGTTCCACGACCGATTCATGACCGACCTCGGCATCGCCGTGCCGCGCGGATACCTCCTCACGCGACGCTAGACAAGCTTCACGCGGTGGGGGCTTCCGGGAAATTTGCTCCCGTCAAGGGTCCGGTTATCGTCGATCTGTAAGCGGAAGGGCTGGGCTCATCGGTGCACTCTCCTGAGCCGACAGATAAGCCAATGACATTGCGCTTGAGTATCTTGGCGGTTAGGACGATGTTCAGTGAGTCTGAATTCCTTGTGAGCCGACCAACGTCAGGCGCGAGCGTACACCGGCACCGTAGAATGAATCCCGATCCCATCGGTATCCTGAAGATGTATCAAGACGATCCGAAGTTAGGGGCCCTTGCAAAACAAGCCTTGCGGTTTGTCGAGGGTGATAGCTACACGGTCTTGCAAAGCCCAGGTCAAGGACAGTTGCCTCGGTGGGTCGCGTCGATGTGGGAGATCAGAATGAGTTTCCCAAAATTCAAGCGCGAGGCGTTCAGTGGCTTAGAGGAAGCTATTGCGTTGCTACGAGCCACCGACGTGAATGTTCATCTCAGTGTGATTGAAACAGCAAAGGGGCTCATCTCTGTGTGGCTTGCTGACAAGACACATGTCCCGGTTGGAATCATCATCGCGAAATACGGAGCTTGAGCGGAATCGCTCTTGGCACCGACCCCCAACCAAATCGAAGGACACTAGTGGCTGAAATCCCGGTAAACCCCGATGGGCTTCCCACAGTCGTGACGCCGAGAGCGATGGAGATCAGCCAGTGATGTGCCGCCAAGGGGTCCCGACCACTGCGCCGGTCACGTCGAAGCGCTCGAATGGCGCAGGGGAAGCCGATCAGAATCGAGCGAGGCGCGTGACATGCACTTTTCTGCGGCGATCCGTGATAGAAACCGTGACAGCGCAGAAGCGCGAACGATTGGCGCGTCGGCGAAAGGGATGGAGCGCCAACGCTTTAAGGAGAGGCGCGGGCCGGAATCGAACCGGCGAATAGCGGTTTTGCAGACCGCTGCCTTACCACTTGGCTACCGCGCCAGAAACAGCCCGTAAGCTATTCTTGCTGACTGACTTGAACAAGTCGGGCCAGCTATCCGACTGGATGAGCACACGGATGAGCGTGGGCATTTTTGTGGGCACTCCCATCACGCCAGCCGCACGCTGGCGCGCGCCCCTTCTACCCGCGCCGCATCCTCACCGCCTCCACCTTGCAGGCTGGCTGCCACGCGCGCCGCGTCCTCGGCAAAGTACGCCTCCGGCGCGTGCTTCATGTAGCGCATCGTCATCACAGGACTGGCGTGTCCGAGCAACTTCTGCAACCGAGGCAACGGCACGCCCGATTGGGCGCAGTGGACGCCGAACGTGTGGCGTAGGTCGTGTATGGTGCATGGCGCGATCCCCGCCCGGTGCACGCATCGAGCGAAGTGGTTGCGGGCATTCCAGTACACTGCATACGGTGGTGGAAAGACGAGATCGGCCGGCCCATTGGGCACTCGGGCCGCATGCTGCGATAGGAACAGCACGAGCGGCGCCGCGATCGGCAGATCGCGCTGACTGGCGGCCGTCTTCAGTCGACGGCCGCCATGTTCGTGAACGCGAATGCGGCGCTCGCTGAGCCGCACGTCGCCCCACCTGAGTCCTTGCGCTTCGCCAATCCGCATGCCGGTGTACAGCAACACAGCGAACAGCGCCCACCACTGCGGCGACGCCACGCGCTCGACCTTGCCGATCTCCGTCGCGTCTAACCATCGCTCCTTCCCCTCGGGCTCGCGCTCCTTCGGCACACGAAAGTGAGGTACAGACAATCCTCGTTCTTCCTCCGCCCACCTAAGCAAGCTCTGTACGGCGGTCAGGTCGCGATTTACCGTCGCGCCGTCCGCGCCAGTCCGCCGTCGCGTTTTCCGGTATACGATCAGACTGCCCCGGTTTAGGTCGCCTAGTCGTGTGTCGCGACCGGCCGGGAGTGAGGCGAACAGCAGCTTCCAGGAATCGACGTACCGTCGAACCGACTGCGGCGCGTACGGTCTCCGCGTCCGAGGTGAGATTGTCCCCGGATCGCGCAACCAGTCTAGCCAGGTATCGACCAACGGCCCGAGCTCCGGGCTTTCCTGACGCGTCATTGGCTGCTCGAGCGCCCTCGGGTCGTGCATGTGCTTCGCGTGCACTTCCGCCAGCTTGAGCTTGCCGGCCACGAGCAGCTCGATCAGATCGCGCCGCCCGGTCTCCCGCAGTCGCAACAGCGTCGATTCCACGAGCTGTGCCCGCGTTCGCGATGTTGCACCGGTCGACAGCCTAATGCGCGGATAGCCCCGCCATCGCAGCTCGACGATGTAGTGCGGCGAATCCGGCCTTCGGTATAACCCCATATTACTCCCTCCCCGTCCGCGCCTCGATCCACGATTGGACATCGGCCGGCCGCCACCTCAGCGTGCGCGGCGCGTAACGCACAGCGATGTGGCCGACCAGTTCATACACGCGCTTGTCTCGTACACCAAGAATACGTGCCACTTCCGACGCTTTAAGCAGCGTTTCCAAGCTCCTCGTGCTTTCCTGCATCGTACCGCTTTGTCGCGTGATTGCCTCTCGCATTTCCTTGCCTCCGTGACCGTTGCTGACTTGCGGGGATCAATCGTGCCTCTACTTACCAAACCCCGCCGAACGGTAGAATCCGCAATCGGCACGCACGAAGACGTACTCCTCCGACCGATGCGCGCTTGTGGAGGGGCAATGCCGACAGACGCGAGCACGCGCTGTGCCGCTTGGAGCTTTTGTGATGTCGCTCAGCGCTCGGATGCACGTGTAGAAGGCCGTAGCGAATTCGATGTCGCGCGCTATGCGACCGTGCGAGCTAGTAGAGAGACGTCTCTTTTTGCGGTGGCGCCTCGCCCCATTCGCGCCTGACGGCGCTCAAGGGGCCGAACCAACCCGGTGCAATTCGCTACCGCCGCGACTCGTGGCAGCGCGCTTAACCGGTCACCGGCGGCGGTCCAACCGGCACAGTAGGGCACTGGTGTACTCGACCAGCCTCCGACCGGCCACGTGCAGTTTCCATAGGGCCCGGACGTGCGCTCTGCGTCGGTGCGGCCACCGGCCATACGCATTCTTGGCTAGCCGCTCGCAGACATCTCGGAGTCGGCCAATCTCACGAGGCGTCAGGCGGTCAGAGGCCGGCGATCGCTGCTGGGTAGTCGGCATAGTGCATTCTCGAACGGTATAGTATCGGCTGACAATAGTAACGTGACACGATACTATTGTCAAAGCGAACTACGACGCAATGTTCGACTCGCCTATGCCGAACCTCGCGTGATTCGCCTCCGCCTCGCAGAAGTGCTCAAGCAACGAGACTGGACGCCGTATCGACTGGCTCAGGAGACCGGACTGACAGTGCCCACCGTTTACCGTTTAGCCAACCCCGGCGCCCAATTCGGACGAATCACAGTCGACACACTCGATCGGCTGTGCGCGGCCTTACGAGTCCAACCCGGCGAACTGTTGGAGTGGACTTCTGACTCCGGCGGCGCTCGGCGACCGACCGGCAAAAAAAGTCGCCGGCCCTAGTTTGTTTGTCGCGCCCAGATCGCCATGGCGGGTTTGAGATCGGTCTGGCCTTAAACGACTAGCAGTTGCGATGAACCTCTCGAACGACTTAAGCAACGCTGGGTTATCGCAGGGAGCGAGGTCTATGCACGGCAGGCGTGCTTCGGCTTGTATTCGGGATAAACATGGTGCATGTTTCCGAAGGCCCAGCATCTACGCACTGTGAAATAGGAGGTTGTCCGCTGTGAAAGATGCCCAGGGCCCAGAACTGTTCTTCGGTATCGTGGGTCCAATCGGTACGGATCTCGACACGCTCTGCGAGCTGCTTGCAGCGAGCCTAGATAACGTCGCGGGTTACCGCTATGAAACGATTCGCCTGATATCCCTTGTCAGGGAGTTGGAACCTTGGAGGAATCTTCCAGACAAGCCGGTTGCCGAGTACTACCACAAAGCAATGGACGCTGGCGATCAGTTCCGCCAGCAGGTTGGGAATGGCAACGCATTAGCCGTTCTTGCGATGAGATTCTTGAGAGACCGGATTCGCACTAAGTACGGGCTAGCCACGCAGCCGGTGCAGCGTATGGCGTACATCTTCAGGTCGCTAAAGCATCCCGAGGAAGTGGAGGAGCTGCGGAAAACCTACGGGGGTGCGTTCTTTTTGATTGGCGCGTATTCGCCAAAGGAACTGCGAGTTGAGAATCTCGCGCACAAGATCGCTGGTTCTGAGGTCACTGATCCTCGGCCGGAGCACAAACTCGAAGCCGAGAGACTAATCCAGCGCGACGAGAGTGAATCCGGCGTCAAGCTTGGACAAGCCGTTCGCGATTCGTTTCCGTTGGCAGACGTGTTCGTTGATGTGAGCAAACCACGCGATCAGATCAGACAGGCGCTTGTGCGGTTCATAGAGCTCATTTTTGGTTACCCGTTTCACACACCGACACGGCAAGAGTTCGGGATGTTTCACGCTCTAGCGTCTGCGTTGCGGTCTTCAGCTATGGGCAGACAGGTTGGCGCATCTATCTGCAACTATGAAGGTGATGTCATAGCTGTAGGCACGAATGAGGTGCCAAAAGCATTCGGCGGCCAGTACTGGGGAGACGAGCCCGAAGATCGGCGTGATTTTCAGCTCGGCATCGATTCTAACGATGAGCTAAAACGCCAGAATCTCGCTGAGGTGCTTCTTCGGCTTCAAGAAGCTGATTGGCTATCTGACAAAAAGACCCTCTCGCCAATCGACGACCTCGTGAGTGAAGCTGCGGGCATTCTGAAGGGCACACGTTCGATGAGTCCCATCGAGTATGGGCGCGCGGTTCACGCAGAGATGTCAGCGATTATCGATGCGGCAAGACGCGGGGTATCAGTTTCGGGAACTGTGCTCTTCTGTACGACATTTCCATGTCACGAATGTGCACGTCACATCATTTGCGCTGGAATTAAGGAGGTGTATTACGTCGAACCGTATCCGAAGAGTTTAGCACTCGACTTGCACAAGGACGCGGTTTCCGTCGAGGAGGATGGCAAAACAGACAATGTCGTGTTCCTGCCATTCGTTGGGATTGCGCCTCGTCAGTACCTAAACCTCTTCGCTATGAAGACAAGAAAGGACACAAACGGCCGAAGCGTCGTGTGGGTTGGTCGTACTGCTATGCCGCTAAATCCAGGGCCATTCAAGTCATACTTCGAAGCCGAGGACTGGGCAGGTGCGGAACTAAAACAGAGAATGGAAGAGACTCAACTCAGCCTGATATAAAAGGAGTGTGTGTAATGAGTAGTGAATCAGGATGGCTCAAGAAATCACTCGATGATGCTGAACATAGTGTTAGTAACTGGCCCGAGTGGAAGCGCAGCCTAGAATCGGCGATTAATCAAACGCATCCTTCGACTTCGGCTCCTCGATCCAGGCAGCTGAATCATGCACAGAACACAAACCCACGGCCTGCCGAATGAGACTGACGCGCTGCACCTTCGCTTTAGTGAGCGTTACGTAGCACTCGCGAGCCTTTCGATGATCGAATCGTGGAACGGAGAGACCCGTGAACGCGAACATCGCCACATTGGAGGATATCCGAGTAGCTGGGTTGAATGCGCTTCAGCGTGAGCTGGGCGTTGTTGGCATGGTGCGATTCCTCCAACAGTTCGAGCCCGGCAGCGGCGACTATGTCGATGAGCGTAGGACCTTAGTTGGCAAACTGCGCGTGCGGGCGCTCGGTAGGCGAGTCCAGGCAGTGCAGCGTCAGAGGCGCCGCTCCAGCGGATAACCTTCTCGGGCGCGCAGTTTTGTGGCCGCGAAAATTACCAACGACTACGCCCTTGCGGCGGATCTAGATCGACCGGGCAAGCGAAGCGGAGAGCTTACCCAAACAGTTCCGCGAACCGGAACTCGAGTGCCGTACGTGATCCCTTCCGCTGATTGCACGGCCCGCACGCCGTCACGAGGTTCGCAGGATCATCGGTCCCCCCACGACAGACTGGCAGCTTATGGTCGACGTGACCAGTACGACTGGTCACCCGCCGGCCGCAGTAGTCGCACCTATACTGGTCGCGCCGAAAGACCGAACGCCGCTGCTCGGGCCACGAAAGGAAGTCGGCATCGCTCACCGAGGCACACCACGCGCCGAGGGCGAGCACTGCGAGTGCCCCCACACCGACGGCCCCCCAGTTGACGCCGGACCGCGGAAAATACGGCCGAAGCTCTGGCCAATCGACCGCCGGTGACCACTCGCCTCGCTCGAGGTCGAACAACAATTCATCCGGCTGGAGCGATCCTGAGCGTGCCCTCTGCGCCAGCTCATCGACGGACAGGTAAACAAAATCGGGAGTGGAACGCGACAAAGACGTTGGATACATGGATGTCCTCCTGTTCAGTGCGACAAGACCAGCCATCAAGTCTAGCAGCCGGGATCACGACGTTTTTCGGCGAGGGTGATCGGCAAGGCGTAACTCGCCGTGCACCTTCCGAGTTGCAGCGGATCTAGTCGTCATAATCATAGTCGTCCCTATTCCTGACCCAGATAAGCGAGAGGATCTGTCGCTGTGATGGTATGGCATGGGTGCTTTCAAACAACTCGATGCCCTCAAATGGCCCGTTTCCGTCCAGCCAATCTGACGGATCGACACTCTCCGCAGCGGTAGCCGGTGACTCGCCCCGATACACGGCGGCTGCGACGCATCCCTTTGCAATAGCCTGTCCTCGCTCGGGAATCCAATGCGCAAATGACCTCGACCGGGCGACCCACGTGATTGACCCGTCGGTAGTCATAACCAGGGCACACTGCTCGGCGCTGACTTGAACGAGCCGCCACGCCGCGGCGGTTCGAGAGACGTTATACATACCATCACGGGCGAGGTGCTCGACGGTCTCGAAGCTAACTGGTAGATGCCGGGAGTCATTTTCGAAAAGACGCTGGGCCATCAAAAGCTCTGAGGCGAAGTCGTTCGCTTCCCACTCCAGTGTCTTTGTATCAGTCGACCGTGCACGCAGATCCGCATCCGCACACTTAAGTGTTGCCCCTTGTTTCGCGTGTGATGGAATGAAGTAGTGTCCGAGTTCGTGCGCTAACGAAAAGCGTCGACGACCTGGGGATTGGTTGGCGGCCAGCATAATCCCACCTCCTCCCTCTGCGAGTCGCACCAAAACAGCAGCGTACCCAGGGTCGCCCGACCGCGAGTTCGCGACGGTCAGTTCCTCTTCGTCGACGATAGCCTCAAGGTCACACGCGCGCGTGTCCAGCAGCCCCCGAGACTGCCGGAACAGCCGAGCAATCTCCTGTCCGCGATGGCTGAGAGCAGGTGTCAGTTTAGACACGATGAAAAATGGCCAGTTTCGCTACTTGGAGCGCTTGCCTTTGGCCGCGCTTTTCGCCTTCAAAAACTCGGCGAACTGTTGGAGTTCACGTTTCGCATCGTCACTCAGTCCACGATATTGGCGAAAAAGCGTCTCTTCAGACTCAGTTAAGCCTTCGACATCGCCGCTTACGAGATATGCGGGGGAGAGATTCATCGCCTCAGCGATCTGTCGAATGGTTTCGAACGATGGATTACGATCCTCCGCTTCGATTTGTGAAATGGCCGACTGGGAAAGACCCACCGCGCGCGCCAATGATGACTGAGTAAATCCAGCATCTTCGCGAAGCTTGGCGAGCCGTTTTCCAAAGCCCATAGTAGCCCTCCATACGGTCTGCGGCGAATAGACTTGCGACCTATCACTATTCGTCCTATGCTTAGCTTTATAGTTATGGGAGGCTATTACTTTTCGGCTTCGGGGGCAACACCCAGGAGGAAGCGATGGCGGATTGCCAAGTCACGTGCATTGTTAAGCCCCACCCGCAGAGTTCGCATGAACATATCACTCACGTCGGAAATCCGCGGGCCAACTGGATATGGCCTACTTCAGATGTAATTCGAAGCATCGACCAAAAGACGAACACCTTCTTTGTCCTCGACCCCTATACCAGCAAGCGCTCCAACATCGGCGTTGTGCGACCGGCGGGCCGGCCGCCTTACTTGCGTACGCACGCGGATGGTGATTGGAACGACAATCTGCTTTCGCTAAGTCAATGCCCCGCGACATGAGCCGCGAACGCGAATGGATCGACGAGATCCGACTGAGGTAACTATGACAAGTTTCGATATCGCGCACGTGCGCGAGCAAGGCCAAGATATGATCATCGTACCCATGCGCGCCGACTTCGGCCACAAGGCAACCGATGATCAGGTGCTGATAGAGCGCAGTCTTTCAGCAGCTGCGCGCGCGGCTGGATTGGCTGGTCTGGTCGTGACGGTGTGGGACGCTGGATTTGGCCGTATGGCTTTTCGCGGCCCGCCCCAGTGGCATCCATTTCTGGCTAGCATCAGCCTTCATTGGGTGGCTCGCAACATTAATAGGCGCGTGACGGTCGGGTAGGCCCGCATTCGCGTGTCGGGAACGCGTACGCAACGCCTTTAGGCGTTGGGGCGCTGGTGTCGGTCAACTACAACCACGTCGTCGACCGACGCCGTGATCTGAGGGAATACTCCTGTCCGCCGGCGTTGCCATCGCGCTCTACAAGCGCGCTCGAGGCTGCGTTCGGTGAGGAATAAAACTCGTCAGTCTCCGCTGCCTAGGAGACACTGAGGGGGTGAGATAGAATGGCGCGCAAGAGAAAGGGCTTCGATGAATTTCCGTGGGGTCCCGTTGTGGGGTTAGTCGCCGCGCTCTTCGTGCTGAGCTACAAGACTCAGCACCCACGCTGCAAGAACTGTGGACTGATCCTCACTGCCCTCAAGCTCTATGAGCAAACCACATGTCCCACGTGCGGAACTGTGCTCGACGGATTACAGGCGGTACTGTCATGACCTTGTAGAGGCAACGCCTTCGGCGTTGGAGTGCCGGCATCGGTCGACTAGGACGACGCTTCGCGCGTCCTAGTCGACCGACACCGGCACTAAGTAAGGCGCAGATGATATGTGGTTGACGATTGGCTCTCCTTGCTCGATGATTCAATCACTGCCGAGGCTTGGCATTGCACGACTGGGCAAGCCGAGGATGAGGAATGTCACGGGAAGGCATGGCAGGCGCGATTGGGGGCCGAGCGACGATGCTCGGCCCCTGCTTCTTTCGGTCCGGCTTCGCGAACGGTCGGCTAACGGCATCTGAGCATCGGCAGCCGCACTGTGGGCTCGTGCGGGCACTCTCAGCGAGAAAGGGCGGCTTCCCCACTACTCCGTGGGAAACCACCCTCTCGTTAACACGACTGCGACGAACTACTTAGCCCTCAGGTGCACTCTCGCACCGTGTTCAAGTCAGCCTTTGCAGACCGCTGCCTTACCACTTGGCTACCGCGCCAGAAACAGCCCGTAAGCTATTTCGACGGAGCCACTTGAACAAGTAACGCCACGGCGGAATGGTAAGCCTCGGCGTTGCTGCGCGCCGCGCGCGTGCGTCTCCAGACTATGCCTGTGGCGAAGGCCGTTCGAGTGTTCGTGCTGATGGTCGTACTGGTGGTGGCCGCGGCGGCGCTACGGAACCACCGGCGCGCGGCGGCGAAGCACCCGCTGGTGCAGCTGACGCATGCGGACAGCGAGCTAGTGGTCAGGGCGTACGAGAACCAGGTCCAGTCTATGGGCAACCAGTACCCGGGACCACCGGCATGGCTGCGCGAGCTGCAGCTGGACAGACTGCGGCTGGCCGCCCAGCAGCAGATCGCCACCGACAGCGCGCCGGCGGCGGCGTCCAGAGATCGGATCGACTCCATCCTCGATGAGGATGCCGGCGGGACCTACATCCGGAGAGTGATCGCCGAGGGCGCGGGCAGCATCTCGCGCTGGCCCGACCACAAGGACACCGTCGCCGTCTGGATCGCGGCGCATCCATATGCGTCGGTTGTGCGAACCTCGTTTCGCCGTTGGAACGAGGCCCAGGCTCCGGTGACCTACGTGATTGTCGACGACTCGACCGCGGCCGACGTACACGTCACGTGGGCCCCAACGCTCCCCTTTCAAGGGGAGCTCGGCACCACGTTTCGGCTCACTGACAATGACGGCCGCATCCTCGTCGCGCACGTGCTGCTGCTGTCCACGGCCCCCATCGAGGGCATCCAGAACGCTGCCCTGCACGAAGCAGGTCATGCCCTCGGTCTCGACCACTCGCCGAACCCGGACGACATCATGTCGAGCGCGGGGAACGGCAAGAAGTGGCAGTTGAGCGACGCCGATCTCAAGACGCTTCGCGTCCTGTACGAGATCCCGTTCTAGCGGAGCGTCGCCGCCAGCTTCTTGGGCGCCGCTCGCTTGTGGGCGGTGCGCAAAAGCTCAGTGACGACCTTCCAGTTGGGCCTCCCATCGAGCCGAACACCGATCCAGCCGTAGGGGCCGACGTACGGCGGCACGAAAAACCGGCGCGGGTTCGAGCGCACCAGATACTCCTGGTCCATGTGCGAGCCCTTGCACCACACCGCCGGGTGGCCGCGGCCGTGATGGGTCTTCGCCGACGCGTACATCGCGAAGATCTTGTTGCACACCCGAAACGTGGGCTCACCCCACGCCTTGACCTCACTCGTCTCGGGAAGCTTGCGGCAGATCGCGCGGAGCCGCGCCAACGGAGTTATTGGCGCAGCCCGGTGAGCATGACCTCCTGCTTGACCGGACACGAGCCCGCGAGCGCTGGACGGAACCGGAACGCCGGCAACACGCGAACCGCGGAGGCGAAGGCGTCCGGCGAGGCCGCGACCGTGAAGAGCGTCGAGGGAACAGCACGGCCCTGTTCGTCGACGACAAACTCGAACCGGCCAGCCGCAGACAAGCTCGGTTGCGTCGAGTCCGGGTCGAGCTCCGCCGTGCGGGCCAGGGACATGACCGAGGCCGCAAGGCGCGCGAAGAGGATCGACGCTGGCGCGTTCGGTGATGGCGTGGCAGATGAGAGGGATAACGTGTAACGCCCCGCTTTGAGCATGCGGAGCGCGTGCGCCGCATCGGCGCTCTTGATTGCGTCGACAACGCTGCTGTCGATCGACGGCGAGAGCGAGGTCGCGCTCACCGTAATGCCCGTCGCGTGTCCGGTGGGGTCGAGCGTGAACGCCACCTGAGCGGTCAACGTCTGCGTTGCCTTGGAACCGACAGAGTAGCCGTACACGGGAAGCGCAAAATCATTCGGCATATGGAACAACGTCCGGACCTTCGCGAGCACATCGCTGGCGCGAGCGTCCGACGCACCGGGGCCGCCGAGCGTGCCGTAAATGAGTACGTCGGCCGTCTCGAACGACGGAGGCATCGTGCAGGCGACGTTGACGACAAAGCCCGAGCTCCGACCAGGCGCGTGCGCCAGGCCCTGGGAGCCAATCGTGTCGGCGATGAATGAGCGGTCGAGCAGGAGATCCTGCTGAACGGACACCCGGTGCTCCGGGTAGGGCGAGAAGCCCGAGAATCCACCGGGATTCTTGGCGCCTTCCGCCGCGAGAGACCCCATCGATTGCAGGCCACCGGTGATGACCGTCGAGAGCGGCTGCTCCGTGCGCGACGACACCAGCATCGGAACGAACGGCACCTCCTCTCGGAAGGTCGTCGTCACTTTGACGTACGGCGCCGCCCCACCGACGGCGCCCGCATGCGTCAACATGAAGACCGCGCGCTTGACGGCGTACCTCGCGTCATCGAGGTAGACCGATCCCGTGACATCAGGCGCCTTGATCACGTCCGCGGGACGAAAATCGATACGCAGCTCGTGCGCCGCATCGCCCACGTACGCGAAGCAATGCGCGCCCGCAAATGCCGGATCGGCGAGATCGCTCAACGTCGGGATGAACATCATCATCCGCTTCCCACCGCTCACCGATCGCTCTTCGTAGACGACCCCGCCGATGCTATACTGATGCCGCTGGCGGCTGTCATACGTCGCCGTGTCGAGCGCGATCACGCTGTCCTCCTCGTCTCTGGTGTGCTCGTTGAGGAGAACGGCGCGGCTTTCCACCAACCGATAGTTGAACGGATACTGATCGAGGAGAATCCGGTACCGCTCGGCGTTCTGGTGCAGCTGCGCCAGTACCATCGCGACCGCGGGCGGCGCGCCCGACTTGGCCAACTGAGGCGCGGCGCACCCGTGCTGCGGAGACTCGGCCGGAATGTTCGCGAGACGAACGGGAAGAGGCTGGAGTCGCAGCACGAGGTGCTGAGAACCGCCACCGGCGCTCAGCGTCGTGTCCAGCGGCAGAAACCCGACCTGCTGAGCACGCAGGCGATAGG
>Ga0210387_10001810_pt1 | contig 16254 bp, 17 predicted proteins | sample IncBWC7OmetaG_FD_160108 | JGI IMG/M metagenome (GOLD analysis project Ga0210387, IMG submission 160108) | Forest soil microbial communities from Barre Woods Harvard Forest LTER site, Petersham, Massachusetts, United States - Inc-BW-C-7-O ...
ATCGCGCCAATACGACTCCGCGATTGCACAGTTCAAGGAGCTAAACGCTTCTCATTCCGGTCTAGGTGATTTCGGCTTGGGTTGGTGCTACCGGGAAAAGAAAATGTATCCAGAAGCTATTGCCGCGTTAGAGCGTGAAGTGGATAGGAGACGGGACCCAGTTCCACTTGCCAACCTGGCCTCTGTCTATGGGCTTGCGGGGAGGAAGCCTGAAGCCGTGAAGCTGATCGATGAGTTGAAGGAAAGATCGCGGGAGCACTATGTTTCGAACGCTATATTTGTTGAGGCATACATTGGCCTGGGCGAAACGGATGAAGCAATGGCACGGCTAGAACGCGCTTTCGAAGAGCATGATCAGTGGATGGTTGACATTAAGTCCTATCTAGCCTGGGATGCTTTGCGTTCCGACCCACGCTTTCAATCCCTGGTGCGCCGCATGAACTTCCCGCAATAGTTGCGCATCTTAAAACATTTTCTGAATCGGGCGGTTAAAGCAGCGCGAGAATCCAGCGGTTCTGGATGGGCTGTCAGTTACACAGAGGATATCGGGAAAGTCCCCGTTCCATTTTCTACGTGCGATTTGCTGCCTGTGTTTTCGTTTTTCGATGTAACAGCCCCGACTCGGGTGACAATGTGGGCGTGTTGTCGCTCGTGTTTTTTCCTCCTGTGGAACGACTGGCCGTGATTTCTTTTGGTAAGGACTGGTCGTCGACTTTTCGCTGGTGTGATCGCTCTTTCGCGTTTCTCTCAGCCATTTCGCAGTAACCGTCATAGATGCAAGAGCAACGGGCCCGGTGAATGGGAGCGTATTTCCCGCCCCCAGAACAAAGCAATGGAGCGCAGCTGAGTTGCGCCCGAGTGATGGGGGACTCAAATGTGATTCCACTTGCCTGGTAAGTCGCGTTACCGTCCATTTAAAGTAGCACTTCACTTGTCCGATAAGCGCAACCAAGCCCCGTAGCTGTTACTTCTGACAATTGCGGTCGCCAATATCGGGTGACAGCATCGGGCGAAGTGTTTTCCTTTTTGTTTAGGAGGAATCCATGCGATTAGCGGCGCTATGCCTGTTGGTTTCCACCATGCTTCCGTCAGTAAGCCTCGCCCAGGATCAGGTTCCCGTGTTCAAGGTCACGCCGGAAGAAAGCGACATCAAATTCTTCGTAAAGGCCTCGGTGGCCATCGACGGAAAGTTCAACAAGTGGGAGGCCACGTTCACCTTTGCGTCCCCCGCCGCCGAGTCAGGCGTGCTCGACGTCAAAATTTATGCAGACTCCGTTAACACCGGAAGCGACATGAAAGACGGTAAATTGAAGAGCAAAGACTTCTTCAATGCCAAAGACGACCCGTACATCACGTTTCATTCCACCAAAATTGTGCAGACCAGTCCCACTACCTTTGATGTGCAAGGCAAGTTCACGATTCGCGGTGTATCTAAGGACGAAACGCTGACCCTAACCCTTGACCCCAAGGAAAAGGGAACAGGCAACGGCCATATTAAAGGCAGCATGGCGTTTGACCGCAAGGAATTTGGCATGAACAGCGGGATCCCATTCATCAAGATAGCGGACCGCGTCGAAGTCGATCTTGCCCTCCAGGTCCATCGGGTAAGCGGACCTCCGGTGGTTTTCAAGGAATAGGGGAACGGACGACGACTGCCGCAAGGGTTTCCCTCTATGACGCATTTTGCGTTTTCCCCATAAACTCCACTTGCCTGGTAAGTCGCGTTACCGTCCATTTGAAGAAGAACTTCACTTCTCCGGTTATTGCGTTTATCAGGACTTGAGCACTAGATCGCCCGCCATGACATGGGCGTGGAGCTTGTATTTTCCGTTGCCGTCTTTCTGGAGGGAATTCCCTATCCAGCCTTTGGGATCGCCAAATTGAGCGCCACTGATGTCGCCGAACTTCACGGAGAGATCCACATGGGAGTAGTCTTCCGGATTTCCTACCTGGATAGTCAAATCGCCGCCAGTGAGCTCCAGGTCCTTGTCTCCCACCACGTTCTGTACGGAGAGGTCACCGCCATGCATGCGGGTGTATAGGTCTGTAGTTCTCGGGATTTCGATCGTGACCTGCAAATCCTTTTTTGGCACGTGGGAGAGCGTGAGATCCACGGCCGTGCCCGACCGCTTCAACTGAATCTTAATATTCTTCGCCTGCTCTAGGTTCTTGCCCTCTACGTGAATGGAAAGTTTGTCCGAATCGCTGCCTATTACGCGGAAGTCCCCATCGTGCAGGTGCAAGCGAAGATTCATTCCACTGGCCAAGGTCGTCTCGAATCCTTGAGGTGGGAGCTTCGTGGCTTCTTGCGGGGTGTGGCAGAACGCCACCGTCGTGAACAACAAAGTCGCCGCAAATAGACCAAAGAGGTTCTTCATGAGGTCCCTCCTGGCCAAATAGTACGCAAAGAACACGCTGAAGGTTCCCTTTTTTTTCCTATGTGGCTCCCCCTCTCGTCCGCTAGTGCCCGATTAGTCGCGTTACCGTCCATTTGAAGTAGCACTTCACTTGTCCGGTAAGGGCGTTAATCAGGACTTGGCATGTGACTGGCGGTGCCCTCTCCCGAAAATCATCAGTAAACACTAGCCGCCTTCCCATGACCGATCGGCTCGACATGGATCAATTCCGGTTTGCCGACTGCTCGGGATTTGCCAATGTTTGCGCTACCGCCCGTGAATCCCAGGTCAGCTACCAGTCGATATCGCAACAAACGGAAAGAGCTACTCGCAGTCGAACTACCGCAGCGAGATGCCAATCGCTGCATTCTCGTCAGGGGATGCAAGCCAGAATTCGTACTTCTCTGCGGCGCTGAAGAACCGCTGCATCTCCTCCGCAGTTGGCGGTGCGGGAGGCCTGTTCGGATCGAATGGCCGTGCGAGCTCGCGGAAGAAGCTATAGAGTTCCTGCTTGGTCACGATAATTGAGGTCATCGGGCTAGGAGAAGTATTTCGGACTGCGTGCCTGACATTTCCGGGGATAGAAACGACTTCGGCGGCATTCACTGTTTGCCAGCCAGCGGACGGACCCTCGGCCTGGAATACCTCAAGCGAACCATTCAGCACATAAAATATCTCTGGATCGGCGTGGCTATGGAGTGGGATCACGACTCCTGAGGGGACCGTTCCGCGCATCACGCCGATCTGGTCGTTGAATTGTTCGGGCGTGGAGAGAAACTGGAGCAAGACGCCGAGAACAATGAATGTCTGCTGCTCGCTTTTGCTGCTCGTACCCGTCTTTGTTTCAGATGTCACGTTCATTAGGAAATCTCCTTATGTGGCTCAAGTGCCTGCAATTCAATGAAAACGCAAAAATGAATGAGCGAAGGGTCAAATACTTCGCTTCTGTATCCAATCGTTCGGTTCTTTGCAGGGTCAAAAGACATCTAAAACTTGTGATGGACGCCGAACTCCTTGTTCAGAGGATCGCCAACAAAATCTCGCCGGAACCAATACGTCAGATTCTCGAAAAACAGGTCTTAGCAAAGGTTCTTACTCCGGGCGAGTTTGAGCTCGGTCTTGGATCGCACAGTCTGTCGAGATACTGCTACGCGCCTGGGGAGATGATTCTCTGCCGGAGGAACACCGAGGAATGGGTGCGTTGGCGCAGTCCAATTCAAATGCTGCTGATCACGGTGCCGGACCAGACGCTGCATTCTGTCGCAGAGGAGATGGGTGGTAGAGCACCGGAGTTGAATGGAACGCCGCTCCTGAAAGACGAGCGAGTTCGCGCGTTGGTGGCGGCAGCTGAAGCTGATCTTGCAAACGGATCTTCAGCCGGGAGAATCTACACGGATTCAATCGGGCGAGCTCTGGCAGCCGCGCTGATGCATTCGCAGGGAGTATTGCGGAGCTTGATGCGGCACTACCGTGGGGGTCTCTCCCCAGTGCAACTCCGCCGGGTGACCAGCCTTGTTCATGAGAACCTCCATGAAGACGTGAGCTTGATGCAGATGGCCGAGGAAGCAAAGCTGAGCCCGGCATACTTCTCTCAAATGTTCCATCAATCGACGGGAGTTGCTCCGCACCAATTTGTTTTGAGGGCACGGGTGGAGCGAGCCAAGGAGCTGCTGGTAAAAGAAGACGCACGCGTCCTCGATGTAGCCATTGCATGTGGATTCCAAACCCAACAGCACTTCGCAAGAGTATTCCGTGCTTTCTGCAAGATGAGTCCCACACAGTTTCGTAAAGCGAGACTCGCCTAATTCTTCACTTGCCAACGAGAGAGTGATACTTAGGGCAGCAGAATTAGACGCCGACGCTCTTCTGCTCGACGCGGAGTATACGCAGGCATGGAGGGCATTCTAGAGTGAGACTCCTGAGTCCCGGGCAAACCGGAAGTTGTCAGCTCGCCCGTTGAATTAGTACCGACAAACGCGCTTGTATCTACCAATTCAATTCCACTTGGACGTATAGTCGCGTAATCGGACAAGTCCCGTACTAGAACTTCAGTCGTCCGGTAAATGCGTTTAGCACGCATTCAGTCAAGTCTGCCCGGACCCAGCCCTACTCGGGGCCTACTGTCCATGCGATCGCGTATGTCTCCCCATCTAATAGGAATTTCTGCCGCTTTGAAACATGAATCGGGTCTGAGAAACGACTACTAAACGCGGCGCGCCACATACCCACAGTTATCGTACCGCCATTGGGCGCAACCTCTTCCAAGAAGCCCACAACAAATCCTCGCCGCGTCCAATAGCGATCTGCCGTGCCTGTGAGAAGCGCTGCTTGAAATCTTCGGGTGAGATTGAGTCCCCTTCTTGTGCGGGCACCGTCATTTCCTTTGTCTCAGCTTGGTAATACCAGTAGGACGTGATGTTGCACTTGGCAGGTGAGCGATAAGGGTCCTTCAGGTATTGCTCTTTCAGTGCGCGGGCATCGCCTATGGCTCGGGAGAATAAAGTTGTAGAATCCGAGGATTCGGTGTTCGCGTCTAAGGCAGTTTTTACTATTTGCCCGACTGCTTCTCGCCACTCGGCGAGCGTATTGGTCTGTTCTGCCGCAGCAATTGCTTGGGAAACCGAAACGATTTCGCGGCCTTCATCGAGTTTCAAAACCGATTCTGTCAACAGCGCGTCCATCAACTCTTGCTTCGTCACTGTCTCGTCCTCCCCGCCAATTCAGGCTGTTAGGTTTCGCGTTTGAGGAGCGCGGTCAAGCGACGATGTAGGTCATCAACCGCGTTGAACAGATCGACGATGCCTGGCGTATCAATGCCGACTTCTATGGATTGCAGGTCGAGAGAAAGGTCGCTCGAAATCTGTGTGGCGCGTTTGACGCGCTCGGCGGACATTATCGGGAGAACGGAAAAGGGGTCGCCCCCGGACTGGTCGCTGAGGCCGATCCATTTTTGTACCGCCCATGTAGTGTTGCGAATGTGATCTACGGCATTCCGGAATTCAGCGAGAACACGCGAATCGAGTTTGCCAACTTTTACGAGTTCTTCGAGTTCATGTAACTCGCTGGTGGTGGCTTCCAGACGCGCAGTGATGGATGACGTTGAGCCCGTGGTTGAATCTTGTTCGGGAGTACTCATCCGAAATTCCCTCCGTGGGAGGGCTGGGCTATCGGGACGAGATTAGGGCGCGACGGCTGCCGGAGACAAGGAAAATTATTCGCGCGAACCGAATTCTAGAAATACGCAGGGCGAACCGAGACGTTGCAGTCCGGATAACCATTGATGATTCCATTCGTCACCGGATACGCCCCCGAACTTAGATAAGTCCTGATTAGTCGCGTAACCGGAAACTTGGGTCAGTTTCCGGTAACGGCGGTGATCTCAATGGGTCGACGCAATACCAAGCTAGAACCCGCCTGGCATTGAAAACAAACGCCAAAATCGCTTGTCAGGTTTGGCCCAGCCGGAACGTTGCTCTGGCTGGATTTTGACCGAGTACAGCCAAATCGATGGTTCTCCCGCGCAAGCATTGTCGAGTCAACCCACTGGATGGTGTTGCATCGACCGATTGAGCCGGCAGCGTTAATCGGGACTTGAGTCGCTCACGTCCCTCATATTGTAAGATGGCTTCGTGAAAGCCGCCGACAACGAAACGATCCTATTTGACGCGCTTGAGCCGAAGTTGGCTGCGGATGATGACCGGGCATTCTGGCGGGCTGCGCTCTTCGTGCTCGGCGAAGAATTCGCGCAGCGATACGCGGAAGAATCGCGGCGCGGTGTTTGGGCCATGGTGGTGGGTGCGTGCTCGCACTGGGTCAGACCGCACAATAGCCGATGGAATGCGGCAGGTGGTTTCGTGTATCCGGATGGCTATAAAGATTCCGTTCCGGAGCTGGATTGGTCCGTGATTTTTTTGTTTCGGAACCGCGAGTGGGAGTTGGTTGAGAAACTACCGGGAAAGAGAATTAAGGTATGCCGGGTTGCCATTCCCGCGCGAACCGCGCGCCACAAACACGCTGCGATTCATGCGCGATGGACACCGAACAAGGAGGCTGTTCTTTACGGATTCCGAAAGATTTCGGAAAAATGGAAATGCGTCGCTGCCTCCGACGAACGGTTGAGAGGCGGTATTAGCCTCAACGCCTGATAAGTCGCGTTGCCCGACAAATAAAGTGTTACTTCAAATGTCCGATGCGGGCGTTACTCAGGAGATAGCAATTCAAATTCTTGGCCTAAATTTATGGTTCTGCAAGTAGTGCCGCCCTAGACCGAGAGCAGGCCGTGTCGAAAACAGGTGTGGTGGTAGTTGACTGATGTCAGAAATGCCTTGCATTCGTTCTATACCTTGAGTGAGAGTCGTTAACCAGACTTCGTAACACGACAGGAGAAAACGTGGACTTCGTATCCAAGTTTGAAAAGGCACTTCGCAAGAGGTACCAACACTTAAAGACGGAGCTCGCGAAAATTGAACATCTGATTGACGCTTTTGAGAAAGGTGCGAAGCGTGGTGTCAAACAGACCGGTCGCGGCAGGTTATCGGCGGCAGGTCGCAAACGAATCTCGATGGCGCAGAAGGCACGCTGGGCAAAGAAAAACAAGTCGTAGGTGGACGTCGCCCAGACGATCAAATAGCAAAGGAGAAACAATGATTACTGAGGATTTGCATAATCTAGCGAAATCCCTTCAGAAACATCTGGATGAGCACGGGTTTAAGGATGTTCACATACAGGAGCGTGCTCAACAATTAGCCCTGGAGATGCAAGAAGTTGGAAAGTTATTGACGCAACAAACTGACCCAAGGTTTGCCACTGCTCCTGATCAGCTTAATAAGACGGCGAAGCAAGGGCGCTAGGCTCCGATTAATGTCTCAGTCAAAGCCCAAAAGAAATCGACAACAGATAACCGGGCAGGTTCGTACTAGAACTCACTTTTCCGGTAACAGCGATAATCAGGACCTGCGACAGCACAGAAGGCAGCGTGCGACAATGCAAGCTTCGAATCTCTCGTGCGATATACTCCTCCCATGTCGCTCGCGCGAATAGCTGAAGTTTCGATAGGTCGTCAAACGCGGCGGTAAAGGACGAGCTTCAGGCGTCACCCGGTAGCTGCAGATCAAACCGCTCGATGTCATGAATTGCACCCCGGATGCACTGCTCAGCTAGATCGCAACCTCGCAAATAGCGCTGGTGCGTTTCGTGCGCCGACCCAAATTGAACTATGGAAAATCGATTGTAGTGCGGAGATGTCGGCAAGTATTTTTTGAACAACCCTGTAGTGGAATCCTTCCACTGACAGAACTCCGGCGTGATACCGCTGTAATTCCTCACGATCGGCATGTTGTCGAGCTGTTCTTGAAACAATTCGATCGCTCGCTGACCTTCCGGGCTGAGCTTTCCACTGTCTGTCATAGGTTGATCCTGGAGCGCAGGCTTACCCAGCTGAACAATACTCCAGGAAGCGCTGAAAAGAAACGAATTGGCAAGTCAACCCTCGCGAGCCGAAAGAACCTGGTACAAGCTTGTCTAGACGTCTCGATAAAATCAGACTGGTCCTTCAAGAGGTTTAAGTCGAGAACCGAACGCCATGTGCGATACCGAATGGGCATAGTGGACCTATGGTCGCGTTAGGGGACATTTGGGAGCTAGTTTCCGATTAATGCGTTTTATCAGGCGTTAAGGTATAACCCGCTAGAGTCGTCGCTGTGGGCAGCTGACCAAAGGACCCGGTGTTCTCGTTCGGCGAAATTTATGAGAGGCATTCACCGTATCCAAAGGTGAGCGTTCCGCAGGAGGATCATGACTACGATCAAGAATCCGGGTAGAAACGCAGGCTTGCTGTATGTCGTCACGTCGGTATTCGGTTTCTTCGCGATGGGCTACGTTCCTAGCAAGCTGATCGTCCATGGAGACGCAGCAACGACGGCCAACAACATCTCGGCGTCCGAAACGCTCTTTCGCCTAGGTATCGCAAGCGAGCTCATCGCCATGGCCGGTTTTATCTTCGTGGCGCTGGCATTGTACGAGTTGTTCAAGGGCGTTGACCGGCGGCAGGCCGCGCTCATGGTGATTTTGATTGTGGTTTCGATCCCCATCGCATTTCTGAATGAAGTGAATTCCATGGCTGCGCTGCTCCTGGTGCGAGGGTCTGACTTCCTATCCGTATTCGAAAAAAATCAGCGCGAGGCTTTGGCTATGCTGTTTCTCAATCTGCATGATCGCGGATTGGTGTTCTCCGAACTATTTTGGGGTCTCTGGCTCTTTCCGCTTGGCGGCCTAGTGTATAAATCTCGATTCCTGCCGCGGTTCTTGGGCATCTGGCTCGTTCTGGCCGGCTTCGCGTGGGTAATCCTCTCCTTCACGGGCATACTCTTGCCTCAGTACGCCGACAAGTTGAACACGTATTTCCAGCCGGCCATCCTTGGGGAGATTGCGTTCATGCTGTGGCTCGTCATCAAGGGGGGCAAGCCACCGCAGATGGACGCAGCAGCGAGGTAGCCCGAAATTCGTCGTCAATATTTCCCCTCCTGCCAACAATCGGCCGCGGCGGCAGGCTAACTCCTGTGTAGTCGCGTAACCGGAAACTAGGGTCAGTTACCGGTAATTGCGTTAACCAGGCATGTGGATTACTTCCGAGTACGCCTTTAGTAGGAACATCCTCATCTAGTGGAGCGAATCCGTTGACTAGCGTCTTTTGTACTCCTAAGATTGCAGCCCACGGATTCGCTCCATGATCGGCGAAACCATCTCGCATTATCGGGTGTTCGAGAAGCTGGGCGGAGGCGGGATGGGTGTGGTTTACCGCGCCGAAGACACAAAACTGCACCGCCTGGTGGCCCTTAAATTTCTGCCGGACGATACCGCGGATGATCCCCACGCGCTCGATCGCTTCCGCCGCGAAGCACGCGCAGCTTCCGCGCTCAACCATCCGAATATCTGCATCATTCACGATATCAACGAGGAGCAAGGGCGCCACTTCCTGGTAATGGAATTTCTCGACGGCCAAACCTTGAAGCACCGCATCGCGCAAGGCCCGCTCCCGCTCGACGAACTGCTCGAAATCGGCATTCAGGTGTCCACGGCGCTCGACGCCGCTCACGCCAAGGGAATCATTCATCGCGATATCAAGCCCGCGAACATCTTTCTGGTGCGCGATGGACAAGCGAAGGTCCTCGATTTCGGCCTCGCCAAGGTCGTCGCGCCGCACCGCTTGGTACCCGGCATCACAGTGTCGGCGCTTCCCACTGCTTCCGAGCAGGAGCTGTTGAGCAGTCCCGGCTCGGCGATGGGCACGGTGGCGTATATGTCGCCGGAGCAGGCGCTTGGCGAAGATCTCGACGCGCGCTCGGATCTTTTCTCCTTCGGTGTGGTGTTCTATGAAATGGCCACGAGTGCCATGGCCTTTTACGGTGCAACCTCCGGCGCAATGTTCGACGCGATTCTGCACAAAGAACCTGTGCCGCCAGGCCGGTTGAACCCGCAGCTTCCGGCGGAACTCGATCGCATCATTCACAAGGCTCTTGAAAAAGACCGCGCGCTTCGCTATCAGCACGCTTCCGAGCTGCGCGCCGATTTGCAGCGCCTCAAGCGCGATAGCACTTCCGGACGCGTGGCGGTTACCAGCGGCGTGATGCAAACGCCCACGCTTCAGTCGGGAGCGGCTTCGACGTCTTCGAGTTCAACCTCGCGGGCGTCGGGGGAACAGCCCTCGAACAGTTCCGTTGTCGTGGCGGTCGCAAAGCAACACAAGCTTGGCCTCGCCACCGGTGCATTGCTCGCGATCGTGGTCCTGGTTGCAGCGGTGTACGGTTTATATGCCCTGCTTCGCCGCGCCGGCCCCGCGCCATTCGCGGACTTCACCATGACGCAAGTCACCAACAACGGGAAATCCGTCGAAGCCGCCATTTCTCCCGACGGCAAGTATCTGCTGAGCGTCTTGGAGGACAAGGGCAAACAAAGCCTCTGGCTCCGCCACGTGGTCACGAATAGCGACACCCAAGTAATCGCGCCCGCCGAGGCTTTTTACCAGAGCCTGACATTTTCGCCGGATGGCAATTACATTTATTTCCGTAAAGCGACAGATAACACGCGTACCTCGTACAACGCTTTCCGCGCTCCGGTGCTGGGCGGCGCCCCGCAGCTCGTCGCGCGAGACATCGACAGCGCAATTAGCTTCTCTCCTGACGGAAGAATGGCGTACGTGCGCGCAAACGATCCGGAGGTTGGAAAGTTTCAGGTGCTCATCGCGAACGCGGACGGCACGAATGAAAAGATGTTTTATGGCGGGCCTGCCACTTTTCCCCCGCGGCCCGTACCCTGGTCTCCCGACGGCAAACAGATCGCTGCACTTATTCCCGGCCCCGGCGAGCCGATGAGTAACATTGAGTTCCGAGATGTGGCCTCTGCCAAAGTGCAGGCGATTGTCCCATTCAACAAAATGGAGCTCAACGACATGGCGTGGCTGGCCGACGGTCGCGGCCTGGTGGTGACGTATCAGAGCAATACGTCACCGTTTGCGCGGGCTCAGATCGGCCTGCTCTCCGCCGCAGGAACCCAATTTCGTACGATCACCAATGACACGAATAGCTATCGGACACTGACCCTATCGGCCGACGGAAAGGCACTGGCTACGGTCCAAGAAAAAGTCGCGAGAACTTTGTATGTGTTGCCGGCGAGCGGATTCGCCGGCAGTCCTCCTGCTCCAGCTTTGGCACAGCTCAAGGACGCCTTTCTCTTCAATTGGGCCTCGAACGGAGACCTGTATTTTGCTGACGGCGGCACCTTGCTGCGAATCTCGCCCGACGGTGCAAACAAAACGACCATAGTTAGTAACCCTGGCGCGATTATACCGGCGGCGATCGCTTGCTCGAATGGGCGCGACGTGATACTTGAAGAAGACAACCAATCCGCCACCAAGGTCAACGTCTGGCGCATGTCCGCCGACGGCTCGAACCTGAAGCAACTCACCTATGGCAGCATCGACATTGCCGCGAAGTGCATGCCGGACGGAAAGTGGGTGTACTACGAGGATTGGCTCGTTCCTCAGATTATGCGCGTTCCGATCAATGGCGGAACGCCTGAGATTGTGCCGGGAACGATCGTTGCGCACACGATTTTCTCCTCGCCGGGCTTCGCCATTTCACGAGATGGGAAGTGGCTTGCCATCCTTCTCAACCAGATTGAGTCGAACGGCCCCGGCACCAATAAAATCGCACTGATTCCGCTCGATGCCGGCCCAAGTCCTGCGGTGCGATTGCTCGACCCTGATCCGAGAGTCGCGAATAATCCCGAATTCACGCCGGACGGAAGCGCGCTGGTGTATCCCGTTCGCGAAAACGGTGTGGACAACCTGTGGCTCCAGCCGCTCGACGGCTCCCGCGGTCGCCAGATCACGAATTTTGAATCTGACGAGATTCAGAACTTTCACTACTCTCCCGACGGCAAGACCCTCGGCGTTTTCCGCGAACACACCGAATCCGATGTCGTGCTCCTGCACGATACCGGCGATTCGCCGCGGTGATGCGCTCACGCGCCAGCAACAAGTAATGAGATTTTGTTTGCTTGAACTCCGATCCTCCGAGACATTGACCGGCCCTTGACGAATATGCGAAGCAATCGCAGGTCAACTCCTGATTAGTCGCGTTACCGGAAACTAAGAGTCAGTTACCGGTAAGAGTGTTAATCGTCCAAGTGGATTATTTCAGGAGGGCCGTCGCTCACTCCCAATTGTGCGCCTCGCGATTGAGCGATTCACACTCGCTGCTCCATCTCAGGTAAGATCTCCGGCGTGGAAAAACTCAAGGTGCAGTATAGCGAAGATCCTACGTTCGTCTTAGGGCGCGCTGACGAGTTCCTTTCATCGGAACCGGTTTTGCACAATCTGATTCTGTCGATTCTGCACTCCCGAATAGCTCAGGGCGATCCAGGTCGGTATTGGATCGCATTTCACGGGAAGAAAACCGTCGGCGTGGCCGTTCAGTCACCTCTAGAATACCCAGCGACCCTGACACCTATGGAACCGCGAGCGGTGCTGGCAATGGTGGATGCAATTGCGGAAGCCGGCGTGACCCTACCCGGTGTCAATGGGGACGCGGCAACAGCAGCCCGCTTCGCTGGGCAATGGAGTGAACGATGTAAGTCGGCAGCCACGCCCCTCCAGGGGACCCGTCTCTACGAACTCTCGGAGCTGAGAGAAGTTCCCCGCACCGAAGGTCAGTTACGGCGGGCAGCTCCGAGCGATCGTGGTCTGATGATTCTCTGGACTCGTGCGTTTCAGGATGAAATTGGTGAATCTGCAAGCGACACCGAACTTCGCGTCGACAGAGGGTTGGCGGCCGGCCAGCTCTGGCTTTGGGATCAAAACGGAGAGACAACGTCGATGGCCGGGAACCGGCACAAGGCGTGGTTCGTCTGTCTGGGGTCTACACGCCGCCCGAGAAACGAAAGCGCGGCTACGCGGCAGCCTGCGTTCATGCTTTGTCGCAACATCTTCTCGGCTGTGGGTATCGGTGCATTCTCTACACTGACCTGGGCAACCCCACATCGAATTCCATTTACCGGCGAATTGGGTATAGTGCCGTAGCAGAGGCTCTTCGTTATCGCTTCGACTGATCCGGCCGTCGCACTACGCACGCACGTTACCGTGTTGTCGGCTACTCGAAACTCATCGTCGGACCACGCGGTCAACTCCTGATAAGTCGCGTAACCGGAAACTAGGGTCAGTTACCGGTAAGCGCGTTAATCAGGAATTAGCCTCCAGCGGGCGCTCATCTCATCAGTGCACGGCACCCGCCTCACTTATCGTGGCGGCGTCCCGATGAGCCTACCTGCACCACGCAGGCAGCCTGGCAAAGTAAGAATCGTGGCGTACAGAGCTTCGTCGCGAAGGAGTAGTTTGGCAATGGTGCCAAAAATGGTCTCTCGTCAGAGCGACCGCAAGAAATCGATGATTTCCTGCTGCTCTCGCATAGTTAGCATGTTGAAATGTTCGATGACGCTACTTGCCTCGCTGCCACGGCTCCGATGATCTTGGATAGCCTCCACCAAGTTGGCGGTCCGTCCATCGTGAAGGAAGAAGACGCGTTGCCCGACGCCCCAGAGAGGAGCGGTTCGGAACTCGTCGGGACCGGCGCCACCTTGTGTGATGCCATCGGCTAGGCCTTCGCCCATGTGATGAACGAGGAGGTCTGAGTAAAGATTCGCCGTCTGATTTGAAAGCGCAGCACTCGGGCTGGTCGAGGATCCGCTCGCAATCTTGGCGCCGGTGGTAAGCGAGGGCGTATGGCAGTGGACACAACCTATTTTTGCGAACGTGGCACGTCCATTTTCACTGGAGGGCGTGGCGGGTGCGGGAGCGGGTGGCGCTAGCATGCGCATAAAGTTGGCAAATGCTTCGATGTCCGAGATGACGGCCGGATTGGAAGTGGCAGTAGTCGCAGGTGTCGTGAAGTTGAGTGTGTCATTCGGTATGGCGGTGAAAAGACAGGCAGGAGTCTCGTCACGCTCCTGGGGGAACGATTGGTTCGAGATTCCCATTTCTACGTTGTAGGCTTCGGCGGCGAACATGAGCAGAGACTTGTTTTGTGCCTTCCATCCGAAACGAGTGATGGTTCCATCGTTAGCGCTGCGGTTTACGTTCCCGCTCAGGAGTGAGTTCGGGTGGCCCGAGATACCCAAGGCCGATTTCTGGGTGGCGTTGGCTTGCATGTTGGCAAGGATGACGGAGTCCGGGATCGCTTCAATCAGTCCCGCTCCAAAAACAGGAGTAGGGATTCTAAAGATAATGTTTGGATTTCCGCCCTGGCCAGTGAGGGGATTTCCCGCGGGAAGGAAGTCAAATTGAGCGACGTTGCAACCGGCTGCGTCGCTCCGCCCAGTAATTACGAAAAGGGCGTGCACGTTGCCGTCCGGGGCCCCGTTGCTTTGCTTGAATCGCGCTTCGCGAATCGGGCCATTGGGTGTGATGAACCATGGCACGCTGTTCGTCGCCCCATTCAAGTGGGCAACCGCGCTCAAGGGATTTTGCGTCGGGCTCGTTCCTCCCATAGCCGGCTGCGAGTGGCAAGAGAAACACTGGTTGGAGTTGAAGCGGGGCCCGAGCCCATTGTTCGCGCCTCCTTGCACAACCTCGATTTCAGCGAACCTGCCCTGCCCATCCTGAAAGAATGTAGTTTCGTCGGCAGTTAAGGCTTTCAGGGAAGTGCCGGCACCCGCCGGGCCACCGCGCACGCCCGGGTCTACTGAGGCTGGTATGGATTGACCAAAAGCGCAGGCGCCTGAGGTCAATGCTACAGCCACGATTACGCCAAAAGTTTTGCGTGCAATTCCCCAGAGTTTCATCACTATCTCCATCCTTGGGCTGGGGAATACCGGCATTGTACACCCGTGCTGACTGCCCGCGACTAACCGACGGAGTCGCCACAGGTCTAAGCAAATTCACTTGGACCTGATAATTGGACAAAAACTGGGCTGGTACCCACTTTACCGGTTAATGCGTTTATCAGGAGTTGAGGACGCTTTGATGCGTGCGCCCGGTGTTTGTGGTATTTTTCGAGCCTGATGAGCCTGATATTTACACTGTGGATTCTATTTATCGGATCTGCCATCTTTACGGCTCTCGGAACCGTTATCCTTGCGTGTATTCCGTTCTTCCGTGTGACTTTTGTCAATCTATTGGTGTTCGTGGCGATGGCTGTTCCCGGGGGAATTATTTCGTGGTTGCTACTTGGAAACCTAATCCTGAGCTATCAACCGATTGGCCGCCCTCCCTACGGACTTTTCGCAGTTCTCGTGGGGGGCGGTCTATCGCTTGGTGCGCTAGCAGTATGGCTGAAAATGCGCATCGCGAGTGCGCTGGAGATATATTCTCCTCGTTAGATTTGTAACTCCTGATCAGTCGCGTAACCGGAAACTTGAATCCACATGTAGGATTAGCGCGTTTATCAGGAGTTGGGCAGCCTCCCGTAAAACTCGATATGCCTTTTGACCTTCGCGCGTATACCATTGGCGCCCAGCGAGCCAATCGCGTTTTTTGAGGAACTGCGGGTATGTGGGTGATTCCAACTACCGTCAAGGAACTAGCGCCAGTGTTGCGTTATGCGCTGCTCGTCGTCTTCGCGCTTTATGCGATGACGCAAGTGAAAAAGCCCTCGAAATGGGTCGGCAGATTTTTTGTGTGGCTCATGAACTTATCTCATTCCAACTTGACCGATTGGGGTTTAACGCACATACGGATCGAGAAGGACTTCACGATTCTGGATGTAGGCTGCGGCGGTGGCCGAACGATTCAGAAGTTGGCGGCTGCCACGCAGGGCATGGTGTACGGTGTCGATTATGCCAACGGCAGCGTCGCCGCCTCTCGAGCAAAAAATGCGCAACTAGTTGCGGCAGGCCGCGTCGAGATTAGGCACGCCTCGGTTTCTGAACTGCCCTTCCCGGACAAACAATTCAACTTGGTTACCGCCGTGGAAACTCAATACTACTGGCCCGATCTGCCGAACGATATGCGGGAAATCCTGCGAGTTTTGAAACCGGGGGGAACGTTGGTGATCATCGCCGAGAGCTACAAGCACGGAAAACACGATGCCTGGAAACAGCCGGTGATGAAGCTGCTGAAATCCACTTCGCTGGGAGTAGATGACCAGCGCGCGTTATTCTCGTCGGCCGGATATGCAGACGTTCAAATATTTGAAGAACGGAAGAAGGGCTGGATCTGTGTAACAGGCAAGAAGCCGGCCAATCCCCCTAACTCCTGATTAGTCGCGTTACCGGACATTGAGAATTGGCGGGTCGGCACTTGTCCGGTTTGGGCGTTTATCAGGACTTAGCCAGCCGGGGCGCTCCCTCTTCGTTGACTTGCCTTCTG
>Ga0210387_10001811_pt1 | contig 16254 bp, 11 predicted proteins | sample IncBWC7OmetaG_FD_160108 | JGI IMG/M metagenome (GOLD analysis project Ga0210387, IMG submission 160108) | Forest soil microbial communities from Barre Woods Harvard Forest LTER site, Petersham, Massachusetts, United States - Inc-BW-C-7-O ...
AAGCGCGTTTCGAACATGAACGCTAACGTGCCGGTCAGCTTCACCGGCTTCAGCTCGCCATTGCTCGCATGATCGAACGCCTGGCGATCGGGCCCGTGCGGCAGCATGCAATTATGCAAGCTCATGCCGCCCGGGACGAAGCCTTCGGGCTTGGCGTCATAGACGCCATAGATCAGGCCCATGAACTCGCTCATGATGTTCATGTGATACCAGGGCGGACGGAAGGTGTTTTCCGCGACCGCCCAGCGCTCCGGGAAGATCACGAAATCGATATTCGCCGTGCCCGCCGTCTCCGACGGCGAGGTCAGCACGGTGTAGATCGAGGGATCGGGGTGATCGAAGGAGATCGCGCCGACCGGCGAGAAATGACGCAGATCGTATTTGTAGGGCGCGTAATTGCCGTGCCACGCCACCACGTCGATCGGCGAATGAGGGAGGTCGGCAACGAACAGCGAGCCGCCCCATTTCACATAGAGCTCGGTCGGCGTGTCCTTGTCTTCGTAGCCAGCTACGGGCGTCAGGAAGTCGCGCGCATTGGCAAGGCAATTGGCGCCGATCGGGCCGCGCTCCGGCAAGGTGAAGGCGCCGCCGTAGTTTTCGCAGAGATAGCCGCGGGCCGGCCCGGAGGGAATTTCCACGCGGAATTTCACGCCGCGCGGGATCACCGCGATCTCGCCGGGCTCGATGTCGATGCGGCCGAACTCGGTGACGAAGCGCAAATTGCCCTGCTGCGCCACGAACATCATCTCGGCGTCGGCATTGTAGAAATGCTGATCGACCATCGATTTGGTAATGAGATAGACATGCGCGGCCATGCCGGCCTGGGTATTGGCATCGCCGGCCGTGGTCATGGTCCGCACGCCCTGCAGCAAGGTGATGTCCTCTTTCGGCAGCGGCGTCGGGTCCCAGCGCAGTTGCGCGATCGGCAGGTCGTATTCATGGCATGGCGCCGAGCGCCACAGCCCGGCATCGAATTTCCTGAAGCGGCCGGAATGCTTCACCGACGGGCGGATGCGATAGAGCCAGGAGCGCTCATTGGTGCCGCGTGGTGCCGTAAAGGGCGAGCCGGAAAGCTGCTCGGCATAAAGCCCGTAGGCCGCACGCTGCGGCGAGTTGCGGCCGATCGGCAACGCACCGGGGAGCGCCTCCGTCTCAAAGCTGTTGCCGAAGCCGGACATGTAGCCTGGCGTCAGCTGGGCGGAAGCGCGGCTGATCAGGTCAGGCGAGGTGTTGATGTTCATGTCTATCCTCCTCCTTGCAGGGCGGCCCACATTTCCTGGTCGCGCTTGTCGGTCCAGATCACGGGATCGTCGATCCCCGAGGCCTCGTCGTACGCGCGCGAGACGTTGAACGGCAGGCAGTGCTCGTAGATCGCGAAGCTGGAGAATTTCGGGTCCATCACCTCGCGTGCCATCGCCATGGTATCCTTCAGGCCGCGGCCCTTGGCGACGGCGGCTTCCGCTGCGCCATAAAGCGTGGTGACAAAATCCCGTGTCATCGCGATAGCATCGCGCCCGGTCGCAAGCCCGTTGAGCGCATCGCCGCGGCCCGGCGCGATCGCCTTGGGATTGAAGGCGCGGATTTCGTTCAGCGTCATCGGCCATTCGCGCAAATGCGCGTCGCCGCAATAGCAGGCCGAATGATATTCGATCAGGTCGCCGGAGAACATCACGTCCGCATCCGGCACCCAGGCGACGATATCGCCCGATGTATGTCCGGCCCCAAGCTGCATCAGGCGCACCTCGCGCTTGCCGAGATAGAGCGACATCTCGCCCTCGAAGGTCAGCGTCGGCCAGGTCAGACCCGGAATGCTCTGCGCATCCTGAAACAGGCGCGGGAAGCGGCCATATTCGCTATCCCAATCCTGCTGGCCGCGCTCGGCGACGAGGCGGCGGGTTTCTTCGGATGCAATGATCGCCTGCGCATGATAGGCGGAGGCGCCGAGCACGCGCACGGCGTGATAGTGCGACAGCACGACATATTTGATCGGCTTGTCGGTGACGGTCTTCACCCGCTCGATCACCTTGTTCGCCATCGCCGGTGTAGCCTGCGCGTCGAACACGAGGCAGCCGTCCTCGCCCACGATCACCGCGGTGTTCGGATCGCCTTCGGCGGTGAAGGCATAGAGATCGGTGCCGATCTCGGAGAATGTGACCTTCTTCTCGGAGAGGTCGGTGGTGGACGCAAAACCCTTCGCCATCTATTCAATTCCCTTGAGCGTTATTGTTGTTGCTGTTGTTGCTGCTGGCTCGCTTCCAGCATGCGGCGTCTGGCGAGCGCAATCGCCTCGCGCAACACCTCGATGTCGCCGATGTGGTTGGCGAGGATCAGAACCAGCGCCGCGTCGAAATCCGCACTCTGCGCGTCGGTGAGGCCGCGATGCGCCTCGACGATGGCGCGGAAGGCGTCATCAGGCTTTGCGAAGTTCGAGCTGGTGGATAACGCCATCGTCAATCCTCAGTTCAAACCGGATGCACGGGCCAGCGCCGCATCAAGCGCGCTCCGCGTCGGATGACGGAACCGCGCCGCGACATAGCCGTCGGGACGCAAGAGATAAGCCGTGCCGGGCTCGGCGTCGTAGCGCGAGGCAGCCAGCCCTTCGGCATCGACCAGTCCACTTTCGGCGCCGATGCGGATCGTGCCGACGCCTTCCGGCGTATCGGCCGCAGCGCCGTTGCCGAACTCCAGCAGCGTGAACCGCGCGCCCTTCTCGACGAACGCCTCCGTCAAGAATTTTGCAGCCCCTGAGCGATCGGCCGTCGGCGCGTCCGGCATCGAAGCACCCGGCCGCGGTCCGCCGCGCCAGGCGTCGCCATCCGCCGTCGACAGCGGGGAATCGTAGATGGAAGGCACCGACAGCCGCCCGCCATTGACCATGCGCTTGCCGAACTCGGTTTCCTTCGCCAGCGACAGCACGGCCTGGCGCAACCGCGCCTCCTGCCGCGACGAGGGCGCCATGAAATCCGTCGAGCGCGTGGACTCGCGGATGTTCTCGTCCGCAGCCGTGCTGCGCTCGACGTGGTAGCTGTCGAGCAGGCTCGCCGGCGATTGCTTGCGCAGCACGCGATCGAGCTTCCAGGAGAGATTCTCCGCGTCCTCCAGCCCGGAATTGGCGCCACGCGCGCCGAACGGTGAGACCTGGTGCGCAGAATCGCCGGCGAAGATCACCCGGCCATGCACGAAGCGATCCATGCGGCGGCACTGGAATTTGTAGAGCGAGATCCACTCGAATTCGAACTGGTCGTGGCCGAGCATGCGCGCGATTCTGGGCCGCACATTCTCCGGCTGCCTCTCGACTGTGGGATCGGCGTCGCGGCTGAGCTGTAGGTCGATGCGCCAGATGTCGTCCGGCTGTTTGTGCAGCAGCGCCGAGCGCCCGGCATGGAACGGCGGATCGAACCAGAACCAGCGCTCGGTGGGGAACGCCGCAGTCATCTTGACGTCGGCGATCAGGAACTGGTCCTCGAACACCTGGCCGGAAAATTCCGCGCCGACCATCTGCCGCAGCGACGAGCGTGCACCGTCGCAGGCGATCACATAGCTCGCAAGAATTTTGTAAGAACCATCCGGCGTCGACACCGTCAGCGCAACGGTATCGTTGCGGCTCTCCAGCGCGATGACCTTGTTGCGCCAGCGCAGATCGATCGACGGCAGTTCCTCGACGCGGTCGACCAGATAGGCCTCCGCATAGAATTGCTGGAGGTTGATGAAAGCCGGCCGCTTGTGGCCGACCTCCGGCAGCAGGTCGAACTGATAGAGCTGCGAGGCGCCGTGAAAGATCTTGCCGACGCTCCACACCACGCCCTTGTCGACCATGCGGTCGCCGACCCCGAGCCGGTCCCAGAACTCCAGCGAGCGTTTCGAGAAACAGATCGCCCGCGAGCCCTCGCCGATCCGGTCGGCATCATCGAGCAGCAGCACGCTCCGGCCGCGCTGCGCCAGATCGATCGCGAGCGACAGGCCCACCGGCCCCGCGCCCACCACCACGACTGGATGCTCGGCCAAATCAGTTCCCGCCCGATCCTGATCGGGGTGCCTGCGATAGCCGAACTGAGTTTTGGCTTGCGCCATGCGTTTCCTCTATTCGCGGAGCATGATCTTCTCGGAAAACCGGTGGCCACCCCGCTATCCAAGAGCGGGCCAGGCTTTTTCCGGATCACGCTCTAGCCAGCCGAACGCCGGTCTGTTAAATTAGTCGCAACTGCAACTATCTTACCCCGCGGCGGCACTCTCGCGCAACGGGGTATGGGAGACAAATTTTGGCGACCACGCTGACCCCCGGCCCCCGCGAGGAAAACGCCTCACGTCGCAAGGCCTCGCGGCTCGACCTGTTCCGCTTCGTGCCATTCCGCCTCAACCGGCTGTCCGCCGAGGTGAGCAATGCGCTCTCCAGCGAATACCAGGCGCGTTACGGGCTCGACATTCCGGAATGGCGCGTCTTGGCGACGCTGGGCTTCCGCAACGACGCCTGCAGCGCGCAATACATTTCCGACTGCACCCGCACGCATAAATCCACCATCAGCCGTGCCGTCACCGCGCTGATGGAACGCGAGATCGTCGAACGCGTCGAGAACGCCGAAGACCGCCGCGAATTCCGCCTGCGTCTGACCCGCAAGGGCCGCGCGCTCTATGAAGAGCTGATCCCGCGGCTGCTGCGCAAGGAGCAGGAGATCCTGTCCTGCCTTTCCGCCCGGGAGCGCAAGGTGTTCGCCATGCTGCTCGGCAAGATCGAGAACGGACTCGACCTGGTGCAAGACAGCCAAGCCGCCGACGCGAAGGAAGCGTACTGAGTAGGCTCTATCCACGTCATTGCGAGGAGCGAAGCGACGAAGCAATCCATGCCCCAGCAAGCGGGGAGATGGATTGCTTCGCTCCGCTCGCAATGACGACGGCGCGTTTTACCCGCCGTCACTTCGCAAACGACCGCGACGGCGCCTTGTGCAGGGCAAACGCGTCGACCTTGTCGCTGGCTCGCGGATAGATTTCGCACACGATCGGATCGTGGCCCGGAATGAAGCGATCCGGATGGCCCGCCAGGCGCTCGACGGTTTCCCAGCCGGTCGCCATGTCGCCGATATTGTAGACGATCGGAAACGGGCTGCGCCGATGCAGATTGGCATAGTAGTGCGAAGCGTCGGAGGCCAGCACCACCGGGCCGCGCTCGGTCTCGACTCGCACCACCTGCAAGCCATCGGAATGGCCGCCGACCCGGTGCACGGTAATGCCGGGGCCGATGTCGCCGTCGCCGGAATGGAAAGTGACGCGCTCGCCATAGACGTGACGCACCATCTGGGTGACATGCTCGACCGTGAACGGATGCCGCAAATGGGCGTTGCACATGCAGCGTCCGGTCGCGTAGCTCATTTCGCGTTCCTGCAGGTGGAAACGCGCGTTCGGGAAGCGGTCGAGATTGCCGGCGTGGTCGTAATGCAGATGGGTGACGATGACGTCCTTGATGTCCTCGGCCGCAACACCAAAGCCCGCCAGGGCATCCACCGGATTGAGCATCAGCTTGCGGCCGCGCAGCTGCGCCTCTTCGGCATTGAAGCCGGTATCGACCAGGATGTTGCGCCCCTGGCCTCGGACCAGCCAGACGAAATAGTCGAGGTCCTGCGCGCTGGTGTCATGCGGATCGGGGGTGATGAAGTTCATGTGCGGCGTCCGTGCCATGGTTGCATAGCGGAGCGCGTAGATTTCGTAAGCGTTTCCCATCGGTCACTTCTCGTTCTTCTTAGCCGTCGTCGGATGACGGCCGCACCAAGCCATCGTCGCCGCCAAAGGTCAAACCAGTGCCGGCTGAGGCCCTGTCACGGGCTTGACGTAGACAGTCTCTAATGTGAGCCTAATCACATTAGAACGCGGACGGCTGTGGGAACCTGTCACGGGCGCTGTTGGTGCGTGCGGCGAGCGACCTTGGCCACGCGCGAACGGATCGGCCGGGACCTTTAGCCGCGGTCGAATTGTCGCGATAGGACAGATTTTGCAAGCGGTTGACGCCTTGGGACCCTGGTTTGATAATGCTTTTGGCGTGGAGTAATGTCGTTGGGGCGCAAGCAGCATCGGCGCCCTTTTTCTTGGACCGCCGTAGTATGAAGACGAGCCTTGCCTTCCTTCTGATTGCCCTTTTTTCGGTCGTCTGGACCACTGCATCGCCCGCCGCGGGCGACCGCTTTGCGCTGGTGATCGGAAACGCGAAATATCCTGACGCGGACGCGCCGCTGAAGGAGCCCATCACCGATGCCCGCGCGGTCGCCGATGAATTGAAGCGCGACGGCTTCAATGTCGACATCGGGGAAAACCTGACCGGCGACGGCATGCGCCGGGCCTTCGACAAGCTCTACGGCAAGTTGCGACCGGGCTCGGTTGCCCTCGTCTTCTTCTCCGGCTTCGGCATTCAATCGAACCGCCAGAGCTACATGATCCCGATCGACGCGCAGATCTGGACCGAGCAGGACGTCCGCCACGACGGTTTCAGCCTGGAAACGGTGCTGGGCGAGATCAACAGCCGCGGCGCCGGGGTCAAGATCGCGCTGGTCGATGCGTCCCGCCGCAACCCCTATGAACGCCGCTTCCGGACCTTCTCCGCGGGGCTCGCGCCGGTTATCGCGCCGAACGGCACGCTGGTGATGTATTCGGCGGCGCTGTCGTCGGTCGTCTCCGACAATGGCGGCGATCAGAGCCTGTTCGTGCAGGAGTTGCTCAAGGAAATCCGCGTTCCCGACCTGATGGCCGAGGAGACCTTGAACCGGACCCGGGTCGGCGTCACCCGCGCCTCACGTGGCGAGCAGGTGCCCTGGATTTCGTCCTCCCTGGCCGAGGATTTCTCCTTCATTCCGGGCGCGCCCGGCAGCCGTCCGCCGCCGCTGCCTCAGCAGCAGGTCACCGCCGTGACGCCGCCTCCCCCACCGCCGCCTCCGCCGGTGGTCAGCACGCCGACGCCGGTTGCGGTCGCGGCTCCTCCGCCACCACCCCCTCCCCCGCCGCCGGTCGACAATACGCCGCCGCCCCCGAGCGTGGACACGACGCCGAGTTCGTCGCCTTCGCAGATCGCGCTCGCTGACGATCCGACCATTAAATCGCTGACCGCCAAGCTCGACGCCAATCCGGACGATGTCAGCGCACTGTACCGGCGCGGCCAGGTCTATGCCAGCAAGGGGGCCTATAGCCTTGCCATCAAGGATTTCGACGGCTCGCTGCGGATCAATCCGAAGGACGTCGAAGCCCTCAACAACCGCTGCTGGGCGCGCGCCGTGATCGGTGATCTGCAGACGGCCCTCAGGGATTGCAACGAGGCATTGCGGCTGCGGCCCAATTTCGTCGACGCGCTGGATAGCCGCGGCCTCGTCAACCTGAAGAGCGGGGCGACCAAGAACGCCATCACCGACTTCGACGCAGCGCTGAAGATCAACCCGCGCCTGACCTCCTCCCTCTATGGCAGGGGCCTCGCCAAGCAACGCAGCGGCTCGATTTCGGAGGGCAATTTGGATATAGCCAATGCCAAGGCCATGGACCCGAATATCGTCCAGGAATTCGATGGTTACGGGGTGCGTTGACAAATATTTGCGTTGAACGGCGGGCGCCGCTCGAACCCCAAGGCGGCCGCCCGAGACAGACTTCTAAGTCGTTACGGTCGCGACCGATTTTGCCGCGATCGATCCGGAAAAATGTTTTTGGAACCGCGCTGGGTGAGCGCAGGAGGGACTGGTAATGACGAAGCTCTCGAAAAAACGCCATTTCATCGCAATGCTTTCGGTGGTCGCCATCGGCGCCGCATTTTTATTTGGGATCGGCCAGGCCAAGGCCGGCGATGATGTCACCGAAGATCAGATCGTGCGGGCCCTGACCCCGGCCAAGAAAGCGCCGCTGACGCGTGGTCTGACGATCGGCCCGCAGACGGCCGATCCGGCTCCGAATCCGGAAGAGACCAAATTTGTCGACAGCGTCCGTGGCCGCACCACCCGCTCGCTTTCCAAGGCCGAGCGCGAGGAGATCGCGACCATCGCCAAGGACAAGCCGAATATCGATCTGACCATCAATTTCGACTACAACTCGGCCGATATCAGCGCCAAGTCGCTTGCTGACGTCAAGAAGCTCGGCAATGCGCTCACCAATCCCGATCTGAAGGGCTCGACCTTCCTGCTCGCCGGCCACACCGACGCCGCCGGCGGCGACTCCTACAACCAGGACCTATCGGAGCGCCGCGCAGATGCGATCAAGCGCTATCTGATGGACAATTACCATATCGCCGCGGGCGATCTCGTGACCGTCGGATACGGCAAGAGCAAGCTCAAGGATGCGAACCAGCCAATGTCAGAAGTGAACCGCCGGGTGCAGGTGGTGAACATGGAAAACAAGACGACAGCGTCCAAGTAGCGTCGGCACAACGGCACTAAGTGTTTACCCAAGTGTATCTCGTGGTATCGGGTAACGTCCTGCAGCAAAAATGCGTCTCGCCATGCGGCGGGACGCGCCTTGGTTTTCAAGGCTGCACTCTGCGATCTCGCTGCCGTTCCTCGCAAGGCAAGGTTTGGATGAACCGGCGATGATCCCTTCCCACTTTATCAAGCCTGCCGTGGCGCTGGCATTCTTCGCCCCGCTCGCGGGCGCCGACTATTGGTGGGAGCATCGGCCGGAGCCCGCTGAAAAGGATACGGCGGGCGAAGCGCTGGTAGTAGTGACGAAATCCACCAATGCCTGCTTCTCCGACCAGGTCCGCGTCACCGGCTTTGTCGTGCCGCGGCGCGAAGCCGTCGTCGGCGCCGACCAGGAAGGCTCCAAAGTCACCGACCTCTTCGTCCGCGAGGGCGACACCGTCACCGACAACCAGGAACTCGCCCGCCTCAGCGCGCCGCAGCAGCAGCCCGGCCAGCAGCAGCAACAGGGCCGCAACAGCGGACCGGTTTCGTTGCGTGCGCCGGCGCCGGGCCTCATCACCGAGGTCAGGACCATCGTCGGCGCGCCGGCCTCGCCGCAGGCAGGCCCGATGTTCCGCATCGCCATCAACAACGAGCTCGAGCTCGAAGCCGAAGTGCCGAGCGTGCATCTGCCCAAGCTCAATCCGGGCGCAACCGTGCGCATCACCCGCGACAACGCGCCGGACCTGATCGGCCGCGTTCGCCTGGTGTCGCCGCAGGTCGACCGCTCGAGCCAGCTCGGCCATGTCCGCATCGCGTTGACCAACAATCCGTCGCTCAAGGTCGGCATGTTCGCCCGAGCCAATATCGACGCCAAGCGAAGCTGCGGCGTTGCGGTTCCGCGCACCGCCATTGACCACCTCACCGTGCAGGTGATCAAGGGCAACACGGTGGAAACGCGCAAGGTCCAGGTGGGACTGACGTCCGACGCCAACACCCAGATCCTCGAAGGCCTGGACGTCGGCGAAACCGTTGTGGCGGACGCCGGCTCTTCCCTGCATGATGGCGACCAGGTGAAAGCCATGTTCGCCGACGAACTCGATCGACGGGTACGCTGATGGCACTCAATATCTCGGCATGGTCGATCCGGAACCCGCTTCCCTCCGTCGTCTTCTCGATCATCCTGCTCGTGCTCGGCTGGCTGAGCTTCATGAAGCTCGCGGTGACGCACCTGCCATCCGCCGACATTCCCGTGATCTCGGTTGCGGTCGCGCAATTCGGCGCGGCGCCCGCCGAGCTCGAATCGCAGGTCACCAAGACCATTGAGGACGGCGTCTCCGGCGTCGAAGGCGTACGCCATATCACTTCCTCCATTACCGACGGCCTGTCGGTGACGACCATCCAATTCGCGCTTGAGACCAACACCGATCGCGCGATCAACGATATCAAGGACGCAGTGACCCGCGTCCGCTCCAACCTGCCGCAGAATGTTGCTGAACCCCTGATCCAGCGCGTTGACGTGATCGGCCTGCCGATCATGACCTATGCCGCGATCTCGCCCGGCAAGACGCCCGAACAGCTTTCCTATTTCGTCGACGACGTGGTCAAGCGCCAGCTGCAGGGCGTGCGCGGCGTCGCCGAAGTCGCGCGCATCGGCGGTGTCGAGCGCGAGATCCTGGTTTCGCTCGATCCCGACAAGCTGCAGGCCGCCGGCCTGACGGCGGTCTATGTCAGCCAGTTCCTCCGCGGCACCAACGAAGACCTCGCCGGCGGACGCGCCGAGATCGGCAAGAACGACCAGGCGATCCGCACCCTCGCCGGCGCCAAGACACTGAATGAACTCGCCGGCACCATGATCCCGCTGCCCGCCGGTGGCGAGTTGCGTCTCGACGACCTCGGCACGGTTACCGATACCATCGCCGACCGCCGCACCTTCGCCCGCTACAACGGCGAGCCGGTGGTGGCGCTCGGCATCAAGCGCTCCAAGGGCGCCTCCGACGTCGTGGTCGCGGGCCTCGTGCAGAAGCGCATCGACGCGTTGAAGGAGCAATATCCCGACGTCGACCTCAAGCTGATCGACACCTCGGTGAAATTCACCAAGGGCAATTACGACGCCGCGATCCAGACCTTGTTCGAGGGCGCCATCCTCGCCGTCGTGATCGTGCTGCTCTTCCTCAGCGACCTTCGCGCCACCATCATCGCCGCGGTCTCGCTGCCGCTGTCGATTTTCCCGGCATTCTGGGCGATGGACCTGCTGGGCTTCTCGCTGAACCTGATCTCCTTCCTCGCCATCACGCTCTCGACGGGTATTCTAGTCGACGACGCCATCGTCGAGATCGAGAACATCGTCCGCCACATGCGGATGGGCAAGACGCCCTATCAGGCCGCGATCGACGCGGCCGACGAGATCGGCCTTGCCGTGATCGCGATCTCGCTCACCATCATCGCGATCTTCGCTCCCGCAAGCTTCATGCCGGGCATCGCCGGCCAATTCTTCAAGCAATTCGGCATCACGGTCTCGGTGCAGGTGTTCTTCTCGCTGCTGGCTGCGCGTTTTGTCACGCCGATGCTGGCGGCCTATTTCATGAAGCATCACGAGCATGACGACCCGCCGCCGGGGCGCGTGCTCAACACCTATCACCGTGTCGTCACCTGGTCGGTGAAGCACCATTATCTGACCGTGCTGATCGGCATCGGCATCTTTGCCGCCTCGATCTGGAGCATCACGCTGCTGCCGCAGAGCTTCCTGCCGGCGCAGGATTCGGCGCGCTCCTGGCTCGGCCTCGAGCTGCCGCCCGGCACCCAGCTCGAGTACACCGAGAAGGTGACGGAGAACATCGTCGCGCTCTTGCGCAAGCGGCCCGAGGTGAAGAGCGTGTTCGTCGATGGCGGCCGTGATCCGCATGGCTCGCAGGAGGTGCGGCGCGCCACGGTCATCATCAACTACACGCCCAAGACCCAGCGCAGCCTCACCCAGCGCGAATTGGAAAATTCGATCAGCCAGGAGCTCGATAACCTGCCTGATATCCGCTTCTGGTTCCTCGACGATCAGGGTAACCGCGCGATCGCGCTGATCGTGGCCGGCGCCGACAGCAACATCGTCAACAACGTCGCCAGCGAGCTCGCCACGCAAATGAAGCGGATTCCGCTGATCGCCAACGTGGTCTCCGAAACATCACTCGATCGTCCTGAACTCCGCATCCGGCCGCGCGCCGATCTCGCGGCAAGGCTCGGCGTCAGCACCGAGACCCTGTCCAAGACCATCCGCGTCGCCACCATCGGCGATGTCGGGCCGGCGCTTGCCAAGTTCGACGCCGGCGACCGCCTGGTGCCGATCCGCGTGCAGCTCGAGGATTCCTCACGTGGCAATATCAGGGCACTCGAGCAACTGCGGGTGCCGATCGGCGGCGAGAACAGCAAGGAAGGCGTGCCGCTCACGGTCGTGGCCGACGTCAGGCTCGACCAGGGCCCGACCAGCATCGACCGCTTCGACCGTCAGCGCCAGGCGACGGTGGCCGCCGATCTCGCCGGCTTCTCGGCGCGAAGCGAGGCCACCAAACGCATCTACGACCTGCCGGTCATGAAGAGCCTGCCCAAGGGCGTCACGGTGAGCGAAGGCGGCGACGCCGAAAGCCAGAAGGAATTGACCGACGGCTTCGCCAGCACCATGGCGACCGGGTTGATGATGGTCTACGCCGTGCTGGTGCTGCTGTTCGGCACCTTCCTGCAGCCGATCACCATCCTGTTCTCGCTGCCCTTGTCGATCGGCGGCGCGATCGCAGCGCTCGCGATCAGCGGCAAGCAGATCACCATTCCGGTGTGGATCGGCATCCTGATGCTGATGGGCATCGTGACCAAGAACGCCATCATGCTGGTCGAGTTCGCGATCGAAGCGATCCATGCCGGCAAACCGCGCGACGAGGCGATGATCGATGCCGGCATGAAGCGCGCCCGCCCGATCGTGATGACCACCATCGCCATGGTGGCCGGCATGATGCCGAGCGCGCTTGCCTTCGGCGCCGGCGGTGAGTTCCGTTCGCCGATGGCGCTCGCCGTGATCGGCGGCCTGATCTTCTCGACCGTGCTGTCGCTGGTGTTCGTGCCCGCGATGTTCATGGTGATGGACGATCTCGGCTCATTCATCTGGCGCTTCGGCAAGCGGCTGATCGTTTCCACGGACGAGAGCGGTCATAGCGATCACCATCAACAGCCGCCGATCCCACCCGCGCAACAGCATCCACCGGCGGCCGCGGAATAGATTATTCCTCCCGTCCTGTTTCGGCGCGATCCGCAGCGGAGTGAAACACCGGATGGCGCGACCAGTTGTGATCCTCGATCAGCAAAAACTCCGGCCCTGACCCGTCGCCGCCGATCTGGTCGAGCTGGCGGCTGAGATAGGTGCGGAACGCAAAATCAGCGTCCGCTGAAATCGAATGCCGGCCATTTTCGATGGCGACACGGGCGGTGACGCCGCTGCCGGCAAAGAAATCCAGCACCGTCGAGCCCGGGTAAGATAGCGAAAGCACCAACCGCTCGATCAGCTCCTTCGGTTTCTGGGTCGGATGGCCGACGCGTTCTTTCGAATTGCCGTTGAGCCGCGGGATCTTCCAGACATTCGTCGGATTGATGCCCTTTTCCAGGCTCTCCGCATTGAGCCTCTTGTCGCGCTTGTAGATTTCGAGCGTCGCCGGATCGAGCCGGCGGCGGACCGCGTCGAGATCGAAGTAGTATTTCGGCGTCTTGGCGAACCAGGCGATCTCCTCGTGCCGGTTGGCGAAGAAGCGCTGCGCGCCCATGCCGTTCGGGTAATTCCAGATGATGAGATTGGCGAGCAGCATGCGGCTATGTGCCCGCATCCAGCCCATCAGGCTCAAGAGGTCGCCGCTGCCCGCCTCGGCCTGGTATTGCAAGCCGCCGAACAGCACGAAATTGCCCGATGGCGCCAGCACGCGCTCGACCTCGGCGAGCCATTTCCGAGCCCAGTCGACATAGTGTTCCAGATCATCCCAGGCAGCGACATTGATGTTGTAGGGCGGATCGCAGATCACGAGCTGGATCGACTGGTCCGGAATCTTCGCCAGCACCTCCAGGCAATCGGCGACATCGACGATATGTGACGTCGCCGCCGCCTCCGACGCGACGACCGCGCGCGCGGAGGAGTGGGCCAAACCGCTCTTGCGCAAGCGGTTCATCCCGATATGCCCGGCATTGCGATGAGAGCGGTTCGGCATCTTCAAAACCGGACGGGCGACAAATAGCCGCGCTAATCGTTGCGCGCGATCGTGGTCAACTTGTTCAGGTTCTGCAGCAGGATACGGCCGCGCTGCAGGTCCAGAATGCCGTCCTTGCGCCAGGACTGCAGTTGCCGGTTGACGCTCTCGCGCGCGGCGCCGACGAAAATGCCGAGCTGCTCCTGCGAGATGTGCACCTCCGAGCCGAAATCGGCGGCGAGCGCACAGAGCCGGCGGGCGAGCCGCACTGGCAGCGGCTGCAGCATCGATTCCTCCATCCGCTCGCTCTGCCAGCGGATACGCTGGCACAGAAGCTCGATGATCCTGATGGCGACCTTGGGCTCCCGCTCGAGGAAGCCCATGAAATCTTCCCGCCGCACGACGAACAATTCGGTGGTTTCGCCCGCGGCCGCGTCCGCCGTGCGGGCCTGACGATCGAGCACGGCGACCTCGCCAAAGAGATCGCCCGGTCCCATGAAGTTCAGCGTCAGCCGGCTGCCGTCGGAAGCACCGGTTTCGATGCGGATCTGCCCGCGCCGGACCCCGTACAGGGCATCACCGGGATCGCCCTTCTGGAACAGCACCTCGCCGGAAGCCAAATGCTGGGTGTGACAGAGATTTGAAAGCTTCTGCAATTCGTCCGCGCCCAAGTCCGCGAACATCGGATTCATCTTTAAAATGACCGCAAATTCGGCCTGTTTGCTCATTTCAATACCTTCAACTCGAATTAAGAGAATCCACCCAGCGGGAAGTGTGCCATAGGTCACATAACTTTGCAGCCCTTCCCATTATTTATGGACCCCTTTTGAGCGTTCGCCCATTTTCCGCGATAAGCTCAATTTAACGGCCCGGCGGAAGGGGACGCGGGGCGTGCATGATGCCCTTTGCCCGGGAACGTCGACATGAAAGCACTGAAACTCGCGGGCGCCGCAATCGGCGCCGTCATCGTCATCCTCGCGTTGCTGATGGTCATCGGCATTCCCTCTGGTTTCCTGACCTCGGCCATCCAGGACCGCGTCGAACGCCAGACCGGCTATAAGCTGACCATTGCCGGCTCGGCCAAGGTCAGCCTGTGGCCGACGCTGAACGTGAATCTGAGCGATCTGACGCTGCAAGACCCGAAGGATCGCGACGGCACCAGCCGCATTACCATCGACAACCTGCAGGCCGATGTGAGCCTCTCCAGCGTGTGGTCGGGTCACCCGCACGTGTCCGAGCTCGTGGTCACCAAGCCCGTGCTGTACCGGGCGCTGTTGCGCGAGCGCACCCAGGAGTCGGCACCGCGCTCGATGAAACCCGCGCCCGAGGCCGAGACGGTCAGCATCGACCGCATCAAGATCACCGACGGCGCGATCATCGCCGCCAATCCGCGCGACCACTTTGAGCACCGCATCGAGGGCATCAACGCCAATGCCGTGATCGATGCCGATCGCAAGCTCAAGCTGACCGGCACTGCGCGCACCAGCGAGACCCCGCTCAAATTCGACATCAAGGCGGCCATGCCGACGCCTCCGGTCGAGCGCCAGACCATGCCGGTCGACCTTACCCTTGAGGCACCCAGCCTTCTGCACGCGCCGCTGACCGCCAAGGCCGAACTGCGCTTCAACGGCCCGCTCATCATGTTCAACAGCCTGTCCGGTGCGCTCGGCGATGGCGGCTTTACCGGCTGGGCCTCGGTCGATCTCGCCAGCAAGCCGCTGGTGAAGGTCGATCTCGACTTCCAGCGCCTCGATCTCTCGGGCGCGAAATCGGCAACCTCCACCACGTCGCCCGCGCAGGGCTGGAGCGACGCGCCGATCAACCTCACCGGGCTGAACTATGTCGACGCACAAGTGCGCGTTTCGGCGGCGCAGCTCATCCTTGCGGATGCGCAGTTTGCGCCGGCCGCGATCGACGCTTCGCTCGCCGCCGGCGTTTTGAAGTCCTCGTTCTCCAATCTCGGCGCCTATGGCGGACAGGCCAGCGGCGAGGTGATCGTCGATGCCTCTAGCGGCAGCCCGACCTATGCCATGCATGGCGACATCGTCGGCGTGCGCGCGCTTCCGCTGCTGACCAGCCTTGCCGATTTCGACAAGATCGACGGCAAGATGCAGGCGAAGATCGCTGCACAATCCTCCGGCGCGAGCCAGCATGCGATCATGTCCAATATGTCCGGCACCGCGTTCGTCATCTTCCAGGATGGCGCCATCCGTGGCGTCAACATCGCGCAGATGATCCGTTCGCTGACGGCAAGCACGCTCAACGGCTGGCAGCAGCAGGATCAGCAGGCGACCGACCTCACGCAATTGTCCGCCTCGTTCAAGATCGACCACGGCCAGGCCGTCACCACCGATCTCAACCTGGTCGGCCCGCTGGTTAAGGTCACCGGCGCCGGCACCATCGACCTCGGCACCAAACAGATGGGTTTTCGCGTCGAGCCGAAGCTCGTGATGACGACCGAAGGCCAGGGCCGCACCTCCGACCCCGTCGGTTTCGGCATTCCCGTGATGATTTCTGGCCCCTGGTCGAACCCACGCATCTATCCGGACATGCAGGGCGTCCTGGACAATCCCGACGCCGCCTATGCCAAGCTGCGCGAGATGGGCAAGGGTCTGTTCGGGCCGAACGGCGCCAACCTCGGCAATCTCAATCTCGGTGGCCTGCTGGGTTCGCTGACCGGAAACCAGCCG
>Ga0210387_10001812_pt1 | contig 16254 bp, 14 predicted proteins | sample IncBWC7OmetaG_FD_160108 | JGI IMG/M metagenome (GOLD analysis project Ga0210387, IMG submission 160108) | Forest soil microbial communities from Barre Woods Harvard Forest LTER site, Petersham, Massachusetts, United States - Inc-BW-C-7-O ...
CGCCGAGGTGGGGCTCATGCCACTCAAGAACATGTGATGGCCCCAGACCGTGTAGCTCAGAAACGCAATCGCGATCAGGCAGGTGAGAAATACTTTGGGGCCGAGGAGCGGCTTCCGAGCGAACACGGGCAAGATCGTGGAGATGATGCCGAAGCCCGGCAGGATCGCGATGTAGACCTCCGGGTGGCCGAAGAACCAGAAGAGATGCTGCCAGAGCAGCGGTGACCCGCCCGCGTGGTTCTGCAGGCGATCGCTCACCACCAAACCCGCGGGAATGAAAAAGCTGGTGCCCGCGACGCGATCGAGAATCAACAGCACGCACGCCGGCATCAGCACCGAGAACGCGACGAGGCCTATGACCGACGTGATGAACCAACTCCATGTGCAATACGGCAACCTCGCCAGCGACATCCCCTTGGTGCGCAGATCCAACGTGGTGGCGATAAAATTCAACGAGCCGAGGAGTTGCCCGATGCAAAAGAACAGAATGGAGAAGGCCCACAGCGTCTGACCGAGGCCCTGCCCCGGCCCGGCATCTTTTCCGATGGCGGAGAGTGGCGCGTACGCAGTCCAGCCGGACAATGCGGGCCCTTCGGGCGCGAAGAACGACGCGACCAAGATCGCGAAGGCGACGAACGTCACCCAGAACGACATCATGTTGAACCGCGGAAACGCCATATCCTCGGCGCCCACCTGAATGGGCAGCACGAAGTTGCCGAACCCCGCGAATGGCGCCGTGGTCAACACGAAGAAGACCATGATCGTGCCGTGCATGGTCATGAGCTGCAGGTACTGCTCGGGCGTGATCAACCCGAGGCCCGGCGCTTTCGCGTCAGGGAAGCCCAGGTGAAAGCGCATGTACCACGACAGCACCATGCCGGTGAACACGGCGACGAGCGCGAGGCCGAGGTACTGTTTCCCGATCACTTTGTGATCGAGCGAGAAGACATATTTGCGAATAAACGAGTCTGGCGGCGCGTGGTGATGCACCGCCGGATCGGACTGCGTCGTATGCGGGATCGTCGTCATTGCTGGGCCGCCTGCTCCTTGAGCCACTGGTCGAAGTCGGCCTGCGACTTCACCTCGAGATAGGTCTTCATGTTGTAGTGCCCGAGCCCGCAGAGCTGCGTGCACACAATTTCGGTCTTGGCGACCTTCGTGGCGGTGAAGTGAATCGGGATGTCGAGCCCAGGCACGAAGTCCTGCTGCAGCCGGAGCTCGGGCACGAAGAACGAGTGGCTCACGTCCTTCGCGTGGAGCGTCAGGAGAATCGGCCGGTTGACCGGCACGACGAGCTCGGCGGCCACGATGTCATCGCGGGCCGCGGTGTCGGTGGCCGGGTCGAGTCCGAAGAAGTTGCCGCTCCCCTCGTCGATCTTGTCCGGGTGCGGCGTGCCGAACTTCCCATCCGCCCCGGCATACCGGAAGTAGAACGCGAACTGCCCCGCCTGGACGTCGACGTGCAGCGCATCCGCCGGCGCGGGCGTGAGGAAGATGTCGGACCAGATCTTCGAGCCGACGAGCGTCAGCGTGATGATCTCGACGCCGACGATCGCCGTCGCGATCACGACCAGTGGAGTCGCGCCGCCTGGAAAGCGCTTGATCGGGCGACGATTCTTCTCGTCTCCCGTCCCCCAGACGAACCAGGCGAGCGCGAGTTGCGCCAGTACGAAGAGCACGCCGCTGGCGACCATCGTCTCGATGAGTTGCTGATCGATCGCCGGCCCGAGCACCGAGATATCGGGCGGCATCCACCAGATGCGAGCGACGAAGACCCCGGCCGAGACGATCGCGATGATCGCAACGACCGCGGCGAACAGTTTGCCCATGATCGCCTCAGTACGGCGTGGCTTTGAACACGAAGTTGGCCTTCGCGGTCTCGCTCCCCGTGATCGTGATATCCGCGGTCTGCGTACCGAACTTCTCCTGCCAGGCCGTGAGCGTGTACTTGCCCGGCGGCAGGCCCGTGATCGTGTACGATCCGTCGCTCCCGGTTATCGCGAAGTGTCCGGTGTTGAGCACGGCGAAATACCCGTGCATCCACGGATGCACGTTGCACTTGACCGGGATGAACTCGGCGTTGTCGTACTTCGTCTCGATCGGCGGCGCGCCGGGCGGCTGGGACTTGTTCCACTCGGGATTCTTCGACGGCAGCGGATGGATGTTGTGCGAGGTCTGGTCGCTGTTGGTGATCTCGAGCGGCTGACCCGTGTGCATCGCTTGGATGTGCGGCAAGTACTGGCACCCGTGCTGGTCGAACTTCACGGTCTGCGTCGCCGCCGTGCCCATGTCACCGGCGGAGACGTAGACGACGACGAATCCCAGGACATCGTTCGGCCCGGTGACCACCGTCTCGGTCTCGACGGGCGTCGCGTGCTGCTTGGCGCACGACGGTTCCTTGGCCATGTCGATCGGTTTCATCTTGGGCGGCGTTCCCGTGAACGTCACCGTTCCGCTCACCGAACCCGCCAGGATTGTCGTCCGCGGGGCCGACGGCGCCAGCGCGATCGCGCCCAGGACCATCGCTCCGATTGCTCGCATCATTGTCCACCCCCATCAGGTCCGATTGGCTTGAGCTGCCCTTGATGGGTGCTCAGATACTGCTGCCAGACGACTTTCTCTGGCCGCTCCTCCTGCTGCAGGGTGCGCAGGAAGTGCACGAGATGCCACGCGTCGTCGCCCTTGAAGTTGTCGGCGAACGACGGCATCGGGGTTCCATCGAGCCCCGTCATGAAGATTTTGTAGAGATCTTCGTTGGTGGACCCGCACTTGAAGCGCGAGCTCGCGGCGAAGTTGAACGGCTTGATGGGCTGGTCCTTGCTGTCTGTCAGCGTCGACGCCGATGGGCCGTTCCCCCGCCCTTCGGGTCCATGGCACTTCCAGCACTCCATCTTTTGGAACAGCGCTCGCCCCGCGAGGATGTCGTCGGTGGTGACCGCTGGCTCAGGTGGAATACTGATCGGCGCGCCGGGTTTTTCGGTCTTCCACCGCGGCGAGAACGTCTTGATGTACTCGACGAGCTGGTGCACCTGATCGTCGGCGAGCGGCCGCCACGACGGCATGTTCGAGTTCACGAGCCCGCGCCGCACGGTGTTGTACAGATCGTCGTCGGTCGGCAGCGAGCCGCTCGGCGTCGACCGGCACTTGAATGTCGCCAGCGTGAAGTCGCGAGGTTTGGGGTCGATATACGGCGCGTTCTCCCCCTCGCCGTCACCTTGATTGCCGTGGCATCCGGCGCAGTACCGCCGAAAATCTTCTCGCGTACCGCCGAGGATCGACGGTTGCGCCTGAGTCGCACGGGAGGCGGCGACGGCCGAGACGAGCAGACCGATATATACGAGTCTCATGTCGGCTCCTCAGAAGGCGAAGTCGAAGGCGAACAGCAAGCTGCTGCTCCACACGCTCGCCGTTGGATTGAGCGGCGGAAGGCCCACGCCGTCCCCGCTGACCGGCACGTTCCCGACGGTTCGTGTCAACGAGTACTCCGCATGGAACGCGAGTCCCGCGCGGCTGAACATGAACGGCATCCACCGGCCGCCGAACGAGTAGGCATCGATGTCGCCAAGGCTGGTTGGCGTGCCCGGCAGCGCCTGTTGCGACATGCGCACGATCTCGGCCCGCTGCAGCAGCACGAACCGCGAGTTGAGGTACTCGTGCGTCTCCAGAAACTCGGCGTTCCACTGTGGACCGATGGCACCGGTCGGCAGCGCCTGATTTCCCGGCGTGCTCGTGCCGAGGTATGGATCGTCGCGCGCGTGCATGTAGAACGGCATGAACTCGATCGGCCCGGCGTAGAGATCGCCAGCGAGGCCGACGCGATAGTACGACTTGTTGTCGACACCGCTGCCCGCGATCGGCGCGCCGCCCGATGTCCGGTACAGCGAGGACTGCTGCCCGAGGTACCAATAGGCGCCGATGCGCTCGACGCCCAGAGCGCCGGCTTGGAACCCTTGGCTGAACGTGAAGAATGCGTCGTAACTATTGCCGGTCGGCGTGCCCGGCGTGCCATCGTTCGACGAGAGAATGGAGGCGCTGTACCGGGTGTAGCTGGTCTTGTCGTGGCCCTGCAGCTCCATGCCCAGCTGATTGTCGCCGATGCCGAACCCCGTGTTGTCCCCGACGGGAACGAAATGGTAGCTCTGGTAGACGCCGCCGTTATTGGACAGGAACAGGAACCGTTTCTCGGAGATCAAGTTGTCGAGCTCGAACTTCCCGACCTTGACGTTCAGCCACGGACTGTTCGCGAGGTTGTCGAACCGGATGAACGCGGACTCGAAGTGGAACGACGCGAACGGGTCGGATGAGAAGAGCAGCACGAACGAGATGTTCTTGTACAGCGTGCCGGCAGTCCAGAAGTCCATGCCGGAGAGGTCGAACCCGTGCGTGGTGAGGCGACGCGCGACTTTGACCGACGAGTCACCGGGTACGGCGTCGACGGTTTGATTCGTCGTGCTCTCCTCGTGCCACTGCGGTGTGATGCGCAGGGCGATCGGCAAATAGCTCGCGTCCTTGAAAATCGGCGAGTCGCGATCGTTGCCGAGCTGGTAGCCGTTGTCGCGGAACGCCTGCCCGAAGGCGTTGAGCTCGGGCCACGCGGTGTGGCACGCCGAACATCGGAGTCCATACTTGCGGGCGAATGCGGGGATCGACTTGCTCTTATGTGCCGTCGCGTTGAGCGAGGCCGTGTACGCGCGGAACGCGGTCGTACCCGTGGCCACATTGGCCGTGAGGATCGCGGCGAGGATCCCCGTAGTCAAAAGCATCCTGATGCCTCCGGGTGCGTGAGAAGCCGGACGGTCAGAGAATCACCTACGCAAGCGGCGGGATGGATAGTCACACTTGCCACTATTGGCAAGTGCAAATGGACTTAAGCGGTCGAGGTCGCCCGAATGGTCACTTGGCCTTGCCGGCTCGCAAACCATTACACAGCATGCGTTTCGCTAACTGTGCAGTTAGCGTAGTTCGAAGGGTGTGCGCCGACATATCACATCCATGTATGAGCGCTTCCGGCGTGTTGCCACTATTGGCAGCATTGGCTGCGCGGTCCCCAGTTTTGACCCCGCGCCGCGTGTCATTCACCCCAGATCCCTTGGGCAGGCGCTGCACGGAGCGCAGGATGCACCCATGTCCTATCTCGCCACCCGGGTCAAGTTGCTCCGCGAAGCGCGGCGCTGGACGCAACAGGAGCTCGCCAGTGAAAGCCGCGTCTCCGTGACAACCATTTCCCGCTACGAGAACGGACGCGTCGCGATGTTCTCGGCGAAGGTGCTCGATCGACTCTCCGCCGCGCTCGGCGTCGATCCCGGGCTCCTTATCGTAAAGATGAAGTAACTCCAAGCTGCGCGGTCAGTTGCCGCTTTCGGCAACCTCCTTGAGCTGGACCCACAGTCCGTCTCCGCCGGCCACGGTGTGCTGGTACCGGATCGCGCCGTTACCGACGGTCGTGAAATCGCCGGTCTTCATGTCGAGCCTGGTCCCCGCGCCTTCGGGTACCAACTCGCACGTCATCGTCAGATAATTCTCGGGTACGTCCTCGAGGTCCGAGTCCGGATCGATCATCGTGTAGCTCAGCAATCGATTCGGCTCGGCGTCCCGCAATAGTCCCTTGACGTAGATCACCCCGTCCGCCGCACCCTTCCAGTCGAACCGCCCACCGATCGACCAGTCGCTGACGATCTCGCAGCCGAACATGTAGCGCCTCGTAAACTCGGCGTCGGTCAACACCTTCCAGACTCGTGACGCCGGCGCGTCGATATGAATCGACGACTCGATGAATCGTGGTATCGTCATATGAGCATATGATGGCGCCGCACCCCGAGCGCGTATTGGAAAAACGCGACGAAGTTGGACCGCGCGGAATTCTCTACCCAGAGCGGCGGTCGGAGCTCGGCTCTCTGGTCCGCCTCGCCCCCTCGAGAGACCTAGCGCCCTTTGTCGGGCACTATTGGATCATCACCTGGGACTTGCGGGGTCACGAGAGCCAGACGCAAGAGACCCTGCCACACCCCTCGGTCCACATCGCCCTCGAGCACGGTCGCTCCGGTATCTATGGCGTCGTCAAAGGGCGATTCACGCGGGTGATCGAGGGCAAGGGACGAGTGTTCGGCATCAAATTCCGTCCCGGTGGATTCTACCCGTTCGCGCAATTTCCCGTTTCGCGACTGACGAATCGTATTCTGCCGCTCGGCGATGTCTTCGGCGCCGCCGGTGAGGCACTCGCATCGCGCGCGCTCGCGAAGCGAAGCGAGCGAGCCATGGTCGCGGTCGCGGAAGACTTCCTGAGGCAGCAGAACCCTGAGCGCGATGCCGTAGCCGAGCGGGTCGCCGACATTGTCGAGCAGATCGCCATCGACCGGACGATCACGACGGTAGAGACGGTCGCGGGAAACAACGGCCTCACCGTCCGGTCGCTCCAGCGTTTGTTCTCGCGATACGTCGGAGTCAGTCCGAAATGGGTGATCAATCGCCATCGACTCCACGAAGTCGTCGACCGTCTCGCCAAAGGTGAACGGGTCGACTGGGCGCAACTCGCCTTTGAGCTCGGCTACTTCGACCAAGCCCATTTTATCAAAGACTTCAAGGCCATTATCGGTCGAACACCGGGCGAATATGTTTCCCCCCATGGATGAACTGGACCAACTCGTCGAGCTCTCCAACCTCATGGGCCGGGATACGCGTCTCGTGCAGCCCGGTGGTGGAAATACATCGATCAAGATCGGATCCGAGCTCTTCGTGAAAGGGAGCGGCACCGATCTGCGCACGATCGGGCGCAAGGGATTCACCCGCTTGTCATTGCCCGCACTGGCCGCGTTGCGCACGGCGGAGTCCATGGACGACGCCGAGATGATGCGGTTCATGGCGGGTTGCATGCTGCAGCCTGATCAACCAGCACCGAGCGTCGAAACCCCGCTCCATTCGCTGTTACCGCACCGCGTGATCGCGCATACGCATGACGTCGCGACCATGAGCCTGACGAACGTGACGGACGCGGTCGCGGAGCGGCTCGTCCATGATCTCTTCACCGGGGAGATCGTGTATGTGCCGTATGTCCGGCCGGGATTTCCGCTGGCGCGGGCCGTGAGTCGCATGGTCGACGTGATACCCGAGCGCGCCATCGGGATGACGCTCGCGCATCATGGCCTTGTCGTGTGGGCCGACAGCACGCGCGAGTGCTACGACCGGCTCGTTCGCGCGATCAAGATCATCGAGGACTTTCTCGCCACCAAACGTCGTGCACAGTCCGCTCCGGTGGCGCGTTCCGCGCCTCCCGTCGAGATCGTGCTCCCGGTCGTGCGTGGCGTGTTGGGATCGACGAATCGCGTGATCTTGCATTTCGACGGAGCCGAGGACGTCCTCTCGACGCTGGCGATGCCGGGTCTGCGCGAGGTAGTTCGTCGCGGGATGGCAACTCCCGAGCACATTCTCCGCGCCGGGCGAGTGCCACTGTGGGTTGATCTCACGCGGGACGTGCGCGAGCAGCTCGTCGAGCAACACGAGGAGTACGAAGCGTATCATGCGAAATACGCGACGCACGGCGAGCGCCCGCTCGACGATTGGGCCAAGGTGGTGCTTGCGCCGGGACTTGGCATGATCACCGCCGGACGCGACAAGCGCGCGGCCGTGACCGCGAATCTGTGTTATCGCGCGACGCTCGAAGCGATCGTCAACGCCGAATCGATCGATCGATTCACATTTCTTTCGGACGCCGACGTGTTCGAGTTCGAGCACTGGCCGCTGGAGCGCCGCAAAATTGACGAGCAAGAGGCGAAAGAGCGTACTGCGTTATTGCTCTCTCGCCACGTCGCGATCATCATTGGCGCCGGCAGCGGCATCGGGCGAGCCGCCGCGCTCCGCTTCGCTCGCGAGGGCGCGCATGTCGTCGCCGCGGATCTCGATGGCACGGCGGCCGAGACGGTCGCAGCCGAGATCAATGGCCGCCATCCGTCGCGCGGGCTCGGTCTTCGTGTCGACGTGCGAGACGATGCCAGCCTGGCGGAGCTCGTGCGCCGTACGGTCATTGAGTTCGGTGGGCTCGATTCGTTGTTCTATACGGCCGGCCAAGCGCCCCGCTTCGCGGCGGTGACCGACATCCGGCGCGAGGATCTCCAACGCCAGCTCGACATCCATTATATGGGCGCCGTGCTCGCCATGGGCAAAGCGGCGGCGGTCATGAAGCGACAGGGGCTTGGCGGCGCGATCGTTGGATCGGTATCAAAGGCCGCGTTGGCCCCAGGGCGGGATGCCGTCGCGTACGGAGGCAGCAAGGCGGCGCTCTTGCAGGCCATGCGGGTGGCCGCCGTGGAGCTCGGTGCCGATGGCATTCGCGTCAACGCCATCAATGCGGATCAAATAGAAACGCCCATGTTCATGAAGTTCGCCCAAGAGCGGGCCGCCTCGCGCGGCATCTCGATCGAGGAGCAACTGGAGGCGTACCGGCGACGAAACGTGATGGGCGTGTCGCTGATTCCCGCGGACACGGTTGCGGATCTCGCGGCACTATTGGCGAGCGAGAAGTTTCGGTATACGACCGGAGATATTATCACGGTCGACGGCGGACTTCCCGAAGCATTCCCGCGTTAACGCTGGAACACGAATTTTTCCGTCGTCACCTGGCTCACCGGACACCGTCCAACCGTCGCGGGCTTGAACACCCGGTTGCTGAGCGAATCCTGGGCCGCTTCGGTCAGCGGATCCATCTCGGTCGGCCACCCGACATGATGCACGGTCGAGAGCACCACCTTCCCTTGGTCGTCAACGATGAACTCGAACGCCGCCGTGTCGCCCGCGGCCGCCAGGGTGCCGGCGCCCGGCATCGTGGCGGCCCGCGTCATGAGCCACGACGGAACCTGCACGTGCGCGAATGACAGGCTCAGGCTCGTATCGGCCGGCGGTGTCGTCGAGATGGAGAGCAAGATGGTCTCGCCGCGCAACCGATCGCTGACCACGCCGCGCAGGGCCTGCACGAAGGCGCTGTCCACGTCCGAGGAGAGCGACGTCGAGGTCACCCGCACCTCTTGTGTCGCACCCGCGCGGTGAAGGTCCACGGCGTATCGGCCAAAAATGCCCGGCGAGATGCGGAGCGCCCCTCGCCCCGCTGCGTCAGTTGCTGATGCCGGCACCGGATAGCCGAACGTCGAGAGGTCGACGGTCGACGGCATCTCGAGATGCGCCAAGACGCTCGCCAGCACCGCGCGCGCCGCTGTGCGCCACGCTGGGTTCGCGGCGCTGTCGGTCGCGGCGAGAATCGTCCCCACGAGCGGCTCGACGACGAGCTGCGGCGGCGGCATCGGACACGCGTGGTTGACATCGTTCCCGAACTGCACCTGCCCCACGATCGTCTTCGCCGTTCCCGCGCCGGACAACGTGTCGCGGACCGTCGGATCGACCGGCGCCTCGCGGATGAACGAGTAGTCGGTGACGCGCCCATCCTCGACGTGGACGCCTGGATAGTAGGCGATCACGACCGAGTGGAAGCGCTGCACGACCGGCACCAGCGGCACGACCTCGTTGAACGTCGACGAGTAATTCCAATCGCGGATCGGTGGCCGGGGCCGCGTGAGATGGAACGAGGCATGGCGGACGATCATCTTCTCGGGATCGAGGTAGACCGAGCCCTCGATATCCGCGGCGTCGAGCGACGCCCGCGGCCGAAAATCGATGCGGACGAGGCCCGACTGGTCGTCGACCAGATGGAAGCAATGGTTGTCCTCGAACGCCCGTTCGGTCAGGTCCTGGAACTGCACCAGATGCATGAACTGGGCTGGCTGGCCGTGCTTGGAGCCGCTCGTCTGCACCTCGCCGACCGCGTAGCGCTCCTCCTCCCAGCTGTCGCCCTCGAGCGTATCGGTCTCGACCCGCCGGTCCGCGTGTCCCGGGTCTCGCTCGACGTAGTCGTCGATCCGACGGAAGCGATACGGATAGTCGGTCATGAGGATGCGCATGCGCAGGATGTTCTCGTTCATCTGCGAGAACACGAGGGCGAGCGCGGGATCGACGGTGCTGTCCGGCACGCCGGGGTTCGTGCATTCGCGCGGGGCCTTTGCGCGGACCGTGACCTGCGCGAGCCGCACGACGTGGCGGAGGCGCAAGGTGATAGTGGTCACGGCCGGCGCCGGCAGGACCCGGACCGTGGTGTCGAACGGCGTAAAGCCGATTTGCCGCGCGCGTACCTTATAGACGCCAGGGGCGAGGCGGACGAAGGTGAACGCGCCCGTGCTATCGGCGAACCGCGAGATGCTCCCCGAGTTCCCCGGGTTGAGTGTGACGGTCGCGTAGGGAACGCCCGCCGCCCCTTCCCGATACAGCACGCGCCCGGTCAGGAGACCAGCCGTCGTCGAGTCCTGTGCGGAGAGCGGCGCGGCGCACAAGACAAAGGCGACGGCCGCCGTCAAGCTTTTATTCATCAATCGTAGGTAACTTAGCGAGCCGCCCACGTTGGTAGTGACGGCGTGCCTTGGCTCGGTTTCCACAGTCGACCATGCGGCACCAGCGCCGCCGGCCCGCCCGCGAACGGTCGAGGAACACCCAGCCACAGCCGGCGTCCTCGCACTGGCGAAGTCTGTGCCTCGGTACGGATACCAACAACTCGGCCGCCCGTTCCACGATGGGCCCGAGCAGTCGATGCGAATCGCTCCACTCCCATGTCACCTGGCCGTCGCGATACACCAACTGGCGCGTGCCGGCGATCCGACTCAGCCGGGCGAGCGCCGCGTCGGGCGGCATCTGGCTGGCGGCGAGGGAGCGAACAACCTGATACAGCTCCTCGCGGACCATGTGGATCCGAGTGACCTCGCGGGGGCTAAGGTGGAACGAGGAACGTGAGGCGAGCAGCCCGGCGCGGCGAGCCCACCGATCCACATCGGCCCCCGTGACTAATCGTTCTCGCGGATGCGACAGCCGGTCGGCGACGGTGTTCAGGAAGTCGAGTGCGAGGTCGCCCGCAACGAAGTGAAAGTCGTCCATGCGAATAGGGCGCAGAGCACCAGATCGAAGGCCGCATACGCGATTTGCGTACGCGACACGCCGACGCCAAAGGGGAACCAGATACCGGCGATATGCAGCGCCGAGAGCTCAGGCGCGAACAGTCCAATGGATACGAGTACCGCCGCGATCACCGCCAGCCATTGACGTCGGCCGGCGACGAGGATGGCCAGCATCGCGAGCGCGGCGAGGATTCTGGCCCACGACGTCGCATACATGAGGGCGACCATGACGGCAATAAAAATTACCGAGGGTCGCCGGACACCAAACCACGCGCGCCAGGCCATGATCCACGCCCCGATGATGAGCGGCACGATGATCGCATGCAGGGTCTCAGCGAATCCGGCGGTCTCGAACTGGCCCCAGTAGAACGTGACTTGATTGAGGCGCAGCATCGCTGAGAGTAGCAGCGCCGTGGCCATCCAGGATTGTCGGAGCGCCATCGCGAGGACCGCCAGGAGAACGAACGCCAGCGGCTCGATCCCGTCGACGATATAGCCCCAGAGCGTCCGCGACCACTCGAGCGCATACTGATCGCGCACGGCGTTGAGCTCACCAATAGCCGGCGCGATGTGAATGCCCCCATCCTCCCCAGGCGCGGCCCACACGCGAAGAGCGATCGTCGCGGATTGCAGTGGGGCGAGTACGAAATACCGCGGCTGGATGCTATACGGCGCGCCCGCATGTCCGAGATGCGTGCCGTTCACGTAGAGATCGTAGCCCTCGTCGACGTCAGGGGGCCCGCTCAACGCGAGTGTGTCATTGGCGGGGTCGGTGACCGTCACGTGCAAGCGATACCACGCAACACCAGAGGCGCCCCAACCGGGAACGTAGCCGGGGAGCCCAACGTCGGGATCACGCGCACCGGGTGGGGGAGTCAGGTCGACCATTTCCCAGTGAGAATCGTCGAACGAGGGATCGGCCCACCGGGGGTCATCGCCAACGTGGAACCGCCAGGGACCGTTGAGCGTGACGATTGATGGCCGATGACGATCAGCTGCCAGAGCATAACCTTATCCAGTGCTGGAACAGGTTATACTATGCGCCGCGCGGTCCTGACGCCATTTTCCCACCCCGTGAATTCCCGTCGACAGTTCCTCATCCGCGCCCCGCTCGCCGTGCTCGCCGCCGCCGAGGCGTGCCGTGGCCGCGAGCAAACCGCCGAGCCATCGTCGGCCGCCTCGACTCCGGGCGCGCCCCCCACGTTCGGCGCGGCGCCGGCGACCGGCCCGGTGGTCACGCCCGAGACGTTCGCCCAGGCCGAAAAGCTCGTGCAGATCCAGATGCGCGAGGACGAACGCGCAATGGTCGCGGCCAACTGGCGCCAGTCCATGGCCGCGCTCATTGAGCGACGCGTCGGCCCCCGCACGATCGCGCTCGAGGCCACGGACGTCCCCGCGACGCGCTGGAACCCCGTGCTCTCGCCCCCAGCCTCGCCGGCGCCCGATCATTTCGCCCGGAGCGCAAATGATGCTGGAGCGCTGCCATCCACGGATGCCGACATCGCGTATGCGCCCGTTCACCATCTGTCGCGGTGGATCGAGCGCCGGCAGCTGACCGCCGAGCGGCTCACGTCGATTTATCTCGCGCGACTGCAGCAGTTTGATCCCAAGCTCCACTGCGTGATCACCCTCATGGGGGACGCGGCGCTCGCGCAGGCGAAGCAGGCGGATGCCGAGATCGCGGCCGGCAAGTATCGGGGTCCGTTGCACGGGATTCCGTGGGGCGCCAAGGATCTGCTCGACACCGCCGGCGTCGCCACGACCTACGGCGCGGAGCCGTTTCGCAATCGCGTGCCGACGACCGACGCGGTCGTCGTGCGGCGGTTGCGCGATGCGGGCGCGATCCTCGTCGCGAAGTTGAGCCTCGGCGCGCTGGCGCTCAACGACATCTGGTTCGGCGGCCAGACCATGAATCCGTGGCTGCTCGAAGAAGGCTCGTCGGGCTCGAGCGCCGGTCCCGGCGCCGCGACCGCCGCGGGTCTCGTCGGATTCGCGATCGGCAGCGAGACGGGCGGCAGCATCGTGAGTCCCAGCATGCGCTGCGGCGTCACGGGGCTCCGACCCACGTTCGGCCGCGTGCCGCGCACGGGTGCCATGACCCTCTGCTGGTCGCTCGACAAGCTCGGCCCCATGGCGAGGAGCGTCGAGGACACGTTCCTCGTGCTCAACGCGATCTCGGGTCCCGACGCGGGCGACCTGGCATCGGTACCCAGCGCGTTGGAGTTCGACGCGCGTGGCTCCGTGCGCGGCCTGCGCGTGGGGTATGTGTCCAAGTGGATGAATGAGGCACCAGCGACGGACGTCGACCGCGCCGCGCTCGAACAGTGCACGAAGCTCGGCATGATCCCGACGGAGGTAACGCTACCGGACTGGCCCTATGACTCGCTCAATGTGATTCTCTTCGCAGAGGCCGCCGCCTCGTTCGAGGAAATCACGCTCAACGGCAAGATCCGCGAGCTCAAGGCTCAAGTGCCCGATGCGTGGCCGAACCAATTTCGCGAAGCGCGGTTTCTCTCGGCCGTCGACTTCGTGCAGGCCGATCGGTTCCGGCGGAAGGTCGCCCAGGAGATGGCGCGCGTGTTCTCGCAGGTCGACCTGCTTCTCGTGCCATCGTTGCGCGACGAGATGCTCGTCATCTCGAACTGCACCGGGCATCCGTCGCTCACATTGCGAACGGGGTTTGTGAATGTCTCGCAGGCGCGCAGCGATTGGGCGCCGGATCCTGCGCATCCGTTGCCGACCTTTTCGCCGCCGCGGCGGGTGCCGCATGGGGTGACGCTCATCGGGCGATTGTTCGACGAAGGCACGATTGGTCGCGCCGGTCTCGCGCTCGAGCGTGCGAGCGGCGTGGCGACGGAGCGGCCGCCGGGGTTTTAGCGCCGTTCGCCGTTCGCGGCGCGACGTTGGCTGCATACGCGTGTGCGCGGCGCTTCGCGACCGCTTACTGATTCGGGTATGCGTCTCGTTATTGCGGTGATATTCGCGGCTACCGCGAACCTTCTTGGTGGGCAAGAGCCTGCGATCTTCGCGCCGGGGGTCATCTCCGGTGGCTCGAACGAGCTGTCGCCGGCGTTCGCGCCGGATTGTCGATCGGTGTGGTATACCGTTGGCAACAGCACGGAGAGCGCGATCGTCACGTCGCATGTGGCGAACGGCAAATGGACCTCGCCGACCTTGGCCGAGTTTTCCGGATACTGGCGCGATCTGGAGGCGGCGATGGCGCCGGATGGGTCGTATCTCATCTTCGCCTCGAACCGCCCAGCGACGGAGGGCGGCGCGGCGCTCGACGGCAACTATGGCGGCGCGGTGCGGCCAGGTCGCGGCGGCAACCTGTGGCGCGTCGATCGGCGCGGGAACGGCTGGAGCAAACCCGTGCGATTGCCGGAGGCAGTCAACGCGAACACGTCGGTGTTTTCGCCGAGCGTGGTCGCGGACGGCAGTCTGTATTTCATGAAGCCGTCGCCGGAAACTGGACGATTCCAGATCTATCGGTCGCAATACACGAACGGCCAGTACGCACCGGCCGAACGCGTGTCGTTCAGCGACGAACAGTGGGGCAATGTCGATCCCGCGGTCGCTCCGGACGAGTCGTTCGCGGTCTTCTCATCGAACCGGCCGCCGACCGCGGACAAAGACAACGATTTGTTCATCGTCTTTCGTCAAGGTGGTGTCTGGGGCGAGCCAAAGTCGCTTGGGCCACGCGTCAACAGCCCCTCGAGCGAGATCGAGGCCCGGCTCGCACCCGACACGCGTACGCTCTTCTTCGCCAGCAATCGGATCGTGCCCACGCCCGCCGGGTCACCGGTCGCGATCGATCGCATGCGGGCGTGGAACAACGGGCTGATGCACATCTGGCGCGCGGATCTCTCGCCGTGGGTCACCGGCAAAAGTGGGTATTGCACACCGGTGGGTTAGCGCGCGAAATGGAGATTTGAGCCGAGCCGCACGGACGCTACCATCCGCGCATGAAATGGCTGCTCTTGCTGGCGATGGTGTGTCTGGGCGCCCCGGATCACCAGCACGATTTCGATTTCGAGTTCGGCGCGTGGAAAGCCCATTTGCGCGTGCGTCCGCGTTTGTCCACCGCCGAGTCGTGGACCGAATTCGATGGGACGTCGACGGTGCGCAAGATCTGGGATGGGAGAGCGAACGCGGGCGAGCTCGAGGTGTCGAGCGGGACGACGCACTTGGAAGGCTTGACGCTGCGTCTCTACAATCCGCAGACCCAGCAGTGGAGCATCTACTGGTCGAACTCAAAGGACGGCGCGATCAGCGGCACGCCGATGTTCGGCCGATTCGACAATGGACGCGGCGAGTTCTACGGACAAGACACGGCGAACGGCGCGAACGTCTACGCGCGTTTCATTTTCTCCGACATGACTCCGACGGCGTTCACGCTCGAGCAAGCGTTTTCCGCTGACGGCGGCAGGACGTGGGAGACGAACTGGACGGCCACGTTTACCAAGAGTTAACGAGTTAGCAAGCCCTTGCAATCATGGGGGAAGACGGGCATCGTCTTTCCCCCATGCGCTTCACTCTCTGCCTTCTGGCGATCCTCCCCAGCGTCGCCCACGCACAGACCTACGACACTCTGCTGTTCCGCGCGCTCTCATGGCGTGAGATCGGCCCATATCGCGGCGGACGGTCCGTTGCGGTCGCGGGCTCGGCGGCCCGTCCGTACGAGTACTGGATGGGTACGACCGGCGGCGGCGTGCTCAAGACGACCGACGGCGGCATTCACTGGTCTCCGGCCACCGACAAGTACTTCGGCGGCACGATCGGCGCGATCGGCGTCAGCGAGTCCAACCCGGACATCGTGTACGTCGGCACCGGCGAGTACGACATCCGCGGCAACGTCTCGCACGGCGACGGCGTGTTCAAGACCACGAACGCCGGCAAAACGTGGGAAAAGGTCGGCCTGGCCGACACGCGACAGATCTCGCGGGTGCGCGTCGATCCGCGCGACCCGAACATTGTCTACGTCGGCGCCCTCGGCCACGTGTGGGCGCCGAACCCGGACCGCGGGTTGTACAAGTCGACGGACGGCGGAAAGACCTGGACCAAGATCCTGTTTCGGAACGACTCGACGGGCATCTCCGACGTCGTGATCGACCCGAACGACTCGCGGACGATCTATGCGGCGTTCTGGCAGGCCGGCCGGAAACCCTGGCAGTTGGTGAGCGGCGGCGCCGGGAGCGGCATCTTCAAGAGCACCGACGCCGGCGCCACGTGGACGGAGATCACGCGCAACGCTGGGTTGCCGACGGGCATC
>Ga0210387_10001813_pt1 | contig 16251 bp, 6 predicted proteins | sample IncBWC7OmetaG_FD_160108 | JGI IMG/M metagenome (GOLD analysis project Ga0210387, IMG submission 160108) | Forest soil microbial communities from Barre Woods Harvard Forest LTER site, Petersham, Massachusetts, United States - Inc-BW-C-7-O ...
CTCGACGCATCGAGCGCGAAGGTGACGACGTCGTAGAGCAGGTTCCCCTGGTCGCTCTTGATCTGGTTGATCCCCCACCAGTAGCCCTCCGAGAGGTAACCCAGGTACGGATCGGGGTTGCTGGTGATGGCGCCCAGGTTGGCGCTGGTCTGGACCGCGCCCAGGTAGGCGGTCTTGATCTTGGAGACGACCGAGGCGGTGGCGTTCGGCGCCTGCGTGTAGGCGAGCAGCGTCTCCTGCTCCTCGCCGTGCGAGCCGTCGGCGTAGCCGGTGGCGATGACGTTGATCCCCGCGTAGTGGGCGTCGAAGAAGTCGCGGTAGCTGGTGGTGCCGGTCGCCTCGAAGAGGTAGAGCGCCGCCTGGAGCTGCTTCACCAGGAGGGCGTAAGCGCGGTCGGCGGCGGCGGTGGGAACCTCCTGCTCGCCGGCGCCGACCGTGGGGCTCGCCGAGGCGTTGTAGAAGAAGACGGCCGGGTTCGCCTGTGCCCAGGTCCAGGCCTTCTGCGCCTGCTGGACCAGGGCGGCCGCGTAGCCGGGATAGGCGGTGGCGGCGCCGGCCGCCGCGCTGAAGACGACCGCGCCGTAGGCGTAGGCGGCCGCCGCGGTGAGCGAGGCCGACGTCGACGCCGGGCCGTACGCGCAGGGGGCGGTCACCGTCGAGGGGGCGGTGTTGGGTGAGCCGCCGAAGGCGGGCGACTCGGCGGCCGCCTCGCCGACGATGCTGAGGACCGAGCCGTCGCTCTGTTGCATGCGCCCGAGCCAGTCGAGCTCCCATTTCACCTCGTCGAGCAGATCGGCGACGCCGTTGCCGGACTCGGGGATGTTGGTGGCGTCCGAGAAGGCGGCCGGGGTGTCAGAGTAGGCGTGCATCAGCTCGATGACGTCGCTGGCGCCCCAGTTGGTGTACTTGTTGAAGTCACCCGCGTCCCACCAGCCGCCGTGCAGATCCTGGGTCAACGTCATGGTGGTGTCGCTGTAGAGGTAGCACTTACCGGTGTGGGCGGCGGCATCGGCCCAGGCGGCGCCCGCGTACTGGGCCGTCTTGGCGAACCCGTCGCGCTGATAGAAGAGCATGCGCGTCGCCTGCGTCAGCACGTCGCGATAGACGCCGTCGGAGATGCTGAAGACGTCCGAGCGGACGGCGTTCGTCTCGTCGAGGACGAAGTAGTCGCCGGCCGTCACCACCGACGAGAAATCGAACCACCAGGCCTGGTCGCCTGAAGAGTTGTCGGTCATGCCGCCGTTCCACTGGGCGGGTGCCGCCTCGAGCAGCTTCGCGCCGCTCTGCGCGTCGACCAGCGCGTACGCGGCGCCCGGCGTGAAGGTGCCGGACGCGTCGAATCCCTTTTGCGGGTTCCGGATGACCGCGATCTTTTCGTCTGCGGGCCGGTAGCCGAACTGATCGACCACGATGTTGGGGCTCAAGGGCTGGGGCGCCACGATCGTTCCGCCGCCGGTTCCACCGGTGGAGCTCCCGCCCGCGCCCGTCCCGTTCGAACCGCCCGAGGCGCCGCCGCTCCCCGGTGCGCCGCCGCTTTCAGGAGCACCGCCACCACCGCCCGCTCCCGGGCCGCCGGTGGATGCCGCCCCGTTGCCGCATCCGGCCGCCAAGGCCAATGAGGCGAAGGCCAATGAGAAGAACAGCACCCGAGACGCGACGCGCGCACAAGCTATGTCTTTCACGCCGCCATTCTATCACCCACCGCCTCAAGGATGTTCACGCGCATCGGTCCTTCCCTGAACCTCACGGGCGGCTCCCTTGTGCGGGCACGAGGGGGCGCCACCATCCAGCCTATGGCGCGCAAAGGACCTCTCTCCGCATTCGTGGGCTTCTTGGCGGTCTCGGTCCTGGTGGGGGTGCAGGTCGCGCGCATCGGACTTGCCGCAGACAAAGACAAGAAGGTCCCGATGCTGTTCGTTCAGACCGCCAAGGGGGCCACCCTCGTCAACGGAAAGCTGACGCTGGCGGGGGTCAGTCCCATGACGGTCTATTTCTCGGATCGCCCCACCCGCGTGGCCGGGCACATCGCGACCAGCGAGATGGTCCCGCTCTGGTCGGAGGGCAAGGACAGCTTCCTGAAGGATCCCCCCAACGCCACGCTGTCGACCTTCACCGCCGACGGCAGGGTGGCCAACGTCGTCGTGGAGCTGAGGAATCCCGGCCTCAACGGCGATCAGATGACCTACGACGTCCGCGTGCTTCAGGGGAAGCTGCCGGACGACGCGGAGGCGGCCTCTCTGTTCGTCGACGTGGTCGGGATGCCCTTGACCCCCGTTTCGTATGCCGGCGCCGCCCGTCGGGCCGCTCGACGCACCGTCGTCGTTCGCTGACGCGGTCCTGACCCGTGCTGCCCCCATGTTGGGTGGCGGGACGTTTCCGGTCCATGCTGAGGGGGTGTCGGGGCGCTTCCTGGCTACCACGCCTCCGGAGATCGTCGTTCGCGACGAGGAGGACGCCTGCGTCTACCTGCCCGGGCGGCGGGCCCGGCAGCCGCTGCGCCAGCCGATTCGCCGGCTGACCGGCGCCGAGTTCGACACGCGGCTGGCGGCGGGCGACCGGCGCGCAGGGTCTCTCCTCTACAACCAGGCCTGCCCCAACTGCACGGCGTGCCAGGCGATCCGCGTCGACGTGCGCACGTTCACGCCGTCGCGCTCCCAGCGGCGGGCGCAGGACAGGGGGGACGCCGCCGTCACGGTCGAGCTCGGCCCGATCGTGGTGGACGACCGGCGCGTCACTCTGTATCGGGCGCACGAGCTCGGCCGCGGGCTCGACCACGGCGGGCGGCCGCCGATCGACGCGCTCGAGTACGAGAGCTTCTTCGCCCACAGCTGCGTGGAGGCGTTCGAGGTGCGGTACCTCGTCGGAGAAAAACTCTGCGGCGTGGCGATCACCGATCGCGGCGCTCGCGCGCTCTCGGCCGTCTACACCTTTTGGGATCCGGCCTACGCGGCGCTCTCGCTGGGGACGTACTCGATCTTGACCCAGATCGCGCTCGCCCACGCTTGGGATCTCGACTGGCTCTATCTGGGGCTCGCCATCCGGGAGAACCGCTCGATGGCCTACAAGCTGGCCTTCATGCCGCACGAACGCCGCGTGAGCGGCGCCTGGCAGCGGTTCTCCCGCGGGTGAGCGCCCGCGCTCGCGCGCCGAGATCCCGAGACTAGGCGGCCTGCGCTTGCACCGCAGGTGGCGCCAGCGGCGCGCCGAGGGCGGCGTTCTCCGCCTTGCGGGCCTCGAGCAGAAGCCGGCGCACCTCCTCGGCGATCTCCGGATGCTCGGCGACGTAGGCGCTGGCTTTGTCGCGCCCCTGGCCGATGCGTTCGCCGCGGAACGAATAGAAGGCGCCCGCCTTTTCGAAGAGGCCGGCGGCCGACGCCAGGTCGACCACCTCGCCGGGGGCGTTGACGCCGACGCCGTAGAGGATGTCGAACTCGGCCTCCCGAAAGGGGGGCGCCACCTTGTTCTTCACCACCTTGACGCGTGCGTGGTTGCCGACCACCTGGTCGCCGTTCTTGACCACGCCGATCTTGCGGATGTCGAGCCGCACCGAAGCGTAGAACTTCAGCGCGTTGCCGCCGGTGGTGGTCTCCGGGTTGCCGTAAACAACGCCGATCTTCTGGCGAAGTTGATTGATGAAGATGACCGCCGTGTTGTTCTTGGCGGTGGCGGCGGTCAGCTTGCGCAGCGCCTGGCTCATGAGGCGCGCCTGCAACCCCATGTGCGCGTCGCCCATCTCCCCCTCGATCTCCGCCTTGGGTACGAGCGCGGCGACGGAGTCGATCACGATCAGATCGACGGCGCCGGTGGCGACCAGCTTGTCGGCGATCTCCAGCGCTTGCTCGCCGTGGTCAGGCTGGGACACCAGCAGCTCCTCGGTGCGGACGCCCAGCTTGCGGGCGTAGCCGACGTCCAGCGCGTGCTCGGCGTCGATGAAGGCGCAGACGCCGCCGGCGCGCTGGGCCTGGGCGATCGCCTGCAGCGTCAGCGTGGTCTTCCCCGACGACTCGGGGCCGTAGATCTCGATGACCCGGCCGCGCGGCAGGCCGCCCACGCCGAGCGCGACGTCGAGGCCGACGGAGCCGGTGGGGATGACGCCGATCGCCTCGATCTCGCCGCCGTCGAGGGACATGATCGCCCCCTTGCCAAACTGCTTTTCGATGGCGGCGATCGCGCCGGCCACGGCCTTCATTTTCTCTTTGATGCTGGACATGGTCTCTCCTTGGTTGGTCAGGTGCTCAAAGGGTCACGGGTTTGGTCGAGCACGCGATATGCGCGACACGCCGCCACCCAGTGCGAGCCGAGTGCCAGCCCGTGCCCGCGATTCGCCGCAGTCAGCCGGCTGCGCCCGGCCGTCCGCCGGTCACGTTGTCCCGGCGCCGGCCGTCGTGGCGCGAACGTCCGTCGGAGTATTCATCAGCCCGAGGACTCGCAGCGTAGGTGGACCAGCGTTGGGGGTCAGGGCACCCCGAGGCGACTTTCGCTGGAACTCGGAAGTCAAAACGACGATGGCGCACTGAAAGCCTGTGATTTCGCGTGCGTACCTGGGTCCGGACAGGTGTCGATGGCGTTCCGAAGGGGCAGAGATCGGGAACTCGTCAGACACATCTCTATTCGAATTACCCACCAGTTTCGAAACAGTGTGCGGGGTTTCGAAACGTTGGAGTCCCTTCGACCTGAGCTGGCCCGGCTGTTCATGTCCGGAAAGTCAAGTCGGCGGCAAAGCGGTCGTGCAGCGTTACGAAAGCAGCCGTGTTCCGAATCTCATTGACCTTGCACAATGATGTTGGGCAATATGCGCCCCGATTTCGAACTGAAGAAATCTGGATCCGAACAGGGGTCGGGGGACTCTGGTTGGAAAGGGGTTTGGATGCTACCGATCGGTCGACAACCGGACGATGTCTTCGTTTTGCCCGCGGGTGTTGGTGCGGCTCGTGGGGGGCCCTTCGGCCTCACAACCGTTGCAATTTCGATGCTGCCAGCGGCGGGCTCTCGCCGGTGGCCGCAGAGGGCCGGGTCGGTCCTTGAGAGTGGCACAGGCTCTCGGTGGGACGCGGAGGCGAGATGAGGTTTGGAAGTGGATGGCGCAACGCCGCAGGGGTCTCATTGTTTCTCGCTGTGGCTGGTCTCGCGAGACCGGCCGTCGCAACCTACTACGCGCCAATCTATGCGGTCGGACCATCCGATGGCGACTTCGCCGTCTGTCCCACCGGCATCAACGACAACTATCAAGTCGTTGGAACCGAGTACTTTGTGGATCCCGACGGAACCACGTTGCATCCGTACCCATTTCGGTACAACGGGGGTGAGTTTCAGCCGATCATGTCTCCGGTTCCGGGCTGCCCCTCGTGCAACAACTCACGGGGCAGCGCGATCGCCCAATGGGGACCGATCACAGGCGGTGCGCCCGCGTTCATCCAGAACGGAACGGACGGTCCCTCGATCATAGATGTTCCGGGGATCGGCCAGCTCGGCGCTGCAAATGGAATGAGCGACGATCTCTATCTGGCGGGAACGCAACCGGATCCCAACGGCGACCAGGCCTACCGGTGGGATTCTGTGCTCGGCTTTGTCTACGTTCCGCCGCCCGACACGATCACATACGGCAGCAGCAAAGCATTCGCCGTCGACAACGCGCACCAGGTCGTCGGGACGATTCGCGACCTGGCCACCAACACGGACCGCGCTTTCCTGTATCGCGGGTGGGGCAATGCAATCGACATGACCACCCTGCTACCCGCGGGATCCGGTTTTGCTTACCTCCAGAGTGCAGATGCTACGATTCCGTCCTTCGTCGTGGGCGAGGGCGTGCGGTCCGACGGGACCATCCATGGTTTCAGGTATCGGACCGCCGACGGCAGCTTCGAGGACCTGGGCACAATGGAACCCCTGCCCTCGGACATCAACGGTCTGTCCATGGGGTTGAGCCTGCGCGGCGACGCCGTTTACAGCGCCCGTGCATCGAACGGGGCATTGCACGCGTTCGTGACGACCGTCGAAGGCAACCGATACGATCTGAACGATTTTGTCGATCCGAGCTCCGGCTGGGTGCTGGAGACCGCATCCGGCATGAACTCGGCGTTTGTGGCTGTCGGCCACGGACAGAACGGTGCGTCCTCCCGCCGCGGCTATCTGATCGCCCTGCCGAATCTGACGCCCTGCCCGGTGACCAACAGCTGCCAAACCGCCGGAGTTCGCGACCCGGCGACAGGCACCTGTCAGAGCACGGCCTTAGCGGACGACACCGGTTGCGAGGACGGAAACCGATGCACCGTTGGCGACAGATGCGAGAAGGGCTCCTGCATTCCGGGCGACACAAATGTGTGCACGGCGCCGGCTGACCTAAAGTATCTACCGATTCTCGACCTCGGACCCGGTGAGGGGGGGGGCGTCGCGACCGACATCAATTACAGCGGGGAGGTCATAGGGGCTGATGGAAATGGTGCGTTCACCCGGTCCGCTTCGGGCGAAAGGGCATATCTCCCCTGGCCGAATGCAGCCATCCATCCGTCTGCTCTCAATGACAACGGCGCGATTTCCGGCTGGGCTGTCCTCACGGGCGGCATTGCCGCTTTACCCTTTCGTTATGACCCCCGGAGCGACGCGCAACCAGTCTATCAACCCGGTGCCGGACAGGCTTTCGGAATAAACAGCAGCGGGACGACAGCCGGTGGCGGGTACTTCCAGATCGCCGGCTGGGGCGGTTACTACGGCCTTCAGATGTTTCGCGTCGGGACAGGGGAAGTTGAGGTATTGCCTTCGGACCCGGTCGGTGATCAGCAGGCCGGTGCCTGGGGAATCGACGCGAATGGAACCGTCGTCGGTGCTCAGCTCGTGTCGGAGGCAAACGGGACTTGGGAAGCAGTTCGTTACAGCGACAGTCGCGGCACCGAAGTCCTCAATGACTTGCTGCGGGCAGCGCTGCCGGCAGCGGCGACGGGCTGGAATCTCACGAAAGCTAGTTACATCCGGTCGGCCAACGGGACTCAGTCGGGCGAGATCCTGGGCGACGGGACTCACAATGGGGTGCCGCGGTCGTACCGTATGAAAGTCACCGCCAACGGCGACGTTGTGAGCATTGACGACCTCGGAATTTCGCCCCAGTATGCAGCCGACGCTCCAAACGTCGTCCGTGCCTCTCGAGAAAACGGGGCTGGGGAAATCGTCGGCGCCGTTTACGACCCGTGGAACGACGGGCCAGTAGATGCCTTCGTCTATACCGATGCCACCGGGATGATCGATTTGACCAGCCTGACCGACCCCAACTCTGGCTGGCACCTGATCCTGGCGAGCGGCATAAACGACAATCACGAAGTCGTCGGTTACGGTTCCCTCAACGGTGTAATCAGGGCATTCAAGCTCACGCTGCCCGACCTCAGCCCATGCCCGCCCCCGGCGGACAGTTGTCACACACCCGGTCAACGGAATCTCTTGACGGGGGCGTGCTCGAATCCTCCGGTCACTGACGGCAGCGGCTGCGGCGGCATCACGGTGTCGGTGTTGGGCGTCGCCCAGGAGGGCTCGACCTGGAAGGCGATCTTCGACTACCAGTCAACGTCTCCGACCGCGGTGACCATCCCTTATGGGGCGGACAACGGCTTGGTAGGCGCTGACGGTAATACCATCCCCTCTCCGCCCCAGTACCCGCCGGAGACGTTCGTGCCCACGCCTCACGCCCCCTTCGTCGCGACGATGTCGGGGTCCCAGCTCACATGGACGGTTGGTACAAGCAGGGCGGTAGCTATCGCGGATCCACAGCAGGCACTTCCCGTCACCACCCAGCCGGACGGAACGCACACCGTTACCCTAGCAGGCGTAGGGACGGTGACCATCGACATGGCGCCTTCGGTGACCCCCGAGCTAGTCGGCATCGCACAGAACAGCGCAGGGATCACGGAAGCCGTTTTCACCTATTCAACGAACGCGCCTTCGCCGGTTCATATCCCTTACGGCCAGGCAAACGGCCTGTTCGATGACAGCGGCAGCCTCATACCGTCACCACCGGTTCTCCCGCCGCAGTGGTTTAAGTCGGCACCTCCTTCGGCTTTCGTAACGCCGATCTTGGGCCAATCGATCACATGGACGATCGATGACATTAGCGCCAAGGCGACGCTTCAGTCGTCACCCCTTACGGTCACGGTGCAGCCGGACGGTACGCGGACGGTGCAGGCGCCGGGCGTGGGGACGGTCAACCTCGATGTCGGTTCGATCGCCTCGCTCCTCGCGAACACGATAGTTTCATCGGATACTTCCTACACCGCTATCGATCAAGTCGTAGACGCAGAACTCTCTAGTCAACAGCAGACGCCGAACGGCCCGACGTCAGACGGAACCCTTCCGGGGCAGTTCCGCGTCACCGACGATGGCGCGGCGGAGTATACGATCCCGATTCAGACCCCTCCGGGCCGGAACGGGGTCGAGCCTCACCTGTCGCTCGTGTACAACTCGCGCGCGGGTGACGGAATCCTCGGGCCGGGTTGGACGCTCCAAGGGCTTCATAAAATTGCTCGCTGCCGCCACCCGTATTCCATTGCTCACGAACGGGGAGAAGATCCCGCCCCTATCACCTTCACCGATTCGGATGACTTCTGCTTCGATGGCGAACGGCTGACTCCGTTCGGGAGTGACTACCGCACGAAGCGTGATCAAGGAAGTCGGTTCGTAGTGAGCTCGCGAGACTCCCTCGGGCCGGTGTCATTCCAGGTCTTTCGGAAAGATGGCCTTATCGAGACGTATGGAGGCGACGACAACTCCACCAACGACCTTCGGAATCAATACACCGCTCCGTCGATCGACCCTGGGGTCCCCGCGGGCCAGCTAGCTACCTCGCCGGTAACACCTGTCCGCCAGGCATGGGAGCTCGCGAGTGTCGCCGATAGATTCGGGAATACGATGACGTTCGCCTATCAGGTGACGCACCAGGCCCACGGGGCAGCGACGCCACCGTTAGTTTCGTCAATCAGTTACACCGCCAGTTCGCTGCATCCCGCGAAGAAGACCGTGTCATTCCAATATGACAGCAGTCCCCAACTTCCGACGGGCACCGGTACTCCCGCTCCGGCAGTGATCGATCACTGGGTGAGCGGCGTCGATACCGCGCAGGCATTGCACAAGCTAACACACATCGTCGTCAGCGCGCCGAATCCAGTCGCCGTCAGCAACGTAACAGAATACAAGCTGTACTATGACAACCCATCGATAACGGGACGGAATCTCCTAACCCGTATCACTCAGTGCGGTGCCGACGGAGTATGCCTGCAGCCAACGACACTCAAATGGGAGGCGGGCTCCTATGACTTTCGAGAAGTTACGACGAACGTCGACGACTTCCATTGTGCCACGTGCTCTATCTCGGCTGCCGTGGCTCCGATTGAAGGCGGTAGCCGGTTTATGGTAACAGCCGACGTCAATCGTGACGGCCATGACGACCTCTTATATAGACAGTACCTTCCACTTCCGTCGGACGTTGATCAGGCAACGCAGGTAGTACTAGGAAGCAAAGTAATGCTTCGCCTGGGCGGAGCCAACGACTTCGGGCCACCAATCGCTACATCACTGCCCAATAACTGGCCGCCGGTGCTGTTTGACATAGATGGCGACGGCGCACCGGACGTAGCGACAATAAGCAATACTACGTACATAGGGCATGTTTCGCAGAACACATGGGCACTGTTTCAGACGGATCCGTTCGGCCTCAGCTTCAGCGAACTTCCGCTCGGCCTAACCCCTGCTCAATACGGCGATCCGACGTTCAATCCAGAGGCTGGGCCACCGCAGATGTACGGCAGCATCGCCCCTGCTGACCTCGATGGCGACGGACTACTAGACGTCGCGCGCTCGGAAGAGGTGGCTGCTGGCAATAATATTCTAGGCATCAGGCCAAACTTTAACGGCGTTTTGACTCAGCAATATTTCAACGTAGTTCGAAATGGCAACTTGATTCAGTGGGGCGCGAATCTGGCGGACCAGAACGTGTCGTCGGGAGAAAGCTTCGCTGCCGACATCGACGGTGATGGCCGGACAGAGCTAGTGATGTCAGACAATACCGGAACACCTTTTGCGGTTCATTCGGGGGAGGCTGGCTTCTCCATCATGCCGACGAACATGACTTTCGGATGCCCCTCTCGGCTAATGGACGTCAACGGGGACGGTCTGTTGGATGTCGTTCGGTCATCCGATCCCGTTGACGGCTGCTACAGTAACTATCAAACAGAAATCAACACCGGCCGCGGTTTCTACACAGCCGCGCAAAATCTCTCGCGGGCAGTGGCCAATCTGGTCCCCCTGGGAGACGCCAGTACAAACCCGATGGACCAGGTAGTTGGCTTTGTCGCCGACTTGAACGGCGACGGGATGGACGACGTAATGGTGCCGGGGTGCGCAGCCAGTGCGGCCGGAGCTCCGAGCGCCACAGCGTACATCTCGACTGGTAACGGCAGATTTACACCAGTGCCGTTGAACATTCCGGCCGGTCTCGGTCTGACCAGCCTGTTTCCAGCCGGTGGCGGAGTACAGGTCTGCCCGTCGATGTTGATGGACGTCGACGGCGATGGCCAAAAGGACCTAGTCCAACCTGAGCCGGGTTCGGACGTTCTGCATATATACTTCCGTCAAGGCAAGCGCCCGGACCGATTGACCGGCGTCACGAACGGCTTGGACGCAACGACCTCGATCGAGTACGGGCGGTTCGATGCAACCCGGGGCGACGTGGCTTGCAAGTACCCGTTCGACTGCTCGGGCAGTGCTCGGAATATCGAGACTGTGTCGGGCTTCACTGTCGACAATGGAACGGGAACCGACGGCAACAGTTCGAACGTATCGGGGGAGTCTCAGCGGACCCACTACTCGATGTCCTATGGCGGCGCTCGCGGGGATCGCATCGGCAACGGCCTTTTGGGCTTCCAGAGCGTACAGCGCACTGACGATCGCACCGGGGCGACTTACGAACGGGATTTCGATTTCGACACGAGTATTGGGCTGTGGTACCCGTACCAGGGCCTTCCAAAGACCGAGACATTTCAAGTTACGCTATCGGGCTCGGGAAGGACTCTGACGCGGACCAGGCAGACGACCTACACGGCAACGGAGAGTAACTTCGAGGACCTTCGCGGTCCCTACATCGTGGTCCCGACCGATATCGACGAGATCGAGACGGAGCGGGCGCCGGGCCAAAGCGTGAACGGGCTGACGCCTCAACGGCATGTGCATCAAACCTTCGGCTACGGCGGCGAGGGAAATGTAACCCGACACGAAACGGCAGACAGTGTGTCCGGGACGGATGAGATTGTTACCTATGTGACCAGCGACGATTACACCAACTGGTTGCTGAATGAGATAACGCAGATATCAACGAAGAGTACCTCGGCGTCGGGTGAAACAGATACGCGGACGACGAACTACGCTATCGATCCCTCGACTGGTGCGGTGATGGGGGAGACGCTAGAGAAGGGTGACGCCACGGAACAGCTGGCGGTGACCTACAGCAGAAATCCTGAGGGTCTTATCTACAAGGTGACGGAGACACCCGCGGTCGGGCTGACCCGAGAAAGCCGTATCGACTACGACTCCATAGATGGAACGCTTCCCGCCACCATCACCAACGCGCTGGGCCAAGCAACGCAAGTAGCGTTTCACCCGGGCCTTGGAGTCGTCGGAGCCGTCCAGGATCCGAATGGAGCGATCACGTCATGGCAGTACGATGGGTTCGGTCGCCAACGCGGTAGGTTCGACGCGAATGGAATGCAGTGGACGTGTCACTACACGCGGCCGGACGAGAACTTCGGGTCGATGATCTCTTGGCTCACATCCACGGGGCGGGAGGGAGACACCTTCTACGACGACCTTGGCCGGGAGACAGATCGCCTCGAGACGGCCTTTGGCGGCAGTCGCCAGCTGAGGATGACGACCCGATACGACGTAAACTCCGGACGTCCTGGGCTGGTATCGCGGCCCTGGGGTGCCTTCGATGGCACGTCTCAATACGCGCTCGGGAATATCACCTACGATGAGGTTGGACGGCCGACAGCTATACAGCCGCCGAACGAGTCAACCCGGACCGTGACCTACCAAGGACTGACGTCCACGGAGTTCCTTGCAGGCATCGAACGTGGATACCGGGTGGAAGACGGTGCAAGTCGGGTTCTCAAGAGCGTTAGCATCGATCCGAACTCGCCCTCGCCGAACGGCGAAATCACAACGACTTACGACTTCGGGCCCTTCGGCAACCTGAGACACGTCTACCAGCCCGCGGGGGGCACGGTCACGCTGTCGTACGATCACTTAGGACACCGTACCGAGATAGTCGATCCGGATGCCGGCGACCGCGTTACCGGCTTCGATTCCTTCGGTGACGTCATAAGCGAGCAGTTTCCCGGACAGACGCTCGTGACCTATACGCCGGATGCGCTTGGTCGAGTGGCGCTAATTCAACAGGACGCGGACGACACCACCTACACTTGGGACGTCGCGGCGAATGGGATCGGGAAGCTCGCATCGAGCTTGAGCCCATCCAACGTCTCGATCGCCTATGCGTACCAGCCGAACGGTTCAATTCAAGCGTCCAACTGGACGATCGGCGCCAGCCAATTCAGCTTCGGCTGGGGCTACGACGGCTCAGGGCGGCTCCAGACGATCACGTATCCGCAGATTGGAGCGACCTCGCCGCTCGCGGTGATACTGGGTTATGGCGGCGACGGGCGCGTTAGCTCCCTCTCGTTGGCAAGCGACGGCTCAACGGTGTGGCAGAAGACGGCTGTGGCGGATGATGGCCAGACGTCGCTCGAGTCTTTCGTCGCCGCCGGAGTGAGCAGCTCCCATGACATTGATCCGATGACTGGACGGTTGACACACATCTCGGCGGGAACCGGCTCGATCGTATCGGCCCAGGATGGGGGCCGAACCTTCCAGAACCCGATCCAGAATCTCGGGTACTCCTATTACCCGGATGGAACGGTTCAGACGCGGTCCGATTTTGTTCTCGGAGCCAGCGAAGGATTCCAATACGATAACCTCGATCGACTGAAGATTTGGACCCTGTCTGGTGAGCAAGCAACGGTTCAGTACGGCTACGACGATTCCGGCAATCTCCGCCAGCGGCAGCAGACGGACCCGTCGGGTGTAAACACGGAGACGTATGTGTACGGTGAGCGTGGGGCCGGCCCACACGCAGTGACGACGGGACCTGATGGGAGCTACGGGTACGATCCTTCCGGACGCCAGGTCTCGCGGCCGAGGCAACCAGTCCTGAGTTATACCTTCTTCGATCTTCCGACGCAGATCAGCGACGATTCCAGCGGTGCCGTGTCGTTCTCGTACGACGCTGACGGTCTCCGAACGGAGAAGACGACGGCGGCGACGGATGTCATGTCAGCCGGTCTTTACGAGCGCCGGACCCAAAACGGGACGGTCACTCATGTCTTCTACCTACCCGGGGACGGGACTGTCATTGGACAAATTGACTGCGACGACAGTGGTGCATGCAATTCGCCACTGTTCTTCCATCCGGACAACGTCGGAACTCTCGATACCGTAGAGATCAACGGGACCGTAGCGGGAACGGAAAAGCGTGATCCTTTTGGGCGACACTACACGATGTCCGCTGGCGCGTCAGATCCCGCCAACGTCACGCTCGGTTTTAATGGCGACGAGGAAGACGTCGAGATTGGCCTCACAAACCTGAATCATCGTCTCTACGACTCGCGCCTGGGTCGATTCATCAGCCCGGATCCCCTCGTAAAGAACGTTCTCGATGGACAGGCATTCAATCGTTACACCTTCGCCGAAAATAATCCCTTGTCATTTATTGACCCCACGGGCTTGCAGTCGATGCCAACCGACCCCGGTCCCGGTCCCGGGGGTATTGAGCCACTCTCACCCGGGGCACCGTTGACGCCGGAAGAGGCCGCCGCCAGCCAAGGGGACGGAGTACCCACGCTGCCACCCTTTAACGATGGACCATCCGATCCGAGTGCATTGGGTGCATTTAGTGTCTCAGACTCGGCTGGGTCCATGTCGCCTGCTCCGACAGTCACCATGCCGGCTTCCCAGTCGGCGTCGTTTGTAAACGGGAATACAAGTGGGCTCCCTCTGCCACCGGGGGCCAATCCAACGTTTGGGTATCAGGCGAGCGCGATTGGCGTTGTCGTCGACTTATTGGAAAACGGCGAGACCAGAGTGCTTAGGAAGATCTTTTCTAAAGCAGAGGCGGTAGCGGTACGGAAATCTGGGGGGAACGTCGTGATGAAAACTCAGCAGATGGCGCACGAGGTCGAAACGGCGGCGGCAGATGGCGGAAAGATCATGCGTCACACCGGTCACCCACTCAAGAATGGAGAGACGGGCTTCAAGCATTACCAAACCGAAGGACGTGAAGGTCATTCTGCGTGGTCGGGGCAGAAAGGCGGCAACTTCGGTTCGCTGCTATCCTTATTCGTGCCCTATTCGTGGCTTTACGACATAATCGAGGGGAGTCTTGGGAGCGACGACCAGCCGTATCCGGGAGAGTTCGCAGGACCTCCTCGGGATACGCCACCGGGGCCGGTCGGAGAATACTCTGATCCGGATCGCTGCCAAAACATGAGCTGCTATTGAGTGGGTGAATGGAATGGAGAATGATAAGAAGTATTTTCAGGTAAGGGTCCAAGGCGCAAATGTAGTGTGGAAGGAGGAGGAGACTGGGGAGCTAGAACGGATGGGCTTCTATGCAACGCGTTTCGTCGAGGCGAACGATCGCGAGACAGGAGCACAACGAGCAATCGACCTGGTCAGGAAGGAGTTGGAGAAAACACAGCCACATTCGGCGTCAGCGGATCCTCTGGTACTGAAGGCAATTGAAATTGACGAAATCGAGGCTGGTGAGATGAAGATCATGAGCGGATTCTCATTTTTCTATATGGAAGGGGACTGACCCAAGGACTCGGCGGGGATCCTGATCTCTCCGCGTTCCCGTGCTCCCGGAGGGCATGCTCTCAGGTTTCAGCTGGTCCAAAAAAGCCGGGCAGGTCACTACCAGCAGTTTCTGACGGACCTCGCGCAAGTATCTGGGATTCCGACGCCGACGCGGGAGGATCTGGCGCGCATAGATTGCAAGGGGAGGAAGAAAGGCTCGAACTCGGAGTGGGTGAACCCGCACCGTCCGGACGCGCAGATCACGAAGATGAAGGACGGCAGTACGCACCTGAGCCACAAGCAGGAGCACGCGGTCGACATGGAGTCGGGAGCGGTGGTGGCGGATCGAGAAGACGCCCTATGCGGCCGACGCGGCGCAGATCCATCTCCGAGCCGGTGGGTCCGCGACAGCACTGGGAAGACCACTTCGCCGGGCGAGGATGCGAGAGTCACCTCGCCGCAGAGTGATCCGTGCTGCGTCGCTCGGCGAAACGTTCCACTGGCGGCCGATGCAGTATGGAGGCTCAGTCGGCAATGCGCCTTATCCCCCAGAACCAAATCGGTGGAGAGGTGCCATAGGTGGTATCGAACGCTCGGTCCGGGTCGGAAAGCCACTGGAGCATGCGAGCCACCTTATGACGGCCGAGACGGAATGCAAGAACTGGACCCCTCTCGTCGAAGTGCCAATCATTGTCGGTAGCCGACACGGTCCAGGACACGCGCTCGGGCGACACGACGGGGCTTCGTCGATTGTTCGCCGTGGCGAGGACAACTGGAGAAGGTGGGGAGATCTTAGTTGTCCGCATAGCCGAATCATCGGCGCCCAAAAGGCGGCGGAGGAGGTCGGTTAGGGCGGCGAGGCCGGCTTCGTCGGCGGCGAGGTGCCAGCCAGGGTAGTTCCGTACGTTTTCCGTGTACCGCCAGAAGTACAGGAGGCCCGACTGCTTCCACTGGTTGAGAGTCCCCGCGCTCATCCCATGTCCGTCTGGTGGTCGCCACTATACTAAAGCATGGGCCAGGATCATCGTTGCTACGATTCAGGGGCAGGCGGGCGGAGGAGCGGCTTCGTGAGATAGCCCGCGTGCTTCAATTCTGGATTGTGGACGAAGAGCGCCAGCCATTCTGACCTGCCTGGCAGTTTTCGGAGCAGCTGAATCTTGAGATCACGCCCTCCGCGCCCCTTGTCGATTGAGTACGGGGCGTACAGAGCGCGATGACGGGCAGTAAGGTTAGAACTGCGCGCCGGCCGACGTCGTCGTTGGCGCAGCAGCGGCGGGCTGCAGCGCCTGGCTCATGAGGCGCGCCTGCAACCCCATGTGCGCGTCGCCCATCTCCCCCTCGATCTCCGCCTTGGGTACGAGCGCGGCG
>Ga0210387_10001814_pt1 | contig 16246 bp, 12 predicted proteins | sample IncBWC7OmetaG_FD_160108 | JGI IMG/M metagenome (GOLD analysis project Ga0210387, IMG submission 160108) | Forest soil microbial communities from Barre Woods Harvard Forest LTER site, Petersham, Massachusetts, United States - Inc-BW-C-7-O ...
CACAAGGGCGAAGGCATTTCGGCCGCCGAAGTCATCATGACGCAACTGCATGCCGGCGGAAAATTCGACCAGAATTCCTACAAGGTGTCCGGCGGCTTGCATGGCGTCGGCGTTTCCGTCGTCAACGCGCTGTCGAGCAAACTGCAATTGCGGGTATGGCGCGACGGCAAGGAACATTTCATCGAATTCGCCCATGGCGATGCACTCGCCCCGCTCTCTGTGGTCGGCGACGCCCATGGCAAGCGTGGCACCGAGGTGAGCTTCCTTGCCTCGACGGAAACCTTCACCAACGTCGAATACGATTTCGCAACGCTGGAGCATCGCCTGCGCGAGCTCGCCTTCCTCAATTCCGGCGTCAACATCGTGCTGTCCGATACGCGCCACGCGGTCGAGAAGCGCGAGGAGATGCACTACGAGGGCGGCGTCGAGGAGTTCGTCAAATATCTCGACCGCAACAAGAAGGCGATGGTGCCCGCGCCGATCATGGTCAACGCCGAGATGAACGGAATCGGCGTCGAGGCTGCCTTGTGGTGGAACGACAGCTACCACGAGAACGTGCTGTGCTTCACCAACAACATTCCGCAGCGTGACGGCGGTACCCATCTGGCCGGCTTCCGCGGGGCGCTGACGCGCCAGGTCAACGGTTATGCCGATGCGATGGCCAAGCGCGAAAAGGTCGCGCTGACCGGCGACGATTGCCGCGAGGGTTTGACGGCGGTGCTCTCGGTGAAAGTACCTGATCCAAAGTTTTCTTCGCAGACCAAGGACAAGCTGGTGTCCTCGGAAGTGCGCCCCGTGGTCGAAAACGTCATCAATGAGGCCTTGGCGGCCTGGTTCGAGGAGCATCCCTCGGAAGCCAAGATCATCGTCGGCAAGGTGGTGGAAGCTGCTGCTGCGCGCGAAGCCGCCCGCAAGGCGCGCGAGCTGACGCGGCGCAAGGGCGCGCTTGACGTGGCGTCGTTGCCCGGCAAGCTCGCCGACTGCCAGGAACGCGATCCCGCCAAGTCCGAATTATTCATCGTCGAGGGCGATAGCGCCGGCGGCAGCGCCAAGCAGGGCCGCAACCGCGAATTCCAGGCGGTGCTGCCGTTGCGCGGCAAAATCCTCAATGTCGAGCGCGCGCGTTTCGACAAGATGCTGAGTTCCGAGCAGATCGGCACCCTGATCACCGCGCTCGGCACCGGCATCGGCCGCGACGACTTCGACCTGTCAAAGCTGCGCTATCACAAGATCATTCTGATGACCGACGCCGACGTCGACGGTGCGCATATCCGCACCTTGTTGTTGACGTTCTTCTTCCGCCAGATGCCGACGCTGATCGAGGGCGGCTATCTCTATATCGCCCAGCCGCCGCTCTACAAGGTGAACCGCGGCAAATCCGAGCAGTATCTGAAAGACGAGCGCGCGCTGGAAGATTACCTGATCGAGACCGGTCTCGACGACTGCGTCTTCAAGCCCGCGACGGGCGAAGATCGCTCAGGCCGCGACCTGCAAGCGCTGGTGGAAGACGCCCGGATCATTCGCGGCGCGCTGTTCAATCTGCACAGCCGCTATAATCGCAAGGTGGTCGAGCAGGCGGCGATCGCCGGCGTGCTCAACCCGAAGATCACGAGCGACGTCTCAACCGCCAATGCCGCCGCCGATTATATTGCCCGAAGGCTCGATGCCCTGGCCGACGAGGTCGAGCGCGGCTGGGTCGGCCGCTTCACCGAAGGCGAGGGTTTCGTCTTCGAGCGCACGGTGCGCGGCGTCAAGGACGTTGCCATTATCGATGACGCGTTGCTCGGCTCGGCGGACGCCCGCAAGCTCGACGAATACGCGGCACGATTGCAGGAAGCCTACCCGCGTCCCGGCATCTTGCGGCGGAAGGATAGCGAGACGGCGATCCACGGGCCGGTGAGCCTGTTCGAGGCGGTGACCGATGCGGGGCGCGAAGGCGTCAAGCTTCAGCGTTACAAAGGCCTCGGCGAAATGAACCCGGATCAGCTCTGGGAGACCACGCTCGACACCAATGAGCGGTCGCTTCTGCAAGTGAAGGTCAAGGAAGTCGACGAGGCCGACGACATCTTCACCAAGCTGATGGGCGATGTGGTCGAGCCGCGCCGCGAATTCATCCAGGATAATTCGCTCAGCGCGAATGTGGACGTGTGAGGCACCAAGGTGCCCGCACCGCCGATCCAGTACATCATTGAAGGCGGCCACCGGCTGAGCGGCACGATCGAGCCGTCCGGCAACAAGAACGCCGCACTGCCGATCATTGCCGCGGCGCTTCTGACCGAGCATCCGGTCACGCTCGACAACGTCCCGCGCATCCGCGACACCGAAACCCTGGTGGAGTTGATCCGCTCGGTCGGTGCGTCGGCCGAATGGCAGAAGCCCAATACGCTCGCCATTCACGCCAAAGACATTCGCGCCGCCGATCTCGATCCGGAACTGTGCGCGCGGATTCGTGCCTCGATCCTGCTGGCAGGACCGTTATTGGCGCGTTGCGGCGAGGTGGTGTTGCCGCCGCCCGGGGGCGATGTGATCGGACGCCGCCGGCTCGATACGCATTTCCTCGCCTTCGAGCAGTTAGGGGCCACCGTTACGGCGTCCACGAGACTCGAGTTGCGTGCGCTCAGCCTCAAGGGTGCCGATGTATTCCTGGACGAGCCCAGCGTGACGGCGACCGAGAATGCGTTGATGGCAGCGGTCGCGGCCCACGGCACCACCTATTTGCGCAACGCGGCGTCCGAGCCACACGTGCAGGATCTGGCGCATTTCCTGGTCGCGCTCGGCGCCCGTATTGATGGCATCGGCACCAACACCATGGTCGTGCATGGGCCGGCCACGCTCGGCTCGGTCAACTACGCGATCGGCCCCGATCACATCGAGGTCGGCTCTCTGATTGGGCTCGCCGCGGTGACGCGCTCAAAGCTTCGCATCGCGCGCGCTGGCCTCACGCACCTGCGCTCGATCCGGATGGGATTTGAACGTCTCGGGATTTCCTGCGAGGTCGAAGGCGATGACCTCGTGGTGTCCGATCGCCAGACCCTCAAGATCACCGACGACTTCGGTGGCCACGTTCCGAAGCTCGAGGACCAGCCCTGGCCGGCCTTTCCCGCCGACCTGATGTCGATCGCGATTGTGACGGCTACCCAATGTGCCGGCGTCATCCTGATGTTCGAGAAGATGTTCGAATCCCGGATGTTCTTTGTCGACAAGCTGATCGCCATGGGCGGCCGCATCGTGCTGTGCGATCCCCACCGCGCGATCGTTGCGGGTCCGAGCCGGCTGAAAGGCGCGCTGATGAGTTCGCCGGATATTCGCGCCGGGATGGCCATGCTGCTCGCGGCGGCCTGCGCGGAAGGCACGTCCACCATCAACAATGCCGATCAGATCGAGCGCGGTTATGAGCGGATCGACCAGCGCCTCAATGCGCTCGGCGCAAAAATTACTCGCGTGCCGGCGCGGGGGAGTTAGCGGCGCGCTGAATTTTATTCCCGAAACCAGCAATATTTTGATGTGGGTTTGTGTCTTGTGTTGTCGCCATGAGGCGCGCAAGACTTCGCCTTGCGATGACCGTCCTCGAAATCAAACCCGATGTCGATCATGAACGTGTCCTGGCGGGCGCGCAGTTCGCCGATGCCTATCGGATCACCGTCAGCGACGCAAAACTCGATGCCCGCGCCGCCGCCGAACGCATATTTTCCCGTATGCCGGGTTGGGCGAAAGTGCTGCTCGATCTGCGCAACGCCATCGTTGCCCCGTTAGGCCTGAAGACGTCAGGCGCGGATGATGCGACGGCACGGGGAGTGATCGGATTGTTTCCGATTCTCAGCGAGACGCCCGGGCAATTGATCGCCGGGTTCAATGACCATCATCTCGATTTTCGTATCGTGGTGGACGTGGCGCCGGTCGATGGCAGCCGCGATCAGGAAGTCACCGTGACCACCCTGGTTCTCACCCATAATTTGCTCGGGCGGGCTTACCTCACGGCAATCATGCCGTTCCATCGCGCCATCACAAGGTCCATGCTCGGGCAGGTCCGTGAGGCGCCTTCGCCGCGATAGCCGCGCTTGCGCCACGCCGCCATGCGATGCCGGCCATTGAAGAAGCGCGGCGGGAGACTTAGGCTTGGGAAAACGGTGGATCTGATCCACACGCCAACCAGTCAAGGAGCCAGCAATGGCAGAGGAAACCGCAACGCTTGCCGCCTATGTCGCCGACCTCCGCTTCGACGATATTCCCGAAGAGGTACGCGAGCGCGCCAAGGCCCTGACGCTGGATTTTCTCGGCAGCGCGATCCGGGCGCGGCGCGATGCGGAGTCCACGCCCTCGCTGTTCAAGACGCTGGAGGCGCTGGCGCTGGACGGACGCGGCGACGCGACCGTGTTTGGCGACAACAGAACCTGGACGCCAGCTGTTGCCGCTTTGCTCAACGGCGCGCTCGGCCACTCGCTCGATTTCGATGATACGCACGCGGATTCCTCGCTGCATCCAAGCGCGCCCGTGGTGCCGGCTGCGTTCGCGGTCGGTGAACTCGTGGGTGCCTCGGGCCGGGAGGTGCTGACGGCAATTGTCGCCGGTTATGAAGTCTGCTGCCGGCTCGGCAATGCGCTCGATCCGACCTCGCATTATGCCCGAGGCTTCCATCCCACGGCGACCGCCGGGACCTATGGGGCGGCGGCCGCCGCGGCTAAATTGTTCAGGTTATCGAAAGAGCAGATCATTGCCGCCTTCGGCGTTGCCGGCAGCCAAGCGGCCGGCTCGCTGCAATTTCTGGTCAATGGCGCCTGGAACAAGCGCTACCAGGTGGGCGCCTCCGCGATGAACGGCGTGATCGCAGCGACGCTGGCGCGCAACGATTTTGTCGGCGCGACCCAGTCGGTCGAGGGCAAGCACGGCCTGCTTGTCGGTTACAGCGACAACGCGCATCCGGAAAAAGCCATCGCTGGTCTCGGCAATGTCTATGAGACCATGAAGATCGGCGTGAAACCTTATCCGAGCTGCCGCTACACCCATGCGGCGCTGGATGCGCTGATCGCGATGCGCCGCGAGCACAATCTGACTCCGGACCAGATCAAGCACGTCGAGATCGGGCTGCATCGCAATGGCATTACGCTTGCGGGCGATCCCGCCACCAAGCGGCATCCGACCTCGGTGGTCGGCGGACAGTTCTCGATGTTCTTCACCGGCGCGGTGGCGCTCGATCAGGGCGGCTTCGGTTGGGACGACTACGGCAGGCTCGGCGACGCCGCCGTCGATGCGCTCGCCGATAAATTCGACGTTGTGCAGGACGATCGCCTGGAAATCGGCCGCAAGCATCCCTTTGGCGCGCGCGTCAGCATCACCACCGATGACGGCGTGCATGAGCGGATCCATGACGATCCCTCCGGCGAACCGAACTCGTTTCCGGATGCGCAGGCGATGGCGCAGAAATTTCTGACGCTGGCGCGCCCGGTGCTCGACGGCCGAGCTGACCAGCTTGCCGACGCGATCCTGTCGATGGAAAATTTTGATCGCATCGACAAGGCAACCCACCTGGGACGGCAGTAAACTTCCGAGCTGCCGCCGACCGCATTGCCGACGCGTCAGGGCTGATCGTCGCGGAATTCGCGGTTCGCGAGGCTTGCTTCCTCAAGGTCGAGATCGCGTTCGATGCGCCGCCGGGTTTCGTCGGTGATCTTGCCGTCGCGCAGCAGGATGTGGATGAATTTCCGTTCGGCCGCGATCAGTTCACGCGTCAAGTCACCTCCTACCGCGGAAGTGATACGCGCGTCCGGATCGAACGAATCCGGTAACTGACTGGCGCGGGTTTCCTGCCGTGCGCGCAACAGCCGGATGACGTCATCGGATATGTCGCGGTGCTTGGTGATCTTGTCGAGCGATTTGAGCGCGGCATCGAGGGCCTCGCGTCGCGCCGTGATTTCAGATGTGACCTCGGCAGCACGCTCGCTGCGGCCAGCCTGCGCGACGCCAAGCCAGTGCACGACCGCCGGCAAGCCAAGCCCGAACCCGACCAGCGTGATGAAAATGACGCCGAAGGCGACGAACAGGATCAGGTCGCGGTCGGGAAACGGGCTGCCGTCCGCCAGCGCGAAGGGCAGCGCCAGCGCGGTCGCCAGCGAAACCGCGCCGCGGACACCCGCAAACGAAATCACGAACGCCCATTGCCATGGCGGCGATGGATCGCGCACACGCACCGACTTGATCAACCTCGGCAGAAAAATAGCAGGAAAGGTCCAGGCGAAGCGCGCGATCACGATCATGGCCGTTACCAGGGCGGTGGCGATCAGGATATCGTCGAGCGGGAACGCCTTCGATTTCTCGAATAGCAGCCGCATCTGGAAGCCGGTCAGCAGAAACAGCAGTCCCTCGATCAGATAGATGATGAAGTTCCAGAAGAAGACGCCCTGCAAACGCGTGGCAGCAGAGATGAACAACGGCCCGTTCCAGCTTACGTAGAGTCCGCAGGCGACGGTGGCGATAACGCCGGAACCACCGGAATGCTCTGGCAGCCAATAGGCGACATAGGGCGTGATCAGCGAAAGCGTGATTTCGACCTGGGTATCGCGGGCCCAATGCCGCGCTCGTAACGACAGCCAGCCGACGGCTATTCCAAACGCTGCTTCGCCCACGACGATGGCGGAGAACTCGCCCACAGCCTTTGGCAGCGAGAACATGCCTGTCGAAATTGCGACGACAGCAAAACGATACAGGATCAGGGCGGTGGCATCATTTGCCAATCCCTCGCCTTCGAGCACCACCATGATACGGCGCGGGATGGCGAGCTTGCGGGCGATCGCCAACGGCGCCACGACGTCCGGAGGCGCGACGATAGCCCCGAGCAGAAAACCGACGTTCCAGGGCAATCCGATCAGATAGTGGGTCGCGACGGCGACCGCCGAGGCGGTAAAGATCACGCAACCTACCGATAATAAGATGATCGGGCGCAGATTGAATTTGAATTCGCGCCAGCTCATCGCGACGGCCGCCGAATAGATCAGCGGCGGCAGCACCAGCAAGAGAACCAATTCCGGCGGCAGTTCCGGTGACGGCATTCCCGGCACGAAAGCGAGCGCGATGCCGGCTAGCAGCAACAGGATGGCCGGGGCGACGTCGATGCGCCGTGCCAAGAGCGCGGTTCCCGCCAGCACCGCGATCAGGATCAGAAAGAGCTGAAAGTTGTCTTCCACGATCGTTCAATCCTCGTCGAGCTAGTACTCCCGCGAACTTCGGAAGGAGAGCACCAATTTGCCTGGAAGATAGCCGAGGTCAACGGAACGGCGGTTAGTCCCGCAGATCGTAGCGAAACGATTTGGAGACGATTTGCCAGCCGTCGCCGAGTTTCATCGCCACCAGATAGTCGGTGAAATAGCGCGGCGGCAGTTGGCAGCGGACCTTGACGAAGGCGGTCGATTCGTCGGAACGGTCGATGGTAACGATGAAATCCTCGCGCGGCTTGTTTTCTGCTTTTGCCGACGGCCGCTTCCTGACGTTTTCCAGCCAGTTGGGTACGGTCAGAACCTGGAGGGTGCCCTTTTCCAGCCAGCGCAAATCGGCCGAAGGGTGGAAGATCGCGGCGAGCTTGTCGGCGTCGCCCTCATACAAGGCATCGAAGTAATTCCGGACGACGGCTTCGACGCTGGAACGATCATAGCTCATGGTCTGTCTCCCGGTTTGACGCCTCTCTAAATCGCGCTCGCGGCGATATTGACCATCAAGGCGAGCAACGCGGTGTTGAACACGAACGAGATGATTCCATGCACTGTGGCGATGCGCCGGATCGTCTTCTCGGTGATGCCGACGTCGGACACCTGCGCGGTCATGCCGATCACGAACGAGAAATAGACAAAGTCCCAATAGTCGGCGTGCTCGTCCTTGTCACCGCTTGGGAACTGAAGGCCGCCCGGCTTGTGGCCGCGGTAATATTCATGGGCGTAATGCAACGCGAAGCCGGTATGCACCGCTGCCCATGACAACGCGACCGTCAACGTCGCGAACACTAGCTCGGTCGGCTTGTGGTTGGCCTGGCCCAGCTCGAACACGATCGCGGCCAGGCTTGCGAAGGCGCCAAGCGCGGTCAGGAGCGGAATCGAAAAACGGCCATCGTCCTGCAGCGCCGCCATGCGGCGAATGGTGGCCAGGGTGCTACGCAACATCATGATGTAGACGAGCACGATATACATCGCGACGATAATGTCCCAGCCGATCAGCAGGCGTGTGACGGCCCGAAGCGAGGACGGCAGCAGAAAGAACGCGACAATGCCGAGCGCGATCGAGATGAACGTGCGCGGCCGCGCGTAAACGAGGCGAACGGGTTTCGGCAGTTTCCTGAATCGAAGGAGCCGTTGATCGAACCCCTCGCCGGTATTCACGCGATCAGTTCTTGCGTTCGGCGACAAAGCGCGCAGCCGCGCGCAGGACGTCGCCACGGGCCCCGAAGATCGACAGGGCCTGATCCGCGCGCGCCAAAAGATCGCGCACGCGCTGCTTGGCGCCGTCGACGCCGAGCTGGGTGACGAACGTGGTCTTGCCGAGCGCGGCATCCTGCCCGGTTTGCTTGCCAAGCGCGGCCGCGTCGCCCTCGACATCAAGCAGGTCGTCGGCGATCTGGAATGCCTCGCCCAGCGCGCGTCCGTAGTCGTCGAGCGCCTGATATTCCTTCGCCGACGATTGGCCGAGGATGGCGCCGGCGATGCAGCCGAAACGTAACAGCGCGCCGGTCTTCATCTGTTGCAGGCGGGCGACGTCGACCGGTTCGCGGTCGCCGAAACGGCCTTCACCGGCGAGATCCAGCATCTGGCCGCCGACCATGCCGCCGATGCCGGAGGCGCGCGCCAGTGCGCGGGTCAGTAGCAGGCGCACGGTCGGGTCTTTGTGGATTTCGTCGCGGCTAACGATGTCGAAGGCGAGCGTCAGCAAGCCGTCACCGGCAAGGATCGCGGTCGCATCGTCGGTTTTCTTGTGCAGCGTCGGCCGGCCGCGCCGCAGGTCGCTGTTGTCCATCGCCGGCAGGTCGTCATGGATCAGCGAATAGCAGTGAATGCATTCGAGCGCGGCACCGGCCAGCAGCGCGGCGTCACGGGGCACGCCAAAGATCGCCGAACTCTCCACCACCAGAAACGGCCGCAAGCGCTTTCCGCCGCCGAGGCTCGAATAACGCATCGCATCCATCAGCCGCTTCGGCCGCGCGATCTCGTGGGGCAGAAGCGTGTCGGCGAGAAGCTTTGCGAGCAGCGCCTCGGTATCTTCCGCGGTCTGGTCCAGTCGCTTCGCGAAGTCCAGGTTCGGGAAGTCTTGGGGTAGCGTGGCGGTCGTCATTAAGAAAAGCTCCTGAGCAAAGCTCTCGGTCAAATCGGCCGGACAATCGTTGATGATGCCGCCCGCGTCAATTGTGCGATTGCCGCCAGGCGATGCCTTAAAACAGTTGAAAAAACGTGGGATTATCAGGCAGATATCGGTCTAGCCGGCCCATTAAGCCAGAAACCATATTTTGCGCATTGCCCGAAATCTGCTTCTGACGCTGCTGGTGGTCGTGCTGGCCGCGGTTTTGCTGCCCTACCTTCTGACGCCACTTTATCGGGCCGGCCACCCGACGTCCGCGTTGATGGCCTGGCGCAATTTGAGGGGAGCACCGGTGTCGCGGCAGTGGGTCGACCTCGCCATGATGGCCCCTGCCTTGCCGCGTTCGGTGATTGCTTCCGAAGACGCCAAATTCTGCAGCCATCGCGGCGTTGACTGGGGCGCCCTGCGCGAGGTGATCGACGACGCCGAGGACGGCGAGGTTTCCCGTGGCGGCTCGACCATCACCCAGCAGGTGGCGAAGAACCTGTTCCTGTGGCCGGGCCGCAGTGTGATCCGCAAAGGGCTGGAACTTCCGCTCGCTCTATGGATCGACTTCGTCCTGCCCAAATCCCGGATTTTGGAAATCTACCTCAATATCGCCGAGCTCGGGCCGAGCGGTCAGTTCGGCGTGCAAACCGGTAGCCTCTATGCCTTCGGCCATGGCGCCGGGATGCTGACGGCGAGGGAGGCGGCACTATTGGCGGCGACCCTGCCCAATCCGCACGTACGCAGCGCCCGCACCCCGGGTCCCGGCGTACGCCGGCTCGCCGGCATCTATGTCGCCCGGGCCCAAGCCCAGGAATTGCAGCGTTGCTGGACTGAAAATCGAGGTTTTTGAGCCGTTTTTACCGATTTTCAAACTAGCTTTGGACGGCGTCATCCTCTATAAGCGCGGCCTCATCGGCATTTTGAGCTTGCGCCGAGGCGCTTTAGCCGCCCGTTTCGGGACGATGCCACCCGACAATACCCTAGAGGACACCGAAATGGCCGTTCCCAGAAGAAAAACATCGCCATCGCGGCGTGGCATGCGCCGCTCGGCGGACGCGCTGAAGAAGCCGACCTATGCCGAAGACAAGGATTCCGGTGAACTGCGCCGTCCGCATCACCTCGACCTGAAGACCGGCATGTACAAGGGCCGGCAGATTCTCAAGGCCAAGAAGGACTCCTGATCCAATCGCCTGCCGGTCAAGCCGACAGGCGACGCGCGAGACGGCTGCAGGCGGCGAAGCGTTTGATCGCTTCGCCTCTTGCGTTTGCTCCGGTCCAAGAACCGGAACACTAGCAAACCTATTATCTAGTGTGGCTTGGATTCAGTAGTCCGCATGACGCACGTGTGGCAGTGATGATGTGGAACTTCTGATCCGCCACATTTGAGAAGGCCTTGCCGATGTCGATGGTCGGTTTCCCGCTGCTTCTGATTCCGCTCGCGATCTACAACATCATCGTGTTCCTGATGCCCGGCGTTTCCTTCGCCGAGCCGCTCGTGACAGTGCCGCTGACGTCGGGCGCGCCATGGCCGGTGACGCTGAGCGATGTGCTGCTCGCGCTCGGCATCCTGATGTTGCTGCTCGAGGTGATGAAGGGCGCGCGACCCGGCGCGAAATATCTCACCGATCATCTGCTTTCGCTGATCGTTTTTGGCGGCGCCATCGCGGAATTTCTGCTGTGGCCGCGCTTTGCCAGCTCGACCTATTTTCTGCTGACGCTGTTGGCGCTGGTGGATTTCCTGTCCGGCGTTTCGCTGCGTGTGCAGCGAAGTGCGCCGGCGACAGTGGCCTCCAGACGAGGAGGGCGGCGCGCTCCGGCCCAAGAACTTCCCGCTGAAGTCAGGCAGGAACCGGCAGACTTCCATGCGGAGGTTTTGCCGCCGGCTAACGAGCCCGGGCCCATAAGCCATCCGCCTTCAAGTCATCCGCCCATAAGCACTGCGCCCTCGGAGCCGAAATTCACCCATCTCGAAACCGTTCATTCCGAGAGCACCCATCCCGCGTCTGAAACGTCTCCTTCGGAATCGAAACCCGGAAGTGGCGCGGATGAGCCGCCCGAAGCGGCGCGCTAGCTTCAGACGATTTAGCTTTCAGAAGATCCGGCTTTCAAACGACTTGCCGCATCCGGCTTCCGACACCCTGTGACGGTGCCTGATGCGGACGGTAAGCAGCCTGTGCGTCCGCCACGCTCGCGCGTCGCAGGCCCCTCGCTTGCGGGACCTGCTGAGCCTCCGCAATCAAATGCGTGACAAAGATCGGATCCGGCGCCCAACGGTACCAGCGCCTGCGCGCCCGCCGCTCCGTGAATGCTAACGGCACCAGCGCCGTACAAGCAGGCTTTGCGTCGGAAGCGGCGCTTTCATCGAGGTTAAGCTCTGTTCGATCGGTGGACATTGGCGTGACAGCTTCCCAGCTGAACTGTTACATTTTGGGACATTTCGTCCTCTGCTACAGTCGCCCTCGCAAGGGTCATGCCGATCCTGCCTGTTTTGTTCCTGATCGAAAAGCTGACGTGGTTTCCAGAATATTTATGAACTCTACATAAGCTTGGCGCGTAACTGGCCTAGGATTCAACCAGTCGAAGCCTGATCCGGAAAAGTGGGAACCGGTTTTCCGAAAAGATCAGGCGAAAACAATGATCCTAGCCTGTCCTGAAACGAGGCGATCTTGAACCCAGTTCTTCCTCCGGCCTCAGCCATCCTCGCCTCGCTTGGGCAGGCCGCCTTCGTCTGGGATATCGCAACCGACAGTCTGGTCTGGAGCGAGCATGTGGCCGCGGTTTTTCCCGACATCCCGCTGGAGCGGCTCGCTACGGCTACGGAATTTTCAAACCTGATCGAGCCACAGCGCTCGGTCCGATCCGACGCGCTTGGTGTTTCGCCCGCCGCCCAAAGCGCCGAGGGCGCGCCTTACCGGATCGAATATGGGGTGCGCGCCAATACGTCCGCAGCCGTTCAGTGGATCGAGGAGACCGGCTGCTGGTTTGCCGGCGCCGACGGCAGACCGGTTCGCGTCCAGGGTATTGTCCGGGTCAACAACGAGCTCCACGCCCGCGACGAGCAGCTTGTCAAACTGTCGCGCCACGATCCGCTGACTGGCGAGCTCAATCGCACGCATCTGGTCGCTTCGCTTGCCGAGATCATCGAGGAAGCCGTTCGCTTCCGTAACCAATGCGCGTTCATGCTGATCGGCATCGATCATCTGGCGCGCATCAACGACGCGTTCGGCTTCGATGTCGCGGATGCGGTGATTTCCGAGGTCGCCGGCCGCATTCGCGCTCGCTTGCGCGGCGGCGATGTGCTCGGGCGTTTCTCGGGCAACAAGTTCGGACTGGTCCTGAAGAACTGCACGGTCGACGACATGAACATCGCCGCCGAACGGTTCCTGGCCGCCATCCGCGATGAGGTGGTGCCGACCAAGTCGGGACCCGTTTCGGTGACGGCGTCGATCGGCGCGGTCAGCGTGCCGCGCTATGCGCGCAGTGCTGATGAGGCGATCAACCGCGCCCAGGAAACCCTCGACGCCTCCAAGAGCCGGCGTGCCGGGTCGTTTTCGCTGTGGCGGCCGAACGTCGAGCGCGACGCCCAGCGGCGGGTGAATATTCGCGTCACCGACGAGATCGTCACCGCGCTCAACGAGCGCCGCATCGCCATGGCCTTTGAGCCGGTGGTGGACGCCCGTGCGCGCGACGCCGCCTTTTATGAGTGTCTGATCCGGATGGAGCAGCACGATGGACAGATTTTATTGGCGCCCGACATCGTGCCGGTCGCGGAGAAGCTGGGGCTGATCCGTCTCGTCGATCACCGCGTGCTCGAACTCGTGGTCGCGGAACTTGCGGCATCTCCGTCCGTCGAACTCAGCCTCAATATCTCGCCGGAAACCACGATGGATCCCGACTGGTGGACGTCGATCGAATCCCTGATGCGGGCGCATCCCGGCGTCGGCGAGCGGCTGATTGTCGAGATCACCGAGACCGTGGCCATCCAGGACGTCGACGACGTCCGCGGCTTCGTCACGCGGTTGAAGAATTTCGGCAGCCGGATCGCGATCGACGATTTCGGCGCCGGCTACACCTCGTTCCGCAACCTGCGCAAGCTGGGCGTCGATATCGTGAAGATCGACGGCGCCTTCGTGCAGAACATCGCGCGCTCCGCCGACGACCGCGCCTTCGTGCAGACGCTGATTGATCTGGCGCGGCGGCTGCAAATCAAGACGGTCGCCGAGTGGGTGCAGGACGAAGAAGCCGCAGTGATGCTGCGCGACTGGGGCTGCGATTACATCCAGGGACGGCTGATCGGGCTCGCCTCCTCAAAGAGGCCCTGGAATGCGCCGGCCGCGCCGGCGCTCCCTGCGGCGGGGTAAATTCTCGCTCATCCAGACTCGAACAACCTTCACGCCGACAAGTTTTGTCTTGCCCCGTCGGGCAAATCACCTTTACGCACTTGCGCCATCCTGTCCCACCAAGAGGGGCGGCTCGCGATCGCCACGACCGCGGGGCAGGGAGCGGTGGACGCTGATCCCGTCGCATGGCGTGCGCGGGGTTTGGCGGACGGCGAAGCCGTGTGGTCCTGACGCCCCGACGCTGGCGTTCACTCGCGACAATGCTTTGCATTGCGCGGGGTATGGTGACAACAAGCCCGGTTCACCAGGGAGAGCGCGGAGTAAGCCGTTAAAACCATTGCGCAGGGAATGCCGGTGTTTTCCGGTGAACCTGTGGTGACTAACTCGTGTGCTTTTTATTTTGCACGCGAGGCTGCGGGTGCACTGGCGCCCGGCATTCCCTGCGCCCTCTGATGAGGGAGGGCGGACTTTCTTGCGAAGCCTCGGGCGTTATTCGCGCTGCGGGAGGGCGAACGTGTGTCTGGGAGGACGTCATTGCGAGCGTTAGCGAAGCAATCCAGTCTTACGTAGTCGAGGCGTCTGGATTGCTTCGTCGCCTTCGCTCCTCGCAATGACGGATGCACAAGCGAGGAGGACTTAGCGGGATGAAAGCCTTACTCTTCCGTCTTCGGTTCCTTCGACATGCGATCGAGGCGATCCTGCATGTCCTTCATCTGGCGTCGCAGATCGTCGATGTTGTCGTCCGCCGCAGGCTCCGGCGCCTTTTCGGTTTCCCCAAGCGCCGAGGTGCGCTGCGGCACGAACGGCTTGAACATCGAGAACGTCTGCTGAAACAATTCCATGTTGCGGCGGACATGTTCTTCCAGAGGCGCAAAGGGCGTCCCGCTGAACGTATCGGTGAGTTGCCTGCGGAATTTTTCCTGTTCGCGTGTCAGCGTATCGATCGACTGCTCGAGATATTTCGGCACCACCATCTGCATGCTGTCGCCGTAGAAGCGGATCAGTTGCCGCAGGAACGTGGTCGGCAACAGATTTTGCCCGGCCTTGTTTTCCTGCTCGAAGATGATCTGCGCGAGCACCGAACGGGTGATGTCGTCACCGGTCTTGGCGTCGTAGACGAGAAAGTCCTCGCCCTCCTTGACCATCGCCGCGAGGTCCTCAAGGGTCACGTAAGTGCTGGTACCGGTATTATAGAGCCGTCTATTTGCGTATTTCTTGATCGTGGTGGGTTGGTCGGATTTCGCCATGGGGCTCACACAGAAAGACCGGGAATGGGAACCCTACGGGACCGCCGAAGGGCTAAAGTCAACGCATTGCAGCAAAGGTAAGCATTTTCAATGCAGTTCGGCTACCGTTTTGTGCGGCACGGTTAATTGCAAAGCACGGAGGTGGCTCAGCAAAGCGCCAGGACGCCAACAAGTCAGTCAATTTGAATGCACCGCCGCGAGATTCCACCGTTCAGCCAATTGACATGCTCTCGCGAGGTTAACAGATTAACGCCGAGACAGGCCGCCCGCCTTCAAGGCTTAAAAGCCAAGACTTAAAAGCCAAGGCTTGAAAGCCCAACAACTCAAACTCAGGAGATGTCCATGTCAGACGATGTCGTCATCGTCAGCGCCGCCCGCACCCCGGTCGGAAGCTTCAACGGTGCCTTTGCTACCCTGCCGGCCCACGATCTGGGCGCCATCGCCATCAAGGCCGCACTGGAGCGGGGTGGAATCGAGCCGGGCCGTGTTTCGGAAGTGATCATGGGCCAGATCCTCACCGCGGCTCAGGGCCAGAACCCCGCCCGCCAGGCCTCGATCGCGGCCGGTATCCCGGTCGAAAGTCCCGCCTGGGGCGTCAACCAGCTCTGTGGAAGCGGACTGCGCACCGTGGCGCTCGGCTACCAGGCGCTCCTCAACGGCGATTCGGAAATCGTGGTGGCCGGCGGCCAGGAATCGATGAGCATGGCCCCGCATGCGCAGTATCTGCGCGGTGGCGTCAAGATGGGCAACCTCGAGTTCGTCGACACGATGATCAAGGACGGGCTGTGGGATGCCTTCAACGGCTACCACATGGGCAACACGGCCGAGAACGTCGCCCGGCAATATCAGATCACCCGCGCCCAGCAGGATGAATTCGCGGTTCATTCCCAGAACAAGGCCGAGGCGGCGCAGAAGACCGGCAAGTTCAAGGACGAGATCGTGCCGGTCACGATCAAGACCCGTAAAGGCGACACCGTCGTCGATGCCGACGAATATCCGCGGCATGGCGCCACATTGGATGCGATGGCCAAGCTTAAGCCCGCCTTCGAGAAGGACGGCACAGTCACGGCCGGCAGCGCCTCCGGCATCAATGACGGCGCCGCCGCCGTGGTGCTGATGACCGCCAAGCAGGCGGCCAAGGAAGGCAAAAAAGTTCTGGCGCGCATCGTGTCGTGGGGGCAGGCCGGCGTCGATCCGAAGATCATGGGCACGGGCCCGATTCCCGCCTCGCGCGCTGCGCTCAAGAAAGCCGGCTGGAGCATCGGCGATCTCGACCTGATCGAAGCCAATGAAGCCTTCGCGGCGCAAGCCTGCGCGGTCAACAAGGACCTCGGCTGGGAT
>Ga0210387_10001815_pt1 | contig 16236 bp, 14 predicted proteins | sample IncBWC7OmetaG_FD_160108 | JGI IMG/M metagenome (GOLD analysis project Ga0210387, IMG submission 160108) | Forest soil microbial communities from Barre Woods Harvard Forest LTER site, Petersham, Massachusetts, United States - Inc-BW-C-7-O ...
GTGAAAATATTGCTTGGCAGCGGTCGAACGATGCATCGGCTGCGTGAACGCGTTGGCGCAGGGCGCCTCGTCCACCAGCAGCGTCCCGTCCGCCAAGGCACGCAGGATCTCCCGCACGGCAACGATTGGCCGGATGTCCAGATCTTTTGCCGCCAGCTCCGCTTGCTGACTTAGCGCGCGCTGCTGTGCATCCTGCGCTTCTCGCGCGAGGTGCACGTTCCTTTCGACGGTATCCGGAGTAACCCGGCGCTCGAGTTCCGCTGCTAGAGTCTCCAAGGTCGCTTTGACATTTCCCACGATGCCGAGCCTGGGTGCGTCGTTGTGACAGAGGTCGTTGCCATCTTCTGAGATGTGATAGAAGGTGATGTTTTCCGGAATCGGATCCCTGGCGGTGTAAACTATCGCGACCAACGTCTTTCCACCCAGCCCGAGCATGCAATCGTATCGACCGAGAATCTCGGAGATCCCTTTGGCGGTTGTCGGCAACGAGCCGCGCCAGAATGGATTGACGGAAGCGAAGTTATTGACGGACGGCCAGGAGGATCCGTACACCGGCGCGCCTAATAACCGCGCCACTCTGGCGATCGATTCATCCACGCCGGACTCCGCGATATCGTTGCCGGCAACAATCACGGTCCGGCCGGCCCTGAACTGCAACAGTTCCGCAGCCAAATCTGGAATTCCTGAGCCGACGCTCGCCCGCTCGATGCGGGTTGCCGGAAGCATCGGAGGAGAACCTGCTTCGTCCAGGATATTCATCGGAAGGGAAAGGAAAACCGGGCCGCGCGGCGGAGACATTGAATTGTGGAAGGCGCGACGAAGAATCAACGGCAGGTCATCGAGAGAATTCGGTTCGAAACACCATTTGGCCACTGGGGCGGCCATCCCCACGAGATCCGCGGCGAGCAACGGATCGGCCAGAAAATGACGGAGGTCCTGCTGGCCGGCGGTGATAACCATCGGCACCCTGGCGATCTTCGCATTCATGATCGCTCCCATCCCGTGCCCCAGACCGCCGGCGGTGTGCAGATTGACGAAGGCAGGCTTACCAGATGCTTGGGCGTACCCGTCTGCGATGGAAACCGCGGTCGCTTCCTGCAGTCCCCAGACGTAGCGAATGTCCTGCACGGTCACCAACGCGTCGATCAATGGCAACTCAGTCGTGCCAGGGTTACCAAAAATGTAGTGCGTCCCTTCCGAGCGCAGCACATCCAGAAGGATGTCCGCCCCTCTGACGAAGGATTTCCTCGCTTCCGAGCAGCCGAATCTTTCGACGTTTGCTTCCATAGGCCAGAATCTCATTCCGCTTTTGGATTCGCCACTCTTCTCACGCAATCTTTCGCAGAGAGTCAGCTCTGCTGGCAATTTGCTCGAATCCTTTTAACATATGCGAACCAGTCCCCATGAGCGACGACCCGCAAAACGACCTGAAGCCTGAAATTCGTCAATTGCCGCGAGCGATGAACCTTTTTTTGAAGCGGGTGATGCCGAGTTTCACTGTCAAGACCTGCGCGGAGGCATTCATTCTTACGCTGGCCAAGACGATTCCCATCGGGCACCTGCTTGCTTACCTTTGGGAACCTGGTCGTCAGACAAACCATCGGACACGGCTGACGCTCAAGAGCGGTCAGCTCCTGCATGAGCGAGAGGCGGCTCCCCCAGCGGAAGTTGTTCAGCGTGAGGCATCGGCGGATTCACCAGATGACCTGAAATTGGTTCTCCATCCCTCCCTGAAATCGCTTCAGTTCGATCCGGCGGAACGAAAAACGCTCGAAGACCAAGGGTGCCGAGCTGCGGTCGAAATCCATTTCGCGTATTACAACAGGCCGATTTTAAGGGTCATCCTGGGATTATCCAATGCCAAGTTGTTACCCACTATCGAGGGCCAGGAATTTTTGCTGGTCTTTTGCCGCTGCTGTCTCGTTTCTTTGAACGGTGCCTATCTAGCTGACCTCGATGAGCGAGAAGGACGGCGCGAAAAACCTGAACCGAACGAACGTTTCAGCCTGACCTTGCAGTGGTTCCATTCGCTGGTGCGCCACTTGAATATCGCGATCGCAGGACTCCAGAGCGGCCAAACCGCCGAAGCTGAGGACGCCCTCCAGCGAGCCTCGATCGTGGCCGGCATCTGTCTGGCCGAAATGCTCGCGCTGATGGGCAATATCCAACCGCAATCAACGGTGGAATCGGTGTAATTTCACCCCGAAGAATTTTGCGGCTGCGGTTTTACCTTTTACCCGACCGGCGCCCGAGCAATTGTCGCTCGACTTATCGCTCTTATTGGATTTTAACCATTGTGTAATGCGCAAAGTCCTCAAATCCGACCAGGGCCCTCTTGAGATCAAGCCACAGGAAAAATCCGTTTGGATCTGCATGTGCGGCCTATCCAGGAATCAACCGTTTTGCGACGGATCGCACAAGAAGACCAGGGATGAAGAAAGCGGCAAAACCTATCAATACGACGAGCAAGGCCACCGGCAGGAAGTTGAATAACCATTTGACTCACTTTCTGGCGCCCCTGCAGGGCTTCGTCGGATGGGGAGATTCCCGGTGTTAAAACGCCGGGCTGAAACCCCAGGCGCTTTCGGCTTCGGGGCATAAAACCATGGCAAAAGCTGGATCGCCTCTTCTTAATTTGCCGATCCTGCGAGCATATAAACCGCCCCAAACCGCTGCTCTCTTCGCACCCTTCGGCACCGCCGAACGGCGAACGCCGAACGCCCTCATCCAGGCAGAGCGTGGGGCCAAAAGGGCCAGAGTGAATAAACCGTGAGAAAGGAACGCCGTTCCAGGCTGTGCTGGGCGGCATGGAAGCTCTTGTTGTCGAGACGTTCAGCCCCATGGGCTAGTGGTTCGGCCTTCATCAACTCGATAAAAGTCTTTAGATTGCCTTTCGCGGTGGCGACGTCACCCGCCGTAACGCGGCTCTCGTTCTGCATCCGTTCCACACCATTGGCAATCCATGCCTGGAGAAACAACTGACACGATGGATCGATCTTGAGAGGGTCGGCAGACTCAAGAACGGTGATCCAAAGTTGTTCATTCAAAGTTGCGGTGGACATAATCAATTACCTTTCTTTCGCACTGACCAAGCGCCAACATGAATACTGGCCTCTCACAACCCGCTGCTGAAAGAAATTATCACTGTTCGTTTTGAGCGTCGATATACATTTTCGCTAACTGCTATGAACTGGTTAACGCTTTCTTTCAAAGGTAAACATGAATTCAGACCGCTTAACGAATAGAGTCGCCATCGTAACAGGGGCCAGCCGGGGGATCGGGAGGGCCATCGCGACTAACCTCGCGCGAAACGGGGCGAAGGTAGTCCTTGCCGCACGGGACGCCCGGAAACTAGAGGAGGTTATCAATCATCTTCGGAAATCCGGCAACGAAGGAATGGTCTACCCGGGAGATCTGCGAGAGACCGACGTGCCCCAACGGTTGGTTGAGGCTGCCGTTGCGCAATTTGGTGGAGTCGATATCGTGGTCAACAACGCGGGGGCCACCAGACGCGGCGCGTTTTTAACCCTCAACGAAGAAGATTGGCGGGATAGTTTCGCGCTCAAGTTTTTTGGTACCGTCCGGTTGGTGCGAGCCGCGTGGCCACATCTCAAGGCTCGATCGGGCTCAATCGTCAACATCGCTGGCGTCGGCGGACGTACCCCTGGAGCAGAATTCGCCATTGGCGGTTCCGTCAACGCGGCATTGTTGTCCTTTACCAAGGCAATCGCGGAACTCGGCGTAGAAGACGGAATTCAGATTAACGCCATTAACCCGGGCTTCGTCCGGACTGACCGTTTAAGAAAGCGGCTCGAATCTTCGGCTGCGGCATCGGGGATCACGATTACCGAGGCTGAACGGATGATCGTCAGGGATGCCAAAGTCTCCCGACTCGGAGAACCCGAGGATATCGCGCACCTTGTCACTTTTGTGGTTTCACCAGAAGGGCGATTCCTGCACGGTTCGTTGATTGACATGGATGGCGGCCAGACAAAAACGATTTGAGACTACCGTGCGTAGACACGGCCTTTCCACTCCGATCGTTGACCGCGCCAATAACGCACGGCAGACGACCATGTCATCAGAAGATACAAGCCGCCGATGAACGGGAGCATCGGAGCCCACAGAATCGACCTCCGATAGTAACGCAGGGTCGGCAGGTAAGATATCAGCATGGCAAAAACTCCAACGACGGCCAAGCCTCTACCGGTGAGCGACGAAGAGAGAAGGCCGGCCCAAGGAAACCAAAAGGCGAGCAACATCACGAATGTCGTCGCCAGCAGCAGCCAAATTGAATAGCGCAGTTGCGTGAATGCGGTGCGTTCGACCATTTCGCTAAAGCTCGAAAGGCGCGCGTACGGGCGATGGCTTTGAACCGAATGGCTCAGGCCGGTCCAAGTGCGTCCTCCGGATTTCTTGATGCTGCCGGCCAGCGAACAGTCATCAATAATGGCGTTCCTGATGGAACGAAAGGCACCTGTTCTTCGGAGCGCGTCTGATCGAACGAGAATACACCCGCCGGCTGCCACCCCTAAATTGGAATTTGGGCTATTCCCGATAGAAAAGGGATAAATCAGTTTAAAAAAATAAACGAAGGCGGGCGCGAGCAGTTTTTCCCAGAAAGTTTCCATGCGTAAGTGGGCCATGATCGAGACGAGATCCAATTGTTCGTCGATCATTTTTTGCTTCAACGTTCCGATCATACGAGGTTCGAGCTCGATATCAGCATCCAGCAGCAGCACCAGTTCAGTATTGGTGTTTCGCCATCCTTGCTCGAGAGCCCAAAGTTTACCTGTCCAGCCGGACGGAAGCGGCTTCCCTTTGATTACTTTCAGCCCGGTTACCAACTCTGAGAGGGCGAGAGAAGCAGTTTCGTCGGTGGATTGATCATCCACCAGAATCACTTGCAGACCCGGGCCCTGGTTGCCGAGAGCTGATAGCGTGCGCTCAATGACCGATGCTTCGTTCCGCGCCGGAACAAGCACAGTTATATTAGAAAGGTTTCGCTCGGTCCCTTCATCTTCCGGTTCCAGACGTTCCCTGGTGCTCCACGGCCGCCAAGGGACGAGAAGCAATGCGATCCACAGCAAGGAACTGGCAACCAGCAGGAATTCCATTCATGCCATACCAAATACTCTCTATACTTTTGGCTTTTCGTCGTCTGGTTCGCTGTGCTCGGCATTGAGGTCCCCGCAAAGAATAAACACGCCAGCCAACGCCAAAACGAAAAAGATGAGACAAAACCCCAGCCAGACGTTCCGCCAGAAAACTGTCAAATCGAGCATCGTGGTAAACATGGCAGTAATGAAGAAAAGCAATCCGGCCAGCGCGGAGCCTACCATTTTTTTCATCACGTTATGATCTTCCATAGATAAACGATGTCCCGGGGCTAAAAATTGGGCCTTCCTGAACGACCGGCGGTTAACTGTCAATATAACCGCTTTGGAATTCGCGTTAAATCAAAAAAACTAATCTTTTCCGGTCTCTGCAATTTAAAAGCTTTGGAAACCGTCGGACGCCGGAATAAATAAGGAACGCGGGAGGCCCGCCGGAGGGGAACAGACTCGCAAGTGATTTATGAAACGCATTGGTATCCTGACAGCGGGCGGCGATACGCCGACGATGAACGCCACAATTCAAGGGGCGGTCGTTCGTGCGAACCAGTTGAAGATCGAAATTGTCGGGTTGATCAAGGGATTCAACAGCCTCTTTAACCCGCGGGTCCCACACGTGCATTTAAACCCGCTCTATCAAGAGATCCCGGAGATGGATCCGACCAAGGGCGGCACGATGATCGGGTCCTCACGCGATTACGTTGACCCAACCAAAACGGAGGAACTCGATCTGGTTGCCCACCGCTTGGAACGGCTCCGGATTGAAGGTCTGATCTGTGTGGGCGGAGACGGTACGCTGAACGGTCTGCAACCGCTCGCGGAGCGGCTGCCAACGGTATTGGCTCCGAAGACGATTGATAACGACCTCGGGCTCAACTACCCGGAAGAACCAAATGAATGGATACGCGTCCACGAGCCGCACTCAAAGAATGAATTCCATTATGAGCACAGAGAATCGCAGGCAATTTTTGACCTCGACTATATCGTAAACTATGTCACGCCGGGTTACGCAACCGCGGTGTACGTCTCAGCCAGCGGCGTGGAACGGATCCGGACAACGGCGGAAAGCCATCGTCGAATCGCCATCATTGAGGTTATGGGTCGGCATTCCGGCTATATCGCACTTGGATCGGCGTACGGGCGTCCGGACATTATTCTGGTCCCCGAACATCCGCTGAATATCGAACACTTGGTCGAGCGTGTGAAGCAGCTCTACGATTTGCAGAAGAACGTCGTTATTGTCTGTGGTGAAGGCATCGTCGACGAGCAAGGGAACGAACTCGGGGCGGAAACCCGGACGACCGATCCGGCCGGGAATGTCGCCCTGAGCGGCGCGGCCGAAGCCCTGCGCCATCAGATGATCCAGATGGTCGGGGATCGCTATTTCCAACTTTACCGGCGCGGGGAATCGGCTCGAGAAGCAATTTTCACCAGGAAGGTAGGCCACACTCAGCGAGGCGGAAGGCCGATCGTGTTCGATCGTTTCTACGCCGCGCAACTCGGCGCAAAAGCGGTCGAGCTCCTGCTGGAGGGTCGCAACAATGCCGTCTCCATCCTGCAATACACTGCCGCCAAAGGATTTCAGGTCGGGGGTTACGACGCGAACCGGTTCCGCGACCGTTGGGGGCATATCCATGCAAGACGCATGTTTTCGCAGTTTTACGATCCGATCCAAATGAAACCTTCACGGCTCGGAATCAATTACCTGCTGCCAATATTTACGGACGCAATCGGCGACGACGACATGGAACATATTCGGCGGACCCTTTTTGCGCCGGGCAACCTGGCCCAGCCTTACCATTCGATCAATACCGATATCAACAAGCGGATCCGCTACCTGGAAGAGGAACAGAAGAAGTAAACCGGTAGCGAAAACGCCCTAAAGGCGCAGCAAACGATCGCCGCCGTCTCCCAACGTCTGAAGACTCGAGGACGATAGAGGAAAGCCTGAAGGGAGCTTTTTCCGTACTGACACTGACACTGGCACTGACAACTATTTGCTTACCATCTCTGATGGACGAGGTCGCGAATCTTTTGATCGTACAGCTTTGCCAAAACAGCCGCTTGGTCCGCGTTCAACGGCGGTAAATCGGTCGCGGCGACGTTCTGCAGAACCTGCTCCTCGTTTCGAGCGCCCGGAATCACGCAGCTGACAGCCGGATGGTCAAGAATCCATCGCAGAGCGAGCTCAGCCATGGTTACCCCTTCGGGAACCAACCGGCGAATTTCATCGACAGCATCAAGCGCAGTTTCGAAATCGACGCCCGAGAACGTCTCGCCGCGATCGAATTGCTCCCCCTTTCGATTGAAACTCCGGTGATCGTCCGCGGCAAATGCGGTGTGGCGCGTGATTTTCCCGGAAAGCAGACCGCTAGAGAGCGGAAGCCGAACAAGGATGCCGACGTCTCGCTGCTGTGCGAGCGGGAAAAACAGTTCTTTGGGTCGCTGCCGAAAAATATTGAAAATGATCTGCACGGTGGCGATCCCCGGGAAGTCGGTTGCTTTCAGGGCCTCCTCCACCTTTTCCACACTGACGCCGTAGTGCTGAATTTTGCCTGCCCGTTTTAGCTCGTCGAGCGCGGCGAACACTTCCGGCCGGTAATAGACTTCCGTCGGTGGACAGTGCAATTGCACTAAATCGAGTCTATCGCGCCGAAGATTTTTCAAGCTCCGCTCAACGAAAGCCGTGAGATTTTCGCGGTTGTACCCGTCGGCGGTATGCGGCTGCAAGCGACGACCCGCTTTCGTTGCCACGAAGACTTCTGTTTTTGTGGCGCTCAACACCTTGGCGATATAGCGCTCGCTCCGGCCGTCGCCGTAGACGTCGGCCGTGTCGAAAAAATTGATCCCGCTATCAATCGCGGCGTGCAGTACCCGCTCCGCGTCCGTGTCCGATACATTGCCCCAGCCGGCGCCAATCTGCCACGTGCCAAGGCTGACTTCAGAGACATTAAAGTTTGTTTTTCCTAACTTGCGGTAATGCATTGATTCAGATTTAATCCGAAAGCTCGATTTTGCCACCACGAGATTTCAGGGAATGATGAGTGCCCGCGCCCGCCAGGAGGGAACTATGTGGCTTAACGATTGTAGATAATCAGACCGCGAAGCGCATCGACGGCCCGGTCGAGCTGAGTGTCCGGTGTCTCTTGCACCAACTTCTGCTCTTCCGGGGTCAACAGACCGCCTCGCTGCCGCAAGAGCAGCGCTCGTTCCCGGTCGGTATCAATTGTCGATTCGATATCGGGAGCAATCCCTTTTTCCTGAATCACTTGTTTGCCCGGCGTATAATACTTGGCGGTCGTCAACCAGAGCGCAGAACCATCCGGCAATGGCATCGGCGTCTGAACAACACCTTTCCCAAAAGTTGTCTCGCCGACAATGATCGCTCTTTTCAGATCCTTGAGCGCGCCCGTGACAATCTCGGCGCCACTGGCGCTTAACCCATTGGCAAGCACTGCCATCGGAAAGTCCGCCTTCTGCCGATTGCCGTTGTCCGTGAAATATTCACGCCGCTGGGCTTCGTCACGACCCTCCGTATAGGCAACCAAGGTCCTGGGCGGCAGAAAAAGTCCGCAAACATCCACCGCGCTTGTCAAAAGTCCGCCTGGATTGAACCGAAGATCCATGATCAGCGCTTGCATTCCATCTCGCTGCAGAGAACTAAGCTTTTCAGATAACTCGCGCGCTGTCGGTTCCGTAAATTCGGTGATTCGGAGATAGCCGATTTTGATGCCGCCGGTCTCCTGAGGATTTAGAATTTTTGCGTCCACTACACTCGCAATTTTGATCATTTCGCGCCGCATTTCGTAATCCTTCGTTTCTTTGGTCGAAGGCCGGTAAATCGTCAGCGCGAGCCGTTGATTCGGTTGGCCGCGCAGCAGCTGGTTCAGATCCTCAATCGGCATGTTGAGGGTGGATTTTCCCGCCACGGCCACGATCTGGTCGCCAGGCAGAATCCCGGCGCGGGCACTGGGGCTGTTTTCCATCGTCGACAAGACGGTAACGGATTGTTCCTTGCGCGAAATTGTAAAGCCAAACCCGCCAAATTCACCGCGAGTTTCATCCTCTCTGTCTTTGAGGTCGTCGGGCTCCAGGAACTGGCTGTGGGGATCGAGATGCGGCAGCATCGCGTGGAGAGCCGCGTAAGTCAGCTTTTTATAGGATACGGCGCTCCGATCCACATAATCCTGCCTAATCACCTGAATCGCCCTGGTGAACCCGGCAATCGCCGCATAATCGATTCCGTGATCGTCCGTTGCGGCGCTCGAATTCAATATCTTAAAGCCGACCAACAAATTCAGAAAAACGCATCCGGCCAGAAAGCCGCAGAGAACCTTCCGCTTCATTCAAGTGCAACCGTAGCACAGGTCCGCTATTGCGCGAGAGGCGGCAATATTGGAATTTGCAGTTCTCCAGAAAAGGGAAAGCCGCGTCCAAGGTCTAATTTTCGCCTTGACGATGGCGACAAAGGTAGGGATCTTCCGGGCTCTTCACCAAGAGAACTCATTATGGCTAGAGAATGCAGTATCACAGGCGCCAAACCTTCGAAGGGTCACGTGATTCACCGGCGCGGGATGGCCAAGAAAAAAGGGGGGGTTGGTCAACACGTCACCGCCAACACGCCCAGATTGTTCACCCCGAATCTGAAAACGAAACGGATCTGGGTACCGGAACTCGCTCGTTTTGTGACTGTAAAGCTCAGTGCCCGTGCCTTGAAAACAATCAGCAAGAACGGTGCTTTCAAGACCTTGAAGAAGGCCGGTCTGGTCTAAAACGATTTTTGCGTTATTTGTAAGGGCGTTCCGGTGGCGGCTAATGTCCTGTCCCCGAAATAGCGAAGCAGCATGTATTTCGGGGACAGAACACCAGCGCGTCAATTAATCCTTGGCCTGATTCTTTGTGGGCTAGATGACACTTTTTCTTTCTTTATATGACCCCGAGAAAAGTGATCCCTGTCAGCGTCCTCACCGGATTCCTCGGTGCGGGCAAAACGACTTTGCTCAATTACATTTTGAAAGAGCAAACCGACTACCGGTTCGGAGTGATTATCAACGAGATTGGCGAGGTTGGGATAGACGGGAAACTTGTCGAGACACAAACCGAAGATGTGGTGGAGCTAAGCAACGGGTGCATCTGTTGCACTGTTCGGAAAGATCTGGTCAAAGGTGTTCAGAAGCTGCTGAAGAGGGACCAGCTCGATTACATCCTGATTGAAACAACGGGGGTCGCAGATCCCGGCCCGGTCGCACAGACGTTTTTGAACATCCCTCAACTTCAGCAGTTCGCCCGCCTTGATTCGATCATCACGGTCGTCGATGCGGAAAACGTTTCAGCGCAACTCAGAGAAGCCGAGGTTGCTCGCGAACAGATCGCCTTGGCGGACTTCATCTTGATCAACAAAGTTGACCTGGTGAGTGGGGAGGATCTCGCGGCTCTTGAACGGCAGATTCTAGAGTTGAACCCGCACGCGCGCGTTTTCCACACCGAGCGGTCTCGCGTGAATCTAAAGCAACTGCTGGATCTAAACGTTTTCGATCTAGATCGAAAACTTTCGGTGGCACCCGCTTTTCTGGACGAACTGAAGCAAAGCAATCACTCGGATATCACCTCGTTCTCTTTCAGCTTCGATCAACCGTTCGCCATCGAGCGATTGGAATTGGAGCTGCAGGAACTCTCTGAGAGGTCGAAAGTGTACCGTTCAAAGGGCATTCTCTGGATCGAAGGGACGCCGCGGCGCGCGGTTTTTCACGGAGTCAACAATCGTTTCACGATCTACTGGGATCGGCTCTGGGAGAAGGAAGAATCTCGGTTGAGTCAGCTGGTGTTCATCGGCAAAGATCTTGATCGATCGGCCATCGAGAAGGCATTGAGACGGTGCTTGGGCTAAATTCAGAATTCAGAATTCAGGAGTCAGGAGAGCCAGGAGTCGCAGGAGGTCAGGAGCACCCTACGGGCGAGGGCGCGTTAAGATTTGGGAAGAAACTGGCGCTCAGCAGAACCAAGAGGAGGCGCTGCAATTTGACAAAAAACTTGGCTCCTTGGCTTCTTGGCTCCTCCTTCGGCTCAAAGCTCCGGGAAATCTGCGGCAGAAGATCGCAACAATTCGCGCTGGCTTGCGACCAATTGCTGGATCCCTGTTTCCCCCAGGGCGATCATCTGGTCGAGCTCGCCTCTGGAAAAGGTCGATTCCTCGCCTGCGCCCTGCACTTCGACGAAAGCACCATTGCTGGTCATGACCACGTTCATATCTACAGCCGCGTTCTTATCCTCTTCATAGTTCAAATCCAGGAGCAGTCGTCCGTCGACCGCGCCGACGCTCACGGCAGCCACCAGACAACGTAACGGCCAACGCGTAATCTGCCCACGCGCTCGCAGTGCGACGCACGCCAGTGCAACCGCGACAGAAGCGCCGGTAATCGATGCGGTCCTGGTCCCGCCATCGGCCTGGAGGACATCGCAATCGACCCAAAGTGTGCGCTCTCCAAGGGCGTCGAGATCCACCGCAGCCCGAAGAGCCCGTCCAATCAAGCGCTGAATCTCAATGCTTCGACCGTCAAGCCTCCCTTTGGAAACGTCGCGAGGACGACGCGTTAGGGTCGAGTAAGGGAGCATGGAATACTCGGCCGTAATCCAACCACCACTGACACCCTGCTCTTTCATCCATCTTGGGACAGACGGTTCCACCGTCGCCGCGCAAACGACTTGAGTATTTCCGGTGGCGATTAAAACAGACCCATCTGCGTTTGGAGCAATCCCAGGCGTGAAACGCAGCGGTCGCAGTTGATCGTTCGAGCGCCCATCAGGCCTCACAGCGAGCATTGGTGAGTCGGATTTATTTGTCATGGTGGTTGACGACCCGGACATCAGAGACTCGGACAATGCGGCTGTCAAGATTCAGAATTCAGGAGTCAGGATTCAGGATTCAGGAGCCAGGGTCAGGCGGGAATGGCGCTTCTAAGTTAAGGGCTCTTTGCGACTTCAACTGCCCAAAGGGGTTAGAGAACTCAGAAGCCCAGGGTTCCAACCCGGAAGGTAAGCCGGGACGCCTTACTTACGACCGCCGGCGAACCGGGGTGTTTGATTACCCCTTCTGTCTCAGGATGTCCCGCCTATCCGCCGTAACTAAGGCGTCTCGCCTTACCTCTCGGCCTAAACAACTCAGAATGTTCAACTCCGACGGCGCCTTCGGCCTTCGGGCGGAGAAACAACTCAAAGATTTCCTTAACTTAGAAGCGCCATTCGGGTCAGACGATTTAAGGAGGGCGAACGTTTTGACGTGCAAAACAAAGAGTAAAGGTTTGAATCGAGTTCAAATGGTAATAACTCCCCAACATTGACAAGAACGAATCCGCAGATCCATTCCCTGACTCCTGAATCCTGACTCCTTCTTCCAATGATTTCTATTCGAGTTCCGGCGTCGACGACAAATCTGGGTCCCGGGTTTGATTGCCTGGGGATTGCTCTGCAGCTTTGGAATCGAATAACGCTCGAGATCGGCCGGAGCGAGAGCCCTCTTCCCGAAATGGTCTCGCAAGCCGCAGAGCTGTTTTTTAGTCATACGGGCGAGACGCCATTTCCGTTCAAGTTCTCCATTGAAGGCGATGTCCCTCAGGCGCGGGGGCTCGGCAGCAGTGTCACGCTTCGGGTGGGAACTCTGATGGGGTTGGACCGAATCACCAAAAGGGGCCTGGCCAAGGAAGAGCTTTGCGCTCTGTGCGCGGAATTGGAGGGTCACCCGGACAACGCCGCTGCGGCTCTTTTCGGCGGGTTTACGATCGTCACGAAGACGACCAACAAGATCGCGCGTTTCAATGTCGATCCGGGACTCAGGCTTGTCTTGTTCATCCCGAATTTCGAAGTGAAAACCAGCGACGCGAGGACGGTGGTGCCGGCCAGTTTCTCGCGGCAGGACGTGGTCGAGAACCTTGGGAATGCCAGCCTGGTCGCTGCCGCATTCGCTTCCAGGGAGTACGCACATTTGCGCGGTGCTTTCGTCGACCGGCTTCATCAGCCATTTCGTGAAAAATTTGTGCCGTTTCTTTCCAAATTGCTCGGAACCGCAGCTGACGCAGGGGCTTTAGGAGGATTCCTGAGCGGCTCGGGATCCACCGTGGCATGTCTTACACTTTCGGATGGCAAACAGGTAACCTCCGCCTTGGAAGCGATGGCAATTGAAGAGAGTGCCAAAATCTTGATCGTGAGCGCCGACAACGATGGGGCGCGCATCCTCTCAAACAATTGAGCATGCGGCGGAGACTGGATGAGCTTGAACAATATGCAATCGAAGTCATCCTCGATAAGACGCACGGTTTCCGGGCAGCACTATTGCGGATTGCGCTGCGGGTTCTCTCGTTCCTCTACCTGGCGATCGTTCAAGTTCGTCTCTACTTGTATCGCAAGAGAATTCTAAAAGAACGGCAACTCGGGTGTCTGGTCATCAGTATCGGCAATCTGACAGTCGGCGGAACTGGGAAGACCCCGGTGGTCGAGAAATTTGCCAGGGCGCTCCAGAAAGGGGGCCGTCGAGTAGCGATTTTGAGCCGCGGGTACAAGAGCGTCGATCGACGCCGTAAAAAAAATCTGTGGGAAAGTTTCCTGACCCAAGGGTCGGATATTCCGCCGAGAGTCGTTTCCGACGGAAAAAGCGTGTTGCTGGACTCAGCGACGGCAGGCGATGAACCGTATATGCTCGCCACGAATCTCCGGGGAGTAGCGGTTGTTGTCGACAAGGATCGGGTGAAGGCCGGGTTGCATGCCCTCAAAAAACTCGACGTTGACACCCTGCTGCTAGACGACGGTTTGCAATACCTTCACCTCAAACACCGTCTGGATATTGTCCTGATCGATCGCCAGGCACCCTTCGGCAACGAGTATCTGTTGCCGCGAGGTACTTTGCGGGAACCACCGCGGAACCTGCGACGGGCAAGCTACATTTTCATCACGAAATGCAACGGCGAAGCAAACGACGACCTGATTCAGCGAATCCGGCGATACAATCGGACGGCGGAAATTATCGAGTGCCGTCACCGGCCTCTCTATCTCAGGCACGTCTACAAGGATGAACAATTGCCGCTCGACTATCTCAGAGGGCTCTATATTGGCTCGCTGTGCGGCATTGCCGCGCCCGAGAGCTTCGAGGATGGTCTTCAGAACCTGGGAGCGAAAATTGAATTATCGCGCCATTTCGCAGATCACCATCGTTACGCAGAAAAGGAGTTGAGCCAGTTTCTGCAACGATGCGTTCGCCGAGATGTGAGCGCGGTCATCACCACGGAGAAAGACGCCGTTCGTTTTCCGGTGATCGATCCACTCGAGGTTCCTATTTACTATTTAAGAGTGGAAATCGAGATACTCAGCGGCCAGGAGACTTGGGAACACTGCGTGCAACGAATCTGTACGCCCCCCACCCTGGTCTCGCCCGAAGATTATTTTCAATAACCGCAGATATTTCATTGGCATCGCTTTCCGAAAAACGGAATCTGCTTCGAAATTTCTTCGCTTTAAACGAATAGACATCCAGATTGTCTGACTGAAGAACTTCGCCATGGCATCGCGGCAAACCAAACTGAAAATCGGGATCGTCGGCGCCGGAACCGTTGTCAAGGACCGTCATCTACCGGCGCTCAAAAAAATCCCGGACGTTGAGATTGTCGCCGTGTGCAACTCGTCTTACGAAAGCTCTGAAGCGTGTTGTCAACAATACATCCCGGAAGCGACGCCCTACGCCAATTGGGCCGAACTGGTCGCGGACCCGGATATCGATATCGTCTGGATCGGCACCCCGCCCTATCTGCATTCCACCATCGCGATCTCCGCCCTTGAAGCAGGCAAACATGTCTTCACGCAGGCACGGATGGCGTTGAATCTTCCTGAAGCCGAGGAAATGTTTGCCGCCTCTCAGCGGAATCCGCATCTGGTCACGATGGTGTGCCCACCACCTCACGGGATGCGAGGGAATCTGTTCGTGCAGAAATTGCTCGCGGAGAATTATCTCGGGGAACCACACCATTTGCGGCTCCACAGTCTTTCCGGAACCTATATCGATCCGGACGCCCCACCCCATTGGAGACAGCGCGATGAACTATCGGGATTGAACGTTTTGACGCTCGGGATCTATGCGGAGGTCGTTCAGCAATGGTTTGGCCCTATTACGGAAGTTTTCGCCCATCAAAAGACCATTAACCCGGTTCGGCACGGGTACGAAATCCGGATTCCGGATATGGTGATTGTTCTTTGCAAGTTCGAAAACGGGATGGAAGGGGTGATGGAGTTCAGCGGAGTTGCCCCGTTCGAGAACTCGGATCGGCTTCAGGTCTTTGGAAGTCAAGGGATGCTCACCTACGATTTCAGCTCGGATCGGATCACCGGAGGCCGACTGGGAGAAAAAAACGTCGCGGACATCGAGATACCGCCCGAGTTGGAGCAACGTTGGCGGGTGGAGGAAGACTTTATTGCCGCGGCCCGATCCCCGGCCAGCATTCAACCTCAGCCTAGTTTCGCGCAGGGCCTGCAGTACATGCGCGTAGTCCAGGCTGTCGCCGACTCCGTCGCCCTGGGAAGCGAAATCCAGTGTAGCGCAGAAACCGAAGATCAGAAGTAAAGCGCCGCTTTATTCTTCAGGCCGAATTTCCAGGCTCGTTATTCCGCAATTCCACTGCGGTCGGAACCATGATCGCATCGCGCATCCCGTGAACTATTTTTTTGTCCGCCGGCACAATTGTGGCCAGTGCCCCACCGAGACGGACTTCATGGTCCGACAAAACAAAATAGTAAGGGCATAGACGGACTCGCCCAATCAGGGTCTCTATCGAATTGGTGGCCGGATTGTAATACGGTTGTTCGACGAGGTGACCTTTGAAAAACTTCTGCAGAATGAAAGGACCACGGTGGAAAGAAGTAATCGCTTCTTCGATGCAATCTGACCATTCCCTTTGGGGAAGGTCCTGTCCGACATAGACTCCGCGACTGCCCCAGGCCAACTCCGAAAATCCGCTCACTTTCAAAACAAATTCCCGCTGCCGCTGACTGAACTTCTTCAATTCGCGCCAGTCCTGAATTTCCAGGGCGGGGATCACAGCGTGATGCGGCACCGGCGCCGGATCGATGATCCAGGTCTGAGGAA